>Ga0310690_10000655_pt1 | contig 70715 bp, 33 predicted proteins | sample AusTroGonzalo_MG_2_FD_207661 | JGI IMG/M metagenome (GOLD analysis project Ga0310690, IMG submission 207661) | Bovine rumen microbial communities from tropical cattle in Woodstock, Queensland, Australia - Gonzalo_04 (v2) (version 2) | ecosystem: Host-associated > Mammals > Digestive system >...
AGCCGATTGTCAGGGCATTGGGGTTGATCTTCTCCATCAGTGACATGATGCGTGAAGGATCACCCTGGTTCTTGAGCCAGCTGTCCTTGAACTGCTCACGGATATACTCAATGAGCTGCTTCTTAAGGTCGTTGTGCAGATCCCATACAACCTTATCGGGCACTTTATAGATATCCTCCCAGAGCTTCTCATTGGACTGGTCTGACAGGAAGTTTTTGTCAAAATATTTTGCATAGAGTGCCTGCCACTCCTTTGATGCCCATGTAGGCATGTGAACGCCGTTGGTAACGTAGCCCACGTGGCTCTCCTCGGGGAAGTAACCCTTCCAGATTCCGGCAAACATCTTCTTTGAAACCTCACCGTGAAGCCAGCTAACGCCGTTAACCTCCTGGCAGGTGTTGCATGCGAACGTAGACATGCAGAAACGCTCGCTCGGATCACCCGGATTGGTGCGTCCCATATCCATAAGCTCACCCCAGCTGATGCCCAGCTGCTGTGCGTAACCGCTCATGTACTTGCCGAACAGACCCTCGTCAAAGTAGTCGTGACCTGCGGGAACCGGAGTGTGAACGGTATAGAGTGACGATGCACGAACCACCTCCATAGCCTGGTTGAATGTCAGACCCTGCTTTACGTACTGGGTCAGACGGTACAGGTTGCAAAGAGCGGCGTGACCCTCGTTGCAATGGTAAATATCTTTCTTAATACCCAGAGCCTCAAGTGTAAGCATACCGCCAATACCAAGCAGGATCTCCTGCTTCAGACGGTTCTCCCAGTCACCGCCGTAAAGCTGCGATGTGATGGGACGGTCATAATCGCTGTTCATGTCGATATCGGTATCCATCAGGTACAGAGGCACACGGCCTACGTTCACCCTCCAGATAGCGGCATAAACGGTATAGTTGATATAAGGAACGGCAATTGTCAGAGGCTGTCCCTGCTTGTCATAGACGCGCTCCAGCGGCAGGGTATTGAAATCCTGTGGCTCGTAGTTGGCAATCTGCTGACCGTCCATAGACAGAGTCTGTGTAAAGTAACCGTGACGGTACAGGAAACCAACGCCGCACATATCGACATTACTGTCACTGGCCTCCTTCATGTAGTCACCGGCCAGAACGCCCAGACCACCTGAGTAGATCTTGAGTACATGAGTCAGACCATACTCCATGCAGAAGTATGCAACCGATGGACGCTTGCTGTCGGGCTTTACGTCTATATATTTGCGGAATTTGTCATAAATGGCATTCATCTTGTCCAGGAACAGCTGGTCCTTGGAGAGTTCCTCCAGCTTGTCATAACCCAAGCTCTGGAGCATCATGATAGGATTGTGGCGTACCTTTGTCCACAACTCGGGGTCAATCTCCTTGTACAAGGCCTTAGCGTCCTCGTTCCAAACCCACCAGATGTTGTGAGCCACCTCGTCAAGTTTCTGCAATGCCTCAGGCACACTTGATTTTACATAAAAATCACGCCATGAGGGCTGGTTTGAATTGCTTGCTTTAATTTTCATAGTGTGTTTTCTAAAAAGCACACATTGGGGTCAGACCCCTTTGTGTTATTTGTTGTTGTAAATTTTACTCCAAGTCTTTTCTACCGCAAAGTCATAGGCTTTCAGGTAGAACTTTATAAAATGTTTCCACAGTGCCTTCTCAGCCAGTTTCCCGGCTTTCTGCCTTACCTCATCACGCTGTCTGGAATCCATCTGAATCCACTTCTCAATCTGGTTGCTTATCTCCCGGGCAGCATCATTCCAGTTGCTGTCAGTCCTGTGAACCACCTTCACGCCATCCTCAAGCTGAGCCTCATGCTTAAGCACTGTATTTACCCACAGTCCGAATCCGGCCAGGTCCGATGTCACCGTAGGCACGCGGAATGCGGCGCTCTCCAGCGGAGTATAGCCCCAGGGCTCGTAGTATGACGGGAACACAGCCATATCCTGGCCGATAAGCAGGTCGTAGTATGTTTTGTTGAAGATGCCGTCGTTTCCGTCCAGATAGCACGGCACGAACAGTACCTTGATATTATCCTCAGGTGCATTGCGGAATCCCATGGCCTGCAATGTGCAGATCACGCGGTCCTCGGACATGTTGTGCAGCCAATGTGTAGTCAGAGGCATCTGCAACGGAGTAGTCTGCGCATCCTGCATCTGTACACGGTCCTGCAGGTCACGGCGCGGTTCCATAACCCATGCAGGCACATTTATCAGTGCCAGCACATGAGCATCGGCCGTGTTGTGCCTGTCGCGCAGCTGGCGCATAGACTCCAGGAACATGTCAATACCCTTGTTGCGGAACTCATATCGGCCTCCTGTTGCCAGGATTACGGTCTCATCGCCCCACTCCGTTCCAAACAGCTTGTTGGCAACCGACAGGATTGTACGGCGGGCCTCCTGACGTGCAGAATCAAACTTACCAGTAGCAGGAAGGAAACCATCCTCGAAGCCGTTCACCGTAACCACATCGGGAGTCTTGTCCAATAGTTGGGTGCACTCACGGGCGGTAATGTCACTGACCGTGGTGAAGCAATCCACCTGATGCGCAGTCTGCTTCTCTATGGAGTGCTTGGACTCCATATTGAGTTCCTGAGCCATCTGGTCGCCGTTGTAACCCTCAAAGAACTCATACAGCGCCTTGCCGTTGCCGCAAATGGAGCGGCCTATAGACGTGGCATGAGTGGTGAATACGGTCGATATCTGCGGGATAAAGTATTTCAGGAACAGAGCACCCAGTCCGGTCATCCACTCATGAGCGTGGTAAACCACCGTATCGTTGGCGCTTATGTTGAAATTATAGAAACTCTTGACAGCCATTGCAGCGGCGTATGAGAACATGGATGCCTCATCGTAATCGCCGTATGCGTGCATGGAATCCACCTTGAATAACTCCCAAGCACGGCTGTAGATGGAGTTCTTCATCGGGAACATGGTCATGAAATCAACCAGGAACACAATGGGACGTCCGGGAATATCCCAGTATCCCACTCTGACTTTAAGACCGTCAGTGTCACGTGCGTAGTCCTTCCAGATTGAGTAAAGTGATTTGTCCTCAATAAACAGCGGATTGTTCTTGCCCTCCCAAACATCGGGGCCGACGTAAATGAGCGTAGCGCCACTTTCCTCCTTGAGTGTCTTAGCCTGGGTTGAAAGCACTGTGTAAATGCCTCCAATCTTATTGCATACCTCCCAGCTGACGGAGAAAATATAGTTCGGCTTCCTTTTGGTACTACTCATATTCTTAATAAATAATCCTTTTTATCAGATTTTACAGGCCGCAAAGTTACGAATTATCCGCGCTAATTCTTTTAGAATTAACACACTTTTATCAACCGATGGTACCGGAGCCCAGCATCTCGTCGTCGGGGGCGTACCAGACGGCGAACTGACCGGGAGTTATGCCTCGCTGAGGCTCGTCAAAGATGATGTACAGGGCCTGCTGGCGCTGAATGAGCCAGGCATCCTGCAGTGGCTGGCGATAGCGTATGCGCACGCGGTAACGACGCACCTCACCCTCCTTCATCTCCAGATCCGGACGTATCCAATGAATCTCATTTCGGCCGATGCCCAGACAGCTGCGTGAAAGTCCCGGATGGGTATGCCCCTCACCCGCATAAACCGTATTGCTCTCAATATCAGTGGCAATCACGAACAGCGAATCATCGTGCCCGCCCACATTAAGGCCGTGACGCTGGCCGATAGTAAAGAACTGCGCACCATCATGAGTGCCTATGATCTTACCCCAAGGATTGGCCTTGAAACGGGTCTTCTTGACGTGCTTGCGGCCCGACCTATAGGTCTCGGTTATGAATTTGATCGAATCGTAACGGTACGGTGTTGCCAGACGCGCCAGTTCCTCATCAGAAAGCAGCGCAATCTTTGCCGGATCGTAATTGTTTGAACTCAGCGCATCGGTGCACTTGTCCTCGCTGATATAGCCCGTAACCATATTGGCCGGGGCGCCATCGACAGTAAGCTTTGAAAGTGTCTCCTGCTGGAACTTATAATGCGGATTGTTCGTATAGAATTCCGGGTAAACCTCCACGATATTGCCCTCAACGCTCTTGAGTTTCTGCTTGAGGAACTCCGGCAGGTCAACCTTGCCCACAAAACAGATACCCTGAGAGTCCTTCTTGGTGGCCGATGGCAGACCGGCCTCGGCGGCAATCTGACGCACCTCCTTCTTGAGCAGATGCCCAATGGGGAACATCGCCCGTGAAAGCTGCTCCTGATTGAGCTGGCACAGGAAATAGCTCTGGTCCTTGCCGGGATCAACGCCCTCAAATATGCGGTACATGGTGCTGCCGTCATCGGCCGTAAACTCCTCTTTGCGGCAGTAGTGACCGGTTGCGACCATATCGGCCCCCAACTTAAGGGCGGCATCAAGAAAAGCATCGAACTTTATCTCGCGGTTGCAGAGCACATCGGGATTGGGTGTGCGGCCCTGCTCATACTCGCTGAACATGTAGTCCACCACACGACGGCGGTACTCATCGCTCAGGTCCACAAAATGGAACGGGATGCCAATCTTCTTGGCCACCATCTCGGCCACCAGGCGGTCCTCCTCCCACTCGCAGTCACCGTGAAGCGTGCCCTCAGTATCGTGCCAGTTCTGCATGAACATGGCAAACACATCATAGCCCTGCTGCTTGAGCAACAAAGCCGCCACGCTGGAGTCAACGCCTCCCGATAACCCTACGCACACTTTCATGCCGCAAAGTTAAACAAAAAAACGTGCAAAAGGGGTCAGACCCCAATTGCACGTTTTATGCGCAGTTAATTAAGCGTTACTACTTAGTAGGTCGGGGAGCAGCAGAATTGTCCTGAATGGTGAAATTCTCACCCTTTGCTGTCAACACTCCGTTATTGATAGGAACCTGCATTTTCGTTCCGTCGCTGAGAATAGCACTTGCAACACCTTGTGTATAAGTATCGCGTGCCCCCATTGAATATGTACCGGAGGCTGTTACAGTATGTTCCGGTTCGCGGCCATAGGCTACTGAATATACCTTGGTCTTTGTAACCACCAACGTGTTGTCGTTGAAGAGGAATACTGCTTCTACCCTTATAGACTGGTCCTCCTCTTCTTTCAACATATACCATGCAGCAATTGTCTTATTGGCATAATCGGCCGGGAGATATGCCACGGCATCGCCTTTATACTGAACGGTACCGCTGTCATCGCCACCATCGGCGCCGCCACCGCTGGCATCGTCACCGCCGTTTGGTTTGTCTTCACCATCTCCGTTTGGCTTATCGTCACCACCGTCACCGCCGTTAACATCATACGGATTAGGAAGCTTGGAGTTGTCCTGCTTACCGAATACTTCACCTTTCAATGTCAACTTTCCGTCTACAATTGATGCCTGAGTGGAATTGCCATTACTGAGAATTATAGATACTAAACCATTGTCAAAATCACTTTGTTTCTGCAGCTCGTAATGGGCTTCCATCAATGTGGAGCGCTGAGGAGTATTACCGTTTGCATATACTACCACATAGGTAAGAGCCATAGATCCGTCTTCAAAGAAGAATGCAGCTATTGTCTTGCTGGCCTCTTTTGCGGAAACTTTATAGGCATACCATGCCGATACCTCAAGTTTTGCGTATTTACTTGGTAAATAAGCCGCGCTGCCATCATAACTGACTTGACCGTTATCGTCACCATCACCGTTATCGTCACCGTCACCGCCGTTGTCATCGCCGTCACCACCATTGTTTTTGACAATACCATCCTTGTAGTAATCCTGGTTATACAAATGCAGCACACCGTTTTGTATTTCGACCACTATCGGGTTCTGATCCTTAGGCATAAGCTTGAGAACTCCGTTGGTGTAATCACCCTGTGTCAATTCATATGTACCTACCTGGTGTATGTAGAACTCTCCCGGGTGAGCTTCTGAATCCTCCGGGAATACCTTCAGCTCGGCAATAGCCATTGAATCGTCATCAAAAAGGAATATGGCTTCAGACCTGATCTCACCCGGAGCGGCATCTACACACACGTAATATGCAGTAACCGTCTTGTTGCCATATCTGGCCTCCAGATATTTCAACACATCATTGACATCCTTATTACCGTTGTCACCGCCGTTATTGACGTCAATTACGCTGAATAACAGTTTGTCGGTCATTCTGGTGAAAACCTCATCCTTGGCATACAGCTTTCCGTCTTTGATTTCAACCTCAAACGGATCACCCTTTGCGGGTATGACGCTTGCCTTTCCGTTGTCAAAATCACCACCTTCAGCAAGCACATAAATACCTGTTGCATCAATTATGTATTCCGGATTTTGGTTAGCAGATTCCGGATAATAAGTAGCGATGGTCATCACGAATGTGCTGTCTTCAAACAGGAACACAGCTTCAACCTTACTCTTTTCAGTCTTTACGTCAGTAAGCATGTACCAGGCAGCAAGATTTTTCTGAGCGTAATCAGTGGGCAGATATGCTACCAGGCCCTTAAGATCGTTATTCTGATTCTGATTTTGGTTTTGTTTCTGCTCTTCAATATCCTCCTCTTCAGGCAGTTCATCACATGAAGTGTAGGTCAGGCAAAGCATAAAGGCCGATGCCAATAGCCATAGAAGTCCTTTCTTTTTCATAATTCCATAAAACATTAATGAATAAGACAATAATTTGCCGTAAACATAGCAAATGTTTTCATAGAGTGTGCATAAATATCGAAAAAATGTACAGTCGTGTGCTCCACAAATAAAGGGCCGCGATTGCGACTCTTTATCGGTCCGGAGGACCGCCCGTTTCCGAAAGGAAACTAAAAAGAGGTCCACATGCTCCACATACACAAAGGAAGACCGCCGTTTGGCGATCTTCCTTTGTGCATGTGGAGCATACGAGAACATCTTTCCACAAGCCATTGGAAGAATTTCGGCCCTACAGATATGCTATAATAGGTTTTTCGGAAAAGTGATTTCCAATAGATTCCTATGCTTTTTGTATTATTCAGTACCGATTCAGTACCGTTTTCCAAATTCTTTTGCGTTTAAAATGAAGCTTACTTTTCAGTTGCGATGTAGGGTATTATATCATTCTCTTTTATTCCTTTCTTTAACCAGTCTTTATAAGAAACCACATAGAAATTATGCCCATAGCTACTGCCAAAACAGACCTCCTTTGGTTGGCCATTATCAGCCCAGATATCCACTTTTGCTGAATAATTATATCTCAGATTCTCTAGTGAGGGGTCATACAAAAATGTGACAGTATAATATTTCCTGCCATATAACTTCTTGTTCTTTAGGACTGGGTCATCTTTAAATGTTTCCTTAAAAGAATTTATATCGGAAATTATCGGCTCCTTGTAATCCCTATAATAATCGGGACCAAAGGCTATAATTACCTCTTTAGCTTTATCGACAAGATATTCATTGCGTTTAGACTCTTCCTTTCTCTCCAGATGTCTCATCTTGGAGAAGCAGGGAGAACACAATAACAACAGTATCAAAGCAACGCTTAAATGTCTCATATCGTATCTTTTTCTTTGATCATATCATCTTATCACTACCAAGGAACTGGAACAGACCAATAAAATAGATGCCATTGTTGTCACGATAGGGCATTATATCATCCTTAACAATTACGATTTTCTGGAATGAATCATCAATCCTTTTCAGTGAGTTCAATTCTTGCTCACGCTTACCTTCACTTTCTATTTCAAAGGCTGATTGAATATAATACTTTTCATTACCGTCTGTTGCTATAAAATCAACCTCGTATTGTTTGTATTCAGATTTACGGTCTTTCATTACACGGTGTTCTACAACACCCACATCAACAGAATACCCGCGATAAAGCAGTTCGTTGAATATAACATTCTCCATCAGGTGCGTCTGCTCCAGTTGCCTGTAGTTCAATCTAGCATTTCTAAGACCAACATCAACAGAGTAATACTTTTTGATATTCTCGTAGTATTTGTTTCCCTTGATGTTATAACGTTTGGCCTCATTAAACAAGAAAGCCTCCTCAAGATAACCTATATATTTGGCAACAGTATCATCTGATATCTTAATCTTGCGCACGCTCTCAAGGATGTTGGTAATACGTGTAGTATTTGTGAGTGAACCTACAGCCGAGCAAAGAGCATCTGTAATAGCCTCAAGCGCCTCACGGTTTTCAACGTGATGCCTTTCTATTATATCATCAAGATAAGTCTTATTCCAAAGCTTTTGAAGGTAGGTTGTCTTCTGTTCTGCTGTAGGCATCTTACGCAAAGCGGGAAGCCCCCCGTAAGTATAATACTCCTTCCAAAGTTCGCTAATGGATTCCTTTCTGTCCTGGCAGAACTCACGGAAATTAAATGGCATTACATTAACCTCGTCACTACGTCCACGAAATATCGTGATGATGTCATTTGAAAGGAACCTAGAGTTGCTTCCGGTAATATAGACATCTACATTTGCACGTTTGTTCAGACCATTTACAATTTTCTCAAAACCGTCCACTTCCTGAATTTCATCAAGAAATACATAATAGGAATCGGTATCGGATTTGATTCGTGAATATAGGTACTCCTTGAGTTTCTCACGATCCAGTAATTCTTGTGGAGTCTCTTCATCCTCAATATCAAATGATATGCTGATGATATGATCTTCTGGAACACCTTGTCCCAAAAGGTAGTCTTTATAAATAGGATCCAGCAAGAATGACTTACCGGCCCGACGTGGACCGGTTATTGCTTTTACCTGACCGTTATCCCGTCTAACTATCAACCGATTAAGGTAAGTATCCCTCTTAACGTATGTATTCATATTGCTTATACTGCACATTCGAAATCCACTGCAAATTTACAATAAAATTCGAATGAACTATGTATCCTCAATAAAATGGTTATGAAAAAGGTCATAAGCAACTTAAAATCCTTCAAAAAAGAAGGAAAAGAACTCCACTTAAAATTGCATTTTTTTACAACAAGTTGTATTATTCAGTACCGATTCAGTACCGATGAAGAAAAAATGGGAAAATCAGGACGGGTCAGGTACAAACGTATTGGGGCGAGCGAGACCCCGAGCGAGAGCGGCCGGATGGCCGCCAAGCGACCGTAGGGAGCGCTTTTGCGAAGCAAAATAAAACAAGGTCCACATGCTCCACATACAAAAAGGCCGCCATCGGCGACCTTTGTGCATGTGGAGCATACGAGACTCGAACTCGTCACCTCTTGACTGCCAGTCAAACGCTCTAGCCAGATGAGCTAATGCCCCGTGTTTTGATGATTTCGGCTGCAAAGGTAACTATTAGGATTGAATTATTCCTATCTTTGGCAAAAGAAAAATTTTTCATCGGCACAAAAAGGAATGATTAAGCCCGTAGCAGAGAAAATAATCCTTGGCATTGACCCCGGCACCAACGTAATGGGTTACGGTGTGATCAAGGTTGAGGGCACCAAGGCATCTATCGTGACCATGGGCGTGATCGATATGCGCAAGGAGTCCGATATGTACCTCAAGCTGGGGCACATTTTCCAGCGCGTGAACGGCATCATAGACTCCTACCTGCCCGATGAGATGGCCATTGAGGCCCCCTTCTTTGGCAAGAACGTGCAGTCCATGCTCAAGCTGGGCCGCGCACAGGGCGTTGCCATAGCCGCCGCCATCAACCACAGCGTACCCATAACCGAGTACGCCCCTATGAAAATCAAGATGGCCATCACCGGCACCGGAACCGCCAGCAAGGAGCAGGTTGCAGGAATGCTGCAGCGCATGCTGCACCTGGATGAGAAGGATATGCCCAAGTTCCTGGATGCAACCGATGCCCTGGCCGCCGCCTACTGCCACTACCTGCAGATGGGCCGCCCCGACACCGGCAAGAAAGGACCCAAAAGCTGGAAAGAATACATCAACACCAACCCAAATAAAGTTTCAAAACCAAAATGATACAAAAGGGGTCAGACCCCTTTTGTACCAAAATTCAAAAAACATATGAAAACTATCAGATTCATTTCAATTATTGCTGTAGCTTTGACGGTAAGCCTGTCTTACGTATCCTGTGATAAGGATGAACCGTTAGAGCCGCAACAGCGACAACAACAACAGGAGCAGCAACAGCAGCCGCAGAACAACGGCATCGACTCAACACGCATTGACTCAACGCACATTGACTCAACACGCATTGACTCAACGCACATCGAAGGAGCATTTCTGCCCGACTCTTGTGCCGGCAAGACCGTAGCCGCCTGGTATGCCGTTTACTCTGAGGCCGATTACAAGAAAAAGGTCGAAGCCATATTCCTCTTTACTGACAGCACCCTGGTTGTAACCAAGAGCAAGGTTTATACTGAGGAGGATGGCCGTGACCCGTCACGTGTCACTATGTATGAAGGTAAATATGAGGTTATCCAAGGTGACTTCGACAAAGGTGTAATCGTATTCAGTTTTACACCGGGGTCTTCATTTGATGTTGAGATCACAGACGGAAAGCTGTCATTAATGGGACAGACATACACCAAACAGGATAACGCCAACGTGCCTGATGCCGCCCGGTCCACTGAAAACGAGTTTATCGGCACAGTTCAGCCTTATATGCCTGTATTGAACATTGACATTGATTTTGCCGCATGGTACACCTGCACCACTCAGCAGGATTACAGGATAAAGATTGATGCCATATACTTCAATACAGACAGCCTCATGCTTTACACCAGAAGCAAGTTCTACACTCAGAAAGACGGCCGCAAGCCTTCTTATGAGATAGTAGACATAGGCAAATACAAATTCACTGAGGGCGATTACACCACCGGCAAGGCAACTCTCACGCTAAGCACGGGCGTAGTTTATGACGCAGTCATTACCGATGGCCAGATGTCGGCAATGGATCTCGTCTTCAGCAAGCAGGCTAACGACACGATACCTGAGCCTATGAAACTGTAAGCTGGGAGCCAAAGGGGACGGTTCTCTTTGGCACCTTTTGACATAACTGCCTAATCAACAAAAAAGCGTCTGGATCCAGACGCTTTTTTATCAAAAGGTGCCAAAGAGAACCGTCCCCAATGGCTCCATCAGAGAGATGAGCTGATCAGGAACACACCGGCCAGAGCTACGATAGCGTAAAGCTCAGGGAATACGGCCAGAATCAGAGTCTTGCTGAATACGTCGTGGCCCTGAGCGATACCGGCAATACCGTTAGCGCAAACCTGGCCCTGACGGATAGCTGAGAACAGGCCCACCAGACCCAGAGCCAGACCTCCGCCGAATACTGCAGCAGCCTGGAAAGGATCGATACTGGGAGTGAGAACTCCTGCCATATTGGCGAAAATGAAGTAACCTGCAAAACCGTACAGACCCTGCGTACCGGGAAGAGCGGTCAGCACAATAAAGTTACCGAACTTGTCAACCTTCTTCAATGCACCTACAGCTGCATTACCGGCAATTGTTACGCCGTATGCGCTACCAATGCCTGCCAGGCCGATCATAAGGGCTACGCCCACATAAGCTAATACTAAACTTGACATACTTTTAATATTTAAACATTAAACTATTCTCAAATCTCTAAAATGAGCCAATTGGGGTCTGACCCCTTTTGTATCATTTTGCTGCAAAAGGTTTGTACTCAGTGCCGCCACCCGTGTAGCCCGCGTTCTTGAAGAACTCCACGAACGTGAGTCGCATGGGATGAACTATAGCACCCAGGATATTCATAAAGATGTTCAGCGCGTGTCCTATCACGAATATGAGCACCATCACGATGAATCCTGCAACGGGATTATCGGGCTTCATGCCGATAGCCATGCTGTTGAACACGTTGGCCAGGATTCCGCCACTCAGACCCAGAGCGAACAGACGCACGTATGAGAGCACGTCGCCCAGCAGGCCGGTAGCCATATTATAGGTATCCCACAGGCCCAGGCCGATGTTCAGCAGCGGGTTCTTGCCCGGGCTGTTGAACAGGAATATCAGCACTGCTGCTACAATCAGTATACCCATAATAACCGGGTTGCTGAACGGGATGCCGGCAAGTGCCGAAACACCCACCGTGATGAGCAGCACCAGCCACCCTATCGTACTCAGCGCATATTTGAAACCGCACTGGATAGCCAGGTTCACAGCCTTGATTGCCATACCGAACAGTATCTGCACCACGCCAATGCACAGTGAAACCGTAAACATGGTGGAGTTATCGGTATAGAGGATGCCCTTCATCTTCTGGATGAACGGAATATCAAGGTCATACATGTTGAACCCGAAGAACGTGCCCGACAGCAATCCGCACAGCATCGTGCTTGCGCCAAACAGCACCACCAGCCACTTTGAGAAGTTGGGGTTGATGAGCTGGAACAGCTTTGTGAATATGGGCAGAGCCACAATCATAAGCAGTCCGTAACCCGTATCGCCCAGGCAGAGGCCAAAGAAGAGCATGAAGAACGGCGCAAAGAACAGCGTCAGGTCAAGCTCCTGATAGGTGGGCAGCATGTAAAGCTTGGTGAGCGGCTCAAACAGCTTTGCAAACTTGTTGTTGCTCAGCTGGATAGGAATATCATCCTCAGGCGTGGGATCTTCAATGTCAAAGAACACGCCCTTCATATCCAGCTCACGGCTCACCTCCTCCACCTTTTCGGCAGGAATCCAGCCCTCAAGCAGCAACAGCGTATCGGCCGCAAGTTTCTCGCCGGTAAGGCGCACACGGCCAAAATCAATCCTGTTCTCAAGCTCTGTAACAGCACTCTCCAGTACGGATGCACCTATACCGGCCAGCTGAGCCATCTTTGCAGGGATTGCATCGATTGCAGCCTGCGTCTTGGCTATATCCTTCTCAACAGCCGATAATGACATCGCGGGCAACTGAACCTGCTCTGCATCAATATCGGGTGTAACATCAGCGTGGGTAAGCGTAATGAAATTGACTTTCTGCTTGTCCCGCAGAATCTCTATCACGCCGTACTTATCGGTCCATTCATCCTTGAAAGCACGCAGCGGACAGGTGTAGAACCGTATCTTGTAGCCGGCCTGCACCAGACGCTCCACTGATTCGGGCTCAAAATCGCCCCAAGGCAGCAACTGTGCGCGGTCACGGTTAAGAGCCTGCAAAGTCTGCTCCTGCACCACCTTATCGGCCTCAAGAATATCGTATCTCTCCAGAATCTTCTCGGGGCACAATAGGGACGGTTCTATCTGTGCCCTTTTTACGAACTCATCAAAAGGAGATCCGGTCTCAGGGGCACATTGAGCGCTCGGCTCCGAAGGAGACGCTTGGCTTGTCCAAGAACCGTCCCCTTTGTGACCTTCGAGAACCTTCAGCGCGTTCTTGATGCGGGCCAGAAGGTTGAGATCCTCCTGGAGGTCCTGGTCCTGTACGGCACCCTGCTGCTTCTGGATAACATGAACCACTCCCAGAGAGCGCAGCTGCTCCAGGAACTGGTCATACTCCTTATCGTGGATAAGGAAGGAGAGTTTCTTCATCTTTGTAATCATGACTCTGCCTCCTCCTTTTCTTTAGCCGCTTCACGCTGTTCAAGCAGAGATTTAAGGATCTTCTGGCTTGACTTGCTCAGGTTCTCCTCATCCTCCATGAAGCGTTTTATCTTACGTATGGCATCCTCATAACCCGGAATCTGCACCTTCTCAAACAGGTTCACCTTCTGAGTGGTCTTCTTGCGGGCTTTCTCCAGCAGTCCCAGCTTTGCGGTGGTAAACTCCACCAGGATAGCGTCATGAGCCAGGCTCTGAAGTATATTGATGCCGTCATAGTACCATTTGGGCTGACTGAACAGACTGAACTGAGCCACCTCAAAATCCACCTTGTCAAGCACCGGAATACGCGTTCCGGCAATCTTGCGCACGGTCAGGTGCACATCGGCCACCTTTACCAGATTGGGGTTGAACTCGTTCCAAAGAGCGAACATGGATTCATATCGGCCGATGCCCTCTTCCAGTTCACGCTCCAGTCTGACAAGGTCATCCTTGCATTTCTTGACCTCCATACGCAGCGCACTCTCCTTACTCTTAATGATAGGTAAGGTACGCTTACGCACTTTCAGCTGCTTCTCCAGCTGCTGCAGCGAGGTCTTGTTATATTGGAACTTAATCGCCATATCTCTTTAAAATGAGCCAATTGGGGTCAGACCCCTTTTGGCTTATTTTGGCCAATATTGCTCTACCAATGCGGCCTTGATGTTCACCTCATCGGGCTTGAAGTACTTGGCAAAGAGGCCCCACGTTACGTCAAGCATCTCGGTGGTGTCAAGGTTAACGTCAATAGCCAGAAGCTTGTTTGAATACTCCTTGGCAAAGTTCAGGGCACGCTCATCGTACTCAGTCAGGTCAAAACCGTTCTCAACCTTGGTCTTTGCGTTCGATGCATCGGCATACAGACGCACGGCGGCATTCATCACCTGCGGATGGTCAGCACGCGTCTTCTTACCGTTCACAAGCTGTTTCAGACGTGAAAGTGAGCGGAACGGGTCTACGATAACCTTACCTATGTCACTGTCGCGGCGCAGGAACAGCTGACCCTCGGTGATATAACCTGTGTTATCAGGCACAGCGTGTGTGATATCGCCGCCAGACAGCGTTGTCACAGCGATGATGGTAATTGAACCGCCGCTGGGGAACTGCACTGCCTTCTCGTAGATCTTGGCCAGGTCAGAGTAAAGTGAACCAGGCATGGAGTCCTTGGAAGGAATCTGGTCCATACGGTTGGACACGATTGCCAGAGCATCGGCATACGATGTCATATCAGACAGCAGCACAAGCACTTTCTCATCCTTCTGCACGGCAAAGTACTCGGCTGCGGTCAGAGCCATATCAGGCACGAGCAGACGCTCTACAGCAGGGTCCTCGGTGGTGTTCATGAAGCCGATGATACGGTCCATGGCACCTGCGTTTGAGAACACGTTCTTAAAGTAGAGGTAGTCATCATTGGTCATACCCATACCGCCCAGGATAATCTTATCGGCCTTTGCACGCATGGCCACGGTAGCCATAACCTGGTTGAACGGCTGGTCCGGATCGGCAAAGAACGGAATCTTCTGGCCAGACACAAGAGTATTGTTAAGGTCGATACCCGCGATACCTGTAGCAATCAGTTCCGATGGCTGCTTGCGGCGAACGGGGTTCACTGACGGACCGCCTATCTCAACCTCAGTGCCCTCAACGGCAGGACCGCCGTCGATAGGATCACCGTAAGCGTTGAAGAATCGGCCGGAAAGACTCTCGCTAACCTTAAGTGTAGGAGCCTTGCCCATGAACACAACCTCAGCGTTGGTGGGAATACCGCCGGTACCCTCAAACACCTGCAGGGTAACGTCATCGCCCACAATCTTAACCACCTGAGCCAATCGGCCGTCAATGATGGCCAGCTCATCATAACCCACACCCTGCGCCTTAAGCGAGCAGGTAGCCTTTGTAATCTGGCTTATCTTGGTGTAAATCTTCTGGAATGCCTTTGTTGTCATAGCTATAGCGGGTTAAGCGGTTTTACGTTCAGCGATGAGAGCCTTGAGCTCCTTCTCGTACTCAAAATACTTATCCGATTCAAACGGCTGGTAGTTCATCTGCTTGCACAGGTTGATTACCTTCTTGAAATAGTCAATGACCTCAAGGAAAGTGTCAAACTTGAACTCCGTGTGGCAGATGTCAATCACGCGGTCCACGATAGTCACCTGACGCTCCATCGGGGTCACGGCATCAATCTCATCAAACGCATCCTGCTGCAGTACGATAAAATCAATCAGCTCTGATTTCCAGAACGTTACGTGATAATCAACAGGAACGCCGTCATCACCCAGGATGTTGATCTGTTCCGATATCTCCTTACCGCGCAACAGACGTGTCTTAAGCTCGTTTACCTTACTGGTCCACTCACTGTCAATGCGGTCAGTGATATATTTCTCAAACTCCGGATAATCCAGATATTTTGAGTAAGAATCAATGGGGTTGATTGCCGGATAACGCTTGCGGTCAGCACGCTCCTGCTCCAGAGCATAGAAGCAGCGGGCCACCTTCTTGGTGTTCTCGGTCACAGGCTCCTTAAGGTTACCGCCGGCAGGCGATACGGTGCCGATGAACGTGATAGAACCCGGCTGGCCGTTGTTCAGGTAAACGTAACCTGCACGGCCGTAGAAGTTTGCGATGATTGATGAAATATCCATCGGGAATGCATCCGGACCGGGCAGCTCCTCCATACGGTTGGACATCTCACGCAAAGCCTGTGCCCAACGTGAAGTGGAATCGGCCATAAGCAGGACTCTCAGACCCATGCTGCGGTAATACTCTGAAATAGCCATAGCCGTATAGACTGATGCCTCACGGGCTGCAACCGGCATGTTTGATGTGTTGGCGATGATGATGGTACGCTCCATCAGCTTACGTCCTGTGTGCGGGTCATCCAGTTCAGGGAACTCGGTGAATATCTCCACAACCTCATTGGCACGCTCACCGCAGGCAGCGATAACAACGATATCGGCCTCAGCCTGCTTTGAAATGGCGTGCTGCAGCACAGTCTTACCTGTACCGAACGGGCCGGGAATGAATCCTGTACCGCCCTCTACGATGGGGTTCAGGGTATCGATTGAACGCACGCCTGTCTCCAACAGCTTGAATGGACGCGGTTTCTCGCGATAATTGGTCATAGCCACCTTAACCGGCCATTTCTGAATCATGTTCACGCTAACGGTATCACCCTTGGCGTTCTCCAGCACCGCAATCTCATCGATGATGCGATACTCACCCTCCGGGGCAATCTTCTTGACGGTATATTCACCCTCAAGCTGGAACGGAGCCATGATCTTGAGCGGCTGGAAGTTCTCCTCAACCTTACCCAGCCAGGCCGATGCCTGCACCTTGTCACCCACCTTGACGATAGGCTCAAACTTCCACAGGCGGTCATTATCCAGCGGATAGGTGTACTCACCGCGCTTCAGGAACACGCCCGTCATCTTGTCCAGGTCATTCTGCAGACCGTCAAAGTTGTGTGACAGCATGCCCGGGCCCAGCGTAACCTCCAGCATGTGACCGGTAAACTCGGCGGGCGAACCGACCTTAAGGCCGCGGGTGCTCTCAAATACCTGGACGAACACGTTCTCGCCCTGCACCTTGATGACCTCAGACATCAGCCTGTCGCCGCCTGTCTCGATATAGCAGATCTCATTCTGCGCAACAGGCCCGTCCACCTTCAGTGTGACCATGTTGGCAATGACACCGCGTACAATACCTTTTGTTGCCATATATTAGTTATTTATCAAATTCAAAAATGATACAAAAGGGGTCAGACCCCAATTGTACTATTATCGGAACTCTGCCGGAACTTCAGTCTGATCCTTTAGTGTGCCGATAAGCTCGCGGAAGAGCTGCTGGCCCTTCTCCTTGTCCAGGCTGCTCCAGCGCTCCACCATACCCAGGCGCACCATGTATGAGAACAGGCGCTCCACGGTAAAATAATCAAAGAAAGTGTTGTCCTCGAGCCAGCGCCAGCGTATCAGATCGGCCTTACGCTCACGCTGTGAGAGGTCATCCTCCTCAGTAAGACGGGCCACATCCTCAAAATAGTCAAGCTCCTGGCTCAATCCCCAGTCACGGGCACCGCTTGTGCGCAGTGCGTGTGCAATATCATTCTGCCCCACTATCACCTTCTGTATGTCAAGACTGTATTTACGGGCCGTGATTGCCGCCATGATATTGTTCATGTTAAGGTTGAACTCATACCAACTGCGTACAAACCCGTTTCCGGCCGTCATGGCATACTCATAAAACAGAGCCCACAGACGGTCCTCGGCGAATGCAGCCTTCTGACGCCAGCTCTCATCAACCCACTCCTGAACAAAAGTGTACATGAAAGCAGGAACATCCTTGCGCTTATCCTCGCCGGCCTTGACATCGGCCACAAGCTCCTCCATACGTTCAGAGCCGATAAATCCGCGACAGCTGTCCTCCAGCAGCAGCATATCCATGACCTTACGGTCTGGGGCGCTCAAAGCGTCAAAGACCTCGGTGCGGAACTGCTCCAGAGAGAACGCGGCCTTGCTGTCATCAAAACTGATGTCCGGCAGTCCGGCAATAAGATAGTAGTAATTTGCCATCAGAACAGGGTCTCAACCAGCTGCGGACGCAGAATTGACTTGAACCAGTTCATAAACTCCTCAGTGCCGAAATTCACCTTGTATGAGCCGTCAGCGGGCTGGATTGAAAATTCGGCAGCCTGACCGTTCACCTGGGTGATCTTTACACCCTTGTCAAGCAGACCCTTGGCATTTGCCATGAAATAATTGGTCAGAGCATCGGCATCCTGAGCCTTGATCTCAATCTGCTGGTTCTTGGCCCACTCCTGGGCAATCTTGAGCATAAACTCATTGAAAGCCTTCTGATCAGCCGTAAAGCCCTTCACGGCGTCCTGAACAATCTTATCAGTCACTACAGTTGCAATCTCGCTCTTGAGAGCCTCAACAGCCTGAGCGGCATAGAGCTTAAGCTCCTTCTGCACATTCTCAGCGTTATCGGCGCTCTCCTTGCGGGCTGCAGCCAGAAGCGCATCGGCTTCTTTCTGCGCATCAGCAACAATCTTCTGGGCTTGTTCCTTGGCCTGGGCAAGAATCTCATCAGCCTGAGCCTGACCTTTAGCTACACCTTCATTATATATAATGTCGGTAAGTTCCTGGATTTTGGTATTCATAGGTTATAATTGATAATTCTCTGTTTCATGCCATACGTTTTTCGCGTATAGATTCGCAAATTTAATCAAATCCGCCAATCAGCCTCACGTATTAACAAAAAAAAACCTCCGGAGAGGTTTCTTTTTAAGATGGTCAGGTAAATGACTTTATTTCTGCTTGCGCTGCATCTGTTTCCAGACGGTGGGGGTGATGCCTTCAGTCTCACGGAACTTGCGTATAAACTGGGTTGAGCTCTGGAAACCGCTCTTAGAAGCGATATAGTCCAGTGAAGCATCAGGTTCATCAGTCATAAGCTGTTTGGAATAGTCCAGACGCAGTTTACTCAGATAATCACGGAAAGGAATACCGTAGCACAGATTTACAAGTTTGGAAACATATGTGCGATTGGAATTAAGCACGTTTGCAACTTCCTCTATGGTAAGTGAGGGATTAAGATAACCGCGATCCTTAACCATATACTGCTTGAATGATTCCATGATCTTATCATAGCCAGACGTCGAGGCATCAGCCATAGGACCGGAATCAATGCCCTGCAGGAACTCCTGTGTGGTCTGATGGGCTGCACTGAAAGGATGACGCAGCCTGTCAAGGTTGATATATCCGCCTGCAAGTGATGGAATTGCCGATACATAACCAACCATGAACAGTATAATTGCTACTCCAAATGCCCAAATTGAAGAAATGATAGTGTTATTACCCAACAAGGTTTGGCCGAATAAGACCATGAAGCCCCACAATATGAAGTAGATGACGAAAAACATACAAATTATGTTTGCCACGAACGACGACTTCTGGCCTCTCAAGAAACCAATTATATGTTTAAATTTAAACTTTCCGGCAAAAAGCATTGAGAAAACCAGAATTATAGAGACGGAAAGCATTATAAAGAATATTACAAAATAGCTCTTAAATACAAAGAGTACGTAAAGGTTCTCTATATCAGAAAGGCCTGAGGGTCCTGCAAAACCGTATCCGGAGTTATGAATAGCCTCTGTTATGGCGGCACATCTGTTCATGCCTACCATAGCCGTGAGTATAATAGCAGCCAAAGTTTGTATTATAGAGGGTATTGTAAACAGATAAGAATACCATTTAACCTCACTTTCCTCATAACATGACTTTATATAGAGGATAATTATGGGAAACACCGATAATGTGGAAAACTGCTGCAGGATCTCACAAATAACCAGTTTCCTGTAATTGGGGAACGGATCCATATGGGCCGAACCGCAGTAAAAGCTCACTGCAAGAAGACCCATAACCCACATCACAAGCCTGTCTGGAAGGGATTTGTGTCTTTTCAGAAGAATCAGAATACACCATACGGCACATACTGAAAATGGTAGTTGAATAACAAAAAGTCCAAACATAAATCAGTCCTTTACCGAATTCACAAAGCAAAAATAAGCATAAAAACAGCACTACGATACTAAATATCGCCGTTTTTTGCTATAAAATTGATTTTTTGAGAATATGAGAATTGTTGTTCTGTCTATTAATTGATGCATCGACCACTATCTGTTGATATTTGAACTATTGTTTGAAATTCGTTTTGTGATTCTTGGAAACACAATTGGAAATGTTGGAAAATCACCATATATATAACGCGTACATTTGTAACGAAAACAAACGAAAAGAACAAAATTAAATGTCAAACAGAAGAAATTTGAACAAGAACGTTATCGCAAAGATACAGATAATTCTGGTCTCTGCAATAGCTCTTTTGTTCGGAAACTCATGCGAGCGTAAAGAATTGTTCCTCCGCGTTGACGGCGTAGATATTTCAGTTGAGATGTACGATGTAAAACTGAATCTCCTTTGGGGTATTGACTGGGAGACTGAGTGGCAGTACACTTGGAACGAGAGTGCTGCTGATTTCGGCACCATCGGCTACACCAAGCCTGAGATCATCAAGGGTACCATATATAATGTAGATACTTACACCGGCAAGCGTTACAGCTCATTCTTCAAGATCTTCGATTCAAACGGCGGACGTGTAACCCTGACCGCTGGTTCAACCTACGATATGTTGTTCTACAACTTCGGTACTGAGTACACTTCATTCTATCAGAGCGACGATTTCGAGACCTATACAGCTTCAACACGTATGAGCACCATGACATCATGGATCCGCACCCGCGCAGAGAGCGAGAGCAGCGAGATGTCAGACTCATCAATGACATATGTAAACTACAACCAGCCCGATGAGCTGTTTGGTTCACTTGCAGCAAACCTGTCAATCAACGAGGATCCTTCAGTTTATGAGAAGGAGTATGATGAATACGGCAATATCAGCTATATATATAAGGTTGACGCAGCTCTTCGCCCCTACTCTTTCATCTACATGTATCAGGTAATAATCCTGAACAATGACCTGGATGGCAAGGGCAACTACGTAACCGGTTCAAAGGGTTTCACAATCACAGGTCTGGCACAGGGCGTTGACCTGTTCACCCGCAAGACATTCAGCAACACCATATCAGTTTCAACTGAGGAGGTTAAGCCCATGCAGAATCACGACGATGTACGTCTGGCTGATGGCTCAACAGTTGACAACGCTGATATCCTGGCAGCCCGCGTACTTACCTGGGGTCTTCCCGGTATCGTTCCAATCGAGACCACCAAGGCCGGCACTAAGGCAGTTGAGCTGGACAAGAACTTCATAGGTATCGGCCTTTCACTGCGTAACGGCTACACCTACACAATCACTAAGGATATCACCGAGCAGATGCACAACAAGCCCACCGGTGGTGTCATCACAATCTACATCGATGCAGCTGAGATCCCGCAGGATGTAATTGACCAGCGTCCTCAGAGCACAGGCGGCGGTTTCAACGCAAATGTTGAGGATTGGGCCAACGAAGTTAACGCTGAGATCACAATCTGATGCAGATTCGGATGATTTTATACAAATAATGAAGAATAATAAAAATAGATAAAAATAAAAATAAGTATGTTTACAGAATTAATTAAGAAAGGCAGATGGAGCTACATGCTCCTGACAGTAATGGCAGTAATAGCCGTTGCAGTATTGGCCGCTCTGGCAAACACACGTACTCAGGATGAGCCCAGGCATACAGCTGGCCATGAGCAAGGAAAAGCTGTTTACGGCAGTTATACCCGCTACAACGGAACCACGATGCATTTCGTTAATTAATAACTAAGAGAGAAAGAACAAAACAAATTAATAAACTAACAAAAGGACTTATGAAGAAGATTCTTTACTTAGCAGCAGCTGCCACAATGATGGTAAGTTGCATGGAGAATGAGAAAATTGGAAACTTTGACCTCAACGAGGCACCCAGAGTTATTGGTTTCAACACCATTTCAGAGAAGGCTACAAGAGCAACAGCAGAGTCTCTTGAGACCTATCACAACACATTCGCTGTTTGGTCAACTAAAAAGTCAAACAACACCGGTGCTGTAGAGACCGTATTCAACGGTGACAGCATTAAGGACATCATCACCTTCGATGACACCAAGATGGAGCCCAACAACTGGACATACAGCCCCTATCGTTACTGGGACAAGCAGGCTACTTATGACTTTGTAGCTGTTGCTCCTAACTCAGAAATAGTACGTTACAACACTCCTGATGATGTAGCTAACAACGGCGGCACATATGTAACACGCGACAACGCCGGTTACACCCTGGTTGGCCAGAATCTTCAGCCCGACACAGCCACAACAGCTGAGATCAAGGTCGGTTTCGTAGGTGGTAATGGTGACACAGACCTCATGACAGCAACTAAGGTTACCCGCAACGGTGCCGCTGCAATTGAGGATGTTAACCTGAGCTTCAAGCACATCCTTGCCAAGCTGAACATCGCTATCGCCAAGGATCCCATCTATGACAATGTAAAGGTTCTTATTGATACCGTTCTGGTTACCGGTCTGGACGACAACGGTAAGTACAACGAAGCCACTTCAGGTACCGCCAGCGGTTGGACTTCAAGCAAGGTTAACAACGACTACCAGCTTGCATGGATCAACGCCAGCGGTAAGGAACTGCTCAACGGTACAGGCGAAGGTGTCAACTACGTAGCAGGCAAGCCTCTCTACTTCATCGAATCACTGGTTATGCCTCAGTCAATTGAGGAGTACACCGAGGAGAACGACGTATGGGTAAAGGGCGAGAAACTCACCATCGCCTACAGAATTGTATCTGGCGATCACACTGAGAAGTACAATTATGTTCTCCCGCTGCACGAAGGTAATGTTATAGTTTTTGACAAGTTCCAGGAGCGCAACAACTACACAATCTTCCTGACTGTAAAGCCCAACGTTATCACATTTGATGCTTCAACTGACGCTTGGAATGACATCATCAATGATAACAACAGCATTGTACCTCCCGTACAGCCGTAAAAAATAAAATATAGAAAGAAAAGAGTTATGAATAAACAATATATAATGGTTTTGGTAGCAGGTGCCGCAATTGTGGCATCCTGCTCCGATACCGTTAAGTTGAACAATGACGTACGTCAGGACAATCAGCCTGAGAAGATAGGTTTTGCAACATATACAGAAAAGGCCACTCGTGCTGATGAGTCCAACTCCGTCAATCTGTTTGACTTCTACAAGACATTTGATGTCTATGCCTGGAAAACCGCCAACAATCAGGTTCAGGATGTATTCGTACATGTTCCCGTAGAGTATTTTACTAAAGACACGACAGGAACATACGTTTACAAAACCGTTGGCACTAAGCCCAGCGATGAATGGGGTAACATATCTGACAACCAATATAAAAGTTGGTTCTATGAGAGCGTTCGCTATTGGGACAAATTGGCTACCAAGTACAATTTCTACGCTATTGCTCCTTATGAAGAGACTCCCAACCCCGCCCTCAGCATTGAGAACGACTTCACCAACATTAAGATTGGTGATGCAGATCATCGCTACAAGGTATCCAGCGAGAAAAACCTTGCTAAAGATATCACTTTAACCAAGGATAAGAAGTACTACGGCTTCAACAAGGACTACATGCTGGCTGATAAGAGTAGCACCAAGTTCCAGCTTATAAGCTTAGAATTCCACCACATCCTCACCAAGTTCAATGTAATGATTACCCTGACTGATGCATACAAAGGCACACAGCCCTTTACAATTAAGAACTTAACCATAGCTGGCCTTGAGGACGAGGCTTATTTTGAGTATAACACAGCTATGACAAAGAATGGTTGGAGTACAAAAAATGGTTCAACATACAATTTAGCAGACACCACAGATTACATTCTCAAGAATGTTCCTGATAGTATAGCTGATACCATTCAGTACAGTGGCTATTATTGGTTCCAGACACTCATTTTCCCGCAGACACTTACCTGCGATACAATAGGCGCTCTGACAATTGCTCCTAACAGCAAGTACCTTTATATAGAATATACTATAGGTAACGAGTCATTCAAGGCATATTATGACCTTGCTTACGTATTTGGTTGCACGCAGGATGCCAACAACAAGACATATGATATGTTGCCTGGCAGTGAATACACCATTAATATAAAGGTGGGCCCGGAGCCAATCATATTTGAGGCTAAATCCGCAAAGTGGGCTGATGAAATTGAAATTAATCCGAATGTCAATTGAGGATATATTTTTAATAAAGCTAACAATTAAAGAAAAGAGAATTATATGAAAAAGAGTTATTTGATGATCGCAGCTGCTGTAGCATTGTTTACAGCCTGCGCAGAAAAAGACACCTTCCGCGAGATTAACACTCAGCAGGAAAACAGCGCTATTGGTTTTAAGACCTTTACGACCAAGCAGACACGTGCCGAGAATTCGGGAGAAACCAACTATAATGCTCTCGAAGCTTACAACACCACCTTCAGGGTATGGGGTAACAAGTACATTAACAAAGGTACTGTAACCGCTCCTAATTTAACTCCGACACCAGTATTCGGCTTCACCGGAGAGGGCACAAACGCATCACCATATGATTATCCAGGTGAAAAGGTAGAGTTCTTGGAGACTCCTAATAGTACATTGATTGGCAATTGGGATTATGATCCTATCCGTTTCTGGGATAAGACCGCTTCATATTATGATTTCTATGCAGCTTCTCCGTTTATTCCCAAGAACGCAGCCGGAAGTAACGTCATATGGAGTTTTGACAATGACAACAAGAAGATTTCTCTGCCTGAATTTACTGTAACTGGAACCAACAGAGTCACCACAGCAACTGGCCAGAATGCAGCATTTGGCGTTTTGACTACTATTGACAAAGCAGCCGTTATGTCATATGAGCAGGAGGATCTTATGATTGCTACTGATATTCCGGAATACACTGATTACACCTATTCCACATATACAACTGGTGTAAACCTTCAGTTCAATCACATTCTCTCACGTTTGAATATCGCCATTCGTAAGAAGAGCCCGGATCTTGATGATTACACAGTAAAGCTCAACTCCATTAAAATATACAATATGTATAGCAATGGAGATTTTGACGAGAGCCGTGCAAACGGTCAGTCAACTCCTGCTTTAAATGCTGGAACCATAGCACGCTGGGATCACAGAACAACAAGGTTCGCTCCCGGTAATATGATTTATGAGCCCGCTACTGCATTGGAAATAACATCTACTTCAGCTACAACTGACAACACTTATCAGTATGTATATGAAGGTCTTGTAATTCCGCAGAACGTAGGATACAGCAAGACAGTTCTTGTAAATGAAGCTAACAAGCCCCAGGACTGCCTCTGGATTAACGGTAGCAATGCAGTTAGTAGTGGCGATGGAACTTGGAGCAAGCCCTATATCGTAATAGATTATGAAATAGGAACCACAACCAACGGTACTTATAAAAAGGCTGACGGATACGTATACTATTTCAATCTTGCTGAAATCTTTGGCGCTACCGCAGAAACTGGTGGTGTAGATTTCTGCGAAGGATGGCAGAACACCGTTAAGATCACACTCGCTCCTGTAGCAATCAAATTTGATGCAGAAGTTGCTCAGTGGGATGAGAAATTTGGTGAAGATACTCCTAAGACTGGAACATTATTTGAGATCCAGTAATCCCCAAACGAGGATTGTAAACGCATAACAATATAGGCCGGCAGGAGGTGAAACTCCTACCGGTCACCAAGAAAACAATTATTAACTAACAACTTAAAGAAAAGAGAATTATGAAAAAGAGTTATTTGATGATCGCAGCTGCTGTTGCTCTGTTTACGGCCTGCGCAGAAAAAGACACCTTCAAGGATGTTGCAAATCAAGATGTTGCCATCGGCTTTGGCCATAGTGCAACAGAGAAAGCCACACGTGCTGAATTGGATATGACTTGGTTCCGCACAGTTGACAATGGCTTTGGCGTTTACGGTTACAAAAGCGATGCAGTAATCTTTAAGAATGAAAATGTTGTATGCTCCAATGCAAATTCTCCTTATGAATGGTCACATACAACCATTCGTTTCTGGGACAAGGCTGCCACTGATGCATATGATTTTTATGCTTATGCTCCGTTTGCAGGGACCAACAACTCAATAACAAACGCAAATCCCACATTTGATAAAAGTACAGGTTTTACATTTACAGGTTTACCTTTAATTGTAGATATTACCACTGCGGGTGCAGACAAGGCTATCGCCAATGCGGTTGAAGATATTGATTACACAGACAATCGCCTTCATGACGCTCATTCAAACTCACCGACAGTACAGTTTGTATTCAACCACATCCTTTCAAAGCTCTCATTTAAGATCAAAACAGATATTCCTGCTCACGATGCAGCAACAAATCCTACCGCAACATTCACTGTTAAATCTATCAAGATTGATTTCCCGTCAGATAACAATGTAACTTGGGCTGAGACTAACAGCAATGCTGTAGCAGGCACTACAACCTATAGTAATAACTATGCTGCAAAAACCGGCACCAAAGCAGACGCAGCTTTTGAGACTACAGTATTTAGCGGTTCACAAGTTGCAACTGCAACTGCAACTGCATTAGGCAACACATACATCGTTACCCCGGTTAATGGAACAGTTAAAAAACACGAGTTTGATGTTCAAGTTATTTATGATGTTCAATATGCTGATGGCACCACAGAAACAGATTGTAAAGCAACAGGTACAATAGGTTCAGGCAATCCTGAAGCAAATCCTGCAGCGGACAATGTTTATGCACCTGCTCAGAATCAGTATTTTGTTGCCATAATCAACATTCATCCTGACGAGATACAGTTCTGCGTAGAGAATGTTACAGACTGGAATCCTAATGGTGGAGAGCTTGACGAAGTTGATGTTAAATAATGGTTCTCAATCAATTTGAGTACAAACGATAAAACCACACTTATTATGAAAAAGTATTTATTCGTTATAGCAGCAACTGCATTAGTATTGGCAGGTTGCTCAGACAATGAATCCTTAAAGAAGGATTTACAGAACTCTGAAGCTATCAGTTTCACCTCTTTCACCAATAAGCAGACTCGTGCTACTGAGAACTCAGATGCAAGTTATTCATGGCATTTCTATAACCATCATACTACATTCCAGGTTTGGGGTTATAAAAACACATCAGAGACTGCAGTTTTTGATGGTGATGTAGTAACAGTCACTGAGAATAGCTCAAATGTTGATGGAACTGCTGCAACAGCAAATTCATATACCTATACCTATTCACCTTTACGTTTCTGGGATAAGGCCGCTACAACATACGAATACTATGCTGCAGCTCCTTCTGGAAACGACGGAGGTTGGACATTTGTTGCCACCAACATTGTCGCAGCTAACATCACAACTGATGCCGGTCAGAACAAGGGATACTTTACCACCAGTTCAGCACTGACACCTGCCAATCTGTCCACATCATCTAATTATGTATATACCACTTCATTCAAAGGTAGTACAGATATTGATAAGATGATAGCAGAGAAGAACACCGTTCCTTATGCAAGTTTTAAGACAGACGTTAACCTTTTGTTCATGCATATCCTGTCACGTTTGAATATAACAATCAAAGCCGATGAGGATCTCGTCGCACCGGCAAACGATGTCAATAAGCAGGAGATCAAGATGGTAAGCCTTGTAGTCAAGAACTTGAATACAGCTGGCGATTTCTCAGAAGCTACAGCACCCGATGCTGCGGGAACAATCGCACGCTGGAGCGGACAGGCTACTCCTAAAGATTATACAGCTGTTGCAAACACTACACTTACTGAGAATGCTCAATGGGTACTCCAGTCACTTGTAATCCCCCAGAATGCAGCTTTTGAGGCTGTTGCTCTTGACGGAAAAGCTCATGATGCAACCGCAGTTGTATACTATGCTGATGTTGACGAGTATAACGCTGCTAAGAAAACCACTCTTACAGCACAAGAGTTTGCCGCTTTAACAGATGCAGAGAAGACAAAAACACCTGCAGGCACAAGCGTAGCTGCTGTATCAGCAAGTTCAAAGCCATATCTGGTTCTCACTTATACAATACAGCAGACTCATGATGCAACCGGAACAGCTATTCAATCGCCCGAGGCACCGGAAACATTCGTTGTATATTACAATCTGGCAAATGCATTTGCATTGAACACCGGAAACCTTGCATTTAACGAAGGTTGGCAGAACACACTCAACATCACAATTAAGCCCGATGTAATTCAGTTCTGCGCTGATGTTGCTGAGTGGAGCACATATGAAGAAAGAGGTCTCAGAGTAGACTAATCGATCATCAAAAAACTCTTTTCTTTAAATAGGCCGGCAGGGGGTGATACCCCTACCGGTCACCAAGCCAGGGTTTGGCAGTTGGGTGCTGAACCTAAACAAATAAAAAACAAACAATTACCAAATAACTGATTAATTATGAAGAAATCATTTTTGTTGATTGCTGCAACTGCAATGATACTTGTAGGCTGTTCAGAAACTGGCACCTTCAATGATGATAATAATCAGGATGTTGCTATAGGTTTTAGCAGTCCTTATTTTTCAAAGCCCACGAAGGCTGAGATAACAGATGCTTGGAAGACCACTGATGGTTCTGCTTTTGGAGTGTTTGGCTATAAAGCAGGCAATCCCGATGTAACACTGTTCAACAACGAAGAAGTAACCTACGGCAGCAGCAAATGGAGTCACCCCAATGTACGTTATTGGGATAAGTCGGCAGCCGCAGCAACCGCGTATAGTTTCTATGCTTATGCTCCTTATATAAGCAGTGGAGTAACCATCAATAACGGTTTGTTCACCATTCCTCTGGGAACACAAGTATTTGCTGATGCAACTGTAAGTGCGACAACAGATCTTTGTATAGCTCAAGCTGTAGAAGGTATAGGTTATGGAAATGCAACTTATACAAACCCCGCAGGTACCGTAACATTAACCTTCAATCACGTTCTTTCTAAACTCTCTTTCAAAGTTAAGAAAGCTGATGACCTGACATATGATGTAAAATTGAACGCACTGACTGTAGGTTTCCCAACAGGTACCGGTGTATCCTGGGCACAGGCAACAAAGCCTGCGGCAGCCGCAGCAACCGGCAACGTCACTTATGCCACTTATACCCCTGCTACTGCTGGTTCATACACGACAACTATTGTAACAGGCAAATCACAGACTGTTGAAGCCAGTCCGGCTGCAGCAATAGCTGATGCACACAGTTACATTGTAACACCAATAGGAAGTGTAACAGCTGGAAGTACCACCCTCACCAAGCATGATATCAACGTCAAAGTTAATTATACTATTGACTATGATACAAACGCCAGTGACAATGTACATAATTATGATGCTCAGGAAGCATACGGTGTAGCAGAAATAGCATTTGCTGCTGGCAATCATTACTTCTTGACTATCATCATCAATCCTGATAAGATTGAATTTGATATTAAGACTCTTGTCGGATTCACAGATGTTGATACTGACGAGCTTGAAGTTAAATAACTCTTTTCTTTAAATAGGCCGGCAGGTGGGTGATTCCCCTACCGGTCACCAAGTGAGCGTGAGCGCTCGATGACCAATGATATTTATAAAAAGACATTTGCCCAGGTGACTAGAGGGCTCGGTAATTACCTTATGCCGTATAAATAAGGTATATTATAAAAGAGGTATTGAACGAATGAATGGGCTGATGAGACGTATGATTAACATGATGCTGGTGGGACTGATCCTGACAGCAGCAGGTTGCTCATATGGTGACTCCATCCGTGATCTGCGTGAGCAGCCGGCGGATGAGAGCAAGGCTATTACATTCAGCAACGGCATCATTGACAGTCCGGTACCTATGCGCACCCGAGCCCTGGCACTGCTCAGCGACCATATGGCAAGTATGGGAGTCTGGGGATGGCAAACCACATCTGAGGGAGTAACTGAACGTCTGTTCCAGAATCAGAGCGTGACGTTCAGTGCTTCCCTTGACAAGTGGACTTACTCCCCTCTAAAGTACTGGGAGAACAAGAGTACTTACAGGTTCTACGCTTATGCGCCACACGCAAGCGCTGATCCGGGAGTCACGGCATCAATTGACCCTAACACCCACGCTATCAGTATTACGGGTGTAACGCTTAAGGGTTGTAACACGATAGACAGCGGAGTACCGTCGCCACCGGCCAACTTTGGAAAGGTGGCCGACATAGACTGGATGCTGGACCGAACGGGACAAAGCATGGCAGGGACAAACCGAAGTGAGGTAATGTTCAACATGCAGCACATCCTCTCCAAACTTTGCGTCCGAGTACGCCGCAGCACTTCCTTCATGCCTGACTCAATCATCTCTATAAGCATAGACAGTTTGAAGTTAGGCAGTTTCATTTGTCAAGGGGACTTTGTCCAGAGCCTGGACAACTCAAGTCAGATACTTGCTCCGGAATGGGCTCCCGTTGATGTCCTGCCGCGCTACAGCATGACAAGCGCCAAACACGTAAGCATACCTGACAGCGCAGTTTATGTGCTGGAGTCCCTGCTTATACCCCAGGCCGTAAGTGATGATCAGTACATACGAGTCTGGTACAACATAGGAAATTCTGGTGGTTACATTAACCACATAGATAACATATTCAGTCTTAAAGAGTTGTTTGCTGGCTTTGAGGCCGGCAAGAGCTATGTCATTACCGTCACCATCGGCCCCGATCCGATCAAGTTTGACGCTGGCGTTCAAGACTGGACCAGTGATAATGAATACGATCGTTCAATATTCTCAAAAAAGTAGTCCAAAAACATGAAAAGAATGAAAAACCTGAAAGAGATTATCAAGGTAAGCATTGTAGCCGGTATGATGACGGTTTCATCATGCCAGCAGAGCGGTATAGTCCATGTGATTGACCCCAGCGCAAGGTCTCACGCTTACATTGAATTCGGCAACTATGTGCATAACATGACACGTGCCTCAAAGACTGTAGGTCACGGAGGTTTTGCAGTTGGTGACACTATGGCCGTATGGGGCGTACAGGATACAGATGGCGATGTGGATGTAATATTCAACAACCAAGATGTCCGTTATGTGTCCGATGGTACCTGGACCTATGACAACAAGAAGCTTTGGAACATAGGTTCAGACTATATGTTCTACGGCATGTTCCCCTACTCCAAGACTCTGTACACAATGAGTCAGGACGGTAAATGGTTCATAACCATACCCACATTCACCACTCCTGATGATCCGAGTAAGCAGACGGACCTGATGATATCCGAAAGACGTGACGTGGATCCGTTCAATACGGTGGATATGTATTTCCATCATATCCTGAGTAACGTCAATATCTACGCCAAGGTTAGCGATGATCTTGATACTACGGGTATTGAGAGCATCACCATCAAGGAATTCAGGTTTTACAATATACGTTCAACCGGACACTACGCCCAGACAGGCTGGGACCACAACCGTGCAGTAGGCGCCTGGACAGACCAGTCAGGTTACATGAACCTTGCCGACAGGGCTGACGTAGCAATCACCAAGAAGGCAACAGCACTGTATAGTGACTATCTCATGATCCCGCAGACTCTGTTCAGCATAGATGCACAGCCTAAGGATGTAAACATTGATGCTACATTCAAAATTGTTTACAAAGACGGCACTACGTCAACATACATAAAGAAGGGAATCCGCCTGGCTGGAATAAACGGCACAAGCAACTCTACCACAAAGCCCATATCAGAGTGGGAGCCCAACCGCCGTTACAACTACACGCTTGCTTTCAACCCGCAGAAAGTTACCCGTATATGGGATGCCGATAGTGACGGAAGCTTGCAGATAGACCCCGAAACCGGCGATACCATCACCGATGCGGATGATACTCCCTATCCCGGCATTGCCAAGTATAACCCTGAGGAGCCTGACGTAATTTACGTGTATGAGGATACCGATAATGACGGCAAGCCTGACACATGGGTTCCCGTTCCTATTGTCTGGGAGGATATTGACGGAGATGACCAGCTTGAAGCCGGTTTTGACCGTGACGGAGACGGACACATTGACAATATAGACGACGACGATGTCACCCAGACTCCCGGTGATGATCCGGACAAGAATCCCACTGACGGCAACGAGAACAACCCTGATGGCAAGGATGTTGTCCTGATTCACTGTGATACTGACGGTGACGGCGATATTGACGACGATGATGACTGGGTACAGCTCCAGAAAGACACTACCACCGGTATAATCACTCCGGTACGTGAACTTCAGGATGCAACCATACAGTTTACCGCTACGGTCCACGAATGGGAGGAGGTCTTCTCAGTGGATTACGATATTTAAAAATTATTTTACAATTAATGCAGCAATGAGGAAATTATCAATAACACTAATGATTATGGCAGCCGCGATATCGGTATCGTGGTTGAACTCCTGCTGTAAAGATAAAGAGCAAAAGGGAGAGGCCATAAGTATGGGTGTCTCTGAGAAGGGCACAAGGGCCGTAGTGGACAACAAGGCCAGCCTTATATCTCAAGCCATAAACTCCGGAACCGGATTCGGCGTCTACGGATGTAAGAATACAAGCTCAAGCTCCCTCTTGGTGTTTGACAATTTTGAAGTAACTCCTGCAAGCAATACTGAAGATCCTGAATGGACATACACCCCCATACGTTACTGGGACAAGAACCCGCAGGTAAACTATCAGTTCATAGCTTACTGGCCTCATGTGGGACAGACATCGGTAAACGATGCGCCGTACACCACGGTAGACGTACAGAACAAGGAGCTGACTATTCATGACATTCCATTCTGGCAGGATGCAGCACTGGCGGCTACCGCAGACTTTATGACTGCCGTCAGGAAGGGTAACTACAGTCTGGGTGATTTTGATGTTCCAAATTCAGAACTCAAAAGAGTAAGGTTCACTTTCAGCCACATATTGGCCAAGTTTGTGATAAGGGCCTACTACGTAGGAATTGAGCAGAACAGCGTAACTGTTTCAGGCCTGAGACTCACCAAAGGTCTCAGCAACAATCCGATTCTTAATTCCAACGGCAAAGCGTCCTACTCAGAAACCTTTGGAGAAACCTATGGCAATTCCTTTAGCGGCAATACGCCCACCAGCCAGGGCGTTCATAATCTGCTTACTCCTGATAACGCCGTCACTCTACCCACAACCACGTTTGATGACGGTACCGAAGAAAGCACTCACGGTTATGAAGAGATATGCGCCTGGCTCATGGTGCCTTGCTCAGGTTGGACAAATTTGGGATTGGCAATAGACTGTTCAATTGCAGGGGCAGCACCCATCACATACAACGTGCATGAGTTGTCACTCAATACAACCGTAAACGAAGTGGTACAGAACGGCCAGACCTACTCAGGCAGATCATACATTGTGACTCTCAAGTTTGACTCATCAGGCGGCGGTGTTGAACTGCAGTCTGTACTGGTTAGGGATTGGGAAGAACAGGAAATTTCCACAAGCGTCCACAACTGGTAGAATATTGTAGAAACTTTTGAATAATTAGAGAAAATTTATTATATTTGCGCGTGTATACTATGACAGGCAGAATAAAAGGACTTAACAACTGGCACACACTCAAGGCTGTAGCGTTGACCGCTGCCGCTTTTGTTGTGCTCTCCTGTCAGCAAGAACAGATTCAGGACAGTCTTGACGGCCGTATAACTTTATATCCCATCATTGAAAGCCAGATAGAGACAACTGTCATGACCCGCGCCGCAATTGACCAGTCCAAATATTCCAGGTACGATAATCAGCCCAACCGTCAGGTGATTTCCGTTCAGGCAATCTCATTTGAGCCCAACTCATCCACACGCGCCGATAAAGACGCAGGCGGAACATTTGCCCCGGTACAGCCCACCGATCAGAATCCCAGAGGATGGCGTTCAGGCGTTAAGGTTGAGCCCAACTACAAATATGACCTGTACGCTTACTCCAGACAGATGCCCAGCTCTACTGATCCCGCATTCAGCTATCAGAACGGTAGTGCATCATTGGCATTCAGCGGTCTGCATGTCATTACCACCAAGGATCCGCTTGTATGCGTAGCAGCCAGCGGCGCCGTTCTTCCTGACAATCCTACGGTCGATACATACCCTGTTCTTAATGAGGGCGCTTTCAACATCGGCAACATAGAGAAAGTTACGGTTGACGGTGTGGAAAAGACAACCAAGGCATTCATGGCTCTGGATCACCTCTACTCAAAGGCTACCCTGTCATTCCGTATTGACGCTACATACAAGAGCGTACGTAACATCAGGATCAAGGACGTAGAGTTATACACCGCTGCCGGAACGTTGACAGGTACTCATACCTACACGTTCACTGATAACAAGCTCACCCTTGCTACACAGAACAGCTCACTGGGTGGTGACCCCATAACGATTGACATCTTTGGCAGCGATGCCGATATAACCACATTAGAGCTTGCCGAGGACTCAACATACTACACACTCACAACTGATTATAGGGAATTCGGTTATTTCTACTTCCTGCCCAAGAATGAGCTCCAGCCCATTCAGCTCAAAGTGACCTATGATGTGATTGACATGAAGTACAACGTAACCAGAGCAGATGTGTTGACGGTAAACAGCAACCTGTTCCAGTCCATCAGGACATCGGCACGAAGAGGAGTTAACTACAAGGTTATGGTTACTGTAAGCCCCACCTACCTGTATCAGTTGAGTGAGGATGATGTTGAGATGAAACTGACCATTGCAGAAGAATGATTTGTAAAAAGGATTAATGATTATGAGGACATACAACAATAATACATATCTCAGACCCGGCAGAGTTTTACTGCTGGCGGTCTTGTTGTTGTTGGGGTGCATCACTGCGCACTCTCAATCCACCATAACCATAACCATCGGAGGTGACATCTACGGTGGCGGCCGCAACGGAGCCGTAGGCACAAGCCATGCCGACAATCCCGATGAGGCAAACGCAACACAAATCACGCTCAATTCAACAGATACAGCTACAAACGTAGTCATCAATAAAGGTCAGGTACGTACCGTGTTCGGCGGCGGTGAGAACGGCCGTGTTTACGGAAGCACATCTGTTACCGTAAAAGGCGGCACTATAGGTGATCCCGACTGGGACAACACCATCCACGGCGGCGTATTCGGTGCTGGTGACGGCCAGTCAGCAATCGTATTCGGACACAGCCGCGTCACCATGGAAGGCGGTACGGTTTTCCAGAACATATACGGCGGCGGCAATCAGGCCGACCTGGTAGGAACCACATCAGTCACGCTTAAGGGAGGTAATATCCTGAGCACTGTATACGGCGGTGCCCGTGTAGCTGATATCAACGGATACAGTCTGGTTGACATAAACGGCACCCAGGCAACCAATGACCTTATAATCAACGCAGTTTACGGAGGTAACGACATAGGTGGAAGCATTCTCCTGCCCAACCCCAACTCTCATAACTGGGAGTGGATCAAGAATCTGCAGGTTCCGTCAGTCATCAGCCAGAAGGCCAAGACACCATCAGGCGACAACGGTTACGGAATAGATAACACCTGGAATGCGTTTGTGCATGCTACCGGAAGCGCCAGCAGGACTATATATGTAGGACAGCTGTATGGTGGTGGTAACGGTTTCTACACCTATGGCGGTTCAGAAGGTGCCTGGACAATGAGCTCACTCAAAGACAGGCACCTGGACAATCAGGGACAATGGGTTGCACCTGCGTATGAATTCTCATTCGCAACCAAGCCTATTGTAGGAAAGGTTTATCTGGAACTTGAAGGCGGTAATTACGGTTACGTTTACGGTGGCGGTAACAATGCAACGGTTACCGGTTCAACCGTATTGTGCCTTAACAACTCAACTGAAAGTCTGGCAACGATTGAGACCTCAAAGCTCAGCGCCATGGATATCAATCTGGACGTTGACAAGCAGGCATATACCATTACAGGTGAAGGTGACGAGGAGAAAGCCACCCTGCATTATCAGTTTGACCGCGTATTCGGCGGTAACAAGCAGGCCGCTATGGCCATACATCCGGAATGGCATCTGGAGAAAGCAAACATCAATAACCTGTACTCCGGCGGTGATGCAGGTAACATGACCCACAGCACAGGTCTGTTCCTGGCTCTGACCAGCAGCAACCTTACGGTCAAAAATGTATATGGAGGTTGCCGTATTGCCGATGTCGCTCCTTCAAGCAATGAAATAGGCCGTCAGACCTATACGGTAAACGGCGAAGATTATACTTACGAAGCAGGCTATTCAGCCAGAATACTTATCACAGCCGGTAACATAACCAATGTCTACGGCGGTAATGATATATCCGGAAACGTATATGGCGGTACTGCCCTTGAGATACTGAGTTCCATAAGCGGTGAGGTATACGGCGGCGGTAACGGATCATACGTCTACACTGACATCGCTGCGCTTCAGGACAATGACACTTACCGTGATTTCTACTATGATCCGGGACAGTCATCAATCGATGCACTGAACGCATTCCGTCCCAGTACCAGCAAGGCATTCATCCATATAGCAGGTACTGATGACCAGCATCGTACTACCGTGACTACCCTTTACGGAGGTGGTAACAGTACCACTGTAAGTGATGACATCAAACTGCTGATAGGTAATTATGTAACCATAGGTAACATTTTCCTGGGCAGTAACGGCGAACACATGAAGTCTGCCGCAACCTTGGCTTCTTATGCTGACAATAACATTAGTACACTGAACTTCAAGGATGGTCAGGGCACGTTTGACAAATACATGTTGGGTACGGCCGTATCCAGCCAGCCCACCATTGACTTTGATGGCGGATACCCGCAGACACGTTCAGCTGAGAATGAGAGTAAGCTGGCCCGTGTAGGTTCATTCTACTGCGGCGGTAACGTGGGTAGCATGACATCGGATGACCCGTTCAACATCCAATTCAAAAAGCCTATCATCCTTACCAACAAGCTCGTAGGCGGTTGTAACACAGCATTCGTAGAGGCTGGAACTTACAACGACCGTCACGAAGGCGGTTTCATTGGCGGCGACAGTTCACATGATAAGATATACCTTGATATTGACGGTATCATATTTGAAAACGAGGCCAGTGCTTTAGTCGGTAATCAGGGTAACATATTCGGAGGATGCTTTGAGAGCGGTATAATGGTAGGTAATGTCACCATTGACCTTAAGGAGAATATCATACCGGCCGGCTACTTTGATGATGATGAAGAACGCAACGACTATATTACCGACTCTGGCAACCTGTTCGACACACATTTCAGTGTATTTGGCGGAGGTTTCGGTCCTAACGCTTCTGTACAGGGTAACACCACGGTAAAGGTTCATGACAGTGAATTCTCGACCAGCGGCGGTGCCATTAAGGTGTTCGGAGGCGGTTATGGCGGTACGGTTGACGGCAACGCAACGGTAAGCATCTACGGCGACAACAGTTTTGTAGGCAGAGTGTACGGCGGAGGTTTCGAGGGCTTGGTAACAGGCAATACTGCCGTTAATCTTGACGGAGGTACAGTATACCATTCATTCGGTGGTGCCTGCAACGCCAACATTACCGGTTACGCACAGACATATCTGGGCGCAGGACTTAGCGGTTCCAACGGATATGCAACCGTTCTGGGTAATGTTTACGGAGGTAATGACTTTGGCGGTAGCATCAATGGCAGCGGAAGTTTCTATAACAGAATCCCCGTGGCCACCAGATCATCAGTTTACAACCCCGGCAGTCTGGAAACCCCGTACGTTGTCAATGCATCGGCTTACGTTGAGTATCAGCAGGGCAAAATAACAGGTAACATCTTTGGCGGATCATGCGGTGCATATAGCTACGGCACTATCAACCACAACCACACCAAACCTTATCTGGCAAACGCATTCGTAAACTTCATCCCCACGGGTGAGGATAACAACGCAGTCCAGAAGATATTCGGTGCCGGTGAGGGTAGTCACGGAACATCGGCTGCCGATAACTTCCAGGATAAGATGCAGGATCGCAGTTACATTCTGGTTGACATGCAGGAGGATGAGGACAAATTTACCAAGACCGATGTATTTGGCGCGGGTGCCAACAGCGGATTGGGTATGAGACTTACCGCTCAGGAAGCTCACAGCAACACCGATGCCGTCACCGCCGTAATTGACCTTGTAAAAGGCCAGATTCAGAACGCATACGGTGCCAGTTTCAGCGAGGGTGTAACCCGCCGCACTGTCATTAACGTACCGGAGAATTCATCAGCCATCCTGACCAACATCTTTGGCGGAGGTTACGGAGACACCATAACATCACCGTGCGATGCCATTGAGACCGTGGTAAACTACAACAGCCCCAACGCCATAGTTTTAGGTGCTGTTTACGGAGGTAACAATAATTGCCGTCGCACACTCTACAGCCAGATCAACGTATCATCAAAGTTGCGTCAGAGAACCAATGACCCCAACTATACCGGATACATATACGGTGGTGGTAAGGGTGCCAATACATGGTCTTTCTATACTGAGGTAAACATGCTGGCCGGTGCCAACGCTTACGGTGTTTATGGCGGAGGCGATAAAGGTAATGTTCTTAACCGGGAATCATTTGAAAAATGGATACCTGTCTATGCAAACCAGCATAGTGGAGCAGCCATCTACTCCACTCTTGGCAGCGACTATGACACCCAGGCTGCCCAGGCACTGCTAGACGCTGACCTGATACATGCCAATAAACTTGACACTATCACCAACACCAACGTATATTTCTATAAAGACTCATACGTTGGAGGATACGCTTACGGTGGTGGTAAGGAGTCACACGTAAGCGGTGCCACATACATAGGTCTTCATGGCGGTATTATAAGCAAGGATATGTATGCTGCCGGTGAGAGCGGCGATGTACGCAATCTTTACGGTGGCAAATTCACGGCCGTGGCCAATGCCTTTGTCGAGGGTGGTCAGGCAAGACGTGTTTACGGCGGCGGTTGGAAGGGTAATGTAGGTCATACCGAACTTCCTTTCTCTGTTGACCAGAATTTGCTCAACAATGCCACAGCGCTTAACAACATCTTGAAAAATGATGATTTTGGCATATCAAATGTAGTAATAGGCATATCGCCATCTGAGGCCTCACTCAGAAACATTCAGGATTACGGATTCTACCACGGCATTCCCGCCGTTGAGTGGAACGCATACGGAGCGGGTGAGCGCGGTGGTATTATAGGAACTGCCAAACTTACCCTCAACAACGGTTACATAGGATACCGCTATTTCCCTGAGGAATCAGATAATTCTTCAACGGCTATTGATGAGCGTTATCACGAGAAGCTGGATGATGAGACCGCCGATGACGGCGTAGGCCGCAACTACCTGATTGAGCACGGCAACCTGTTTGGTGGCGGATATGATGACGGCAGTTATGCCGATACCACCATAGTCAAGGTTTATGACGGCTACGTACGTAACAGCGTATACGGCGGCGGTGAGATTGCAGCCGTAGGACGCGGTGAGACCAAGGAGAGCGGAACAGCCAACTCAGTCCGTGAACTTAAGGGCATTTACAAGCCAGGTAAAGCTACTGCCACCATCTATGGCGGTCATATTCACAGGAACGTATTTGGCGGCGGTAAGGGCTACAGCGCCACCAGGGCCGAGGAGTACGCATACAGTGCCACAAAACGTTACACTGATGGTTACGTATTCGGCCAGACTGAGGCCAATGTTTACGGCGGTGTGATAGGTACCACTCAGACTCTCAAGGACGGCGACGGTAACGTATTTGGTGGTGGTAACATTGGTTACGTTTACACCAAGATAGGTAAGAAATGGACCGAGACAGAAAATAACGTAGCACCTGACAGTCTCTATTATCTAGTCAAAGCCGACGGCACATGGGACCTTAAGGACGGTGAAAAGCAGTTCTCTGAGGACGCCAAGGTGGTTGTATCACCCTATAGCCGCGTAAAGGACAACCAGACAGTCACTTTAGGCGGAAAGACCTACAAAGGCGCACATATGGAAAACGGCAAGTTCATACCAGCCCAGTACGTACCCATAGAAGCCTTGAATACCGTTACCAACAAGAACAGTTTTGACAAGACCAAGATTGATGTAGAGTCCGGTATCATTATCCGCAACGCCGTATTTGCCGGCGGTAACGTAAGTCAGGGTTCTGACCTTCTTTATGCCGAGGCCAAGACCGTATTCGGTAATGCCACGGCATCCATCATAGACCTCTACTGCATGGACCTTGTGACTCTTGGCCAGGAGGGCATAGGCGGTCTGTACGGTGACGGCAACCTGACTTTTGTGGACGGATACCGCGAGCTTAACATCACCAACTACGGAACCGACTATTACGGCCTGACCGAGCATATCAGCTATCAGGACTATTTGAGGCTGAATGACCGTGAAAGAGCATACTTCCAGTTGCAGTACAAATGCGCAACAGCCACAGGACAGTATGCGGTTGACGCCATAATAACAGCCGATGAATACAACAATCTGACAACCGCTCAGCAGGAGTGTTTTGTTGTAGATGAAGGTGTGTGCAGCATCTATGCAGGACGTATGATGAATACCGTGCAGCGTGCTGACTATCTGGGCGTATTCGGAAGCCGTATGGTTATGAAGGGTGCACGTGACCGTGTACCTTCCGAGGTTGACTACACCAACTACACCATCAACCGTGTAGGCGAGGTTGCCCTGCATCAGACCAAGGTTGGCGATGCAACACACGGCAACTACTTTGGTATTTACAATATAGTGAACTACCTGGGTGCCCTTACATCTGACCTTGCGTTCAACAGCCAGATGGAGCAATCTACTGAGGACGTCACTTATTATGAATATAAATCCGGAAAGAAAGGCAAGCAGAACCGCAACAAGGGCACCAGCCACAATGAGGTAGCCCTGGCATCAGGTGTATATCTGGAACTGCTCCAGGAGCCTAAACGTAACTACGTAGGTGACCAGAAGATCTACGGACCTATTACAGGTATTGTCCAGCTTAACCTGATTGCAGCGGCAACCGGTGAAGGTGGTGGTTACGTTTATGCCAAGAACGTTCACGGAACACAGCATGACAATGGCAAGAAGCACCTTATCCTGGCCAAGGCTAACCAGGGAGCCATAACATACAGAGCTTATGACTATGATCAGTCACTCTCTACGGCTATAACCACCAATAACTGGATGCAGAGTTCCGGTAACTTTGTGTCTACCCAGACAATCATTGACGAGTGCTTCCCCACTGCCAACAGTTACTATGAGGATCACACTGATGAGTATTCACCTGCTCACTACTGGTTTATCAAGGGTGACTTCTATGTATACAATCAGGAGATATCGGCCTACACCGGATCAGCCCAGGCATACATCGAGAACGTAAGCATGCCTCTCACCATTCTGGCACAGGGTAACGCCAAGCTGTTCATAGAGGATATCAAGACCAACCTCTATGCAGACTCACTCCGGTTCCCTGCCGGTGCTGACAGTGTTATATGCAACGGTATCACATATTATGGTAATGACCCCATCAATTATTGGGACTACAACAACCTGTCATCACATGATAAGCAATACTTTGTTGATAAGTCTTATGTTTGCGTAACCGATGTATATTCAACTAAGGCTGATGCCGAAGCCGGTGAGAATATGGTTCATCACAAGGGCGAGGTATTCCAGCCAACAGCTTATAACAATTTGGCTAAAAACTGGTACGACAATAAGGGTAATGCAATAACAAAGGATCGTGCATTCAGACTTACCAACGCCCTTAACCGCACAAACGGTTATCTGCTTGCCGTATCACTTGACCAGCCTGAGCTCTGGAATGAGTATTACACTCATCACGGCACAGACAATGAGAATAAGAAAACCAGCAAGGAATACGGTCTCCTTGATGACAATGCAAAGGCTCAGTACAAACTTGGTCCCACATATCATCTGAACGGTGCTGCCAACACATCATACATATTCGGCCAGTCTGAGTACAGTGTATCAGACCTTATTGACAAGGGATTATATGATAAGTATGAGGACCTCGACGCCACGGCAAAGGCCGCACTGTCCAACCAGGCTAAGTTTGAGGCCGCATATATGGCTCTAACCACCTGCGATATCACTGTGGGCAGCAAGGTATATCACGTTGTGGAGAGAAGCGCCATACCTAAGAGCAGATATGACTCCATACAGGATGCTACCCAGAAGTCTTACTTTGCAAAGGCATACGTAGGTCTGGAGACAATGAAACTGAGCGACAAGCTGCTGCTCAGTTCAGACCAGCTGTACTCATTTGAGGAGTTGTCGGCTTATGCCTTAGAGTATCCGGATCAGATAAAAACTAACGGCGGATCCGGCGATGATCTGACATTTGATGCGTTCCCAAGAGCATACTATTGCACCACGGCAGGAAACTATGGAGGAACAGCATTTACAAGCGGTCAGAACTATCAGGCTGCCATGTACACCAACCTGAACAAGACGGAGCGTGCCAACTTCACGTTCAACTTTGATGGTCTGGACATAATGTATGATTCCACTTATGCCGGAAACATTGAGTACTATGACAAGGATGCTCAGAATGCTCCTCTCTACTCTGGTAACCAGCAGATTGACTATAAGGTAATATACACAGGAGCCAACGGAACTCTGTATGGCTACGGTACCGGTTATTCTCTGCCCGTGACTACCGGAGAAACCTATACCCGTCAGCAGTTTGAACAACTGGCTAATGAGAAGAGACATTACGTACAGATAACCACCAACACTCAGGATTGGGATGAAGGCGTTAATACCACAACTCTGTACGTGGTACATGAGGAATTCGGTAAGGCAGGCCGTGTATACAATTACGGTGAGGTCATCAGTGACGCAGACTACACTTTACTTAACGGTAGTGACAGGAATTACATCTCTACCTTAAGGCTGACCCGCATCGGAACCAACTTATATAAGTATAAGTATGACGATGAAGAAGAAAAGGAAATATCCGGTATTGATGAAGGCGGCAAGATTGAATGCTATCTCTGCACCGACGGATACACCAAGCCCAACGATACTGAGAACGTAGGTGTTCACACGCTCATAAGCAAGAGCTCATACAATCTCTTGAAGAACTATCAGGAAGAGTTTGAGGTTGTAGCCGCCATTCCGCGTGAGAAGTCGGCTCTGTACGTATCACGTGACTGCGACATCTATGACTTTACTGAGGACCGCATATTCACTGTGATCTACCGATACAGCTATTCAGAGCCCGATGATGCAACCGGTGTTTACCGCAACGTATCAGAGCGCCACATACTTAACATACGCGTACACTTTGAGAGCGGTGAGCCAATAATCGGCGAGCTTCTGGCTCCTTCAAAGCTGATACCTGGTAGCGTAATAGGTCTTACCAAGCCTTCAGTTCAGAAGGGTGCATTTGAAGTCCTTGGTGGTGGATGGGAGCTCTATGAAAATGAGAACAATGCCCTCACCCATAAGAACGGTATACCTTACAACAACTACGTAACACCTATGTACTGGTATCAGAACCAGTGGTATGTAGCTTACTACGCTGAGACCTATCTGGGCCGTACGTTCAGTAACGCAGTTCCGTTCACGGTAGTCAACTACCATGATATTGATAAGGTAATGGCAGATACCGTTAACCACCTGCATATTGACCACCCGTCAATCAAGGTTAACAGCCGTATCTACATTGACAACCGTACCGCATCATCAGACAACACCAGGAGCAAGCTTGACCTGCTGTATGACCTGTTTGATCTGAGTCTGCAGGATCATGGTCAGACCCAGTTGATTGATGAAGAGGGCAATCCTGTTACTGATGATCAGGATAATCCGGTTTTGGTTGATAACTACGCTATCCATTACAACCGTGGCGGAGAGCTCAAGGATACTCACTATGCTCTTAACGAACACGTCAGAGGCCTTGCAAACCTTGAGTTCATACTTAACAGTGATGTTGAGCCTAAAAAGTATACCTCAAATACAGATTGGAAACAGATAGGTACTGACGCCCAGTGCTTTGAGGGTACTCTGCACGGCAACGGATACACCGTAAGCGGTATCAACAAGTCTCTGTTCAAGAACATGTGCGGTGAGGTTTACAACCTTGGTGTACGCGGTTCAATCGTAGGCTCTGGTATTGCTGATGGTGGCGACGGATATGCACAGAACTGCTGGCTTATCAATGAGTCCACAGCCGACCTGCATTCATACAACGCCATCATGAACAGCGGTACTATAGTGAACGGTTACTACAACGATGAGGCCGCCAAGAACGCAAACGCACAGTATGTATATGCTTCAGGCGCAGCCATATCCAAGCCTATGAGTTCATTCATAAACGGTGAGGTGGCTTACAACTTGAACGGATTCTATCTGAACAAGCGTAATAAGGATCATGACGACAACGGTGGCGGTACACCTTACTGGTACTACACCGTTAATCAGAACAACACGCTGTCAGAGCCTCAACAGGGACATACATTGGATACACGTCTCTATGTAGAGAACTACTACATGGATGGTCAGTATGTATATGCCGGAGGTAGCATTCCTTCAGGTATCAACGAGCGCTTCTCGGACAAGGAAGGCAAGCACTACCCCATCTATCCTGATGACTACATCTACTTTGGCCAGAAGCTTACGTATGACATAGATGCTAACTCTGAAGCTCATGACGTTCAGCCCAAGCCTATAAAGAAGAGTTCACAGCGCATTGACAAGACGGCAACAGGTAACCGCGTATATCGCGCACCTGCATACTTCGGCTCAAGCCAGAAGGATGAGGCATACTTCAATCCTAATGTGGCATTTGCAGCTACATATCAGGGAACCGATGCCTATGCCGGAATGACCGCCATTGACTTTACAGGTTATAACGATAATACGTGGACTGATGGTTCAGATCAGAGCAGCTTCTTCCAGCCCACTCTGGATTGCGGTGATATCGTGAGATTCAACGTAAAGGGTCTTACCCAGAACCTGCTGGTATATGCAACAGGTCAGAATACGGTACTGGCTAACGCTCTTACCGGTAACGAGCCTGCATTTGGTTACACCAACTCTGATTACAAGACTGTTGCTGCAGTAACTGATGCCAACACTCAGAAGGTCAAGGGACATCTCGTTGACTTTATTGACAATCATTATGTGGCCGACGGATCACACTTCCTGGTTGACAAGCAGGACTTCAACGCTCCTATCAGCTACTCATACACCGGATCTTACAAGATGTGGTACCAGCGCCTGCCTGAGCAGTATGTAACCAGCATGAGCAATGGTTGGGAGGCAATAAGCCTGCCGTTCACTGCCGAAGTTGTTACCACTCAGAACAAGGGTGAGATAACCCACTTCTACTCTGGAAACAACATCGGTCATGAGTACTGGCTGCGTGAGTTCAAGGACGTTGCCGATGACAAGATTGAGTTCAAATCATTGGCTGCAGGTAATACCAACAAGACCGTAACCAATACTTACCTCTGGGATTACTACTACAGTAAGAACAGCAGTAAGGATAAGAACCAGGATGATTATCAGACCTACTACAATACGAGCCGTCAGTACAACAACTATCAGCTGTACCAGGCAGCTACACCGTATCTGATTGGATTCCCGGGCAGCCGTTACTACGAGTTTGACCTGAGCGGTAACTTTGTAGCACAGAACACCGCACAGACCGGTCCTGCTCAGATTGGTAGGCAGACAATAACCTTCGTATCCAAGTCCGGCCAGACAATAGCCGTAACTGACGGAGAGTACAATGTAACTCCTGATGACGATGGTTATGCATACCACCCGATCTATCAGACCAAGACCGTAGCGAATGCTTATGTGGTAACTGATGGCGGAACTAAGTTTACAAAGACTGCCTCTGTAACAACCGTTCCGTTCCGTGCATACCTGACCAAGACTACACCTGCAAGTCCTGCTCAGAGCCGCACCGCTACACGCGCTGCAGCTGATATTGAGGTACTCTACATCTCCAACCTGTCCGATAACGACCAGATGGAGCAGATAGTAGTTGACCGCAGCCTGAATGCATACGCCGAGGGTATGGCAATCTGCATAGAGAGCACGCTTGAGACACCTGCAACGATAACCATCACGTCGGCTTCAGGTAAGCTGCTCAAGCAGTTCACCATCCAGCCCGGCACCAAGGTAACCGTTCCCGTGAACAGCCGCGGTATCTACATCGTCAACCGTCACAAGGTTGCCGTAACGAAGTAAATTTTCTTTACAAATATCAAGAAATGGCACAGTAGGGTCAGTCCCCCTGTGCCATTTATCATTTATTATCACTACTTTTGTAATGCTAATACCGTAAGGCGCTCCGACTGCACATCAAGGTGTTGGTAGAGCGCCTTCTGTATTTGTTTGCAACACATTTTATTAACCATTAAACACTAACTCAGAAATGAAAAAGAAAAATGAATTCAGAGAGAAAAGTTGCTCAGTTGGTAAACTTTTTATTTCTTTGCACCAATGAAACGCAGAATTATTGCGTTTGGATCCCACTACAAGGTTTTTTTCAATACGCTTGACCGCCAAGCCAAAGAAAAGGTTTTGTATGGAATGCTTCTTCTAAAGACCCAAGAGAGACTACCCTCAAAATTCGTAAAACACTTACGAGATGGTCTTTATGAACTTAGGATAGAATGGCAAGGGAACATTTATCGGATTCTCTTCTGTTTTGACAAAGGAAACATAGTTGTACTATTTAACGGTTTCCAAAGAAAGACGCAAGAGACTCCTGAAAAAGAGATTAAACTAGGTCTTAAACTTAAAGCGGAATATGAAAAAAGAAAACAAGAAAGAAATATTTGATATCGATGCTCAACTCGATGCATTCTTTGGAAAAGAAGGAACTCCAGAACGTCGCGCAGCCGAGGAACGAGCCAATGCTTTCTTTACCGGCCAGATAATTGAAGATGCACGTAAAAATGCCAACATCACTCAGGCCGAACTCGCTGAGCGCATAGGCACAAACAAGTCCTACATATCCAGGGTGGAAACAGGTCGCACAGAACCAAAGGTCTCCACTTTCTACCGCATTGTCGCAGCATTAGGACTGACCGTTGAACTTACGCCTATTGTGTAACCAATTAGCCCATCTCTGACGGGCCGATAAGCAAGACATAGCAGACAGCTTCCTGGAGATGGAAACTATCTGCTTTTTTTTCATCAAAAAGCGCGTCAGAAAGCACTTTTTTACACGTTTTTTATGCGTTATAGATATTTATATCTATATTTGTAGCTTAAAACGTATATTATACTTACGAGAAAACAATGATATTTATGATAAAGGCTATTTCCAATCTGACCAATTCAACTATGCAATCGTCTAAAAAAACACTATTCTCCCGCATGTATTACAGGTTCGGGATGATAGTACGTGCCCTTATTTTTGTAGCCCTACTATCAACAGGGAACTCGTCGTTGAAAGCGCAAACCAACTATGTTTTTTATAATGGCACATACAATTATCTATACAACGACAATGGCTCATTGAAGTCAGGAGGTCTTAGATTCGACAAGTCATCAGTATGGACAGCCAGCGGATCTCTCGGTACAATTAGTTCATACACCAATAACAATCAACAACTCTATACAAGCAACAATAACAACGGAACAGTTTCATTAAGAGCCAGCGGATCTACATGGTATCAAAATACCTATCTTGCCACTAGAACTGGCAACTGGAATGCTACTTACTATTATCTTAAAGCAACAAACGCCACATCTTTTACGACATCAAATAGCAACGGCGGTAATCGATACACCCCTTATAGCGTAACGATTGATGACTTACGCCCAGGTTTTTCCAGCTTTGAAATAACTGGTGGTGAAGAGAGGTTCAACACCACAGGTTCTTCAACATATGGACACACCAACGCAACATACATCAATCAGGCTTACACGCACTACTATTTCAATGGCAACAACTATTATGTTGATGAGTCGAACACATCAACAACTACTGCCCCCGGCTCTGTGATAAATACAGCATCAGCATACACATGGTCACTCTCAGACAATGCAAACGGCTATGCCACAGTCAACAGTTCAGGTGTGGTAACCGTTAGTTCCATTCCCACCAATGGCAATTTGACCATCACTCTAATCTGTACGGTTTCCCAAGACAATCAAACTGCCATTTCCACAAAGAGCATTACGCTTTCACAGACTGGCGTAAGCGGTGGTACAGTAACTATTGATGATCGCGAAGACCATAACTGGAGTTATTACCAGTCCTCTAACAATCTTCCAAGTGGTTATCCAACCGAATACCTCAGTTCACCCAATCCACGAAATGTAAAGATAACCTATCGTGCCGGAGGTGTTGATGGAGCATCTGCGGCTGCAATTTCAGCTCTTGATGGAGAAGGCCAGAATGAGATGGTCTATTACAAAACTCTGGAAAAGACCGTACTTGGTATGAGTGGAGATTATCCTTATACAGTCATTTCCAATCCGTTCAGCAAACGCCCCAAAAAAGGTTCTACTTATTATGGCTTTGCCGGATGGAAGGTTATTAGCGGCGGAGAGTATATATCGGAATATGCCGACAATGCTGTTCTTCCCCTCGACCAAACCATTCACTTCATAAATCTTGACAACAATTACACCCCCAACTGCACTTCTGGCGAAATTGTTTTTGAAGCAACATGGACCGCGGCAACAGTTAAGACCGGCTACCAAAACATCTCGTTTACAGGAGGTACTTATGAAACCAACTTCTGGGTGTTTGAAAGAAATCAGGACATCGGTAATATTTCCATCCCCGCCAACTGTACTGCAAGTGCAAGATATCCTGATGGTACAGTACATTTTTCAAATAGATTAACTGGTACTATATCCGCCGGAGGTAATAATGCAAAAATAGAATTCGTAAACCTTAATAGTACCAGTACAGTATCAGCAGCAGGTAATAACTTCACCGTCGGTCGTGGCGTAGTCAATAGTAGCAATGGCGGAGATTTACGAGGTTGTGTTAGCGACATGAGTTGCATACAAACCGTTAAAATTGAAAGTGGCACGTACGCCACTCTCCACAATTTTACGAATGGTATTAGTGCCAAGAACAGTTGCGATCAACTTATCATTTTAGGATGTGACTACGACCGCGCTAAAAATGACAATTCAAAGCTTACCATACGCGGCGATATGTATATCGGAACAGGTATACAACTTAACAGATCTGCAAATTCTCTCTACACACGAACATACATCAAAAGCGGAAACTTTGGTTCTACAGTTACCGTAAAAGGAAACAATTCATACACTGGCGCTGGCGGTTCCAACACATACTATTATTCTGTTAGCAACACGCATAATGCAGGAAGACGCTATCTATGCATGGAGGGTGGACGTATATTCGGTATCGCTGGAGGCATGGATGAGTCAAACAATCAAAGCACAGATGCCCGTGCATTTGATCTCCGAGTAAGAGGAACAGCCCAGATAGATGGCGTTGTATATGGCGCTGCCGAATATGCCAATGCGAAAGGAATACGCACAATGGTATTTACCGGAGGTACAATCAATGGCTGGATAGCAGGAGGTGCCAATGGTACCCAAAGCACCAATGGAGCATTGCAAGGCTCTTCATATCTATATTTTGGTGGTACAGCCACTACAACAAGTGAAGGTACCGACCAGGTTATGAACCGAGCAGTTGGAGGTAACATTTTTGGTGCTGGATGCGGAAATAGCGCCACAAGTTCTTCTGGTCAAGTCACACTAGGAACAAATGTTGTTGTAGCAGACCAAGCATACGTAGAACGCGGCGTTTATGGCGGTGGATCTTATGGATACACAACTTCTACCGCAAACCTGTTTATCCTTGGAGGTACAATTGATGGTAAAGTTGGAGGTGTAAGTGAAACATCATATTCCGCCAACATTATTGGTGGAGTTTATGGTGGCGCCTGTCAAAATCAAGGTGGCACTGTTAACATCACCATGACTGGCGGTGAAGTACACTCCGGCGTATACGGAGGTAGTAATGCAAATGGTGCAGTAACCGGCCCCGTTACAATGAACATTAATGGCGGTCAAGTTGGCATCAATGACAACAACACCGCCAACATTCATGGTGGTGGTTATGGTTCATCAACATCCGTTACGGGCAACGTTACACTCACCATCGGCGAATGCAACGCCCAAGATGGTGTTACCGTTTACGGAGATGTTTACGGTGGTTCAGCATTGGGTTCGGTCAACTCTAGTACCAGCAACTTAACTAAAGTCACTCTTAATGCAGGTACAATCTATGGTGCCCTTTATGGTGGAGCTTTGGGTGATAATATTACTGCAGCACCAGTTAACGGACAAGTTGAGGTGGTTGTTACAGGCGGTAGTGTTCTTACCACCACCAATGACCCCAAGGGCGAGGCTGGTTCAGGCAGTGTATTTGGCGGAAACAATGTAAACGGAACTCCTAAGAGTACCGTAAAAGTTGATATTTACAGAACCAACGCGGCTCCTGCCGAAGGCCGGTACGCACTTCACGCTGTTTACGGAGGTGGTAACCAGTCAGATTATGATGGAACTCCAGCGGTAACTATTCATGGAGGTGCCACCAACAGCATTGAATATGTTTACGGCGGAGGTAATGCTGCAGATGTAAAAGGAACAAATATCGTTATTTACGGAGGCAACAAAATTGGCAATGTATTTGGCGGCGGTAACGGTTTCAGCGAGACCGGCAACCATTCTAATCCGAATGCCGCACACTACAATCCAGGTGCGGAGGTTACTGCAAACGGCACGTCAGTTAAAATATACGGCGGTACCATAGGAAGCGTATACGGCGGTAGCAACCAGTATGGCACCATAACTGGAGGCCTTAATGTCGAGGTTGAGTCAAACGCTGAGAGTGGTAAAGGCCCGTGTGATATTGCATTGGCTAACCGTCCGATCCACGTAGGTGCTCTCTATGGCGGTGGCAACCAGGCACCAAGCGCCATCGGTACAATATCCGTCAAATGCATGGATGACGGCGCTATCATTGACACGCTATTCTGTGGAGCTAATAGGGCTGATGTAACAGGAAGTGTCAATTTTGAAATGACCGGTGGACGCATAGGAAACCTGTTCGGCGGCAACAACAACTCCGGAATTGTTAGCGGTTCCATAACCTTAACCGTAAACTGGACTACTGCCTGCAACGATGGCCAAAGTCATTATCTGGGCAACGTATTCGGAGGCGGCAACTTAGCCACCTTTGGCACAGCTCAAAACGCTAAGGCACCCACTGTCAAAATCCTGAACGGTACCGTAAGCGGTAACGTATATGGCGGTGGTAAGGGTAATCTGGTTGACGGCGATGACCGTGGTGTTGCAGGTAAGGTAACTGGTAACCCGACGGTTATTATTGGTGATATTGTCAATGGCCATACTGCAATAGTCGAAGGCGATGTATATGGAGGCGGTGATGCAGCCGATGTGGCCGGAGTACCGGAAGTAACTGTCAATGACTGCAATTCTCAAGTAGGAAATGTTTATGGCGGTGGTAATGCGGCCGACATTAATGGTGCGACTGTCACCATAAACGGAGGTACAATAGGTGATGTATTCGGTGGCGGACACGGTGACAAGAGAGCTTCTAATCCATCAAAGTATGCCGATGTTAATGGTAATGTCACGCTGACTGTTTACGGAGGTACCATAAGTCGTGTGTTTGCCGGCAGTAACAGTAAAGGTAAGATAACTGGAACATCCAGTCTTACCGTTGATAAATCCGGTACATGCGACATGATAATCGGTGAGGTTTATGGTGGTGGTAACGAGGCGGCAGGTAATGCAAGTTCCATATCTATCGGTTGCACAGGTGCTCTTGTAACAGGAGATAATGGTCATGCTGCACATCCCGAAAATATCGGAACTACACTTGAAGGCATAGGTTATGTTTACGGCGGTGCCAACCAGGCTGATATAGGTACAGCACAGAGTCCTTCAAATATTAAAGTCGATATTAATAGTGGTATTGTAGCCAACGTATTTGGTGGAAATAATACAAGCGGAACTATCAACGGCACCATTACCGTAAATATTGAAAAGACAAGTGAGAACAACAACTGCGGCTGGTACGTAGGTAACGTATTCGGCGGCGGTAACCTGGCTCAATATTCAGGCAGTCCGGCAGTAAACATTAAGAACGGTACCGTAAGCGGCAACGTCTATGGTGGTGGCAAGGGCAATCCCGGTGCCACAGGTGATCAGGTTGGTGTTCCGGGTTCAGTTACTGGTAATCCCGTTGTAACCATCGGTGATAATGCGGACAATCATTCAGCATACTCAGCCATTGTACTGGGTGATGTCTATGGCGGTGGCGATGCAGCTAAGGTGAACGGTTATACTACAGTGGCCTATAATGATGCAACAGAAAACGGCAACAATATCGTCAGCAGTGTAAAGAATATCTTTGGAGGCGGTAATGCAGCCGGCGTGAGTGGCACAACCACAGTAACTCTGACTTCAGGAACAGTTACCACAGGTCTCTATGGAGGTTGCAATGCTACTGGTACGGTGAGCGGCGCAATTTCCGTCTATGTAAACGGTGGTACAGTAGGCGCATCAGGGACACATGCATACGGTATATTTGGTGGTGGTAAAGGTTCCGCCACCGCTACTGGTGATGCCGTAACAGTAACCATCGGCAACGATGCAAACATCAGCCCCACAATTTATGGTGACGTCTATGGAGGTTCGGCCGAAGGTAATGTTAACGATGCTCTCGGTGAGATCACCAAGGTTTGGCTCAAAAAAGGAACAATCAATGGCGATGTGTACGGCGGTGGCTTTGGTGATAATGGAGCCAATGCCCTTGTGAACGGCGCTGTACAAGTAGTTGTGGATGGTGGAACAGTAACAGGAAAGGTATTTGGTTGTAACAATGCCAACGGCACTCCTAAGGGTGCTGTAACCGTTACCATCAACGGTACTGACCAGCCACAGAGCGGTTATGCTTTGGGCGAGGTTTATGGCGGCGGTAATATGGCTGACTACTCTCCTACCGCAGTGAATGAAAGTTATCCTGCTGCCACAGTTGTTGTGTATGGTTGCGACAACAGTATTGAATTTGTCTATGGTGGTGGTAATGCTGCCGATGTTCCTGCCACAAGTGTAACTATCTACGGCGGTACAATAGGTACAGTATTCGGTGGCGGTCATGGTGACAAGGATGCTACTCCTACCCCGACTGAAGCCAATGTTAGTGGCGACGTTACTGTCAACATCTACGGAGGTACAATAACTCAGGTATTTGGAGGTAGTAACAGTAAGGGTACTATAAGCGGTGAGGTAAGTGTCAATGTCGCAAAGAGTACTGAAGTTGGAGCTTGCCCATTAAAGATTGGTGAGGTTTATGGCGGTGGTAACTTAGCAGCCGGTAATGCAGGATCTGTCACCATCGGTTGTACAGGAAATATTGTTACCGGAGAGAACGGTCATGCAGCACATCCCGAGAATATAGGTACCACACTTGAAGGTATAGGTAAGGTATTTGGTGGTGCCAACAATGCCAACATCGGAACTTCAAGTGACCACTCTGATATTACATTAAACATTAACAGCGGCATGGTGGCCAATGTATTCGGCGGTAACAACAACGGCGGTACAATCTATGGCGACATAACCGTTAATATTGAGCAGACTTCAGATGGCTGCGGCTGGTACGTAGGTAACGTATATGGCGCTGGTAACCTGGCAGCTTACACAGGTACACCTACGGTAAACGTCAAGAACGGTGAGGTAAGCCTCAACGTCTATGGTGGTGGTAAGGGTGCCTCGGCTGTTGTTACAGGCAATCCATACGTAACTATCGGTGATATATCTCAGGAACACTCGTCTTATGTTGCTGAAGTGAAAGGATCAGTCTTTGGAGGCGGTGATGCTGCAGCAGTAACTGGTAATGCTACTGTTCTGATCCAAAAAGCCAACACTAAAGTTGACAAAGTGTTTGGCGGCGGTAACGACATTGACGACGACTTGGGTATCTCAGGTACTGCTACAGTGAATATCACCAATGGCTCTATTGCCAGTGGCGTCTATGGCGGTTGTAACGCTAACGGTAGCGTAGGACCTGTGGCAATGAGTCTTACCGGTGGTCAGGTTGGTGATACTGGAGAAGGCAACAGTGCTGATGTTTATGGCGGCGGCTACGGTTCTGCTACTAAAACAACCGGCGATATCGATATAGCCCTGAATGGTACTACTATTTACGGTGACCTCTATGGTGGTTCTGCTCTGGGTGGAGTAAATGCTTCTACAAGTAATACTACGACTGTTACCGTATCTACTGCTACCCTGCACGGAAGCGTATTCGGTGGCGGTAAAGGTGACAACAATACAACTGCAACCAGTGAAGGTAATGCAATTGTCAATATCGAGGTCTACGACCAGTATCTGACCGGCATCTATGGTGGTGCTAATGTAAGAGGTCTGGTTAAGGGCAACATCAATGTAAACATCAAAGCAAATGTTGGAGCATCTGGAGATGGAAATAGTCTTGATATCTTCGGTGGTGGTTATGGTGCTGCAACAAACACAAATGGCAGCGTGACTGTAACCATTGGCGATGAGGCTGGCACATATCAACCTGAAATATATGGTGACATATATGGAGGTTCAGCCCTGGGTAATGTAAATGACGCGGCAGCAGATATTACCACCGTAAACTTCCTGAACGGTACGCTTCACGGTAATCTCTACGGCGGCGGTCTGGGCCAGAAGAACGGCGTTAATGGAGCCACCAGTGATATAGCAGCTCTTGTAAAGGGTCAGGTAGTGGTCAACATCAGTAGCTCTACTCAGACTGTAGGAAACTGCCACATTGACCTTCGCGGAGTTACCATTTACGGCTGTAACAACACCAACGGTTCACCGCAGGATAATGTTACGGTCAATATCTACAAGACTGCACACCTGGAGACCAATGGCGGATATGCAATTGACCAGGTATTCGGCGGCGGTAACCAGGCTGACTATCTGCCCGAGAATGGTCTGGCCAGCAGTACCAAGAAGACGACCGTACACATTTACGGTTGCGACAACACAATACGTCGAGTATTTGCCGGCGGTAATGCAGCAGCCGCTACCGGTGTTGCCAGCATAATCAACGGCGGTCGCTTTGACGATGTATTTGGTGGTGGTAACGGTGAGGTTACGGCAGCCAATATTGGTGCAGGCGGCACGAATCTACAGGTTCATGGTGGTAGCATTAACCGTCTGTTTGGCGGTAGCAACGCCAGTGGTACCATTACCGGCCAGATGGGTGTAAGCATTGACAGCGAAGGCGGTTGCGATGACGAGATGTTCATAACAGAGTTCTTCTGCGGTAACAACAAGGCAAACATCGGCACGGTTGATGGTGAACCGGTTACCATTAATGCTACTATCGGTTGCGGAACCAAGTTTGGATCTGTATATGGTGGTTGTAACCTGGCTACTATCTATGGTAGTGTAAATCTTACCATTGAGGGTGGTGAGATGGAATACGTTTATGGCGGTTCTAAAGGTGTATTGACAAGTGACAATGATCCTGATTATCCTAACGGAATGGCAGCCGACATTACCGGAAATGTACACCTTATAATCAAGGGTGGTGATATTGACAACGTATTCGGCGGATCAAACAAAAACGGTAATATAAGAGGTTCTATTACGGTTGATATTGTAAAAGATCCTAATCCTTGCAAATGGGATATTGGCAATGTATACGGCGCCAGCAACCTGGCTGCATATTCACCTACCAACTCAACCGGCAACTATCCGGAGGTTAATATAAAGAACGGTACCATCAATGGTAACGTATATGGTGGTGGTAAAGGTGCGTCTGCCATTGTAACCAGCTATCCTAAAGTTACCATCGGTGACAACAGTAATGCCAATTACGTAGCCATTGTGGCTGCTAGAGAGAATGTAGATGAAACCGGTTACGTATTTGGTGGTGGTGATGCCGCTAAGGTAATAGGTAACACCACTGTCATTTACAATGACGCAAACTTATCAAGTTCTATTATCAAATTGTTTGGTGGAGGTAATGCCGCCGATATAGAGGGTACAACTTCAGTAACTCTCACTGCTGGTAAGGTAACCGGCGGCGTATACGGCGGTTGTAACTCAACAGGTAGCGTTGGTGCTGTAACCGTTACACTTAACGGTGGTACTATCGGTGCCCAGAATAGCAGGGCCGATGTCTTTGGCGGCGGTTTTGGTTCACCCACCACAACAACTGCCGGCATTGAAGTAGAATTGAACGGTACAACCGTTTACGGTGATATCTATGGCGGATCTGCTTTGGGTAAGGTTAACGCTTCAACTTCTAACACAACGATTGTGACCATTAACGGTTCCAACGGAAGCGCCAATCTGCATGGTAGCGTATTTGGTGGCGGTATGGGTAACGGTAATACTCAGGCTGTCAGCTATGGCAATGCAACCGTAAACATTAACGCGCCCAGTGCATATACCGGCATCTATGGCGGTGCTAATGTAAACGGTCTGGTAAGCGGCGACATTGAACTGAATATCAACGCTAATGTTGGCGCATCGGGCAATGGAAACAGTCTTGATGTATACGGCGGCGGTTATGGCGCTCAAACTGAAACCGGTGGCAATGTGACTGTCAATTATGGTAATGGTTCCAACTCACCTGTTATATACGGTGCCATTTACGGAGGTTCCGCTCTTGGCCAGGTTAACGATACTGAGGGTAACGATGTAACAACAGTAAACATTAAGTCCGGTACCATCAATGGAAACATCTATGGTGGTGGTCTGGGTGAAGCCGGAGCAGGCAATGTGACCAAGGGTCAGGTGAACGGTACTGTGATTGTAAACATCGGTTCCGGTACTGTTAATGAGCAAACGGGATTTGCGACTACAACTTCCGGCAGCGCAACCATTAACGGTTCGGTTTACGGATGTAACAACACCAACGGTTCACCTAAGGCTAATGTAACTGTCAATATTTATCAGACTGCACACACTACTACCAATGCTGCAAGTTATACAGAAAACGACGGCACAAATGGTAATCCCACTTACGCTATTGCCAATGTATTCGGCGGCGGTAGGAATGCTAACTACTCACCTACATCTGCTGATAGTCGCGCTACAGTGCACGTTTACACTTGTAATAACACCATCGAGGATCTGTTTGGTGGCGGTGATGCAGCAGCGGCTGTGGGTGTAGTTACAATTGTAGACGGTGGACGTTTTGACCGCGTATTCGGAGGTGGAAACGGTGAAGTAACTGCAGCCGATATAGGCACAGGCGGTACTAACCTGCAGATTCACGGAGGTAAGATCAACACCCTGTTTGGTGGTAGCAATACCAGCGGTACTATTAGCGGAGATATGCGAGTTAATATCGATGCACAGGGACCCTGCGGATCAGATATGGATATTGCCGAGTTCTTCTGCGGTAACAACCTGGCAGATATAGGTACAGCGCAGAATCCTGTCACCATCAATGCCACTATCGGTTGCGACACCAAGTTCGGATCCGTATATGGAGGATGTAACCTGGCTAAGATCTATGGTAGCGTAAATCTTACCATCGAGGGTGGCGAGATGGAATACGTATTTGGCGGTTCTAAGGGTAGCAACAGCCAGGCAGCCGACATAACCGGAAATGTTCACCTTATCATCAAGGGTGGTGATATTGACAACGTATTCGGTGGATCAAACATCAACGGTAACATTGGTGGTTCCATCACGGTTGATATTGACAAGGCTAATCCTGATCCTTGCGACTGGGAGATAGGCAATGTATATGGTGCCAGCAACCTGGCTGCTTATACGCCCACTAATGACGGCGCAGGAAACAAGTATCCTGAAGTTAATATTAAGAACGGTACTGTAGGCGGTGATGTATTCGGTGGTGGTTATGGAGCAAGCGCACTTGCCACTTCAAGCCCGCAGGTTAACCTGATTGGCGGCACAGTTTCAGGAAGAATCTTCGGTGGCGGTGCACAGGCTCCGGTAACCGGTAGTCCTGTAGTGACAGCCAGCTACGGTTCCGTAACCAACATTTACGGCGGCGGTTTGGGTAACACTGCCGTAGTAACCGGTAGTCCGAGCGTAGTAATCAACCAGACATCAGGCAAGACTCTTGCTGTGGCCGATGTATTTGGCGGTGGTGATGCTGCAGCAGTTACCGGCAACACTGCTGTTACACTCACAGCCGGATCAGTAACCCGCGCATTTGGTGGCGGTAACCAAGCTGCTATAAGCGGCAGTACGACGGTTAACGCTAATGGTGCTACCGTTGCCAATATCTACGGTGGTGGTAACGAGGCTGGTGCAACTACGACCAACGTGAATGTATCGGCCGGTACTGTTACAACCGGCGTATATGGTGGTAGTAACAGTGAGGGTACAATTACAGGTGCTATCGCTGTAAGCGTAACAGGCGGTACTATCGGTTCAAATGCTACACCTGCTAATGTTCACGGTGGTGGTTACGGTCATCTCACCGAATCAGAAGGTAACGTATCAGTTACCATCAACGGTGCGGGCGTAAATATCTATGGTGATGTCTATGGCGGTTCTGCCCTGGGTAATGTGAACGATGCAACCAGCGACGTGACGACTGTGACACTTACCAACGGAACTATCCACGGTTCAATATACGGTGGCGGTTTGGGTGACGCAAGCCATGCAGCTCTTGTGAATGGTGCTGTAAACGTCATAGTCAATGGCGGTACGGTTACTGATAAGGTATTTGGTGCCAACAACGTGAACGGTACTCCTAAGGGTGCTGTAACAGTGACTATCAACGGTACTGACCAGCCTCAGAGCGGTTATGCTCTTGCTGAAGTTTACGGTGGCGGTAACATGGCTACCTACTCTCCTACCGTAACCACTACTCCCGCAACAGTTGTTGTAAACGGTTGCAACAACAGCATAGGCTTTGTTTACGGTGGTGGTAATGCTGCCGATGTTCCTGCAACTGATGTTACAATCTGGGGCGGTACAATTGGTACAGTATTCGGCGGCGGTCACGGTGACAAGGATGCCCAGACCCCGACTGAAGCTAACGTAACCGGCAATGTTGCCGTGAAGATCTACGGCGGTACAATCAATGAGGTATTCGGCGGATCCAACAGTAAGGGTGCAATTGGAGGCACAAGCACCGTAACGATTGAGGACAACGGTGGTTCCTGCACATTTGACGTTAACGATGTCTATGGTGGCGGTAACCAGGCTGACGGTAAGGCCGGTACGCTGAACATTGGCTGCGGTGCAGTGATTACTGGTAACATTTACGGTGGTGCCAAGCAGGCTAACGTAAATGACGACATCCATCTGGTAATAAGCGGAGGTAACCTGCACAATGTATTTGGCGGCAACAACATTAGCGGTAACGTTAAGGGCTCCATCATAGTAGACATTCAGAAGGATAACGCATGCAACACCTGGAAGGTAGATAACGTCTACGGTGGCGGTAACCTGGCTGCATATTCAGTATATGGATACAACAATGACGGAACACCTGTAACAGAGGGTAATGCGGTTTATAATGATCCTGTGGTCAACATCAAGAACGGTACGGTATCTGTAAACGTATTTGGTGGTGGTTACGGTTCATCGGCTACAGTTTATGGTAACCCGCATGTTAATCTGATTGGCGGTGCCGTTACCGGCAAGGTATTCGGTGGTGGTGAAGCTGCTCCTGTAACGGGTTCACCTGTAGTTGCAGCCAACTACGGATCAGCCGCCAGCGTATTCGGCGGTGGTCTGGGTAACACTGCCGTAGTAACCGGTAATCCGAGCGTGACAATCAACCAGACACAGAACCAGACTCTTACAGTGACCGATGTATTTGGCGGTGGTGATGCTGCTGCAGTTAACGGCAACACTACTGTTACACTCACAGCCGGATCTGTAAGCCGCGCATTTGGTGGCGGCAACGAGGCTACCATAAACGGTAATACAACGGTTACCGCTCAGGGCGCTACCATTGCCAATATATATGGTGGTGGTAACAAGGCTGGTGCAACACAGACAAGCGTGACTGTATCGGGCGGTTCTGTTACAACCGGCGTATATGGCGGCAGCAACAGTGAGGGTACAATTACAGGTGCTATCGCTGTCAGCATAACAGGAGGTACCATAGGTACTGACGCTACACATACTGCAAATGTTCACGGTGGTGGCTACGGTTCGGCTACCGCATCAAACGGCAATGTTTCAGTTACCATAAACGGTAACAATGTAAACATCTGGGGTGACGTCTATGGAGGTTCAGCCCTGGGTAATGTGAACGGCAGCTCCAGCACAACGACTGTTACACTTGAGCACGGAACTATTCACGGTTCACTCTATGGTGGTGGTCTGGGTGACGCAAGCCATGCAGCCCTTGTGAACGGTGCTGTAAACGTTGTAGTCAATGGCGGTACGGTTACTGATAAGGTATTCGGTGCCAACAACGTGAACGGTACTCCTAAGGGTGCTGTAACAGTGACTATCAACGGTACTGACCAGCCGCAGAGCGGTTATGCTCTGGCTGAAGTTTACGGTGGCGGTAATCAGGCTACCTACTCTCCTACCGTAACCACTACTCCCGCAACAGTTGTTGTAAACGGTTGCGACAACAGCATTGGTGTAGTTTACGGTGGTGGTAATGCTGCCGATGTTCCCGCAACTGATGTTACGATCTGGGGCGGTACCATAGGCACTGTATTCGGCGGCGGTCATGGTAATGCGCCTTCAGTAGCTGCCAACGTAACCGGTAATGTGGCCGTGAAGATCTACGGTGGTACAATCACCGAGGTATTCGGCGGATCCAACAGTATGGGTAACATTACAGGTTCAAGTACCGTAACCATCCAGGAGCACCAGAACAGCACATGCAATATGAGTATCACCGATGTTTACGGCGGTGGTAACCAGGCTGCCGGTAATGCAGGTACGCTGAATATCGGTTGCGGTGCCCTGATTACAGGTAATGTATATGGAGGTGCCAAGGAGGCTAATGTCAACAATGACATCCATCTGGTTATTACCGGTGGTACACTGAATAATGTATTTGGCGGTAACAACGTGAGCGGCACTATAGCCGGTACAATCACCGTCGATATCAACCAGGATGACAATTGCGACTCATGGCATGTAAACAACGTATACGGTGGCGGTAACCTGGCTGCATACTCTGCTCCTGCTGCTACAAAAGACTATCCTGTGGTCAACGTCATGAACGGAACCATATCGGGCAATGTATTCGGCGGCGGTCTTGGTTCATCGGCTGTTGTAACCGCTAACCCGCATGTAAACGTTACCGGCGGTACAATTGCCGGCAGCCTGTTTGGTGGCGGTGATGAAGCGTCAGTTACAGGTAACACGTTTATCAGCATTAACGGAGCCAACGCCGTTATCAACACAAAGGTATTCGGTGGTGGTAATGAGGCTGGTATAAGCGGTAACACTACGGTTACTCTCACAAGCGGTTCGGTAGGTAACACAGCCAACAGCGGTATCTACGGCGGTTGCAACACCAGCGGTACCATTGGCGGTAACACCTATGTGTATGTAGTAGGTGGTCAGGTTGGTACAACTACCAACAGCGCCAACGTCCATGGTGGCGGCTACGGTCAGAACACCGCAGTATCGGGCGATGTAACAGTTAACATAGGCTCTGTATCGGGTAGCGGTAATTCAGCCGTATATTCCGGAACTGCTATGATTTACGGCAGTGTTTACGGCGGATCAGCTCTGGGTACTGTCAATACAGATCATCATAACGGTGGCACATACAACAAAACAACTGTCAACCTGTACGGCGGCACGATAGACGGTAATGTCTACGGCGGCGGTCTGGGTAGCTCATCTGTCGCTGCTCTGGTTTACGGTGATGTGGATGTATACCAGTACGGCGTTGGACTTGTTGCCCGCTACGATGAAGACGATCTGCCTTCATCAGGTATGATATTCGGTTGCAACAACATTAACGGTACTCCTAAGGGTAAGGTTAAGGTTGTTGTCAACAAGACTGTAGGATTGACCGGACAGCAGCGCAGTACAGCACAACAGCGTGCTACGACTACCGAATCCGACCATCATTATGAACTGTCGGCCGTATACGGTGGCGGTAACCGCGCTGAATACGTTCCCGATGACGCCAACGGAACTACTCTGGTTATCATAGACGGTTGTAGTGACATAAGCATCCACTCAGTATATGGCGGTGGTAACGCAGCCTCAACACCTGCTACCGATGTACGGGTTAGCGGTGCATATGAGATTGAGTACGTATTTGGTGGCGGTAACGGTGCCGGTAAGATTGACGGTAATCCTAACCCGGGTGCTAACGTAGGTTACCACGCTTATCCCGAAAGTATGGCCGGTGCCGATCAGGTTGAGGAACGTCTCGCCTCTCAGTACAAGTACGGTACCGGTGTTGCCAAGACCGAGATTTACGGTGGTAGAATCCACAAGGTATTCGGCGGTAGTAACACCCGCGGTAACGTACGTGAGGCAACCGTTGCAATGCTCGACGAGGTGAGCGATTGCCCGCTTGAGCTGGACGGTATCTACGGCGGCGGTAAGAGCGCTTACATGGAGGGTAATGCCGAGATTGAGCTGGGTTGCGTAAGCGGCCTTGACGAAATCTACGGTGGTGCCGAGCAGGCCGATGTAGGTAGTGCCATTGTTCTGACTCTTACAAGCGGCCACTACAACAAGGTTTACGGCGGTAACAACCTTGGCGGTAAGATTCTGGGTTCAATCACCGTGAACATTGAGCAGACCGGCTGTCTGCCCATTGAGATTGGAGAGTTGTACCTGGGCGGTAACAATGCTCCCTACTCTGTATACGGTTATAATGATGATAACACGATTAAGGAGTCAGGCACCAGGATATATAACGAACCTGTCATGAACCTCAGGTCATTCAAGTCTATCGGCACCGTATATGGCGGTGGCGAGGGTGCCGGAGCCGTTCTGGCCGGTAATCCTACCATCAACGTGAACGTGGCTACAGGCTGGGTTGACGGACAGTATAAGGGTACAGGAGATCAGGATCCCAAGCACATCTACCATGCTGCTCCGCAGGATCTCACTCCCGACGGCACAATCGGAGCCATATTCGGAGGCGGTAATGCCGCTAAGGTGATTGGTAACACCAACATCAACATAGGCGACCAGTCTACTGTCGAGATGCACAGTCTTACCGTGCTCAAGCAGAAGATTGAGGAATCTGAAAACGATAAGTTGACAATGGGAGGTATTGTATTTGAATTGACTCAGGATGGAAAGAGCATCACATACACTGTTCAGGGTCAGAATTCACCTGCAATTACCAAGCCAATTATCCAGAATGTTAACGGAGCCACCATCAGCGGCAACGTCTACGGTGGTGGTAACCAGGCCGCAGTTACCGGTGAGACCAACGTTCAGGTAGGTCCCCGGTAATTAAAACCGATTTATAAAAAAGCCAAGAAAGAAGGGTCCCCACAGACCCTTCTTTCTTGTTTTTGTTTCTGAAAAGACAAATATAAATACAGTTTACCATCATTTTTTGATTTTTTATCCCTATCTTTACCTTGTTGATTTAGTATTACTCGTAATACTAAAGCCAGCCAGACATTGTCTCGATGAAGGCATTAATAAAAGAATTGGTGTTAATGCTGACCTTCATAAGACAAAGGGACTGCAGCATTTATCACCTTAGGGCAGTGCGCAAAAAAGCCGTTTTACTGTCCCTCATGTTGTTTGTCTCCATCAGTGCATGGGCACAGGATCTGTCGGGTACATACCATATCGCCAACAACAACAATAACCATTATAATCCTGCATCTACCTCCACTAACTGGTACTTGTGCCCTGCTGAATATTATTACAACAGCAGCAACTCATCGGCTACGACTACCCCGAATGAGACTCCTTTCATTACCACATACCAGTTATTCAGCACCGCCTACACTAATCCGCAACCGTTCTTGTTTGAATGGCAATTGGAGAAAGTCGGTGATTTTTACAGGATAATCAATATCGAAACAGGGAAATATGTAGTTCACAACAATAAGGTTTTGGGTGAACAGCAAAGGCTTAGAGTTCATCTTGAGACAATAAATAACCCTGAAGACAATGATAACCTTCTGTTTGAGATAGCTAATGAAAGAACTCCCAATAGTGACGGGCAGTTATTTTACACCATAAGGCCTAAGTCTGTTTCAAGCGGTCAGAGGTTCTTGACTCCATCAGGCGGCAACAAGCCCAATTTTGTTCCTCCATCTGGAGCTTACCTTGGTATTTTAGGTTTATACGATAAAATTGAAGACGGTACATTATGGCATCTGGAACCTATCGTTGCTCAGCCTCAGTTTACTGAGAATGAAGATGACGGCTATGTCACGATATCATGTGCCACAAGCGGAGCAACCATATACTATGCTTGCAACATTTCCAGTCCTGTCTATCCTGATGACTACGATGAATATACAGGCGGCCAGATCTCAACTACAGACAACGCTATTGTCAAGGCCATAGCTGTAAAGGATGATTTAGTCTCAAACACGGCTTCATTCTATTCATACGTTTGTGACGATCCTGTAATCACCAACAACTACACTGACAACAACACTTTCACCATAACCAGCAGCACGCCAGGCGCGACAATATACTATACGACTGACGGCAGTAAGCCCAAAAAGAGTTCCAGTTCCATTACCAGCGGCGGTTCTTTCAACTGGACCGAATCTATGACTACGATCAGGGCTTTTGCCGGTAATGTGGCAGATACGCGTGATTCAAAGGAAGTCACATACGATATCCCCAAATGTGAAACTCCTGCCGCTCAGTTTGACGCTAATGGAAAGATCGTCCTGTCATCGGCTCAGGTAAACGGCCCCGATAACACGACTGTTAGCCCTAAAATAAGATATAAGGTTGACGGCAATGCGCCGACAAGAACCAATGGAAGCGTGTATCAGAATCCTTTTGAACTGGTACAGGGCAGAACTACGGTTAAAGCCGTAGCTTACTCGCCGGGTTACCTGACATCAAACCTGTTGACTTTTACGCCGCCCCGATGCGCCAACCCTGTTATTTCATACGATCAGGAAACCGGACAGCTTAGCATCAGAACTACCACCAATGAGGCTACTATATATTACACCATAAACGACGGCAGCGTAAATACGGTTAATTCAAGTTCAGTAACTGTTTCAGAGGGTTTGCAGCACGGGCAGGTGGTTTGTGCCTGGGCCGGCAAGAATGGCATGTCCTACTCTGAAAAGGTACTGTATACACTGGTTATCCAATGCAATGCACCTACGTTTGTTTATGCCGGAGGCCTGTTGAGCATTCAGACCTCTACCCAAGGTGCTTCAATTTATTATGTCATTGGCGGCAATGCCGACCCCACAGACCAATCGGATCCATACGGACAGCCTATTGCCAATCTTACTGCCGGCGTTACTGTCAGGGCAATTGCCTATAAATCAGGCATGCTGGAATCTGAGGTTAGCGTTTTTGTCACCCCTACTGAGATAAGCTCCCTGGATGAGATTACAGATATGAGCGGCTCATACATCTTATCTGACAATTTCAGTTATAGCGCTACAAAGAGCGGAACATTCAGCGGAACGCTTGACGGACAATATATTCCCATATCAGGAAGTACCGTCCCGCTCTTTGAAGCTCTCAACTCAGCTACTATAAAGAACATCATTCTTGACGGTGTCAATATAAGCGGCGGCACCAATGCAGGCGCCATCGCAATTGAGGCTACAGGTGATACACGTATTTACAACTGCGGCGTTACCGGTACCAGTACCATATCCGGTTCCGGTGCCGTAGGAAGCATAGTAGGCGTTATCTCCGGCAACACCCGTGTAATAAACTGCTATAGTTACGCCAATGTTTCAGGCGGCACATACGCCGCAGGTATCGTGGGGCAGAATAACGGAGATGCCAGCACCGGCGCCACCGGCACACGCATTGCCAACTGCACCATGTATGGAACAGTAGCGGCACAAGGCACCAACCGCTCTCCCGTATATGCAGGCAACCACACAAACAATATCAAGAACTTTTCTGAGTACAATTATTACCGTTATATCTCCAATCCTGATCCTGAGAACCGCTTTACCGATTATAACGACCAGCTGGCCGTAGAGAAGGATGAGTATCTGGCCAGATTCCCGATATATCGTCACATCCTTAACAACCACCGTGAACTGGCTGCCTTCTTCCTGTTTGGAGTAACTGACATAAAAAATCTTGAAGATTGGCAGATTAATGAGATTGGGCACTGGTATCTTTCTGATGATGCCGATTTCCCCATAGTTGAAAGATGGGAGAGCAACACCAAAAGAGTCCCGATTGACGACAGCGTAACGCCCGACAACCTGCTTGCGGATTGTGGCAACAGCGGTTATCTTTCTGTAACGGTCAATATCGGCGCCAGTTCATTCTCTGCAAGTCTCCCCATAACAGGAACGGATGAAGACCACTATGATTACACATGGGGTAATGTAGTGCTTCCGTTTGCCAATGAGTTTGAAGGTTGGAACAGAGACTACAGCAAGATCTGTACAGGCTGGAAAATAACCAAGGTGGATAATGAGACCAGCGCCCAGGTTACAGACTACAACTTTGCAGACCGTACCAATAAGAACAAAGACATTTACGATGCAACGGCTAACCCTTATGTCTTTGCGCAAGGCGGTAACTATATTGTTCCTTACGGGGTTAAGAGCATAACCATTGAGGCCAACTTTGCCAACGCTTTCTACCTGAGTGACCCGGCATACGATATAGGTTACTCACAATCCTACACTCAACCTGTGTATCTGGGAGGTACGGTAAGAACCTCTTACCACGGTCAGCCTGTCTATACCAGCCTGCCAACCCTGTTGGCTGACATGGCTGTATCAACAGACCCCAACTCACAGGCTATAGTTCTGGTGGGCAATTTCCACTATAACCAATCATATTTCGGATCAAACCAGGGCGGGTTTAACAGTTACTTGAATAAGGCTCTTACCATAATGAGTGCCGATGAGGACAACAATCAGGAGCCTGACTACGGTTGGTACTGTTATCATTCATCCGCAACACGTACACCTATCCCGCCGATACGTTTTGATTTCCTGCCCAACATAGGTATGGGTATGGCGGCACGTGTAAATGGAAGTATACCCAATCCTACCATTGCTATCTGGAACGTCAGAGGATGGTTTGAGATCACTGAGACTTGCGTAAGCATTATGACACAGTGTGAGATTGAGTCCAACAATTTCAATGCAGACGATAATGGAAAAGGCAACAACCGTTGGATAGTGAACAGCGGTTATTTCACTCAGATAGTAAGAGCCAAAAGCGCTAACTGCCTCAAGTTGAGTTACATCCAGATTGGCGGTAACGCCTACGTCAAGGAGCTGTACCCCGGATCACACTCTGACAATGCAAGAATCGTCAAACTGGTTCCTATCGTTGTTACGGGCGGTGAGATCAACGAGTGTTATATGACTGGATACAAGGCAGGCGGAACGGTTCAAGGAGAGAACATACGTTTCTACTGCGCCGGCGGTTATCTGCACAAGTTCCTGGGTATGAATATGGAGGGTCCTCAGAAAGAGAATAACATATTTAAGACTGTCAACATGACGGCTAAAATTGACCACGCCAAAATTGACAGGTTCTTTGGCGGCGGAACATCGGCGGCTGCCCCCATTACCGGAAATATCGATGTGACCATTGACAACAGTACCGTTCAGTTCTACTGCGGCGGACCTGAATTCGGCGATATGGTTGCAGGAAAGACAGTCACTACAACTGCACGTAACACCACATTCGGTGAGTTCTATGGTGCCGGATACGGCGGCACATCCATTACCTATAACCGTGAAGAACAGGTTGAATCTACAGTTACGGCCGAACAAGACAAAGCTGAATTCCAACCTGCATTCACCAACTACACCAACAACAGACTTGTAACGAAAGCATCATATGGCATAGGAACCTGCTACAAATTTGAGTATATCCAGAATTCACAAGGTAAAGGTGGTCTAGTAGCACGTTTCTTTACGGGATATGCCCAGTTCTCTCTTGCCACTACAGGTAATGTGACTAACAATCTGACAGGCTGCACTATTCAGAACAACTTCTACGGAGCCGGCTGTCAGGGTAAGGTGGCAGGTACGGTAACATCGACCCTGACTGACTGTAACGTCATGGGATCAGCTTTTGGAGGAGGATATAAGGCGCAATCCAATAACGTGGATGTCTACCCCACTACCCAACCCACATATTCTGAGTATATCAAACAGATGGGTATATTCACGGAATTCGGCACTGTAGCCCCTGAGACATATACCTGGAGCAACTCCATATCAGCACCTGACCAGACCAACAAGCTACTGAACACCAGCGTCAACATGAATGACCTTGGCAATGTGACCGGTGCCATTTCCATTACCATAAACGGATCATCTGTCATAAATCAGAATGTATATGGAGGCGGCAACGAAAGTCCCTCACGCTCCAACACTTCCGTATTGATTGAAGGTTCCACCAGCATATCAGGCCAACTGTACGGTGGCGGTAATCAGGCCCTGGTTGACGGCGATGTTACTGTCAATATAGGAAAGGCTAACGGTTCAAGCAATGTGATAATCCAGGGAGACGTCTATGGAGGAGGTGCCCTTGCCAACACCAACACCAGCAACAGGACAATGAACGGACAGGTAGAGACAATAAACCTTGGCAACGGCAGCAAAAAGACAGAAGTCAATCTGTATCCCGGATCCAAGATTTTTGGTGATGTCTACGGCGGCGGACGAGGTCAGATAGGAAATGATACACAAGAGGACATTGAGGCTATCGTATACGGCAATGTCTCCGTATATCAGCTTGGCGCCATCCTAGTTCCCGCCTACTCTGAAGACGGGCTGGCTACATCGGGCCGAATATTCGGCTGCAACAACATAAACGGAACGCCTAAGGGCCATGTTCTGGTCTATGTAGACCGAACTACGCCTAACAACCAGAATGACAAATACGCATTGTCAGCAGTGTACGGTGGTGGTAACAGAGCTGCATACATACCTGCCAAGATTTCACAGAATGACTCTGAGAACACAGAGGTTGTAATAAACGGCTGTAATAATGTGACCATCCACTCCATATACGGCGGCGGAAATGCGGCTTCAACTCCTGCTACCCATGTCAGGATTCTGGGAGCCAAGGAGATTGAATTTGTTTATGGCGGCGGTAACGGTGCCGGCACGATAGACGGCAATCCCAACCCCGGCGCCAACGTAGGTTACAAGGCATACCCGGATTCAGTAGCCGGTGCTGATCAGATTGATGAACGTGCAGAGTACATCTATGGTTCCGGCCTTGCCAGGACAGAGGTATCGGGCGGCAAGATCAACCACCTGTACGGAGGCAGCAACACCAAGGGTAACGTACGCATGTCAACAATTGCCCAGCTTGAAGAACTGGGACAATGCCCGCTGGAGATTGGTGAGATATACGGCGGCGGGCGTGAGGCCTACATGGAAGGAAAGGCCCGCCTGGAGCTGGGATGCATGACCGGCATGGATGAAATCTACGGCGGATCAGAGAAGGCTGATGTAGGTGATGACATTGAGCTTACCATTACAAGCGGAACGTTCCGCAATGTGTTTGGCGGAAACAACAAGGGAGGCCGTATTTTTGGCTCTATTACGGTCAATATAGAGCAGACTGGCTGTCTACCCATCAACATAGAAAACCTCTATCTGGGAGGAAATAACGCACCTTATTCAGTGTATGGTTATGAAGAGACCACACATGATGTCACCCTGGACGGCGAAACCATCACACATTATGACCTTAAGGTAGAAGGAGAAACCGCGCATCATGATCCTCAGCTAAACATCCGCTCATTTGAGACCATAGGTACCGTATATGGCGGAGGCAACGGTGAAATGGCCGTTATGGTGGGCAGTCCCAACGTTGACATCAATATCACGGAAGGATGGGTCAATGGCGAATACACCGGACAGAGCGCATATAAAGGAGCTCCGCAGATGCTACATGGCATAGGAGTCATAGGAACCGTATTCGGCGGCGGCAATGAAGCAAAGGTTATAGGAGATACCTACATCTTTATAGGCGACAAGGCTAACGACCCCATCACCCTGAAGAGTATGACCAAGCTCAAGGAGGAACTCGACACCGCCCCCAACAATACAATTACCGAGCACGGCATCACGACCACAAAGACCGATAACGGCATCACATACACCAATGCCGAAGACCCGACAAAGACTCTCTCAGTCCCCAACTCCCAGACCGTCATCGGAGCCATCATCACCGGCAACGTCTACGGTGGCGGCAACAACGCTGACGTAACGGGCTGTGCCAACGTCCAGCTCGGCGGACAATAAGGTAACAAAAAAAAGAGCCTCAGACTCTAAGCCTGAAGCTCTTTCAAAAACGGCAGCGACCTACTCTCCCACTTGCGCAGTACCATCGGCGTGAACGGGCTTAACTTCTCTGTTCGGAATGGGAAGAGGTGGAACCCCGCCACTATAGCCACCTGAATAAGGTTGACAACAGCCACAAAACGAATTGCTATATCACCACTTGATTACCTTCTAACCCAGAGCGTCTTTCACAAGTCTTCTGACTTAAGGAAAAATTCGGGCAATTAGTACTGCTCGGCTTTGACGTCACCGCCTTTACACCTGCAGCCTATCAACGTCGTAGTCTACAACGACCCTCAAAGGAAATCTAATCTTGCGGCCGGCTTCGCACTT
>Ga0310690_10000656_pt1 | contig 70671 bp, 52 predicted proteins | sample AusTroGonzalo_MG_2_FD_207661 | JGI IMG/M metagenome (GOLD analysis project Ga0310690, IMG submission 207661) | Bovine rumen microbial communities from tropical cattle in Woodstock, Queensland, Australia - Gonzalo_04 (v2) (version 2) | ecosystem: Host-associated > Mammals > Digestive system >...
TAGCAGTCAATTATATTTGGCTGCAAAGTTACAAAATCAAGTCCGTTTCATTTCAAAAACCTGCCTAATAGACTGAATTTCAATTATTTCAAAGAGCGATTAGTCCACTTTAACGGGACAGTAGTGGCAGCATATATCAAATCATATTGTTATGAACATCATTGAGTCTCTTGCAGAAACTCCTTTCTGCGTGATAACTTGCGTTTTGGACGACTTTGCACGTTTAGATGATATTAGAAGAATAAACAAGCTCAATATTAGTAGCAAACATCTGCCACTTCTGCCTCATGAACAGTGCCTCAGAATTGTTAGAACAATCATGATGGGAATCACATCATCATTGTCATATATGCAACTTTCCATCATACAGATTCAAAAAAAATACAACACCAGATACTATGCAACGATGGGCTACACGGCATATGACTACTATAGATATCATTATCAGCTCTTCTGTCATGGGGCAGCAACAATCCATGACTTGTATTTCAAATTAGTTACAGAATTATGTAACCTCAATATAGGAAGTAAAAGAATGATTCAATGGGAGGATCTAAGTAAAGCGTTAAAATCGAAAGGAGAAAATGAACTTATAGAATTGCTGGAGCATTATTATTCTAATTTCAAGGAGCATGAGCAGGAGCGAAATAGAGTCGCTCATGAAGGTCTTTTGTTTTCTAAAATGTTGGATAACTATCACCTCACAAACATTTGGAGCAGAATCCCCAGAAATCCTTCTGTTACTGATTCTAGACCTGAATTCATAAGGGGCTCAAGAGAAAACAAGTATCTGTTGGCAAAAACGAAGAAAGCATTTGTTAGTAAGTTAAATACCCTAATAGCTTCAGCCGTAAATTCTACGCAATCACTCTTCGAATTACTATTGCCAAAACTCATTCATAAGATGAGTCCGGATTTCATTGAATCACATCGGTCTGAATTCGTTGAATTGAATATTGAGAGTTTTAATAAGCACATATTATTTCTAAAAAGTTCTTCAGGCTAAGGATTTATGCACTTATTCATTGTCCTTATACTTCCAGACAAATCCACCAGCGGTTTTCTTCTTTCTTTTACAGACCAAACCTATTCCGCCTACGATATTTAAACCTAACGCACGAGAGGCCTCTGTTGCCGACGACCATTCTTGAATAAATTCTCCTTCTAGATTAAATTGGAGAATGGCTTTTGAAAAAGAATCTGGAAACCTTTTCTTTAATAGGTCTGCATCTCTAAGAATTCGATACGCAGTTTTGGCATGATTGCTTAAATCTGCAACATTCTTATAATACTGTGATAACTCCCACGCTTCTTCAATAGTTTTAACTCTATGAAACATAGGGTCTGTTGGCTTGGCTTCTTTAAACAAATCATTCTTTCTCAGATAATTCCACAGAAGGTGGTTTTTGAGTCTAATCTGCTCAATGGATTTGTACTCATTCGCCTCTATTAATGCCTCTTCTTTTGTATACTCTTTGGGCTTCCCAAAAACCTCATCAAGCAATTCATTTTCAAAAAGTATCCTGTACGCCCATATACAATCATATCTCAATTGACTGCGATTTTCATAATTGCCTTTCTTTACAACAAGAAGTGCATCTTCGATTGTATGATGAGTATGAATAGACCTGTCAGGAAATAATTCATTTAGAAGACCTTTATATCGAGACTGAATGGCTTCGTAAGCACCCGGATATTTTTCTGCAAATACTGATAAAACATATCCGCATTCCATAGCCTTATCTCTAATAGCTTTCTTATTCCACTTGAGAGGATACGTTATACCTATTGAACTTTCTCTTTCTCCCGTCTTTGCTCTATTCAGCAAATTCCAATTGAGTTTCTTATAATGTTCTACCCAAAAGGCTTCACGTTTACCGCTTTCATGAATGGGCACTCCTTCTTCTAACTGTCGAGGTATAGGAATATCACATCCATATTTTTCTGCAAACCGATATACAGAAGATTTCTCACTATTTCTATGTTGCCAATCTCTTTTCATTATGCTGTTTGTTAAGCCAACGTAAACTGCTTTATGCTCAACAAACTCATAGGCATAGATGTATTTTGTGTTTTTATCGTAATCTGATGGTTTTGGTGGAAGTCTCTTTAACCACGTGTAATCTTTAAGCCAGCCATTGCTCCTTGCTTTGTTATAAGCTCCAGAGGCTCTCATACTATATTCAGAAATATATTCGTATTTCCTCGCTTCTTCTTCACATGACTGTTTATTCCACTTCTTTGCATTTCCTGCACAATAGGGACAACCTTTCCCTTTTAAATGATTGGATGGTGACTGCTTGAAATCACCATGTATCGGGCATACAATACAAATATTTGTTTTTGTATTAACGTATTCAACTTTGTGATATTCATATAAACCTCCATGAACTTTGGTTGCCTCTTCTATAAACTTTTCAACAGGTTTACGCTGAAGTCTACTCCTTCTATCATCATAACATTTTGGACAACCTTGCTTACTCGAGAAAATATTATCTGGTCGCATCGAAAACTCACCATGTTCAATCCCATTTGCGTCCTTTTCGTGACACACAAGCGTGATGGGGACTTTCATGGCTTTATAAACTACCTTATCATAACTATAGCGGTCACCGAATATGGAACGTAGTCTCTCAATTATTTCTTCTTGGCTATAAGATTGTCTCTTGTTCTTAGGCTTTGAAACATCAATCTTGTAAGACAACCAAGTATAATCTTTCAACCATTTATGCCTGACTGCTGCGTTATAGGCAGATTTACATTCTGCCATAAAAACATGCATCTCTTTATATTTCGAAGCTAGAGAATAACATTCTTCTTCAGACAACCCTCTCATTTTAGTAGCATTAATTTCTGAAGCACATTTTCTACAACCACGACCAGTGGTATGATGAGAGGGTCGTTGCATGAACTCGCCATGAATAGGACAAATTATGCAAACGTCAGTTTGGCTATTCACATACTCCACCTTGGAATAGTCATACTTATCCCCATGCACCTCTCGGGCCTTCTTGATGAATTCTTCTGTTGTTAGTTTAGACATATCGTCTCACATATAACTTTAGTTTTGCTGCAAATTTACGAATAATTGGTGAACCCACCAAGATTTTAGAAAAAATAATCGAAAATGATTGAAAGGGGACTCTACTCATGCCTAATAGCTATAATTGTCTTTCGCAGCAGAACAGCTGGCTTTGTAGAGAAAGAGTAGATAAACGCGACTGGACTGTTCCAGTTCCAATTATTCCAATTAAAATATGAGGGGTGGAAACCTCCATAAATACCATATAACTAATTAATATATATATAGTTATATATAATAATAGAGAGTTTCGGGATGTCAAAAAATAAACTGGAATAACTGGAATTGGAATAACCAGCCAAGTCAAACTCATCTAAAAAGCAGAAATTCAGCAAAATACAGCCTTGGCAATCCCTCTGCCCTTAGGTTCCAAGGCTTGTAATTTGGACAGAATGCATCAAAATCTGCTCTAAAAAGCCCCCAAAAAGCATGCAAAAAGCCGCTTTTTTGATGCATTTCCTCCTCTTTGCAGTCAAATCTGTCGTTCGGAAATTTAACCTCAAAACCTCAATCGGAGGGGGCATTTTAGCGAAACACCGTATCAATCTCAACGAAACAGCGTCTCAATCACATCAAAACGCCGTTTCAACTGGAACGATACGCCGTTTCATCGACAGAGATATTCATATTTCTCACATACATATCTCCAATACATCTCCAATATATCTCCAATATATCTCCAATTTCTCTCCAATTATAAGAATTGGAGAGAAATTGGAGGAAAACTGGAGAAAAACTGGAGGGAGTTTAGTGCAATTACCTAGGGAGTACCTCGCAGTTACCTCGCAGTTACCTCGCGGTTACCGTGCGGTTACCTCGCGGTTACCCCGCGCTTGCTCCATTCAGGTTACCCCAAGGTGTCCCCTGGTTACCTCCTATGTTACTCCTAAACTACCCATAGGTTTCCCATTTTTAGCTCCAATTCTATTCCAATTCAACTCCAATTCAACTCCAATTCAACTCTAGTACATCTCTAATTACTGGAACTAGAGATAAACTAGAGAAGAACTAGAGATGTACTAGAGATGTACTAGAGATATGATGTAGAAAAAATGAGAAATTAATAATTAAAAATGGTGTGAAAGAGAAGAAAAGCTGGAGCAGGAAATAAGACTAAAGCGAGAAGTCTTTTCGAAGTACTTCCTCCACAACCTTGGGGAAGTACTCTATCTCCAGCTGGTGCTCTTTCTCGGCGATATCCTCGACAGAGTCATCGGGCGAAAGGGCTACGCGATACTGGGCAATAATCTCGCCAGAATCGCAGACGGGTGTGACATAGTGGACAGTCATACCGGTCTCGGTCTCTCCGGCTGCCTTCACAGCCTCGTGAACATGATGGCCCCACATGCCTTTGCCCCCGAATTTTGGTAACAAAGCGGGGTGCAGATTGATGATTTTGCGTGGAAAAGCCTCGATGAGAAAGGTGGGTATGAGTGGCAGGAATCCGGCCAGCACTATGAAGTCGATTCCATAGTTGCGCAGCAATGGCAGCATCTCGTCCGGATTGTTCAGCTGCGGCTTTGTCATCACGGCTGTGGGCACTCCCAGCCGCTCGGCACGAACCAGTCCATAGGCGTCGGGCTTGTTGCTGACAACCAAAGCGCACTTCACTACTTCTGAATGCTCGAAATGGCGAATCAGATTCTCGCAGTTCGTGCCGCTACCGGAGAGAAAAATCGCAACATTCATAGTTTTTACTCCAAACTATATCCATACGCTTTCATGGCGCGATCGCTCTGGCGCCAGTCCTTATCGACCTTGACGAAGACTTCGAGGTAGATGCTCTTGCCGAAGAATTTCTCCAGACTCTTGCGGGCTTCGCTGCTGACGCGCTTCAGGGCAACGCCCTGGTGACCGATGATGATGCCTTTCTGCGACTCGCGCTCCACATAGATGACGGCATTGATGTGGATGTTCTTTTCTGTCTCCTTGAACTGTTCCACGACGACCTCTACGCTGTAGGGTATCTCCTTGTCGTAGTAGAGGAGTATCTTCTCGCGGATAATCTCGGTGACGAAGAAACGTGCGGGCTTGTCGGTCCACTGGTCTTTGTCGAAGTAAGCGGGGCTCTCGGGCAGGAGTTCCTGGATGCGACGCAGCACATTATCGACGTTGAACTTGTGCAGGGCGCTGATGGGGATAATCTCCGCCTGGGGCAATGCCTCGTGCCACAGCTCGACCTTCTCGGTCAGGCCCTTCTGGTCGCTCAGGTCTATCTTGTTGATGAGGACAAGGACAGGAACCGTCATACGCTTCACCTTGTCGAGGAAGTCGCTGTTCTTGTCGGGCGTCTCCACCATATCGGTGACGTAGAGCAGCACGTCGGCGTCCTGAAGGGCGCTTTCCGAGAACTGCAACATCTGTTCCTGAAGCTTGTAGTTGGGTTTGAGCACGCCCGGCGTATCGCTGAAGCAGATCTGCATCTCGGGCGTATTGAGGATACCCATGATGCGGTGGCGCGTCGTCTGTGCCTTGAAGGTGGCAATAGAGATGCGCTCACCCACCAAAAGGTTCATGAGGGTTGACTTCCCGACATTCGGGTTGCCAACGATATTAACGAAGCCGGACTTAAACATAGCCCCATCCAAACCTTCCCGAGGTAAGGCTTTAAATTTCTCCCCCTCGGGGGAGAGAGAGAGGGGCCGTTCTTAGTTTGTACCACTCCTCCCTGGTTATCATTCCTTCCTTGTAGAACTGGGCAGGCTCCTTGGCGGCCTCTTTGGCTCCGTCGTAGCCCCATATCATGTAGCTTGCGCCCCAGGTGAAGCCGGCACCGAATGCGGTGAAGACCAGCTTGTCGCCTTTCTTAAGCTGCGGCTCATACTCCCAAAGACAAAGTGGCAAAGTGCCGCCGGAAGTATTGGCCATGTGGTCGATATTAATCATGATATGGTCCTTGTCGATACCGATGCGCTCGGCTACAGACACCTCGATGTTGATGTTGGCCTGGTGAGGCACAACCCAAGTGATGTTGTCCTTTGTGAGGCCGTTGCGCTTGGTGATGGTCTTGACGGCAGATGTCATGTCGAGGACGGCGTGCTTATAGACAGCCCTACCCTCCTGATAGACAAAGTGTTCGCGGGCATCCACACTCTCGTGGCTTGGCATCTTGGCGGAACCGCCGGCTGCCATGTGAAGATTCTGGAACCCCTTGCCGTCCACACGATAATAGCCATCGATGAGTCCCACCTCCTCTGTCGTTGCCTCCATCATGACGCAGGCAGCACCATCACCGAAGATGGGACAGGAGTTGCGGTCCTCATAGTTGGTCATCGAGCTCATGTGGTCGCCGCCACAGATGACAATGCGTTTGTACCGACCGGAACGGATATAGCTGGCACCAGCCTCCATCGCATATAGGAAACCAGCACAAGCAGCTTCCATGTCGAAGCCGAAAGCGCTGGTCAAACCGCAATTGCCGATGACAAGCGATGCGGTGGAGGGGAAATGGTAGTCGGGTGTCGTGGTGGCACAGATGACAAGCTCCACAGAGTCGGGGTCGGCCCCCGTCTTGCGAAGCAACTGTGCAACAGCCCTCGACATCATATAGGATGTGCCGCTACCCTGTTCGGGCTTGAGGATGTGGCGCGTCTTGACACCAATCCGCTCCATTATCCATTCGTCGCTGGTATCTACGATCCGCGACATTTCCTCGTTATCGAGGATATAATCGGGCACATATCCGCCCACGCCGGTTATGACGGCATTTATCATTTAAGCTTCCTTTTCGATTGCTACCTTGCCGCGATAGTAACCGCAAGCGGGGCATACCGTGTGATAGATGTGGAACTCGCCACAGTTGGGACATACTGCCAATGCGGGAGCTACTGCCTTGTCGTGAGTTCTTCTTTTGAGAGTCCGGGTCTTGGACTGTCTTCTTTTAGGATGTGCCATTGTTATTTACTATTTTAATAATTTACGATTTATCTTTTACTATTTTCTTCAGTGCATCCCAACGCGGGTCATGCTCTCCTTCTCCTTGGGAAAAGGCTTGGGAGAGGCTTTCGCATTCCTGGTGCACATGGCGAAGGGGTATCTGCAGAGCTGCGAACTCGTAGATGTTCCAAGCCACGTTGATAGTGCCGTCCCGCTCGGGAATGGTGACCACATCGCCGTCGTCGGCATAGTCGTCGCCCATCTTCACACGGAGCAGACACTGCGCTTCGATAGGTTGGGACATGGGTTCAAGGCAACGGTCGCACGACACTTCCACCTCGCCCCTCAACTGGAACTCCAATTCGTAGGCGCCAGATGTCCGCTTCACCCGTAATGCCACATCGAGCAGACCATGCTTGATTTCAGGTCCCTGAACAGCGGAGAAGAAGTCATTGTCGGCTTGCCAACGGTACGACACAGTATCGCTCTGCATGCCTTTCAAATCAACTTTATAACCGTCCAGTTTTCCCATCGGGCTGCAAAATTACAAAAAAAATCAATTACTTGTACAACATTTGGCCCGAAAAAATGCCGAATTAGTGCTTTTTGAGCTCCACACGGAACGTCGTACCCTTTCCCAACTCGGAATTTTTCACAAAAATGCGTCCATCATGATATTCCTCGACGATACGTTTGGCCAAAGAAAGGCCCAGTCCCCACCCGCGTTCTTTCGTGGTATAGCCCGGAGTGAACACGGAACTGAACCGGTTTCTGGGGATTCCCTTGCCGGTATCGCTCACTTCGACGCAGACACAGGTCGGTTCTTCGCGAGCCGTCAGGGTGATGCTGCCCTTGCCCTCCATCGCGTCGATGGCATTCTTGCAAAGGTTCTCGATGACCCACTCGAATAGAGGTGCGCTGACGGGTGCAACGAGGGGCCCATCCGGCAACTGGAGGTTCATCGTGATGCGGTTGCTGGTCCTGCGACCTATGTATTGCATCACGCCCTTCAGCACTTCGTTCAGGTTCTCGGGCTTCGGTTCGGGTTGGGAACCTATCTTGCTGAAACGCTCGGCTATACGCTGCAGACGCTGAACGTCCTTGCCCATTTCGGGTAGCAGCTCATCGTCGGGATACATCTCGCGCAACATCTCGTGCCAAGCCATCAGACTGCTGATGGGCGTTCCAAGCTGATGAGCCGTCTCTTTGCTCAAGCCCACCCAAACCTTGTTCTGCTCGGCTTTTTTGCTGCTGAGTAAAGCGAAGATGGCTACGACAACAAAGATGAGCACTACACCAAGCTGGACATAAGGCCACCAAGCAAGGCGGCGCAGAATGAGGCTGTCGGCATAGCAAATCTCCATGTAGTCGGAGTCGCCGAGGTTGATGCGGATAACCCTTCCCGCCTGGCGCATAGACTGTGCACGACGAAGAATCAGCGTATCAATCGGAATGGTCGAGCCCGGCGCCACATCCATGTTGCGGTAGTCCCGTACCCTACCCTCGCTATCCAAAACAACGACAGGAATGGTATTGTTGCTGTTGAGTACCGTCCAGACAAGGGTTAGGTCGGTGGTCTCGTCGGCATTGTTCAACGAGCGCATCGCCTCGGCCCAGATTTCCATCTTGCGCTGCTCCTCTACCTTGAGGTCGCGCACCAGAAAGTTCGAGACAACGAGCGAAGCCACACTAAGCACGACAGCCAGGACAACCAGTACAATCTTTACTTGGCGTATTCTATTTATCCATTGCATACGATATAATAACGGAAAGATATGCTTGCTTATTGCATCAAAAAGGTGAAAAAGTGAAAAAGTGAAAAGGTGAAACCTCTTTTCAACCCCCAAACTTTTCAACTTTTCAACTTTTGTTGTACCTTTGCACCCGTGAAACGCGTAGGTCTATACATTATTATATTATTCGGCATGCTTCTGGTGGCCGGGTGCCACGACAGCTTCGAGTTACCCGTTGACCCCACTCCGCAACCGCGAGCCGTGGCCGAGAGAACCGTCATCGTCTATATGGCAGGCGACAATTCGCTCTCTCATTTTGCCCTGAACGACACGATTGAAATGAGAAAGGGCAAGGACCTGATTCCGGAGGACGTTAACTTCATCATCTTCCTGGACGACAAGGAAAAGAACCGTAAGCCCGCAATATACGAGCTTTCGCGGAAGAAAGGCATGCAACTGTGGCAGGAATACGGAGAAGAACAGTGCAGTACCGACCCGGACGCGATGCTTGGCACCCTCCGCGTAATAGAACACTACTTCCCGGCCCGTCACTATGGCATTACCTTCTGGTCCCATGCAACCGGATGGGCCCCGGAACGGAAATCATCAAGGATGAAGACCTTTGGCAGGGACGACAGCCAAGCCAACACTTCTGGAAAGTTCGAGATGGAGATTCCTGTGCTGCGGGATGTACTTGCCAAACTGCCCAAGTTCGACTACATCTTCTTCGACGCGTGCTTCATGCAAAGCATCGAGGTCGCATACGAACTGCGAAACGTAACCGACTGGATAATAGGCTCTCCGGCTGAGATTCCAGGACCTGGCGCCCCCTATCAGAAAATCATCGAAGCCCTATGCAAGGGAGACCAGTACGGCATTGTGCAAGGGTACGATAGTGGCTATCCGGATGGTATCTATACCGGCGTGCTGCTTTCCTGCATAGACTGCTCGAAGCTCGAAGAACTCGCAACGGTAACGGGACAAATGCTGACACCATTCTATATGGAACGTACGGAACAATCCACTTCCGGTTTCCAAATCTACTGCAGCGATGTGTCTAAATATACCTACTGCTTCGACATGCGCACCACGATGTGCCAGTTGCTTTCGGAAGAGGATTATGCCACCTGGATGGAAGCCTTCGACCAGGCTGTACCGCTACACACACTCTCCTCGACAAACCAATGGTATGCCCGAACTATCTCCTATCCCTACGAGGCCAGAATCTGGAATCCGGAGTGCTACGGCGGTGTTTCTATGTTCGTGCCTCTGAATGCCTATAATACTTACGGCTGGAACGAGGACTTTCGCACAACTTCCTGGTACAAAGCTACGGGTTGGGCCGCTACCGGGTGGTAGGCTCCCTCCCCGCTTCCCCTAGGGGGAGTGCCATTAAGGTTTGGAAACCGTTACGCTGATCAGACCTGCAGCGTAGGGCGCTATCTCATATTGGTTGAATAGGAATGTAATGCTGTCGCCCTGAAGCAGGAAATTGTTGGTCAGGTAAAGGTCGCCAAGCATCGTGATGCCTGTTTTCTCCTGCAGGTCGGCCAGGTCTTTTGCTTCCCAATCCTCACAAAGCCTGTCCTGCATAGCCTCTAGTACCAACGTTTCTTTGTCGGCAGGAACAACATCCTGAATGCTGAAAAGCTTTCCAGTAGCGCGGTCGAAGTTAAAATACTGTACATAATGACTGCCGTGTGCGCCGCCCAGATAGGTGTCTATCAGTTCCGAATAAGACAAGACATCATCGCAGTCATTCTCTATCTGGTTGGCCTCCAAAGAATAGTAGTACTGGTACATGTCCTTGTACTCCGAATCGGGTTCATACCTCTCTGCCAACTCTGTCTTCCATTCTGCCTCGATACTGTCGGCAAGATGCTTCACCATTTCCTGAATGGTGCTTCCCTGTGTCCAGAGAATGCTGTCACGGATTACTGCAGCAAGTGATGTGGCCAGTTCGCTCTCGCCCACCAACGTATCTACCTTCACCTTAATCTGGTAACACTCCTTCTCGCCAGGAGCAACAGGATTCTCTATGCACAACTCGGCACTGCCCCATGAAAGGGGGTCAGCCTGTTCGGTTTCACCGCCCTTCTTGTCCGTACAAGCACAGGCCAGAAGAACCATAGAAGCAATAAACAACTTTTTCATCTGTATGGAAATTTATAGGTTTCGGTTTGCAAGGCAAAAATACGACTATTTTCTGAAACACACAAGAAAAAGGAGAGGGGAAAGCGCCTGACGGCGGAAATGTCACAAAAAAAAGCCTCCCGATAGGGGAAGGCTTGCTGTTCCATTTCGCTACAATCAGAGAGGATAGTCCTCGAAGGAGTAGAGAACGGTAGAGAGATAACGTTCGCCGGTATCGGGCAGCAGGACGACAATCTTCTTGCCCTTGTTCTCGGAACGCTTTGCCACCTGGATGGCTGCATAAAGGGCTGCACCTGCGCTGATACCTACCAGCAGACCTTCCTGCTGGGCAATCTCACGACCCGTACGGATGGCATCGTCGTTCTCCACGTCGAACACCTCGTCGATAACGTTGGCATCGTAGGTCTTGGGCACAAAACCGGCTCCAATGCCCTGAATCTTGTGAGGACCGCTCTGACCGCCGTTCAGCACGGGGCTTGCCTTCGGTTCTACAGCGATAATCTTCACGTTGGGGTTCTGTTCCTTCAGGTATTTACCCACGCCGCTGATGGTGCCACCTGTACCTACGCCGCCTACGAAGATATCCACCTGTCCGTCTGTGTCGCGCCAAACCTCCGGACCTGTTGTGGCATAGTGCTTGGCGGGGTTGGCAGCGTTCTCGAACTGCTGCAGGATGACAGCTCCGGGAATCTCATCACGAAGGGCCTCAGCGGCACGGATAGCACCAGGCATTCCGTCCTTGCCTGAAGTCAGACGTACCTCGGCACCGTATGCCTTCACGAGATTGCGACGCTCTACGCTCATCGTCTCGGGCATCGTCAGGATCAGATGGTAGCCTTTCACGGCACTCACGAGAGCGAGACCTACGCCCGTGTTTCCGCTGGTGGGCTCGATGATGGTGGCGCCGGGCTTCAAGATGCCTTTCTTCTCGGCATCCTCAATCATGGCCAGCGCGATACGGTCTTTCACGCTGCCACCAGGATTAAAAAACTCTACCTTGGCTATCACTGGGGTCTCCAGACCATTTGACTTTGAATACTTGTTGAGCTCCAGAAGTGGGGTGTTGCCGACGAGCTCGGTCAGCTGTTTTGCAATCTTAGCCATATCTTTAAAAAGCTTTTTATCGTTTTTGACGCGACAAAGTTAATAATTTATTTTTACTTTTTACCTTACCTTTTCTACTTTTTTACCCTTTATATTTTATCGAGTGCCTGTGAGAGGTCATCGATGATGTCGTCGATATGCTCAGTACCGATAGAGAGACGGACTGTAGCTGGCGTGATATGTTGTTCGGCCAACTCCTCGGGCGAGAGCTGGGAGTGGGTGGTGGTGTAGGGGTGAATCACCAGACTCTTCACGTCGGCCACGTTAGCCAGCAGGGAGAAGATCTGCAGGGCGTCGATGAAACGCCAGGCCTCACCCTGTCCTCCCTTCACCTCGAAGGTAAAGATGGAACCGCCACCATTGGGGAAATACTTTTTGTAGAGGGCGTGGTCGTGGTGATTCTCGAGCGCAGGATGGTGTACGGCAGCCACCTTCGGATGCTTGCTGAGGAAGTCGACCACCTTCAGGGCGTTCTCCACATGGCGCTCCACACGCAGACTCAGGGTCTCGACGCCCTGCAGCAGGATGAAGGCGTTGAAGGGAGAGATGGCAGCACCGGTATCACGCAGGATGACGGCACGGATACGGGTAACATAAGCGGCAGCGCCTACTGCGTCGGCAAAGACGATTCCGTGATAGCTGGGATCGGGCTTAACCAGCGTGGGGAACTTGTCGGGGTTCTTTTTCCAGTCGAACTTACCACCGTCAACGATGACACCACCGAGAGAAGTTCCGTGACCACCCAAGAACTTCGTAGCCGAGTGAACCACAATGTCTGCTCCGTGCTCTAGCGGACGAATCAAATAAGGCGTGCCGAAGGTGTTGTCGACGATAAACGGAATACCATGCTTGTGAGCCACAGCGGCTACGCCCTCGAGGTCGAGCACATCAGAGTTGGGGTTACCGAAGGTTTCAGCATATACAACTTTGGTACTGGGCTTGATGGCTGCTTCGAGGGCAGCGAGATCGTTGACATTGATAATGGTATTGGTAATACCCTGCGTAGCCAACGTGTGGGTAATCAGGTTGTAAGAACCACCGTAGAGGTTGTCGGCAGCGACGACGTGGTCGCCAGCCTGTACAATGTTCTGCAGGGCGTAGGTGATAGCGGCTGCACCAGAGGCCACAGCCAATCCGGCCACACCACCTTCGAGGGCAGCCACGCGATCCTCGAACACACCCTGGGTAGAGTTGGTCAGACGACCATAGATATTACCTGCATCGCGAAGACCGAAACGGTCGGCAGCATGCTGTGAGTTGCGGAACACATACGACGTGGTCTGATAGATGGGCACGGCACGTGCGTCGGTAGCGGGGTCAGCCTGTTCCTGGCCCACATGGAGTTGCAATGTCTCAAATTTGTAATTCTTGTTTGTGCTCATAATCTTATCCTTTCTTTTATTTATTGTTATTAATGTTACCGTTTGGCGGACTCTTCGTTATTTCGATATATTGTTATTTCGTTATAACGGTTTTTAAGGGCCCCTTTTTTCAATTCTCGATTGAATCACGCTGCAAAGGTACGGCTTTTTAGAAATATCCTCCAAATTTCTTGCATAATTCAGAAGATATACCTAAATTTGCAGCGCATACAGAAAATTTTTCCGAGTAGAGATTCCCCAAAAGCCCTATTACAGAAAAAAATTCTATTATATCGAACTATAAACAATGCTCCGGCTTTGCCGCCTGAGCTAAAAACGAAGGATTATGAACTCTGAACTTGATGAAACCGACCGGCAGATACTAAAAACGCTGCAAAAAAACGCCAAATTGACCACAAAAGAACTGGCCGATGCCGTGAATTTGACCCCAACACCTGTTTTTGAACGACAAAAACGCCTTGAACGCAAAGGCTACATCAGAAAATATGTGGCGGTACTTGACCCTGAGAAGCTGGGGTTGGGACTGCTCGTATTCTGCAAAGTGAAACTGAAACAGATTAATCACGAGATTGCCGACAGCTTCGTGCGCCAGATCCAACGTATTCCAGAAGTGACGGAATGCTACAACACAAGCGGTGCCTATGACTATTTATTAAAGGTACGCGCGCGCGATATGAAACAATACCAGGAATTCATCCTCAACAAATTGGGCGAGATAGAGAGCCTGGCGTCTATCGAAAGTACCTTTGTCATGAGCGAGGTAAAGCAAGGTGGCGGCATCGTTATCTGATTTTTCCATCATGCCCCGATTAAACCTTCCTTCTTCTGGGGCGTCATAATATACAGTATGGGAAGGATAATAAGATACATTGCCTCGCTTCTGTTTTTGCTCGCTACCACCCTGACTTTAGCACAGCAGAAGCAGGCAATGTTAAATATACGCGGCACAGTCTTCGAGAATGAAACCCTGCATCCCCTGGAAGGAGCTTCAGTGAAGCTTTTCAACGAACGTGACTCGATGATTACGGGTGCCATGACCAAGCAGAACGGACAATTTATCTTACCTGGTATCCCGGCTGCAACTTACACCCTGCAAGTATCATTCATGGGCTTCAAGCAACAGAAGTTCAAATTGACTTTGCCGCAACGTTCGGGCAACTTCAAGGTGGCAGACGTCATGATGCGCGAGGATGCAACGATAATGGCAGAAGCTGTTGTAGAAGGTAAGTTGCCAGAAATGACGGTCGTGGACGACACGGTGGCATATAATGCCGATGCATTCAAACTGCCAGATGGTTCGATGGTGGAAGACCTCATCAAGAAACTGCCTGGCATCGTGGTAGATGACAATGGCAACTATACCTTCAATGGCAAAAACATCAGTCAAATCCTCGTAGATGGCAAAGAGTTCTTCGGCAACAACCGCAACTTGGTGCTACAGAATATTCCCGCTGAAATTGTCGATAAAGTGAAGGCTTACGACCGAAAGAGCGATATGGCCCGCATCACAGGCATCGACGACGGCAATGAACGAACGGTGCTCGATTTGGCTATCAAGAAGAACAAGAAAAAGGGAGTCTTCGGTAATGTTGACGGCGCATATGGTACACATGAGCGCTACAACGGCCGCACAAACATCAACACGTTCCGGGGCGATCAAAAGTTCAGTCTCGTTGGCAATGCCAACAACACACAAGGCAACGGCTTGACTGACCGCCAAACGCTGGGCGCGACAATGAATTGGGAAAACAAGAAAGTAGAGCTGAACGGTAGTGCGAATGGATCTTTCCAGCAAAGCAGCAGCGCCTCACAATCCAACACACAGAACTTCGAGCTCAAGAACTCGGCCTACTCAGCCAATCAAAATATCAACAGCAATCGCTCGGGCAATTTCGGCTTCCAGTACAGAGTAGAGTGGAAACCCGACACAACCTGGAATATTATGTTCCGACCCGAATTCAATTTCGGCAGGAACCGTAGCGAGGGTATCAACGAATCCGCCACCTGGAACGATGATCCTTTCCAGTACTCTCCTACCCCTTTGGCCGACTATCTGGAACTTGCAGAAATAATTGGCGTGAACCATCGCGTTGGTTCAAACTGGAACAGTTCGAAGAACATCAATGCCTCTGCTTCTTTGCAGATCAACAAACGGTTGAAGAAGCCCGGACGCAACATCACTCTCAACTTAGGTGGCGGCTATGGTGACTCGGACAATCTGGGAGACAGCTATTCGCAGACCGACTATTATCTCCTGCAAGCGCTGAACGGCGGGGACTCTGTCTATCACAAAGTGCAGTACAACCGCGGTTCTAATTACAACTACAACTTCAATGTACGCTTCAGCTACAGCGAACCCATCGCCTACCAGACGTTCCTGCAATTCACTTACAATTATCGCTACAACTTCCGCGACAACAACCGCGATGTGCGCTCCATCTTCGATCCATACAACGATATGCTTGGCGTGAACGCCAGAAACTATGACCAATTCTATGACAGCGAATATGCGGTGCCAGACAAGCAACAATGCAGCTACACGCGCAATATCGGCCAGAACCACGACCTGCGTTTGCAATTGAGGATGAACCGAACCCGTTTCCGCCTGACCGTCGGAGCAAATGTGCAGCCGCAAATCAGCAAGGTGGATTATCAGAAAGGCCGAATCGACACTTTAATGCGGCGAACCGTCATCAACGCCTCGCCAGTCGTGAACTTCCAATACAGGTTTAGTCGTCAGGAACAACTGGAATTTCGCTATAATGCTGACACGGGTTGGCCAAACATCACAGACATGATTCCCGACACGCTGAACGATGCCAATCCCCTGAACATCCGTATCGGTAATGCCGAGCTCAAACCGAGTTTCACGCAACATATCAACTTTGATTATCGGCGTACCGTTATCGATTACCAACGCACCTCGGCTGTCAACTTGCAGTTCAATACCACTCGCAACAGCACCACCAACCGAACGGAATACAACGAGGTGACTGGTGGTCGCGTCACGATGCCTGTCAACGTCAACGGTAATTGGAACGCTTCAGCTTCTTTCAATTTCAACACGGCACTCGACCAGAAGAAGCATTGGCGCATCAATACAAACACGCAAGTCCGCTTTTCGAACTCCGTCGGATACCTCTACCGAAGTCAGGACAAAATGACGGTAGAGAACAAGACCCGCAGCGGCAACTTCAACGAATGGGCACGCCTCACCTACCGGCAAGATTGGGAGAGCGGGTGGCAAATCGAAGCGAATGTCAATGGCTCCTTCCAATATAACCTGAATCGCAGCACAAATGCGACAGCCTCGAACCTCGACCACCACGATTTCAGGTATGGCGGTAGCTTTGTACTTACTTTCCCTTGGGGTATGACCATCAGCAGCGACATTGAACAGCAAAGCCGCCGAGGCTATTCCGATGCCGCGATGAACACCAACCACCTTATCTGGAACGGCAGCATCAGCCAACGCTTCCTGCCATACAGACAATTAACAATCAGCCTTCGTGCCGTGGATATACTGGACGAGAGGGATGATGTGAACCGCAATATCAGCGCCACAAGCCGCACCGACACTCAGAATGCTATGGTTCGCAGTTATGTTCTGCTCTCAGCCAACTGGCGCTTTGGTCGCTTCGGCGGAAGAAGAGGCGGCGGCGAAGGTCGCAGTCAGGGTGGCCCAAGAGGAGAAGGCCGCGGCGATGGCCCAAGAGGTAGTGGCGGCGGTTCCCGCGGAGGAGGAGGCTTCGGCGGAGGAGGGTTCCGCTAAGATAGTTACCGTATAGGGCCAATAGGGTCCCTTGGAGCATATTGGCTCCATTAGGCAATATGCCTATTTTACCTCCCAAATATCGTTTGTTTCGAGAAGCTGGGCGAAGTTGTGGTACTTCTTCTTTGCCTTGACTTCCTCAATCTGTGCCGAGACGCTATCGTCGTAGGTGGGAGCCTCCACGTCGCGGATGACACCGAGGGCGACGGGCCATTCCATCTCGGCCAGCTTCAACTGCAGGGTGTTGTCCTCGCAATGGGCATCGTGAACCAGCACATCGGCTTCCGTATAACCATCCTCGCCCAACTTCACTGGCTTCACGCTGAAGCCGTCCTGAACGATGCCGTATTCGTTGTTCTCGCCGAAGAGCATCTTCTCGCCGTGACGGAGGTAGATGGCGTTCTTGGCGCGACCCTCCTTGCTATAGACGGCATCATGCGTGCCGTTGTTGAAGATGACACAGTTTTGCAGAATCTCGCAGACGCTGGCACCCTTGTGGCTGTGGGCAGCCTTGAGCACCTCGACGGTGCCGGGAGCATCGGTGGCTACGGCACGGGCAAAGAAATGGCCGCGCGCTCCGAAGCAGAGCTCGGCGGGACGGAAGGGGTCTTCCACTGTTCCATAGGGCGACGACTTGCTGACGAAACCACGAGGGCTGGTAGGGCTGTACTGTCCCTTCGTCAGACCGTAAATGCGGTTGTTCAGCAGAATCATGTTGAGGTTGATGTTCCTGCGGTTGGCATGTATGAAATGGTTGCCGCCGATGGCGAGGCCGTCGCCGTCGCCGCTCACCTGCCATACGGTCAGGTCGGGGTTAGCCACCTTGCAACCCGTTGCGATTGCAGCAGCGCGACCGTGAATAGTGTTCATGCCGTAGGTTGCCATATAGTGAGGCAGACGGCTGGAACAACCGATGCCGCTGATGATGGCAGTCTGCGAGGGAGCAACGCCTATCTCAGCCATTGCCTTGTGAAGGCTGGCGAGAAAGAAGTGGTCACCACATCCAGGACACCACCGTGGCTGTCCTTTCTTGAAATCATTCTGGGTATATGCCATAATGTATGTCCTTACTTTATTTGTTAAACAACTGTGTAAAGTTCTCAACCAATTCAGCAACCACGAAGGGTTGACCCTTCACTTGGTTGAACTTCATGGGCACGAAGCCGTCGACTTTCATACGGAGCCAAGCGGCGAGCTGGCCCATATTCTGCTCGGCCACCACGACCTTCGGGTACTTCTTGAGCACTTCGGCCGTGTTCTTCGGCAGAGGGTTGATGTAGCGGAAGTGTGCCAGTGCCACTTTATGGCCTTGGGCGCGCAGTTCGTCCATCGCTGCATGGAGGTGTCCGTAGGTGCCGCCGAAGCCGACGATGAGCAGGTCGGCGTCGTCCTTGTCGCCCAATACTTCGAGGTCGGGAACAGGGATGGCGTCAATCTTAGCCTGACGCTTGCGGGTCATCAAATCGTGGTTCTCGGGATTGGTGCTGATGGCACCCGTCTTGTCGTCCTTCTCCAATCCGCCCAGGATGTGCTCGAAGCCTTCCCTTCCAGGCACGGCCCAGTAGCGAACACCTTTGGCATTGCGCATGTAGGGGGTCCAGGAGCCTTTGAGTTCTTCGGGAACGTATGGGGGCTGGATGGCGGGATAGTCCTTCAGGTCGGGCAGCTTAAAGGCAGCCGAGCCGTTGGCAACGAAGGCATCGGTCATCAGAATGACGGGCGTCATGTGCTCGAGAGCTATCTTGCTGGCGGCATACGCCATCTCAAAACAGTCGGTGGGACTGGCTGCGGCAACAACCGGCATCGGGCTTTCGCCGTTGCGTCCGAAGAGCGCCTGCAGGAGGTCGGTCTGTTCCGACTTGGTGGGGAGACCTGTGGCAGGACCGCCACGCTGGACGTCGAGCACAACGAGCGGCAGCTCCATGATGACGGCCAGGTTCATTGCCTCGCTCTTCAGGCAGATGCCGGGACCGGAAGTGCTGGTCACAGCCAAGGCTCCGGCAAAGGATGCTCCGACGGCGCTGGCGCAACCGGCAATCTCGTCCTCGCACTGAACCGTTATCACACCAAGACTTTTGTGCTTGGAGAGCTCGTGCAGGACATCGGTGGCAGGCGTGATGGGATAGGAACCGAGGTAGAGCTTCAGCCCGGCCTTCTCCGCTGCAGCGATGAAGCCGTAGGCCGTTGCCTTGTTGCCCGTGATGTCCATGTAGCGGCCGGGCACCTTGTTCTTGGTCTCGATGCGATAGACGTTCGCCACGCTCGAGTGCGTGTTGTGTCCGTAGTCGTAGCCGGCCTGAATGACCTTGATGTTGGCTTCTGCAATCTCGGGCTTCTTTGCGAACTTCTCTCTGAGGAAGTTGAAGGCTATGTCGATGTCTCTGTCGAAGAGCCAGCAGACGAGGCCCAGGGCGAACATATTGCGGCACTTGTTAATGCTCTTGGCATCCATGCCGCTGTCCTTCAGGCAGTCCCTTACCATTGTCGTAAGCGGACACGCAATCACGCGGTCAGGGTCGATGCCCATCTCGCCGAGGAAGTCCTCCTTCTTGAACTGAGCCTTCTCCAAATCCTTCGGGCCGAAGCTGTCGGTGTCGATGATGATGGCGGCACCCGGCTTCGCGTAACGGTACTGCGTCTTGAGGGCTGCGGCATTCATTGCCACCAGCACGTCGCAGAGATCGCCGGGCGTATAGACCTGTCCGGCACCGATATGCACCTGGAAGCCACTGACACCTGTCAACGAACCTTGCGGGGCGCGGATGTCGGCAGGATAATCGGGGAAAGTACTGATACTGTTGCCTACGGTAGCAGACACCGTAGAAAAAATATTTCCGGCCAACTGCATGCCGTCGCCGGAATCACCTGAGAATCTAACTACTACAGATTCTTTTTCCTTTATCTCCATTTTCGTTCTTAATAAAGCGGGTGCAAAGTTACGAATAAGTGAGCAAAAAGCCAAATTATATTTGAGGTTTTTCGAACGAAAGTAATTTCTTGCACTCCGCAGGTGCTCGGGAGTGACCCAATGGTCTGTTCTGTCATGGGAAAAAGCGTTGGTATTCACTCTCGAAGTTGGGTGTCAGCACGCCCTTTCCCATGGTACTCTGAATCTCCTCTATCCTCCAAAACCGGCCGCCGTCGAGTTCGTCCCTCGATGGCTGTATGGGGCCGTCATAGATAGCACGATGGACATACACCAGCTCGCGCTCACGCTGGCTCTCGAACACATATTTGCCGATAAACTCGGGCGCGAAGTCCGCGATGCCCAGTTCCTCCTTCACCTCCCGCCGGAGAGCCTGCTCTGGCGTCTCTCCGTAGTCTATGTGGCCTCCGACAGACGTATCCCACTTCCCGGGCTGGATGTCTTTCCACGTGGGCCGCTTCTGCAAATACAGCTCGCCACGCGAATTGAACACATGAAGATGAACCACGGGATGCAGCAGCCGCGAACCATTATGGCACTCGCCCCGCGTCGCCTTCCCGATTACCGTTCCCTCTGCATCCACAATCGGGAAGACCTCCAGCTGATTGTCTTTATTCATGAAGATTCCTGGAGCGCAGATAATCCAGCAGGAACTGTGGACGGTCCGTCTGGATAATTCTTGCCCCCAGCACATCAATCAAATAGCCATAGCCCTTGTCGAAATCCTGCAGGGAGGCATCGTCGTCGTGCCCGCCGGCCATAGTGTCCCACAACGTATTATACCAGATGAGGGAGCGCCCCTGCATGGTCTCTTTCAGCTTCTTTGGCAAAGGATTGGAATCCTCCTTGAACAACAGTTCAAATGCCACCGGGTGCATGTCGCCGATAAAGGTCTCTATCTGCTCCTCGGCATTTTCGTTGTCAAGGTTTACGATGGGCATATAGATAACCTCCTTCAGGTAGTCGCCATACAGCTGCTTCACCTTTTCGGCCGAGCTGGTACCCTTCATGACGATTTGCTTGGTGGTTCCCGTCTTCTTCATCAGTTCATAAACCTGTTCGAAGTATCGGTCTGCCTTGTCCAGATTGAGCATCACCTTACCCTTGGCCCGCAGCAACGCCTCTTCCAGAGTCGGCACATTATGAATCGTACGGATGGCGCAACCGTTCCTGAGCTTCAGCGTCTTGATATAGGCCAGCGTAGTATCCGCTATGGCTCCTTTACCCGTTGTCGTCCGGTTCAGAGTCGGGTCATGCATCAGGATCAGCTGTCCGTCCTTTGTACGCTGAACATCCAGTTCAACGATATCAACCCCCATCTTGATGGCATTGTCAATGGCTTCGAGGGAGTTTTCCGGGAAGTTACGCCAGTCACCACGATGCGAGGCGACAATTACGGAACTTGGGTCACGATTCACCAGTTTCTCCCGGATCTGTGAAACCCTGTCTTGAGCAATTGCACTAACGGCAATCAGCGTCAGCAGCGATAATAATAATCTCTTCATAGTATTTCTTGACTGAACTAAAAGGTTAATCTATCGAATGCAAAGTTACGAAATCTCAGAAAAAAAATCATAACATTGTGATGGAAAGTTATTAATTTTATGATATAATTTGTTTTTCAGGTTTGGAACAAACCGGTGTTTTCTGTTTTTTTTATAAATGGATTTGCCGGGGAACTGGTTTTTCTGGCATTTTTGTTATGTATCAACTACAAAATGTTGGGGTCGATTTTCAAAATCAGCAAAAAATGTTTCAAAATATGCAAAACCTGAGTGTCCCCTGCATTTGGGCTATTTTATTTGTGGAAAATTGCGTAACTTTGCGTGATTGAATGCGAGAAAAACTAAATGACAAATGACGATGATAAAACAAGCAAGACAATGGATGCTCGCCGTCATCCTGATTATCTGCGGCGCAAGTGTATTTACAGCGTGTAAGTCGAACGATGACACCCTCTCCAACCAACAGAAGATGGAACGGAGTCTCATAGGACTGTGGTCTGAGGAATTCGCCTACAACGACGTGACCGAAGACGGCAAGCCCTTCAACCGCGCCCTGATTGTTGTGGAAGCCAAAGCCGACCATACGGGCTACGTGGCGCTGGCTGTGTTTGATGACGCATTCAACGAGCCGCTCGAAATTTACGGCGGTCCGAAGGATGCACCGTTCACATGGCAGGTGACAGCCAATGGGCATGTCATCCTGACTGACCCAAGTACAGGCACGTCCATCAGTACTCCCTATACACGGAGTGGCGGAAATCATAGCAATTTTGTCGATGTTGGTCAGATAAATATGAATTGTACGCAGGGGGGAATCACCTTCAGCAATGCATCCCATGAAGGTACGCTTACCCAAACCGGAAACGGTAAGGGCGGTTTGATTCAGGACTGGATGGCAAAGTCAACCCTCCCCCGAGCCTGCATCACCGACAGCATCCCGGTGGAGATTTTCCCCGACTACATGAACTACGTGTTCAACTATCCTTCGGTGGACCCTTACGGCAAGCCCTGCACGCTCAGCGGTACCATCACGGTAGATAAGTCGCTGATAAAGGACAATAAGCCCTACAACGGCATTCTGCTCTACAACCACTTCACAATCTACGCCACCACGCAGGCACCTTCGCGTGGAGCCGTCGAGTTCCCAACGGGAGCAGCTTTCACCAACTTCATCGTCGTGGCACCCGACTACTACGGCTTCGGCATCACCGAGAAAGAGCCGCAGGCCTATTGTATCTCACGGGCCAACGGACGCGCCTCGCTCGATGCCTACCTCGCTGCCAAGCGGATGATAGACGACCTGAAGGTGAAGAAAGGCAACGACTTCGTCATCGCAGGCTACTCGGAGGGCGGACAGACCACGATGGGCGTGCTGCGCGAGATCTCGGAACGCCATCCCGAGATAAAGGTGAAACGTGCCTTCGCCGGTGACGGTCCCTACGACATCAACTCGATGTATGACGCCATCGCCAAAGGCGACACCGAGATGCCCAGCACCGTCTGCAACGTGCTCTGGGCCTACAACCACTTCTTCAACTTGGGTTACGACATCCACGACTATCTGAAGGACCCCGTGGCCAAGAACTTCGATGAGTGGTTCCTCAGCAAGCAGTACAAGCGCATGGCACTCGACGAGGAGCTTATCAAGACCAAAAAGACGAGTGACTTCTGCACAGCGGTCGTCCTCGATAACAATAGCTCCTTGTCGCGTCGATTCAAAGAGGCCTTCAGCCAGGACGCTCTCACCAGCGGCTGGACCCCCCGCAGCGACTTCGATGTGATGCTCTTCCACGATACGAAAGACGATGTGGTACCAGTGGCGAACTTCTATGCCATGCGCAAGTTCCTCAAGGATAATGGAATCAAGACGCAGGAGTTCGTCGGTGAGTACAGTTCCCAAACGACAAAGGAACTCGGCGTCACCAACCACGAGGTATCGGCCCTTACGTTCTTCCTCAGGGTTATTGAATGGGTAACGGCAAACTATTAAGTTGCCAGTAACATCGCACCGTCAACAAAAATCCCCGCCACAGAACGCATAGTTTCCGCTGGCGGGGACTCTTGTCAAACCGCTTGCTGTACTTTACCTGGTACATAGCCTAAGATCTTCTGGAACATATCATCTACGCTGTCGGCATGATACACAGGTTACTTGCCATTGTGTACATCCTCGATAAGTTTCATCGTCTCGTCGTTGAAGTACTCGCCCGTCTCAGGGGCGTAGAGGAGTGACTTAGGCCGCTGGGCCTTGACCTTGGTCACACCCTTGAGCTTACTGATGGCTTTCTTGATGTCACGGAGCATGCTGATGTCCTCAACATCTACGGTAAGTCTGCCCGGCTGTGTGGGGATTGTTGACGTTATCATATTTTTAATAATTATATTTTCGGTTGTAAATATACAAATTATTTTTTTTAGTCGTGTAATTTCTCCATCATAATTAAAAAAAAACAACCCCACAACCCGTTGGAGTGATATAATCGAATTGAAATAGAATACCAAAACCTTGCAATCTTGCAATCTTGCATTCTTACAATGGTCGTTTCCCTAAATAAGGGAACGATGCTCTAATAATGCTGCATTATTAGCACTACAATTGTACCTACGGAAGCATACTTTGCAAGAATGCAAGAATGCAAGAAAAGCCAGTTTTACTCCCAAAAAGTTTTTCAAAAGTTTTTGGGAAATTCCTTTACATTTTCAGAAAATTTTCGTACTTTTGCAGTGTCAATCAAAAGGACCGGAAAATGCAGGTATTAATAGAAAAAAATGCTACTATTAATTCTAGAAATTGCGCGCATTAATAGTTTCAATTTTGCCCCTTTAGACCTCTTTCCGGCCCGGCGAAAGACAAAGAGAGAAAAAAACTTAACAAAACCAACAACTAAAACTAACAACTATGGCTATTAAAGTAATTGCACAGCGCCGAGTGCTTAAAATCGGCAAGAACTCTGGAGTGAAGAAGTTCGTGATGCGTCCCGACCTCTACACCTCACTCTCCCAGAAGAAGGTTTACTGCTCTAACAACCTCCTCCTGCATGGGGCACATCTCACCTCTTGCTACATGTAAAAGAAAAAAGCGAAACATCTATACGATGAATCGCTTTTTCATTCAGCGCCCAATGGACGGCCTGTACTCCCGAGGGGAATCGAACCCCTATCTAAAGTTTAGGAAACTTCTATTCTATCCGTTGAACTACAGGAGCAACCTAAATGTAATTGAGAATCGGCTGCAAAGGTACGACTTATAATTCAAAATTCAAAATTCAAAATTCAAAATTAAGAAAGAAAAGTGGAAATTTAAGTGAAGAGTGACGGATTATGAAAGAAAGGCCCCCTGTCCGGGAGCCTTTCTCTATTCAATCAAATACTTTTTAATACTGAACCTTCAGATACTTCACGCCGTGGGTTGGGATGAAGTAGTTCACATCCGTGGTGCTGAGGTCCTGCTGGCGCCAGAGGTCGCGAACACTCTGCAGACTGCCGATACCCATCTCCTTGAAGTACTTCTTGAAGTCAACGCGAGCATCGGTCTTGCCTACATTGAAGATACCTACAGCATACGAGCCATCACTCAGAGGACGACTCCAGATCTGGATATTCTCGTCCTGTACCACACGCTGTGCCTGCTTGCCTAGTATGTCCTGGTTGACGGCATTCACCTCGTTGTTGCAGAGCAGACTTACCGTGAACTCGTCCATCTGGGCGATGTCACAACCGATGAGCATGTTGCTGGCAAGCAGCGTCCACAGGCTGATGTGGGTGTACTGCTCGTCGGGAGTCAGACGGCTGTCGCGCAGGTTGTTGCTCCAACCCACCTTACCCACAATCAGCATGTCGGGGTCGTTCCAGTGTCCGGGCTCTGCATAGGGATAGAGGTCGGGCTGCTGACCAAAGCCGATATCATAGAGGCTCTCCCAGGTGTCGGTGATGTCGCCCGTGGTACGCCAGGAGTTGGCATCGACGGCTGCACCCCACTTCCAAACCTCGGCCATACCATACTGGCAGAGGCTGTAGAAGATGTCGCGAGGCTGCTGACGGAGGCAACGCTCCATCAGCAGATAGGGACGCACGTAGCTGGCAACGGTATGGTTGTCGGGCTCTGTCCTGTGCTTGCGGCCGTATCCGCACCAATCGTACTTCAGGTAGTCGATGCCCCAACTGTTATAGCTCTCGGCATCCTGCAGCTCATGGTCGATAGAGCCCAGATAGCCGCCGCAGGTCAGGTCGCCGGGTGAAGAATAGATGCCGAACTTCAGACCCTCGGAGTGCAGCCAATCGCCCAGTTCCTTCATGCTGGGGAACTTCTCGTTCACAGCGATGGTGCCGTCGGGATTACGCTTCGGAGCTTCCCAACCATCGTCGATGTTCATGTAGCAATAGCCGTAGTCTGCCAAGCCCTTCTCGATGAGTGCCTTGGCGCTGCTGATAACCTTGTCCTGGGTTACGCTCAAGCCCCAACAGTTCCAGCTGTTCCAACCCATAGGAGGTGTGAGGCCGATGGTGCTGCCGCAACGGATGGTGAATGTCTGTTCGGCTTCGCCCTTAGCATTCTGAGCCTTCACAGTGAAGGTGTAGGCACCGGGGGCTGCCACCGAGCCGCTGAGGGCACCGTTGTCGGGATTCAGGGCGAGACCCTGTGGCAGGTCGTCGGAAGAGAACTTCATGGGCTTCTCGCCGCTCACGCCGAAGCGGAAATGGATGGGTGAGCCTGGGCGCACACCATAGAGCGGTGTGGTGTTGAAGCGAGGCTCAGCAGGTGCAACAGGCGTGAGGATGTACTTGGGAATGTACTGTGTGGTGACGCTGAGGCCAGTCTTGCCCTCTGTGAAGGTAGCGATGATACGTACCATCTGGTGATTGTCGTAAGGCAGGTTGATGGTACTGCTCTCCTGAGCGCTGACGGAAACATCCTCCTTCTTCTCTGTCAGGACTTTACCCGTTTCGGGGTCTTGAACCTGGACACTGAAAACACCGCTCTTGGCATCGGTCATGCTGCTGTTGAGGGTGCAGGCACATTCACTCCCCTCTCCCTCTTTGACGCTGATACTCAGGTTGTCGATGGTGTTGGGAACACGCACGCTAATGGGGCCATTGAACATGCCGCCCGGATCGCCGCCGTTATATACCCTCACGGCCAGCACATTGTCGGCATCCCACTTGATAATCTCGTCGTCTGCCTGCACTTTGTATATACGATCCCGGCTCCACGCACTTCTGTAGCCCTTCTCGTCGGTGGGGAAACCACCTGACTTACCGATGAGTTTGCCGTTCAGATATACCTCGTCGGCATCGTCTATCTTACCCATGTTGAAATCGACGGTCTCCTTGAGGTCGGACTTCTCGAGCATGCTCTTGGGGATGGTCACATGGTAGCGGTACCAGCCAAAACCATTCTCACACTTGACGCCCTGAGACGTCCAGGTCATAGTGTTGCTGATGTCCTGCCAATCGCTCTCGTCGACATTCGCTTCTGCCCACGAAGCATCATCGCCAAGATGGAATTTCGCATTCTCCAACAGGATGTCCTGTGCAACGGACGGAGTCGAACTGGTACAAGCCAGCATCAACACAGAAAGAAATGAAGTGGTGCATGCAAGCACCAGTACAGATAGGAACTGTTTCATGATTGGTATTTGTTTTAGGGTTAATAAAATGTTTCATTTAAACTTTCAGGAACACGCGCTTGCGGTAAAGGAAATAGAGGAAGAGCCAGCAAACGGCGATGTAGGCAACCTTCGTGAAGAACGCCTGCGAGTCCTCGGGCATCAACTTGACAAGGCCGCCGAAGAGCCGCTCAGAAGTGTAGGAGAAATTGATGAACCTCTGAGCCAGATAAATCGTGATAGAGTTCATGCCGATGACGGTGAAGAAGAGCGTCCATTTACGCCAGCCGCATACATCTATAATATAATAGAAGAGGGCGAACATCAGCACGGAATATGCACCTACGACCATTACGAAGGAACTTGTCCACATCTTCTTGTTGATGGGGAACACCTCGTTCCAAAGCAATCCAACGACCAAAAGCACAACGCCTGCGAGAATCATGCCCCATACCTTCTTGCCAGGTGTCAGGCTCTTGCGCTCCGACTTCACCCATTCGCCTGTGAACATACCCAACAGGGCTGTTCCGATAGACGGAATGATACTGAGGATGCCCTCCGGATCAATGTTGCCGTAAAAAATACGCCCAGGCAGAAGGATGCGGTCCACATAGCCGACGAAGGAACCTTCGGCTGTAAAGATATCGGCACCGTTACCATCGGGAGCCGGGATGAAGCCTGCCACAAGCCAGTAGCCAACGAGCAAGGATGCCGTTATCCACACGCGAGCCTTCCAACCAGTATGGATGAAGATGAGGGCACCAAACATCCAAGCCAGACCGATACGCCCTAACACACTGGCATAGCGAAGCGAATCGAACTCGAAATTCAGTAACCCATTATAGACCACTCCGAGGAACACAAGCATCAAGCCACGCACGATGATTTTCCTGTGGATGGCCCATTCCGACCTCCCCTGCTGACGCTGCTTAGCCAGCGAGAAGGGGAAGGAAATGCCTGCGATAAAAAGGAATAGGGGGAAGATGGTGTCGTGATGACGGAGTCCGTTCCACTCCACATGATCCATCTGCTCGGCCAGAGCCTGCGTAAAGTCGCAGGGAAACCATGTCGCCAGTGCCGCAAGCAGCCCGGCGCCACCCATGATGAACAGCATATCAAAACCCCGAAGGGCATCGATAGACATTAAGCGATCGTTTTTCATTGAAGATTGATTATTGAACATTAAACATTATTTCCTCCACGTATAGGGAATCGATGAATCAGTATCTGAACGAGCTACCTCCAGCGAACTCGCGAAGCAGGCTGGTAGGCGGCACTTGGACGCCAGGAATGCCACGGAAGTATGCGAGGAACTTGCGCAGGCGGGAAGCTTCAGCATACTCCGGCGCGCGCTCCGGTACTTGTTCCAAAATGGGCATCACCTGTTCGCGTATTACACCCAACTCATAGAGCAGGGCGCTATTGAAGGTGGCATCGGCCAATTTCTGGAAAGGAAATATCCATTTCTCTTCACCTGCCCTAACGCTTGGTGCACGACGGATAGTTTCGACAGCGGAGTAGCCACGATGCTTGTAATCGCGAAGGACACGGCGAAGCAGACGGATGTCTGTAGTGGGAATGTGGTTATGGTCATCCAGCTGTATGGTGGTAAGAGTGGAAACGTAGATGCGGAACTTCTTCTCGTCTGGGATCTGGCGTGTGAGAATAGGATTGAGGGCGTGGTTGCCCTCCATGACAATGATGTCGTCGGGACCAATGCGGCGCCGTCTGCCTTCGAAGACACGTTCTCCAATGCGGAAATCATAGCGGGGCAACTCCACCTCTTCCCCTTGCAACAGGGCATTCATATGCTTGTTGAAGAAAGCTGTATCGACGGCCTCAATGCACTCGAAATCATATTCGCCGTTGGCATCCTTCGGCGTATCTACCCGGTTGACGAAATAGTCGTCGGTACTGATAATATAGGGACGCAGGCCACATGCCATCAAAAGGGTAGCCAGCCTCTTAGCTGTGGTCGTCTTACCGCTACTGCTAGGGCCAGCCAGCAGTACCATGCGTGCTCCCCGCTTCGCTATTTCGTCGGCGATGTCGCCGAGTTTCTTTTCTTGCAAAGCTTCGCTGACGTTTATGAGATCTGTGGCGTAGCCTGACTGAATAGCATAGTTAAGTTCGCCAACGGTTCGCACACCAAGAATCTCCTGCCAACGATGATGCTCGCGAATCACATCGAGCATCTGCGTCTGCACCTCTACCTCTTCCAGCCGCCATGGCTCTTTCTGCGAGGGGATACAGAGTAGCAGCCCGTCGTAGAACTTGATAAGGTCGAAGAGGTGCACCTGGCTGGTGCGTGTGAGAAGACAGCTATAGAAATAGTCGATAGTATCGCCGAGCCTGTAATAGTCGGTGTAGAGGCTGCTCTGACTCTCCAACAACTGCACCTTGCTTTTCATTCCACGCTGGTCGAATATCTCGATGGCCTCTTCTATGGGACACTGAATGCGGTGAATAGGCATGTCGGCATCGATGATTTCCTGCATGCGCTGCTTAATCCGCTTCGCATCATCCTCTTCGACCGGACGGCCTAAACGGAGTTCGCAATAATAACCACGACAGACAGATCCGCCAATCAGCAACTGTGCATCGGGATAAGTGTCCTCCACAGCTTTGGCGAGGATGAAGAAAAGAGTGCGCGTATAGGTGCGCATACCGCTGGACGAAGAAAGTGACAGGAACTCAACATCTTTGTTGTTATAGAAACGGTAGTTCATGCCCTGTACCTTGTTGTTGACGCGGGCTGCCACAGGTCCGTATTCCATGTGAAGATTCGCTACGGAGAATGCATCATAGAGATTGCTGCCAAAAGGAATGCTTATCCTTTTGCCATTATTCCGACAACGTATTTTGAGATCACTCATGGCAATAAAAGTTAAGAGACTGTGAAAATAGGGAAATAAAATAAAAACATCATCCTCATTTCTTATTTTCTAATTATATAATTTCCATCAGTTCCTTCATCCCTTCACTGGCACCTTTCATGATGTGATGCACCTGCTCGTCGCTGTTCCAGGCAACAGGCTTCGGATCGATGAGATAAATGGGTGTGCCGGGAGGAACACATCGGGTCAAACCTGCAGCAGGATAGACGTTCAGGCTAGTACCGATAATGATAAGCCGTTCAGCCTTTGCACAAGCCTCTACGGCACGGTCTATCTCCGGGACGGCTTCGCCGAACCACACGATGAAGGGACGAAGCTGGCTACCATCCTCGGCATAATCGCCGATGGCCACATCGAGGTGGTCAGGGTCGAGGGTACGAATGTATCGGGAATCATTTGGAGACCAGCTACTGGTTACCTTCATCAATTCCCCGTGCAAGTGGATCACATGTGTGCTTCCTGCCCGTTCGTGCAGGTCATCAACATTCTGCGTCACCACAGTCACCTCGTGCTTCTCTTCCAGTTTTGCTACCAATTCGTGCCCCAGGCAAGGCTTTACATCGAGCAGCTGACGACGACGCGTATTATAGAACTCCGTCACTAGCTTTGGATTGCGCGCCCAGCCTTCAGGCGTAGCCACATCTTCCACATTGAATTGTTCCCAGAGACCGCCGTTATCACGGAAGGTGCTGATGCCGCTTTCTGCGCTCATCCCCGCTCCTGTCAGTACAACAACTCTCATAATTTATCCCTTCTTAACTGCTTAACTTCTTAACTACAGGACTACTTTTTAGTAAAAGATACGCAAATATAGTAAAAAAAACGATGCGGAAGTACGCAGAGTGAAGAAAATGTTTTAATTTTGCTGCGCATTTATTAAAAACATATGTTAATATGGACAAAATCAGCTATGCTCTGGGGCTTGGTATCGGCCAACAGATAAAGAGCATGAACATAAAGAGTTTCTGCGTTGAAGACTTCGCACAAAGCGTCCGCGATGTGATAGAGGGCAAAGAGACCGCTTTCTCCAGCCGAGAGGCACAGATTATGTTACAGGAGTATTTCCAGAAAAAGCAAAAAGAGGAAGCCCAGGAGACTATTGCTGCAGGCAAAGCATACCTGGATGCAAATGCCAAGAAGGAGGGCGTAACCGTAACGAAAAGCGGCTTGCAATATGAAGTGCTGCAGGAAGGCAGCGGCAAAAGCCCTAAGGCAACCGACACGGTTCGCTGCCACTATGAGGGTCGACTCCTCGATGGTACTATCTTCGACAGCAGCTACAAACGTGGCGAACCTGCTGATTTCGGCTTGAACCAGGTCATTACCGGCTGGACAGAAGGTGTGCAGCTGATGAAGGAAGGTGCAAAATTCCGCTTCACCATCCCATACTTGCTGGCTTATGGTGAACAGGGTGCCGGCGCAAGCATTCCGCCATTCAGCACACTCATCTTTGATGTGGAACTGATAAAAGTGCTTTGAAAAGGTGAAAAATTAAAAGTTAAAAAATAACATAACATTTAAAACAACAAACAACAATGAAAAAGATTTCTATTCTTGCAGCCGTATTGGTGACTGCTATCATGGGAAGCTGCAAAGGCGGTGCTCCCAACGCAAACTTGAAGGATGACGTTGACACTCTGAGCTACGCTATCGGTCTGGCTCAGACCCAAGGTCTGAAGGAATACCTGACCCAACGCATGAATGTCGATACCACCTACATCGACGAGTTCGTGAAGGGTCTGAACGAAGCTGCAAATGCCAGCGACAACAAAAAGAAGGCTGCTTACTACGCAGGTATTCAAATTGGCCAACAGGTTAGCCAGCAGATGATTAAGGGCATCAACTACGAGGTCTTTGGTGACGACAGCATCAATACCATCAGCCTGAAGAATTTCATGGCAGGCTTTATTGCCGGCACTACTGGCAAGAAGGCTCTGATGACTACCGACGAGGCTTCTATGACGGCTCAAACCCTGATGCAGAGCGTCAAGGCAAGAATCATGCAACAGAAGTTCGGTGATTGGAAGAAACAGTGCGAGGACTACATGGCCGAAATTGCCAAGAAAGAAGGTATCAACGACCTGGGCGACGGTGTTTACTATGAGGTTATCACCGAGGGTAAAGGCGCTATCCCCGCCGACTCCAGCCGCGTGAAGGTTAACTACGAAGGCAAACTCCTGAATGATACCATCTTCGACAGCAGCTACCAGCGTGGCGAACCCGCCAAGTTCCGTTGCAACCAGGTTATTCCCGGTTGGACAAAGGCTCTGACCAACATGCCTGTCGGCTCTACTTGGATGGTTTACATTCCTCAAGACCAAGCCTACGGCGAACGCGAAGCCGGCAAGATTACTCCCTATTCCTGCCTCATCTTCAAGATTGAACTCCTTGGCATTGAATAATCCACGATGAAGAAAATAATTCTATTGGCACTTTGCGCCTGCATCTCGCTAGGCGCAAGTGCTGCCAAGAAGACTGGCAAGAAGAAGAAGAAAGACCAAGCTCCTGTTGAAGTGGTCGATACTGTATGCATTGACACATTCAGCTACCACTTCGGTCGCGCCAACTCCAATGGCCTGAAGAACTACTTGGCCCAGCGCATGGGTATCGACACGACTTATACCGCCGAGTTCCTACAAGGTTTCGAGCAGAAAATGATGACTGAGGCCGACAAGCGCGAGAAAGCTCGTTTGGCAGGCATCGAAATCCGCCAGCAGGTGGAGAATCAAGTCTATCCCCAAGCCTCCAAGCAGGTGAACGATAGCACCGAGATTCTGAACAAGACACTCTTCGTACAGGGCTTTCGCGACGGGTTCTCCGGCCAGAATGCTACCATTCCAATGGACAGCACTCAGGCATTGGTGAAAAAACAATTGGAGTACTACCACAAGGCCAGCATGGAGAAGAAGTACGGTGCCAACCGTATTGCAGGCGAGGAGTTCCTCAAGGCTAACGCCAAGAAGGACAGTGTGAAGGTCACTCCGAGCGGTCTGCAGTACAAGGTGTTGACAATGGGCACTGGTGCTATGCCTACAAAGGAGGACAAGGTGCAAGTCAACTACGAAGGACACCTCATCGACGGTACTGAGTTCGACAGCTCATACAAGCGTGGCAAACCCGTCACCTTCCCTGTTGGACAGGTCATCGCAGGTTGGACAGAGGCACTTTGCATGATGCCTGTCGGCAGCAAGTGGGAAATCTATGTTCCGCAGGAATTGGCCTACAAGGACCGCGAACAAGCTAAGATTCCTCCCTTCTCTTGCCTCATCTTCACGGTCGAGCTTCTTGAAATTGAGAAATAAACATTTTCCCTTACTAAAACTGACTATATGAAAAAGTTCCTTTCCCTGGCGGTGCTGCTGCTTACCGGTACCATCGCCAATGCGCAGAAACAAGTCAGCGCAACCAGTCCCGACGGACAGACAAAGGTAACAGTAACCGTTTCAGACCGCATCTACTATGACGTAGAGAGTCACGGTGAGAAGCTGTTCCAGCAGTGCCACATCGGCATGACCCTCAGTGATCGCACCCTCGGCGAAAAGCCTGCCCTCAAAGGTAATAAGGTGACAAAGGTCAACGAGACCGTCACGCCCATCCATCCCCTGAAGTTCAGCACGGTGGAGAACAACTACACCCTGCTCACCCTCACATTTGGTGGCAACTACAAAGTGGAATGGCGCGTCTATAACGACGGCGTCGCTTACCGCTTCATCACAGCCCTGAAGGGCGACATCGAGGTGATGAGCGAGGACGGCACCTGGCAACTCACCACCCCCAGCAAGCTCGTGCTGCAGCAGCCCGGCGGCTTCAAGACAAGCTGCGAGGAGAACTACTCTGTAGTGGCCAGCAACGAATGGAAAGCTGACGACAAGATGAGCGAACTGCCTATCCTCGTTATGGGCGAGAAGCAGAAGGTACTCATCTCCGAATTCGACCTCTTCGACTATGCCGGCGTATTCCTGAAATCCACTGGCGAAGGTACAAACACCTTCACTATCACCCAGCCCAAGTGTCCGATTGAATACGAAGACCAAGGCGACCGCAGCCATAAGATTCTCAAGGAGGCCGACTATATTGCCAAGACCTCCGGCACACGCACTTTCCCCTGGCGCTACATGTACATCACTCAGAGCGACGCTCAGTTGCCAGAGAACGTTATGCCTGTGCGTCTGGCTCCTGCCAACGCCATCGGCCCGACCGACTGGATTCAGGTGGGACAGACCTGTTGGGACTGGTTGAACGGTATCCCCTTCGGACCTGATGTAACCTTCAAGTCCGGCATCAATCTCGACACCTACAAGTACTTCATCGACTTTGCTGCTCGCAACGGTGTGGGCTACATCCTCATTGATGAAGGCTGGGCAAAAAACACACGTGACCCCTTCGTAACCAATCCCGAAGTGCATCTGCCCGAGATTATCGCTTACGGCAAGAGCAAGGGTGTGGGCGTCATCCTGTGGCTCCCCTGGCTCACCGTTGAGCACCACATGGACCTCTTCGAGAAGTTCGAGGAGTGGGGCATCAAGGGTACAAAGATTGACTTCATGGACCGTCAGGACCAGTGGATGATCAACTTCTACGAGCGCGTTGCCAAGGAAGCTGCCAAGCACCACATCTTCGTCGATTTCCACGGAGCATTCCATCCCAGCGGACTGGACTACAAATATCCCAACGTGCTGACCTACGAGGGCGTGCGCGGTATGGAGTACAACGGTTCGTGCAAGCCCGACAACACTGTTTGGCTGCCCTTCATCCGCAATGCTGTCGGCCCAATGGACTATACGCCCGGTTCTATGCTGAACTACCAGCCCGAGCGTCACCATGGCAACCGTCCCATCTGCTCCGGCGTGGGCACCAAGGTATTCAATCTGGCAATCTTCGTGCTTGCCGAGAGCAACCTGCAGATGCTGATGGACAATCCCTGCCGCTACGACATGTGGCCTGACTGCCGCGACTTCCTCACCAGCGTTCCTGTCAACTGGGACGAAACACGTGTCCTCAAAGCCGAAGCTGGTCAGTACTGCGTGACCGCCAAGCGTAAGGGCAACAAGTGGTTCATCGGTGGCATCACCAACAGCACGGAGCGTGACCTCCAGCTCAAACTCGACTTCCTGCCCGCAGGCAAGGAGTACAAGATGACAAGCTTTGCCGATGGTGTCAATGCGCACATCATCGCAATGGACTATGTTCGTCAGGAAGGCAAGGTCAGCAGCACAACCACCCTGGCCATTCACATGGCTCGCAACGGCGGCTGGTGCGCAAGTATCGACCTCGGGAAATAACGACTACTGTTGAGCCGGGCCGTCCAATGTGGGTGTGACGGTAACGATGCGGCCCTTCTTGTCGAAGGTTATCCGGTCAATACAAACCTCACGGTGAATGCCGGGCTCACTGTTCAAGAAATACTTATTAATACGGTGATAGACGATATACCATTCGTCTTTACCGGGAATCTGGAGGACGGAATTATGGGCAGTACCATAGATTCCGTCCTCTGGTTTTTGTTTGATAACGAGGTAATTGTCCTCGTCGATGCTGATGGGACCTAGGGGAGACTTAGCTGTGCCGTAGCACACGTGGTAGTTGGGTGAACCGGTGTCGTCAACGCTCCACATAAAATAATAGGTGCCCCTGCGATAGAAGACGTAGGCGCCCTCACGGAAAGCCCATGTCTGTAACGTGCCGCCCTTCGGTGTCAGGTGGGTAATGGTTTCCTTCTTCACGCTCAGCATGTCGTCGTACAATTCTGCACCGGCCATGAAGCCGTTGCCCCAATAGAGATAGCACTTGCCGCTCTTGGGGTCTTTGAACACATCCACATCGATGGCCTGTCCGCCATGAGCCTCTTTGGGACGGTCATTATCGGTGATGATGGGTGCGCCGCTGTCCACGAACGGTCCTGTAGGGCTGTCGCTCACAGCCACGCCAATCTCCTTCCGATTCGTCTGGGGATTATGGGCAGAGAAATAGAAGTAGTACTTACCTTTCTTTTCTATAATGCAGGGAGCCCATGCGTTGCCCGTAGCCCACTTCACCTGGTCGCCTTTCACATCGAGCATCTTACCCTCGTCGGTCCAGTCGATGAGGTTCGTAGAAGAAAAGACGCTAAAATCATGGCCGCCCCAGCCTGGGGTGCCGTCGGTAGTGCTATAGATGTAGTACTTGCCGGTCTTGCTGGAGTAGAGTACCTCGGGGTCGGCATGAAAGCCGCTGAGGATGGGCTGTTTGTGATTGCCAAAGGCTGCCAGCAGACGTTCTTTCTCGGCACGTGTGATAGGAATGATGGTGCCGTGACGGGGGGTGAACTTACCCTTCGTCTCAGTGTTCTGCACGAATTGGAAGGTCTTCAGGTCCTCCGACTTGCAGAACTGATAGTGGTGGGCACCGTAGCAGTCGTACATGATAATCCACGACTTGCCGTCTATGGCCTTGCAGACGCCGACGCCCTCCACAGCCTCCTTCGTCTGCTCCACGTTGCCATCGAGCATCTGCCACTTGTCCGTGAGGTTCTTGGCCACAGCCTGATAGATTCCCCTACCCGACTCCTGCTTGTAGAAAAGGTGATAGAGCTGGTCGGCCTCGTTATAGACGATGTCGCCGTCGATGGTGGCATTGCCGGCATCGAAGAGCCACTTAGGTTCACCTTCGAGGTCGGTGAAGTCCTTGTTGGCATACTGATAGTAAATTCTGTCGAAGGAGTCCTGGTCGCTGGTGCGCAGGGAGTAGAAGACCATGTACTTGCCTGCCTTGTGGTCGTAGATGGTCTCGGGTGCCCAGACGCGGATGACGTTTTTCCACGTTTTTGTGTAACGCGTTGGAAAATTGATGGCAGAGTGCTGCCAATGGATGAGGTCGGTCGATTTCAGGAGCACCATACCGCGGTTGCTTGCCCAGCCCAACGACGAGCGCATATCAGTAACCACCATGTAGAACGTCTTGCCGTCCTCGCAGCGCAGGATGTGCGGGTCGCGCACACATTGTGTCAGGGCTATGGTGTCGCTTTCGATGACGGGCATGCCGTTGTTCAGCGGCGTGTAGTTATAGCCGTCGTCGCTGATGGCGTAGCAGATTTGCTCGTCCTCAGGAGCATTGCTGTTGAAGTAGGTGAAAAGGTAGGCAACCATCTCATTGGGATCGTTCGGTTCGCCGGTAGCGGTGTTCGTCCTGGCTGCCATTTCATAGACCGACAGCGACAAGAATGCCGTCATCATTAGGAAAAGCTTTGTTCTCATACCCGTCATGCTTTTATTATTGAAGACTTACTTAATTGCAATCTTTTTGCCATTATAGACATAGATACCCTTGGCTGTGGGACGGCCATTCAGACGGCGTCCATCGAGGGTGTACCACCCGGGAAGTGAAGAGTGAAGAGTGAAGAGTGAAGAATTGTCCTCCGTCCATTGGCCATTGGCCATCGACTCAATGCCCGTCGTGTATTCTCCTTCGTCCAGCCACTTGAAGTACTCGCCATAGGTGCCGTATGCCGCGAGGGACCAGAAGAACTGGGTACCGGCACTCGTATGGTCCTGGGGAGAGACGCTGTCGTCCAGGCGGAAGAGTTCGCCCTCGCCGTCGGGGTGGGCGTCGCGGAAGGAGAGGTAATTGCCGAAGGGAACCACCATATCGCCTTTCGAATGAACGAACTGGATGCGGTGCCAGGGCTCCCAACCTGCGCAGACACTGTTGTCAATCAGCGCGCGGTGCATGTCCTGCCAGACATCTCCCGTCTCGGGCGGCACGATGTCGAAGTTCTCCAAATTAGCCACATATTCGTAGAATCCGGGTGTAAAGGTCTTGTTGAAATGCGACCAAACGCTATTCTTCGATGGAGAGTAGAACATCTCGGCCATCTGTTCGGGCGTGTAGTGGCGGCCGTTCGCAGTGAAGCCGGACTGCATTTGCTGATACCAGAGCTTCTCGATGTCGCCGGTGGAGTACTGCTTGCTGGCCAGCCAGTCCATGATACCCGTATCGAGGAACTGCTGCGAGAAATAGTCTTCCATCGCGTGTTCCTTCATGTAGGGATAGGTGTCCAGAGCGGCCTTGATAATCATGGGCATGACCATCGGCATCGTGCTCGTCCCCTTGACGTGGGTGGTTTGGGTGTCGTAGCTGTACCCGTCGTCGTCCATGTAGTAGCGGAGGGTAGCGACTAAGTCGTAAGGCCCGTCGCCGCAGATGCTCCCCTTAAAGCGCAACTCGTCCGACAGGTCGTTCTGCTCGATGTATTTGTGCACAGCCAGGGCGACGGCACCGCCTTGCGAGAAGCCGTAGCTGAAGCTGCGCCAATTGCTCTTGAAGTCTAGTGCGCGCTTGTCGTTGATATGCTTCTGATAGAGCGTCATGCCATAGTTCACACCGTCCAGGACTTGCTGAGCCGTCAGTTCCTGTGACAGGTAGGGATGGCTGCGGTCGCGAGTCACGCCGTATCCCTCATAATCGGGAGCGATGATAACGCAACGGGAGATGAAGCTATAGTCGGGGTTGCTGAAGCCCATGCCATAACTTTTCTTCGCGAGTACACCGAACAGCAGACGCTCTATGCTGTTGCTGCTCGACGAGGGGCACTCCTTGTCGGAAGTAATTGTGTAGTGGCTGTAGATGTGCAGCGACTCGATGCTGTCGGTCGTGGCCGGCTTTGTGGGCATCCATGCGACAAGCAGGGACGAGAGTACGACATCCTCGCCGGTAACGCTCTTCGACGGATAATTGAACGTGTAGAACTGAGCCTCGCCGCTGCGGAGGACTTCTTTCAGGCTGTCGGACACTTCTGCCTCCTGTGCATTCACGTTGAAGCTGCACACGAGGAGGGCAATAGCCAGGGAGAGAAAGTTTTTTAGTGAAGATTTCATAGTTATAAGTTAAGAGTTCATTCCTTTAAACGACAAATAGGCTGATAGCCCAGCGGCTAAGAGCCTATTTGTACCCCGAGCCGGGGTCGAACCGGCACAGGTTTCCCTATCGGTGTTTGAGACCGACGCGTCTACCGATTCCGCCATCGGGGCTTAAACGTCTGCAAAGGTACAACAAAAAGTGAAAAGTGAAAAGTGAAAAGTGAAAAATTATTTGTTTTCTTACTGTTTTTGTTCTTTTCTCTATTCCCTAATCCTTATTCTCTAATCTTTTTCCTATCTTTGCCGGAGAAAAACTCTAATCCATGTTATCCAAGCCAAAACTCCCCCTAAAGGGGCGACTGGGATCTTTTCTCCTTGCCTCACTGCCTCTTGCGATGGCTGCCAAGTCGCACCCCAATATTATATATATAATGTGTGATGACATGGGCTATGGCGACCTCGGGTGCTATGGACAGCGTCTCATCAGTACTCCGTGCATCGACCGCATGGCCCGCGAGGGCATGCGCTTCACGCAGGCCTACGCCGGATGTCCCGTCAGTGCGCCCAGCCGCTGCTCCTTCATGACAGGACAGCACACGGGACACGCGAAGATCCGCGGCAACCGCGAGTACTGGGGCAGAGCAGTGCTGAGAGAGCGGATGTTCGGCGAGAACAGTGACTATTACGTCATCGGGCAGGAACCCTACGACATGACACACCCCATCATCCCCGAACTCTTCAAAGCGAAAGGATATCGGACAGGCATGTTCGGCAAGTGGGCGGGCGGCTATTGGAACTACGACCATCCCGACACCTACGCTACCCTTCCCGACGGCAACGACGATACCAGCCGGAGCCGCGAGTGCTCGTCGGTGTCGCTGCCAAACCGCAGGGGTATCGACTGCTTCTATGGGCCTGTCTGCCAATTCCAGGCGCACACCTACTATCCCAATTTCCTGAACCGTTACGACCCCGAGGGCCACGGCGACACGCATCTCGTAGCCGAGGTAATGGAGCAGAATATACAATATCCGAGCCTTACCTCTGGCCCCGGCCAAACCTCTCCGGGGGAAGGCTTACAGCTTCTCCCCCTCGGGGGAGATAGAGGGGGGCAGGAAGCTAGTTATGAAGGGCGCTCCCAATATTCCGCAGAGCTTATCCACCGCTATGCGCTGGAATGGCTCGACCGCCAGACGAAGGATGAGCCCTTCCTCGGCATCTTCACCTATACCCTGCCCCATGCCGAACTGTGGCAGCCGCGCGACAGCATCCTGGAGCGCTACCACGGCCAGTTCCCGGCCGACGAGGAACGCGCCTTCCGCACCGATGCCGGCAGCTGGTACTACGGCGGCAGCGACAAACATGCGCAGTTCGCCGCCATGATAACGCGACTGGACGGCTATGTGGGCGAGATACTGGAGAAGTTGCGGGAGAAGGGCCTCGACAAGAATACGCTGGTCATCTTCACCAGCGACAACGGCCCACACGAGGAGGGAGGCGCCGACCCGTCGTTCTTCGGACGCGACGGCAAGCTGCGGGGCATCAAGCGCAGCACCTACGAGGGCGGCATCCGCATCCCCTTCATCTGCTGGGGCGCAGGCATCCCCGCCGGCACGGAGAGCGACCTCCAGGTGGCCTTCTACGACCTCATGCCCACCTTCATGGAATACAGCGGCGCCTTCTCCAGGAAAGAGATAGCGGCACACAGCGCTCCCCTCTCCCGTGGGAGAGGGGCAGGGGGTGAGGCCGGTCTGTTTGACGGCATCTCCTTCTGCCCCACGATGCTTGGCAAGCCCCGCAAGCAGCAGAAGCACGACTTCCTGTACTGGGAGATGAGCGATGGCCCGACGCAGGTCATCGGCGTTCGTCAGGGCGATTGGAAACTCGTGGTCAGTCAGGGCAAGCCGTTCCTCTACAATCTCAGGGACGACATCCACGAGGACCACGACCTCGGAGCCGAGAATCCCGACAAGCTCGCCGAGCTCATCGGCATTGTCCACCGAGAGCACACCGAGAGCGCCCTGTTCCCCATTACGCTTCCGAAACTAAATAATAGATAATATCTGAGTACTCTACTGCGGCACCCCCAAAGCCCCGAGAATAACATTTAACAGAATTTCGCCAGTTGTTCCGACTTATTGTTCTGCCATAATGTTTAGCACAATTACAAAGTCGGCAATATCCACTTTGCCATCACCATTTAGGTCGGCAATGGGACCAATCTTGCCTTCTGCCATCAAATTGAGGATATTTACTGCATCAGCGACATCCACCTTGCCATCGATGTTCAAATCACCATCGACTTTCGGTATCACCACGAGATTCCCGAACTTGTTCCAGGGCATAGTCGCTTTATATGATTCTATAAAGGCCTCCGGCACATACAGTGTCACATAATCTATATAGGAGTTCTCGAATGTTGTGCGATCCGTATTGGGGACTTTCTCTGCATGACATATAACATCTGTCAGTTTATCTATGTTTGCGAACGCCCTTTCACCTATTGTCTTTACATTCTTGCCGATTTCAATTGTTGTAATAGCGCTGCAACCGTTGAAAGCATAATCGCTGATTGTATATACCTCGTCTGAGACAATCACCTTCTTCAGGCTTGTCAGCCCCATAAAACAGTCGGGAACATCCTTACTATGGATTTCTACGGAGGTTAAACCAGAACAACCTGAAAATGCATTGGAAGATATGGATTCGATGCTATTGGGGATGATGACAGATGTCATACCGATACAATTAGCGAAAGCATCGTTAATGGTCGTAACGGTATAGCTGTATCCATCTATTTCTACAGAAGAAAGAATCATTACTTCTCCACTTAGATTGTCATTGCTAATTACAGAAGCCTCGTTTTTCAACGTATCTGCGACCTGATAGACCACAGAGTTTATCGTTTCCACTGACCAGCAATATGCCCCTGTCAAAGTGACATCATGGGCAGGCATAGTTTCCAGCTCTTCACTCCAGCCAGAGAACGTCATGCCTCTCTTGACCGGTACGCTCTCCGGGGTGATAGCATCGCCACATTCTATCTCATAGGTCTTATAGACAACGCCATCCAACAGATAAGTAAGAGTATATCTGTTATTGGATATTGCCTCTATACTCTTAAATGTATTCCAAGGGCTTGTTGACTGATACTGATTAATGGATGTCTTGGGGACGTAGAGTGTGGCCTGTTCTGTAGAAGATTGTTCAAAAACTCCAACGGACCTTCCATAATAACCATACCACTCACTGTGACAGACAGGCACATCCTCTGCATAGCAAAAGACGTTCGTGAGTTCGGGGCAATAAGCAAAAGCCCCTTGGAATATTTCTTTGATATTACGGCCCAGAGATACATCTGTCAGATGCTTACAATTCTCGAAAGAACCAAGATAAATGGTTGTCACTTCATCGGGAATTGAAATGGAGATTAGGCTCGTGTCATTCTGGAAAACGGTCCAACCTAACTTATTCAAGTTCGTAGGAAGAGTGATAGATACCAAGTTCGAACAATCAGCAAAAGCCGCATCACCAATATTCTCGACAGTTTCTGGAATCGCTATAGTCTCTAAACTCGTACAGCCATTAAAAGTGGACCATTCTATACTTGTTATGAAGTCTGGGAGCTTAACTGTGGTCAGACTCGTGCAGCCTAAGAATGTATGACTGCCGATGCTCTTCACGGAGTTTGGAATATATACTGAGGCGAGACTTGTACATTGACAAAAAGCATCACGACCTATTTCCTTGACATTATTTCCTATTAATACAGAATCCAGGCCGTGACAGTAATAAAACGCTCTTCCTCCAATACTTGTAGATGCAATGTCAGATTCTTTGTTGCCGATTGTCGCAGTCTTCAAATTGGAACAGCCATAAAAGCATTCATATCCTATACTTGTCACGCTACTGGGGATTGTGACGGCCGTCAGTGCATTGCATCCTTTGAAAGCAGAGCCTTCGATGCTAGTCACAGCATAAGTCACATCTTCATAGATAACAGATGCGGGAATCACTACTTCCTCAGAGTATTTCTCCGGATTGCTGGTCACTCCCGCTTCCGTACCATTAAGGTTGTAATAGATACCGTCTATCTCTACGGCTTCAGCATTGGCCATCATTGGCAGCAATGTTATCAGAACGAGTAAAAGATTCCACCTCATATGCTTCTGTTTTAAGTAATTGCCGTTGCAAAGATACGATTAACTGAGCAAAGTACAAAACAAAAAGGCATTTTTTCTTTCTGGGAGACGGTCTGGTGTACTGATTTCTGTGATTCTGTGATTGCATCTATATATATGGTGCAATCACAGAATCACAAAATCCGCTTACAGAAATATTCAGAAGAAATAACCCAACCTTATTATCCAATAACATGCCTTTGTCAGCAAATAAGGGCATGTTATTGTTTCAATAGTGTATAGAACTTTCTCGCCGCAGAAAAATTTTTGTCGGTCCGTCGGAGCAACCTATATATGTAGTTGCTCCGACGGACCGACAGGAATCCGCAGACTGAAATCTATACGTTTTACGGAAGTGTTGTTTTTATCTCCTTCATAGTGAAGAAGGCGAGCTTGCGGCTCGCCTTCGTTCGTTAGCGGGCACTAAGAATCACGAGAGGCTGGCGAGGTCTTGCTCTGTGATGCAGCGCAGGTTATAGCCGGCGATGGTCTGGCGGGCCAGCTCGGTGTTGTCCGTGCGGAAGACCAGGATGCCCTTGCCGCGCAGGAGGAACGAGTACATGTAGGTGATGCTGATGCCGGCTTGGCTGAAGACCTTCACGGCCTCGGCTGCACGCCCGGGCTGGTCGTCGATCTCGATGGCGAACACCTCGCTCAGGCTGGCGGCCACACCGGCCTTCTTCAGCTCCTCGCAGGCTCGCTGCGGCTCGCTGCATATCAGACGGTAGATGCCGTACTCGGCTGTGTCGGCAATGGTGGAGGCGATAATCTGGATGTTGGCCTCCTTCAGGGCATCGAGCACCCGGATGAGTGTCCCGGAACGGTTCTCGATGAAGATGGAAAGTTGGGGAATTGTCATAACTGTTTTTTCGTTATTACGTTATATCGATATTTCGTTATTACGAGGAGGTTACTGATAGACCTTGCGTTTGTCCACGACGCGGACGGCTTTGCCTTCGCTGACGGGGAGGGAGCCGAGGGGAACGAGTTTGACGATGGGCGTGAGCAGTATCTCGTCCTTCAGGCGGCGGCGGATCTCCTTCTCGAGCGTCTGCAGCTGCTTGAAGTCGTCCGTGGGCTGCGCCAGCTCGACCTCGACGGTCATGTTGTCGTTCTCCTCGTCCGTCGTGAGAGTGATGAGGTAGTTGTTGGCCAGTTCGGTGAACTGCATCAGTATCTTCTCTATCTGGATGGGGAAGATGTTGACGCCGCGGAGCACCATCATGTCGTCGCTGCGGCCCTTCATGCGGTCCACGCGGACATGGTTGCGGCCGCAGGGGCAGGTGCGTCCCAGTATGCGCGTCAGGTCGCGTGTGCGGTAGCGTAGCAGTGGCATGGCCTCGCGGCAGAGTGTCGTGAGCACCAGTTCGCCTATCTCGCCGTCGGGCACGGGCTCCAGGGTCTCGGGATCGACAATCTCCACAATGTAATAGTCCTCCCAGAAGTGCATGCCGTTCTGCTCCTTGCATTCGAAGCCGACGCCCGGGCCGCACATCTCCGACATGCCGAAGGAATTGTAGGCCTTGACGCCCATCATCTCCTCGATGCGCTGGCGCTGCTCCTCGCTATGAGGCTCGGCACCGATGGCCAGCACCTTCAGCTTCGTGTCGCGACGAGGATCGACGCCCTGCTCCTTCATCACCTCGTAGAGGCGGGTAACATAGCTGGGAACTGCATGGATGGCTGTCGTACCAAAGTCCTTGATAAACTTGATCTGGCGCAGGGAGTTGCCTGCGGCGGCGGGGACGGTCAGCATGCCCAGCTTCTCGGCTCCGTACTGGAAGCCAAGGCCGCCGGTGAACATGCCGTAGCCGCTACTGTTCTGGAACACGTCGTCGGGACGCAGGCCCACCATCCACAGGTTGCGCGCCACCTGGTTGGCCCACTCGTCGAGGTCCTTCTTCGTATGGAGGATGACGGTGGGATTGCCCGTAGTGCCGCTGCTGGAGTGCAGACGGACGCAATCCCTCATGGGCACGCACGACATCCCGAACGGATAGGTGTCGCGCAGGTCCTGCTTGGTCGTGAACGGCAGCTTGCGGACATCCGCCAGCGTCTTAATATCGTCGGGCGTGATGCCTGCCTCCGCAAACTTCTTGCGGTAGAACTCATTGTTCATGCAGTGACGCACGGTCGCCTGCAGGCGTTCGAGCTGGAGCTTCTCTATCTGCTCCCTCGACATGGTTTCGATTTCCGGATTGAAATAGTTTGAAGACATTGTATCGTTTAATAGTTATGGAGTTATTTATTGAAGTGTTGTAGCTATTTTGTTTTGTAGCATTCGAACATGCTGGCCACATCGGCAGCGGGCATCTTCTTCGAGAAGAGACTGACGAGCCATACGACGGGGAATCCGCCCAGCATGGCAATGGCGCCGCAGTTGATGGGATTGATGGGATTGCCAGCCAGCATGTTGATGACAGTCAGGCCAACACCCCACACGAAGCAGGCCCAAACGCTGACAGGTGTGACACCGCGCCAGTAGAGGCCCAGCATGAAGGGAGCCAGGAAAGCTCCGGCCAGAGCGCCCCACGAGATGCCCATGAGCTGGGCGATGAAGGTCGGCGGGTTCAGGGCAATCATCAGGGAGATGACGATGAAGAAGACAATCAGCACACGCATCACGACGACTTTACGGCGCTCGATCTTCTCGGCCACGATGTCGTCGATGGTTCCCTCTTCAACCTCGCCGGGCAAGGACTTCTTGTCGCGATAGATGAGGTCCAGCGTCATCGTACTGGAACTCGTCAGGACCAGAGAAGCCAGCGTGGACATGGAGGCACTCAGCACTAGCAGCACCACTAGGGCAATGAGGATGTTGGGCAAGGTGATGAGCATGGCGGGCACGATGGAGTCGAAGGCAATCTTGCCCGTCGCCTCGTTGATAACCGGCTCGTACAGACGTCCGAAACCGCCCAGGAAATAGCAACCGCCGGCTACGATGAAGGCGAAGATGGTCGAGATGATGGTGCCGCGGTGGATGGCGCTCTCGTCGGTAATCGAGTAGAACTTGCCCACCATCTGCGGCAGTCCCATCGTGCCGAGCGATGTCAGGATGACCACGCCCAGCAGTCCCCAGGGATCGGGACCGAACCACGAGGCAAAGCCGCCGTTCACCGACGGGTCGGCGTCACTTGGAAGCTGTGCCAGCTTCTCCACCGCAGTCGTCAGGCCGCCCTGCGCATTCAGCACGGCAATGATGACAGCCACGATGCCGAAGAGCATAATGATGCCCTGGATGAAGTCGTTCATCGCCGTTGCTTTATAGCCGCCGATGATTACATAGACAGCCGTCAGGATGGACATGATGATGACGCAGTATTCGTAGGGAATCTCGAAGCCCATCTCGAACAGACGCGAGATGCCGCTATAGACACCTGCGGTATAAGGAATCAGGAACACGAAGGCGATGATGGAGGCTGCGACGCGCAAACCTTGGTCCGAGAAGCGCGTGCCGAAGAAATCGGGCATCGTGCGGCTCTCGATGTGCTGCGTCATCAGCTTGGTGCGTCGGCCCAGGATAATCCACGCCAGGAGCGAACCGATGACCGCGTTTCCGATGCCGATCCAGGCGCTCGACAGGCCGTACTTCCATCCGAACTGACCGGCATAGCCCACAAATACTACTGCAGAGAAATAACTGGTTCCGAAGGCAAACGCCGACAGCCAAGGGCCTACGGCACGTCCGCCCAAAACAAATCCGTCAACACTACTGGCCTGCTTACGGGAGTATAATCCCACACCAACCATTACGGCCAAAAAGATAATGGTCAGGAGAACTTTTATAATCATCTTGGAAATTTACGATTTGACGATTTACTATTTACGATTTATTCGCCCCCTAAAGGGGGTCGGGGGGCCTAGTTGAACCTCACCTGAATCTGAGCCATCACAGCATGACTGTCGCCATGCACGAACATGCCGTCGGCGATGTATGCATTCTTGTAAACATACTGCACCTGCACGCGGCACTTCTTATAGAACCAGTACTGGAAACCGGCGATGGCCTTGTGCTGGTCGTAACCAAGGTTGGTATTGAAATTGAAGTAATCATACGAGCCCACAAACTCCAACTTGGGTGTGCCCAGGGGAACGGCGCCCGTCAAGTAGCCGCCACGGCTGAAGACGGTGCCGTCGTAGCCGTCCAGATATTCGCCGTGCATATTGAACCGCCTGGATTTATAGTCGAAGCCCAACGTCCAACGGTTGCGCTTATAATCTTCTCCTACTTTGATGTCGGGGTTATAGACTGAGGTAGCGATGGCGTGACCGCGACCTATCTGCCCCGTGGCAACGAGGTTCAGCCCTTCCACCGGACGATATTCGAGACGTCCGATGAAGTCCTTGAAGTTGTTGCCGTCCTTTTTGTTGATTCCCTGTCCGTTCATCACCTGCACCTCGTAACGGAACTTGCCGTTGTTGGTCTCGCCGAAGAGCGAAAGGCCCAGGTCACGGCCGTACTGCACGCCCATGAGCGGGTCGCTGCCGCAGCCGGTGAGGTATGTCACGCCTTCGCTGTAAACGTCGATGGCTTCCATAGCGGTGGGGGAAAGGGGGTTCTCGAGTGACAGACCATTCTTGAACTGACCAATGCGGACGGTCAGAGCTTTGTTCTTGGTGATGCGATAGTCTGTGTAGAATTCCTGTACGACACTCGAGAAGTCGTGCATGAAGAGAAACGACCAACGGTCGGTAATTTGGGCATTAGCCCAGAAAAGAACGCGTTTAAGTTCGAATGTGTTTTTGTCGGTGCCGCCCTGGTGTGTGTAGTTGTAGCCGCCCTGGGCGTAACCATGAAGTTGAATGCGGCTTGAAAGTTCTTTGAACCATTTCTTTTCGGTAAGTTCTTTGAATTCGACTCTGCCATTCTTGGTGATAGAGAAAGCGACAGAGTCAGATTGTCCCATTGCCGCTGTGCTGCTGAAGATGGCCAGTGCCACAGCCAGCGTAGCCTTTACGAAAAATGTTCGACTTTTCATTTTGTTTGTAATTTATGATTAAACTTTTGGAGGTTGTTATTATGTCCTCCGAGCATGCAAATTTACATAAAAAAAGAGAATTAAGGATTAAGAATCAAGAATTTTTCGTATATTTGCGTGCCGAATATATCAAATCTTTTGATTTTGGCTGATTCTTGACTTTTTCTGGGATTATAATAGTATAGTATATGTATGTCAAATTGAATGTGGCTGTCATTATAGCCAGCTTGCTATGTTCATTGAATGTATCGGGACAGGGACTGAGCCGCGAAGAAGCCCAGCAGGAAGCAGAGAAACAGAAAGCGGAATGGCTTCAAGTAACGAAAACGAAATATGAGAAGAATTGGCAGGAGGGGAGCATAGAGATTGGCGACCGCACCATGCGCTTCTTGTACAAAGTTTTTGGAACAAAGCCGGCGGACGGTTACAGCCTCTACATCTCATTGCATGGCGGAGGTAGCACTCCGAAGGAGGTGAACGACCAGCAATGGCAGAACCAGATACGCCTCTACGAGCCCGCGAATGCCATCTATGTGGCGCCCCGTGCTCCCTACGACGACTGGGACATGTGGTTCAAGCCCGCACTGGACGATTTCTACCAGGCTTTAATAGAAATGACGGTTTCCATCCAGGACGTAAACCCCGACAAGGTATATCTGCTGGGTTACTCGGCAGGCGGTGACGGTGTTTGGCGCATGGCACCGCGCATGGCCGACTCGTGGGCGGCAGCCTCGATGATGGCGGGACACCCGGGAGACGTGTCGCTCCTGAACCTTCGCAACCTGCCCTTCATGAATTGGTGCGGAGCACTGGATGGGGCATACAAGCGTAACTATGAGAACCGCGTGCGTGGTGCAGAGTTGGATTCCCTGCAGCAAGCAGACCCCGAAGGCTACATCCACGAGACGCACATTGTCGAAGGCAAGCCGCACTGGATGGACCGCGTGGATACAGTGGCGGTCAGCTGGATGTCGAAATACCACCGCAACCCTTATCCCGAGAAAATCGTGTGGCGGCAAGAAGAAGTCCTGCACCAGTATTTCTATTGGCTGTCGGCCCCAGAAAATGAGCTCGCACGGGGTAAGACCGTTCGTCTGGAACGCAAAAAGAACGAGGTCACCATTACACAGTGCGATTACAACTCCCTGATGCTCTACTTCAACGACGAGATGGTGAATCTGGACAAGAAAGTCGTCATCCGCTACAAAAACAAGACACTCTTCAAGGGGAAACTGCAACGGACGAGGGAAAACATGAGAGACACCATGCATGAACGCGGCGATTATCGCTACATGTTCCCTTCATCCGTTTCGGTAAGCCTCAACTGAAAAGAGGAGAATCAAAACATCATCTATTGATACGACAGATAGAGGTAGTTCGTCTGAGCAGGGTACTCGGCGGCAAGAGTATCGATTTGGTTGACGATGGGTACGATGCCGAGTTCTTTGCGCCACTTGCGGATGGTGAGGCCGGCTTCCTCCATAGACATGCGGGGCAACTCGGGATTCCGGCAATCGCCCACATTCATGGCACGGGCAATCTGGAAATCGGAGAAGCCATAGACCTTGGCATCGCGCAGCAGATCTGAGAACTCGGGCTCTTCGAGAAATTCGAGGAACTCGGAGTAATCAGAGCATTCTGAGTAATCGGAGAGATAATCAAATTCCTTCAGCCTGTCATTGATATCGACAATATGCCTAAGTTTCTGCAGGAACCAGCAGTCAATCTTCGTGAACTGATGAATCTGCTTCACGCTGTAGCCCATCATCATGGCTTTTGCGATTATGAAAATGCGAGTGTCAGTAGCATGTTTCAGGGCTTTGGGAACATCGGTCACATGCTGGGCTTTGTTATCCACGAAGCCGTGCATCCCTTGTCCTATCATGCGGAGTCCTTTCTGAATGGCTTCCTCGAAAGTGCGACCGATGGCCATCACCTCGCCCACACTCTTCATGCTGGAACCCAGCTCGTGGTTCACGCCGTGGAACTTCGAGAGGTCCCAACGCGGAATCTTGCACACCACATAGTCGAGAGCGGGCTCGAAGAAGGCGCTTGTGGTCTTGGTGACTGAGTTCTTCAAGTCGAAGAGTCCATAACCGAGACCGAGTTTGGCAGCGACAAAGGCAAGCGGATAGCCCGTGGCTTTGCTGGCAAGAGCGCTGGAACGGCTCAGTCGGGCGTTGACCTCGATGACGCGATAGTCCTCCGAATTGGGGTCGAGAGCGTACTGCACATTGCACTCGCCTACAATTCCGATGTGGCGGATAATCTTTATCGCTAATGCACGAAGCTTGTGGTACTCGCTATTAGTAAGTGTCTGGCTTGGTGCAACTACAATCGACTCGCCTGTATGGATGCCCAGCGGGTCGAAGTTCTCCATGTTGCAGACGGTGATGCAGTTGTCGTAGCAGTCGCGCACCACCTCGTACTCTATCTCCTTCCAACCTCTCAACGACTTCTCCACAAGAACCTGCGACGAGAAGGAAAAAGCTTCTTCGGCTTGAGCAAGCAGTTCCTCTTCATTGTCGCAGAAACCACTACCTAACCCGCCTAGAGCATAAGCGGCTCGCAAGATTACAGGGAAGCCAAGCTCGTGGGCAGCCTTCTGTACCTCTTCCACCGTCTCGCAGGCCTCGCTCTTGATGGTCTTCACATCGATTTCATCAAGCCTCTTCACAAAGAGTTCGCGGTCTTCGGTGTCGATGATAGCCTGAATAGGCGTTCCGAGTACTTTGACGCCGTACTTCTCGAAGACACCCTTTTGGTAGAGTTCCACGCCGCAGTTCAACGCTGTCTGTCCGCCGAAACTGAGAAGGATGCCGTCAGGACGCTCCTTCTCGATGACGCGCTCCACGAACTCGGGCGTCACGGGTTGGAAATAAACCGTGTCCGCCACATCCTTTGATGTCTGCACCGTAGCAATGTTCGGGTTGATGAGTATGGACTTCACGCCTTCTTCCTTCAGTGCCTTCAGGGCCTGTGCCCCGCTGTAGTCGAACTCACCCGCCTGTCCTATCTTCAGGGCGCCGCTACCTAAAAGCAGTACTTTACGGACGGCTTTCTGACTGAGTGCACCCGATTGGTCGATTGAGTGCACCCGATTGATTGACTGGGCGTGGTCAAGGGTACTAATGAACGTGTCGAACATCCATTCCGTATCCGTAGGACCAGAGCATGCTTCGGGGTGGAACTGAGCAGAGAACCAGGGATTGGTCTTGTGGCGGATGCCCTCATTGGAACCGTCGTTCATATTCACGAAGAGCGGTTCCCAGTCGGCAGGCAGGGTATCAGCATCCACAGCATAACCATGATTCTGCGAAGTGATAAAGCACCTGTTCGTGCCCACCATCCGCACGGGTTGGTTATGGCTGCGATGACCGTATTTCAACTTGTAGGTCTTTCCTCCAACCGCTCTGGCAAGCAACTGGTTACCCAAACAGATACCCATGAGGGGGCGTATCGCAGCCCCACCCCCGCCCCCTACCGAAAAAGGAGGGGCACATTTACCTTTCTTTGCCTCATTCTCTAAGAACTGGCGGATATGCTCCACCGTCATGGCGCATTGTTCGGGGTCACCAGGACCATTCGCCAAAAACAATCCATCAAACTCCAGCTGGTTGAAATCATAATCCCAAGGCACACGAATCACCTCCACGCCTCTTCGTAGCAAACATCGAATGATATTGGCCTTCACGCCACAATCGACAAGCACAACGCGCTTGAGTTGACAAGTTGACAAGTTATCTGGTTTATAGGTGATAACCTCTTTGCAGCTTACCTTCTCTACCCAGTTGATGGAGCCGTAATCTTCATCCAGATTATCGCTCCTCTCGCCCTTTGGAGAGGGGTCGGGGGTGAGGCTGATTCTACCCATCATCACGCCGTGTTCCCTGAGCACCTGTGTCAGCCTTCGGGTATCGATGCCTGTTATTCCTGGTATCTTCTCGCGCTTCAGCCAGTTGCTGAGCGACTCCTTAGCATTCCAATGACAGTATTCCTCGCTATAATCGGCGACAATCACCGCCTTTACATGAATCCGCTCGCTCTCCATAAATCGAGGTAAGACTGCGGCATCATCATTTCTCTCACCTCTCGTCTCCGGTACCCCATAATTTCCTATCAGCGGATAAGTAAAGGTCAGTATCTGTCCTGCATAGCTCGGGTCAGTGAGGCTCTCGGGGTAGCCGGTCATTGCCGTGTTGAACACCACTTCGCCCTCGACTTCTGCCTCATAGCCGAAGCTCTTGCCGCAGAACACCGTCCCGTCACTCAATATCAATCTTGTGTCCTTCATAACTATCCATTTCCGGCCCCTTCTACCCCCCAAAAAGGGGAGACCTCCCTCCCTTTGTGGAGGGTTGGGGAGGGGCTGTTAGTATGCCTGTTCATGTACCCCTTTCACGGCTCGTCCGCTAGGGTCGTTCATATTCTTGAAAGCAGCATCCCACTCCAGGGCGATGGCTGTGGAGCAAGCCACACTCGCCTCTTGGTTCACGCTTCGAGCCGCAGACTCGCTTGGGAAATGCTCGGCGAAGATGCTGCGATAGTAGTATTCCTCCTTGTTGAGCGGCGGATTGATGGGGAAACGCTCTGCGGCATGCGCCATCTGTTCGTCGGTCACGGCTTCGGAGGTAATCTTTTTCAGCGTGTCAATCCACGAATAACCCACGCCATCGCTGAACTGCTCTTTCTGCCGCCAGGTGATGCTCTCGGGCAGCAAGTCGGCAAAGGCCTCGCGCACAATCTTCTTCTCGATTTCAAAGCCGGGTTCACCGTTCTTCTTCGGACCACACATCTTCGCCTCTGGGTTCGTCCGCATGGCGACATCGAGGAACTCCTTGTCGAGGAACGGCACACGCCCCTCTACGCCCCATGCCGCGAGGCTTTTGTTGGCGCGGAGGCAGTCGTAGTAATGCAGCTTTGAGAGCTTGCGAACAGTCTCCTCGTGGAAGGCCTGTGCACTCGGAGCCTTGTGGAAGTAGAGGTAGCCACCGAAGATCTCGTCGGCACCCTCGCCGCTGAGCACCATCTTGATGCCCATCGACTTGATGACGCGGGCCAGCAGATACATAGGCGTGGAGGCACGGACGGTGGTCACGTCGTAAGTCTCGATGAAGTAAATGACGTCGCGGATGGCATCGATGCCCTCCTGAATCGTATAATTGATTTCGTGGTGCACGGTTCCGATGTGCTTGGCCACGAGTCGCGCTTTCTCCAAGTCGGGAGCGCCTTTCAATCCTACGGCAAAACTGTGCAGGCGGGGCCAGTAGGCTCGTGTCTGTGAGTTATCCTCGATGCGGTGTTCGCTGAACTTCTCGGCAATGGCAGAGACGACGCTGCTGTCCAAACCGCCCGAGAGCAGTACGCCGTAAGGCACATCGCTCATCAGCTGCCGCTTCACCGCCGCCGTCAGGGCATCATGAATATCCGCCACACTCGCGGGATTATTCTTCACAGCATCATACTCAAACCAATCCCGCTTGTAATAGCGTTCAATTTTTAAATTTGAATTTTTAAATTTTGAACTGCCGTAGGCATAGTGTCCCGGCAGGAAGGGCTCATACTTCTCGCAGAAGCCTTCGAGGGCTTTCAGTTCGCTGGCCACATACACCTTCCCGTCGTGGTCGTAGCCTATATATAAAGGTATCACGCCGATGGGGTCGCGGGCAATCAGGAATGCATCCCGCTCCTCGTCGTAAAGCGCAAAGGCGAAAATGCCAGAGAGGCTTTCGAGAAGTTCATATATCGTGATTTTGCCTTTGGAAAAATCACGATACAAAGCCAGAATCACTTCGCAGTCGCTGCCCGTCTGGAACTCGTACTCCCCGGCGTAGCGGCGACGGATTTCCTGATGATTATAAATCTCGCCGTTCACAGCCAGCACCTGCAAGCCTCCTCCATCCCCCTCCAAAGGGCGGGGGCTATAAAGGGGCTGTCCGCCACTCTCAGGATCAACGATGGAGAGTCTTTCGTGCGCCAGGATGGCCGAGCCGCCACAATAGATGCCACTCCAGTCAGGCCCGCGATGACGGATTTTCTGACTCATCTTCAGCGCTTTATCACGCAGTTCATGCGACTGCTGCTTGATATTGAAAATACCTACGATTCCACACATAATACAACGATTTCAATCTTCTGGGTGCAAATTTATAACAAAATGCAATCACAAACAAGCTTTATCGTGTATTATTGTAAACACTCTTCATTATTTCTTGACATAAAGCAAGAAATACATAGTTATAAGTGGTCAGGATGACAAAAAAGCATTCTACATGCTCCTTTTGTCTATTGCATATTTATCTTTGGTTCCGAAATTGCCATTCCACGGCAGAAGCGGTTCACAATCTGGCGGTCGTCGCCCAGGTAGATGAAGCGCTCCAGACGCTCGAGCAAGGAATAATTGTCGTGGTTCAAGTCGCTGTCGTCGATGACGAGGGCATCGAATTCATAGCCAGGTTCGAAGCTCCCGACACGACCGAAGAAACTTCCGGCCGACTTCGTGGCGAGCCAGAACGCTTCGGACAGGGTGAGGAAACGACGTTCGTGGTTCTGCTGATAGTGCATCTTGCTCACCTGAATCGCATAGACCATCATCCGGAAGATACTCAGGTCGTGACCGCCGCTGATGTCGCTGCCTAGTCCCACACACAGACCCTCGTCGAGGAACTGCCGGACAGGAGCCATTCCTGATGCCACGTTGAAGTTCGACGTGGGACAATGGGCTACCATCACGCCGCGGCGTTTCACCAGTTCCAGCTCTTCGCCTTTGGTCCATACGCAGTGGGCCATCACGGTTGGCGTCTGCCCGAAAAGGCCGTAGCGGTCGTAGGCATCGCCATAGCAAGTGCTTTCCGGCTCGAGCATCTGCACCAGAGCTATCTCGTCCCTGTTTTCGGAGAGGTGCGACTGCACGGGCAACTGATACCTGGCTGCCAGTTCGCCACAGGCACGGAGCATCTCCGGTGTGCACGACGGGATGAAGCGGGGCGTGATGATTGTTCGAACCAGAGGATTTTCATCCTTCTTTTGTTCATTTATCTGCGCTTCATAGCCTTCCAGCATCTCCTCTACGGATTCCGTGAGGCCGTCGGGGCAGTTGCGGTTCATGCCCACCTTGCCTACAAGCGCCCCCATGCCAGCCTCCTGGAAGAGACGCATCAGCAGGCGGGTGCTTTCCGTATGGATGGTGGCAAACACACAGGACCGCATGGTGCCGAAACACCACAGATCGCGCACAAAGCGACGGTACATCCGCTCGGCATAGCCTGTGTCGGCATATTTCATCTCTTCGGGGAAGGTGTATTTCTGGAGCCACGGCAGCAGTTCCAGATCCATGGCGATACCCTGATTGCGATACTGCGGGGCATGGACATGCAGGTCGTTCATGGCGGGAATCAGCAGACGGTCGCCGAAGTCCATAAACTCAGCGCCTTCACTGTCCAGCGATGTCAAGTCTGCCGACACTCCTGTCACACGCCCATCGGCATCCACGCCGACGTAGCCGTTCTCCAACACCTCGAAACGATCTCGCTCCCTCGTATAGAGGATATGAGCTTTGTATATTTTCTTTGCCATATCGCTGCAAAGGTACAATATATTTCGGAATAATATATGCTTTTGGGCGAAAAAGTGGCAAAAACTCAAACAAGCTTGGCTTTGTCCCTACTCTATCGCAGCCTGGATGAAATTCATAAAGAGGGGATGCGGATGCAGGACCGTCGATGAATACTCGGGATGGAACTGCGTGCCGATGTACCAGCGCTTTTCGGGAATTTCGACAATCTCCACGAGGTCGGCAGCGGGGTTGATGCCGACGCATTTCATGCCAGCCTGCTCAAACTCCTCCCTATAGGCGTTGTTGAACTCGTAGCGATGGCGATGACGCTCACGAATTGACAATTGACAATTGATAATCGATAATTGATTTGCTACCGCGCTGTAGGCCACTGCTGCTCTGCTTCCCTTTTTCAACTCACAATCGTAGGCGCCCAGTCGCATCGTACCGCCCAATTGCGTGATGGCCTTCTGCTCCTCCATGATGTCGATGACGTTGTGGGGCGTGTCGGGGTTCATCTCCGCGCTATTCGCATCCTTGTAGCCAAGCACATTCCTCGCGAACTCAATCACCATCATCTGCATTCCCAGACAGATGCCAAAGGTTGGGATGTCGTGGGTGCGCGTGTATTCTGCCGCAATAATCTTACCTTCGATGCCGCGCTGACCGAAGCCCGGACAAACCACGATACCCTGCATCCCAGCTAACCTCTCGGCCACGTTCTGTTTGGTTATCTCCTCGCTGTTCACGAAGTGCAGCTTGGCCTTCACATCATTATAGATACCAGCCAGGTTCAGGCTCTCGCGGATGCTCTTGTAGGCATCCTGCAGGTCGTATTTGCCGACCAAGCCGATGTGTACCTCGCGGGTGGTGTTGCGCTGCTTGTCAAGGAAGTCGCGCCAAGGCTTCATGGTGGGTGTCTCGCCCACAGGGATGCCTATCTTACGCATGATGGCGGCATCGAGTCCTTGCTTCTGCATGTTCACTGGCACTTCGTAGATGCTGGGCATGTCCTCGCTTTGAACCACGCACTCCAAATCGACATTGCAGAACGAAGCCACCTTCATGCGCATGCTGTCATCGAGGTGACGCTCGGTACGGAGGACAAGGATGTCGGGCTGTATGCCCATGCCCTGCAGCTCTTTCACGCTATGCTGTGTGGGCTTGGTCTTCAGTTCGTCGGCAGCCTTCAGGTAGGGCACGTAGGTCAGATGCACGCACACAGCCTTCCTGCCTAGTTCCCATCGCAGCTGACGAATGGCCTCCATGAACGGTGCACTCTCGATGTCGCCGATAGTGCCGCCCACTTCGGTGATGACGAAATCGAAGGCCTCACCCTGCTCGTCTTCGCGCAACATGCGGCGCTTAATCTCGTCTGTGATGTGCGGCACCACCTGGATGGTCTTTCCCAAATAGTCTCCGTGGCGCTCGCGGTCGATGACGGTCTTGTAGATGCGGCCTGTGGTGATGGAGTTGTTGCGGGTGGTATGAATGCCTGTAAAACGCTCATAGTGGCCGAGGTCGAGGTCTGTCTCGAAGCCATCCTCCGTCACGTAGCACTCGCCATGCTCGTAGGGGTTCAGCGTCCCTGGGTCGATATTGATGTAGGGGTCGAACTTCTGGATGGTGACCTTGTAGCCGCGAGCCTGCAGCAACTTGCCGATACTGGCAGAGATGATACCCTTGCCCAGCGAGGATACCACGCCGCCGGTGACGAAGATATAATTTGTGTTCATGCTTGTTTCGTTATGATGTTATTACGATTCTCATACCAACTGACGAAAGCCTCATTGACGCGACGAATGCCGCCAGGAGTGGGATAATCACCCGTGAAGTACCAGTCGCCATGATGCTTCGGAATGGCAGTATGCAGACCTTCTATGCTTTGGAAGACGAGTTCTATCGGCGCTTCCATACCTTCCGGCCGCATCATCTCCACCATCTTCTCGTTAATCTCCTCAACCGAGAACGGCTTGTAGATATTTTTTACAAAATTCGATTCTTCTTCGCAAAGCCCAGGCGCAGGCGCAGACGGAGCGCTCTTATCTCTTAACTCTTCTCCCTTGCAAGCCTCGTATGTGTCGGCTATAACCTGCCACATCCCTCTTTCTTCCAGTAGGGCAATCGCAGCCCGGAAAGCACAAAGTTCTTCCAACCGGGCCATATCGATGCCGTAGAAGTCGGGATAGCGAACCTGTGGCGAACTGCTCACCATCACTATTTTCTTGGGATGCAGGCGGTCGAGAATCTTGAAGATGCTCTCCTTCAAAGTTGTGCCGCGAACGATGCTGTCGTCGATGATGACGAGATTGTCCTTGTAAGGTTGCAGGCAACCATAAGTAATATCATAGACATGAGCGGCAAGGTCGTTGCGGGCACCTGCTTCTGTGATGAACGTCCGCAACTTGATGTCCTTCCACGCAACCTTTTCTGTCCGCACATCCAGTCCCTGCCTTCGGAAACCCTCCACCATTCCGTAGAAAGCGACCTCGGCTGTATTGGGGATGAACGAAAAGACGGAGTGCTCCGTATCAATATCGATGGCCCTGAGAATAGGCTTCGTCAATTGTTCGCCCAGCCGCTTGCGCTCCTGATAAATCCCGCTATCCGAGCCGCGACTGAAGTAGATGCGCTCGAAACTGCATTGACAGTCGCCTTTTTGCGGAAGGATGATGTCGGTCTTTGCATCTCCGTGCCTGCTCACAATAAGTGCCTGACCAGGAGGAATCTCTTGGACCTGGTCGGCAGAGAGGTCGAAAGTGGTCTGCAAGACCGGCCGCTCGCTGGCCACAGCCACAATCTCGTCATCCTGATAGTAGAAAGCAGGCCGAATGCCCCAAGGGTCGCGGACGGCAAACATCTCCCCGCTACCCGTAAGACCGCAGAGCACATAGCCTCCATCGTAATCAGGAAGAGCACTTCGCAGCACTCGGCTTATATCAATATGGTCATCAATATAATGTGTGACATCGAGGTCTTCGAGCCCGACACGCTTCGCTGCATCGAAGTTGCGTTCCACCTCCCTGTCGAGCCTGTGCCCCATCCATTCCAGCGTAATATAACTATCGCCGAACATGCGGGGCGACTGGCCTTGCCGGACGATTTTCCCGAAGATCTCGTCGATGTTCGTCATGTTGAAGTTGCCGCAAAGACACAGGTTCTTAGCCCGCCAATTGTTGCGGCGCAGGAAGGGATGAATGTATTGTAAGCCGCTCTTGCCCGTCGTCGAGTAGCGCAAATGACCCATGAAGAGCGAAGCCTCCTCCCAACCCTGAACATGATTGAAAATCTCCGTAATCGCCTCCTTGCCCTCAGCTCTTTCGCGGAACATATATTCCTCTCCTACGGGCGCCTTCATGTTGACGCAGGCAATGCCTGCACCCTCCTGACCGCGATTGTGCTGCTTCTCCATCATGAGGTACAGTTTGTTCAGAGCATAATGCTTGGTGCCATATTTCTGCTGATAATACGACACAGGTCTCAGCAGGCGGATCATCGCCACACCACATTCATGTTTCAGTTCTTCCATCGTCCAAGTCATTTTATTCCACAGTCACGCTTTTTGCGAGGTTGCGCGGGCGGTCAACATCTTTGCCCTTGCAAACGGCAATGTGATAGGCAAGCAGTTGGAGGGGTATCGAAGCGATGAGGGGCTGGAAGCATTCCAGCGTCTCGGGCAGCTCAATGACATGGTCGGCCAGACGGCGTATCTGCTCGTCGCCTGAAGTAACGAGGGCTGTGACACGTCCGCCACGGGCACGCACTTCCTGAATGTTGCTGATGACCTTCTCGTAAAGCTTGTCGTGCGTGGCAATAACAAAGACGGGCATCTCCGAATCAATAAGGGCGATGGGGCCGTGTTTCATCTCGGCTGCGGGATAGCCCTCGGCATGGATGTAGGAGATTTCCTTCAGCTTCAGCGCGCCTTCGAGCGCCACAGGATAGTTGTAGCCGCGCCCGAGGTAGAGGCAGTTCTTGGCGTAGGTGAAGATGGGTGCCAGACGCTCTATCTGCTCGTTGGTCCGCAGGGCCTGCTCCATCTTCTCGGGAATCAGCGTCAGCTCCTTCACCATCTCCTTGTACTTGTCGCCCGGAATGGTGCGGCGCTCGTTGGCAATACAAAGGGCCAGCATCGAGAGGACGGTAACTTGTCCCGTGAAAGCTTTGGTGGAAGCCACACCAATCTCCGGTCCGACGTGGATATAGACGCCCGTTGAGGTCTGGCGTGGGATGCTGGCTCCGATGGCGTTGCAGACGCCAAACACAAAGGCTCCAGCTTTGCGGGCCATTTCGATGGCAGCCAGGGTGTCGGCCGTCTCTCCGCTCTGAGAAATGGCGATTACCACGTCATCTGGGAAGATGACGGGGTCGCGATAACGGAACTCCGAGGCGTACTCCACCTCGACAGGGATGCGGCACAGGTTCTCGAAGAGCTGCTTGCCGATGAGTCCGGCGTGCCAGCTCGTTCCGCAAGCCACGATGATGATGCGGCGTGCGCCAGCCAGCTTCTCGCGGTAGTCGATGACGGCGCTGAGGGTTACGTTATCGCCGTCTACGTTGATGCGGCCTCGCATACAGTTGCGCAGGCAGTCGGGCTGCTCGAATATTTCTTTCAGCATGAAGAACGGATAGCCGCCCTTCTCCAACTGCCCAAGGGTGACGTCAATCTGCTTCACCTTCGGGTGTTGCTCCTCATTCTCTACGTTCACCACCTTCAGCTCCTTGCCCAGTTGCAGGACGGCAATGTCGCCATCGTTCAGATAGACCACCTTGTCGGTATATTCGGCAATGGGACCGGCATCGGAAGCAAGGAAGAAATCGCCGTCGGTACCGAGTCCAACGACAAGCGGCGAGCTCTGGCGGGCACAAATAATCGTATTCGGATGTTCGCGGTCGAGGATGGCAATGGCGTAGGCTCCGATGGCCTGCTGCAATGCCACCTGTACGGCTTCGAGGAGCGGCAGGTCGTTACTCAGCATAATATGTTCAATGAGTTGTACCAACACTTCTGTATCTGTAACGCTCTTGAACTTGATTCCGCGAGCCACGAGGTTCTCCTTGATGGTGGCGTAGTTCTCGATGATGCCGTTGTGAATGAGAGCCAGCCGTCCCGATGCCGAGTAATGCGGATGGGCGTTGGCGCTGTTGGGTTCGCCGTGTGTAGCCCAGCGGGTGTGGGCGATGCCGGCACTGCCGCTCGTGTCTTTCTCCTCACAGAACATCATCAGGTCGGCCACCTTGCCCTTGGCTTTATAGACATTCAGACCGCCGTTGTCGTCAATCAGCGCCACGCCTGCACTGTCATAACCACGATACTCCAGTCGCTGAAGTCCTTTAATCAAAATGGGATATGCTTTCTTTTTTCCAATATAACCTACAATTCCACACATAATATCATTTACGATATGACTATTTACGATTTACTATTTAAAAACAATTTGTAACAAAAACGATGCAAAGGTACAACACTTCGCCATTTCTCGCAACACTTTGATTGCTTTTTGAGACGATATTGAGAATTTTTATTGACATAAATCAAATTAAAGACTGTCATTGTGTCATTTTGCTGCAACTTACACTAGATTTATTAACTTTTTGTCATAACTTTGCCAGCAAAAACATTGCAATGTGACAATAGGACGCTCATTATTTAAGCATTAAGGTATGAAAAAGATTGAAGCGATTATTCGCAAAACCAAGTTCGAGGATGTGAAGGAAGCTTTGCTCAATTCGGACATCGACTGGTTTGAGTATCACGACGTGCACGGCATCGGCCAGAGCCGACAGGAACGCATCTACCGCGGCGTGCAGTACTCGACGGATGTCATCGAGCGCGTAGCACTTACCATTGTTTGCCGCGACCAGTTCCTGGAGCCCACCGTAAAGGTGATTATCGACACAGCCCATACGGGCGAAGTCGGCGACGGACGCATCTTCGCGAGCGAAATGATTGACACCTGGAGCATCCGTACGGGTGAACATGGTGACATAGTTTTGAGGGATAAGAAATAACCGGAGGATAACATTATGAACGAAATAGCAATTTCATTAGATACTGTATGGATGTTGTTGGCTGCGATGCTGGTATTCTTCATGCAACCAGGCTTTGCGCTGTGCGAGGCGGGTTTCACGCGCAGCAAGAACACGGCAAACATCCTCTTTAAGAACTTCGTTGATTTCATGTTCGGCTCCCTGCTGTTCTGGCTTGTGGGCTTCGGATTTATGTTCGGCAGCGACAGACTGGGCGGCTTCATCGGCATGCCCAACTGGGGCGACCTTTCTTTCTATAAAGGCGAGTTGCCTGTCGAGGGCTTCCTCATCTTCGAGACCGTCTTCTGCGCCACCTCAGCCACCATCGTCAGCGGTGCGATGGCAGAGCGCACCAAGTTCTCGATGTACGTCATCTACAGCGCTTGCATCTCTTTGCTCATCTATCCCATCGAAGGGCACTGGAGCTGGGGCGGCGGCTGGCTCTGCAACGATGCTGCCGACAGTTTTATGATGACAACCTTCGGCGATGTGTTCCACGACTTTGCAGGCTCTGCCATCGTGCATAGCGTGGGCGGCGTGCTAGCTTTGATTGGTGCCTTGGCACTGGGTGCCCGTCGCGGCAAATACGGCAAGGACGGCAAGAGTCGCGCCATTCCTGGTCACTCTCTGACCCTGGCTGCTCTGGGTGTCTTCATCCTGTGGATGGGTTGGTTCGGCTTCAATCCCGGCTCGCAGTTGGCAGCCAGCGGAGCCGTGAATCGCACAGCCATCTGCCATGTCTTCCTGACGACAAACCTGGCTGCTGCCGCCGGTGGTGTGGCAACGATGTTCTTGACATGGCTGAAATACAAGAAGCCTTCGTTCTCGCTGACACTGAACGGCGTACTGGCAGGACTCGTAGGCATCACTGCCGGCTGTGACCTGGTATCACCCGTTGGTGCCGTCGTCATTGGCCTCATCTGCGGTACGGTGCTTGTCTTCGCCATCGAATTCATCGACCACATACTCCACATCGACGATCCCGTTGGTGCCAGCTCTGTTCATGGAGTTTGCGGCATCATGGGCACACTGCTGACTGGTTTGCTCTCCACCAGCAATGGCGCTCTGTACGGTCACGGCTGGGGTTTCTTCGGAGCCGAGTGCTTCGGCATCCTGGTCATCGACCTTTGGGCAGCTGCCTGCGGCATGATCCTCTTCTTCGGCATCAAGAAACTGTACGGCTTACGTGTTCCTGCCCGCATCGAGGACGAAGGACTGGATATCTATGAACATGGTGAAACGTGCTACAATTAAGTGAAGAATGAAGAGTGAAGAATTAACAACCTAATAAAGAAATAATCTTTATGAAAAAAAATATATATAAAATAGGCTTTATCGTCATAGGGCTAGTGGTAGTATTATCCGTATCTACACCTCTGTATGCACAAGACAAAGTGAAAGCAGATTTGGGCGTTGACTTCGTGAACCAATACATCTGGCGTGGTCAGAAATTGGGCAACATGAGTCTGCAACCTACCCTCGGTGTGTCGTGGAAGGGGCTGAGCTTCTCTACATGGGGCAGCGTGGGATTCGACAAAGACGATGACAAGGAGCTGGACCTCACGTTGGCCTACAGCGTCAGCGGCTTCAACATCGGCGTCTCCGACTACTGGTTCTCAAAGGGTAGCTACTTCCAGTATAAAGCCCACAAGACCACCCACATCTGGGAGGCCAACATCGGTTACGACTTCGGTTTCCTCAGCGCACAATGGTACACAGTTTTTGCCGGCAACGATGGTCTGAACGAGAGCCAGAAGCGCGCTTACAGCAGCTATTTCGAACTGAAGGCCCCCTTTCGTCTGGCCAAACTCGACTGGGAAGCATGCCTGGGTGTTGTTCCCTACGCCACCAACAGCTACAACGCCAATGGTTTCTGTGTCACAAACATTGGCCTGAAAGCCACAAAGGACTTCCTTATCAAGCAAAAGTATCACCTTCCCGTCTTTGTCGGCCTCACCGCCAACCCCCGCAACGAGAAGGTATATCTCCTCTGCGGCGTAGCATTCCACCTTTAGATAATACGGTTTCTGATAATCGGCCCTCTGATTGTCCAGGGGGTTTTCTTTTTGTCATTATGACAATCCTCACGACGAATTTCTTGCTTTATGTCAAGAAATGCAAGAAAAGATATACAAATTGTACATTATTCGTTGCTGGTAATTGCATTTTTACTACCTTTGCAGTGTAAATCTTTGCAAAAAGATAGCAAAGACATAAAATCAAAGTCAAAATGACAGAAGAGATACATTTCACCAAGATGCACGGGGCTGGCAACGATTACATCTACGTTGACACCACCTTATATAATATAAAAGACCCCGCAGCTGCTGCCATTGCATGGAGTGACCGCCACAAGGGAATCGGCTCGGACGGGCTGGTGCTCATCGGTCGAAGCCCCATTCCTGAAGCAGATTTTACCATGCGTATCTTCAACGCCGACGGCTCCGAAGCCATGATGTGCGGCAACGCTTCAAGATGTATCGGGAAGTATCTATATGAAAAGGGACTGACAAAGCAGACTCAAATCAACCTTTTAACCCTATCAGGCATCAAAACGCTCATGCTTCACATTTTGGACGGGAAGGTGAAGAGTGTTACCGTCGATATGGGAGAGCCTGTCTTCGAAGACGAAAGCCAATATATTAGCGAGCATGCACCTTGCGGGGGAACATTTGTCGGGATGGGAAATCCTCATTATGTAATCCTCACAGACGACACCCAAGAAGTGGAACGCAAGGGTCGGGCTCTAGAACACCATGCCGCGTTTCCCCAGCGCTGTAACATCGAATTTGCCGAAATGCGTCCTGACGGCATTCGGGTTCGTGTCTGGGAACGTGGCAGTGGTATCACGATGGCTTGTGGAACAGGGGCATGCGCCACAGCTGTAGCTGCCTGCAAGCTGGGAAAGGCCGGACGCGAGAGCCGTATCATCATGGATGGCGGCACATTGGAGATAGAATGGCGCCAAGCCGACAATCATGTCTATCTGAGCGGCCCAGCGGAGTTTGTGTTTGAAGGAGAAATTGAGGTTTAAATTCATAATATTTCATAATCGAGGGATGCGGATTAACGAGCATTATACTGAGCTGTCGAGCAACTACTTGTTCGCAGATATTGCCAAGAAGGTTCAGGCCTTCTTGACACCTTTAGGGTCAAGCCGCGATTTTAGTCGCGGAGCAAAGGCTGAGAACCCCGAGGCGGAGGTGATAAGCCTGGGCATTGGCGATGTTACACAACCGCTCTGCCCGGCTGTGGTAGAGGCCCTACACAAAGCTGTCGACGAGATGGGACAGAACGCCACGTTCAGAGGATACGGTCCAGAACGCGGCTACGACTTTCTGCGAAACGCCATCGTGGAAAATGACTTCCATGCACATGGCATAAACATCAAGGCCGATGAGGTGTTCGTGAGCGATGGAGCAAAAAGCGACACAGGCAACTTCCAGGAGTTGTTGGCAGACGATTGCATTGTTGCCGTCACGGACCCTATATATCCCGTCTATGTGGATTCAAACGTAATGGCGGGTCGCCGCATTGTGAAGCTGCCTTGCACAACGGAGAACAACTTCGTCCCTGCCCTACCCCAGCAGCATGTGGACGTCATCTACCTCTGCTATCCTAACAATCCTACGGGTACGACACTCAACAAGGAACAACTGAAGAAGTGGGTAGATTACGCCCTCGAGAACAATGCACTCATTTTCTATGATACAGCATACGAAGCATACATACAAAGCGAAGACATTCCTCACAGCATCTACGAGATACCTGGCGCTATAAATTGTGCGGTAGAGTTTCACAGCTACTCCAAAACGGCAGGCTTTACGGGTGTTCGATGCGGCTATACTGTTGTTCCAACTGAAATTAAGAGTGAGGAATTAAGAGTTGGGAATTTAACTTTGAACCAGCTTTGGAACCGCCGGCAATGTACCAAGTTCAACGGCACAAGCTACCTCAGTCAGCGTGCCGCAGAGGCCATCTATACGCCTGAAGGCAAAGCACAGATTCGCGCAACCATCAAATACTACATGGAGAACGCTCAGGTGATGCTCGAGGCTTTGACGGAAATGGGTTTCAAGGTTTATGGTGGGAAGGATGCACCTTATCTTTGGGTCAGTACGCCCAAGGGCATGAATTCCTGGGGATTCTTCGATTGGATGCTACGCTCGGCTCATGTCGTCTGTACTCCAGGAGCGGGCTTTGGTCCTTCTGGAGAAGGTTTTGTACGACTCACAGCTTTCGGCACTCACGAGAACACAGAAAAGGCGCTTCGTCGAATCGCAAACAGACTTTGAAGGCTGCGATTGAACGAGAACTCGTTTGAGCTTTCCTGAGCGTGAGCAGGCTCGGCAGCAGGCCAACATTTAACATTGAATATCGAACATTAACATTCTATGAATAAGGGTTTATATAACGAGGCTTACGAGCACGATGCTTGTGGCGTGGGTATGGTGGTCAACATTCATGGTGGCAAGAGCCATGAGTTGGTGGACAATGCGCTGAAGGTGCTGGAAAACATGGAGCATCGTGGTGCCGAGACTCGTGACAAGACGGGTGACGGCGCTGGTATTATGGTGCAGATTCCGCACGAATTCATCCTGCTTCAAGGCATTCCTGTTCCTGAAAAAGGAAAATATGGTACAGGATTGGTCTTCCTGCCAAAGGATGAAAAGCAGCAGCAGGACATCCTGAGCGTGATGATCGAGGAGATTGAGCGCGAAGGACTGACACTGATGCACCTGAGAGCTGTGCCTACTAATCCTGAGGTTCTTGGTGATGCAGCCCGCGAGGTGGAGCCAGACATCAAGCAGATCTTTGTAACAGGCATAGCCGACGAGCAGGTGCCTGTGTTTGAGCGTATATTATATAAGGTACGCAAGCGTATAGAAAACCGTATCGACAATGAGGACTTCTACATCTGCTCGCTGTCGAACAAGAATATTATCTATAAGGGTATGCTGACCAGCGGACAGCTGCGTCGCTATTTCCCTGATCTCTCGAACGATTACTTTACAAGTGGACTGGCGCTAGTACACTCGCGCTTCTCTACTAACACTTTCCCCAAGTGGAAGCTGGCTCAGCCATTCCGTCTGATGGCCCACAACGGTGAGATTAACACCATTCGTGGCAACCGCGGCTGGATGAAGGCTCGCGAGAGCGTGCTGAACAGCGAGGCACTAGGTGATATCAAGGACCTGCGCCCCATTGTGCAGGAGGGCATGAGCGACTCGGCCTCACTCGACAACGTGTTTGAGTTCCTGACGCTGAGCGGATTAAGCCTGCCACAGGCCATGGCTATTCTGGTGCCTGAGAGCTTTAACGACAAGAACCCCATCAGCGAGGACCTGAAGGCGTTCTACGAGTATCACTCTATCCTGATGGAGCCATGGGACGGACCTGCAGCACTGCTGTTTAGCGATGGTCGCTATGCCGGTGGTATGCTGGACCGTAACGGACTGCGCCCCAGCCGCTACACCATTACCAAGGGTGGTATGATGGTGGTGGCCAGTGAGGTTGGCGTGATGGACTTTGAGCCAGGCGAGGTGGTGAGCAAGGGCCGTCTGCAGCCAGGAAAGATTCTGCTGATTGACACCCAGGAGGGTAAGATATACTACGATGGTGAGATAAAGGAGCAGTTGGCTAAGGCACATCCTTATCGCGAGTGGCTGAACGAGAACCGTGTGCAGCTGGAGAAACTGAAGAGCGGTCGTAAGGTTGACAACGGCGTGAAGGACTACGAGCAGAAGCTCATCACATTCGGCTTTGGTCAGGAGGATATCGACAATACCATCATCCCCATGGCAACAGCTGGTCAGGAGCCTGTGGCTGCCATGGGTAACGACACGCCGCTGGCAGTCATCTCAGACCGTCCACAAGTGCTGTTCAACTATTTCCGTCAGCAGTTTGCGCAGGTTACCAACCCTGCCATCGACCCAATACGTGAGGAGCTGGTAATGAGCTTGACGGAGTACATAGGTGCCGTAGGGACCAACATCCTGACACCCGATGCATCGAATTGCAAGATGGTGCGCCTGCCACAGCCAGTGCTCACCAACACACAACTTGACATACTTTGTAACATCCGCTACAAGGGCTTTAAGACCCAGAAGCTGGCCATGCTGTTTGAGACAGCACAGGGCGAGGAGGGCTTGCGCAAGGCGCTGGATGACCTGTGTCATCAGGCCGAGGCCAGTGTTGACGAGGGTGTGAACTACATCATTCTGAGCGATCGCGACATCGACGAGAAGCATGCCGCCATCCCGTCGCTGTTGGCTGTAAGTGCTGTTCACCACTATCTGATTAGCGTGGGCAAGCGCGTACAGACGGCCCTGATTGTTGAGAGTGGCGAGATTCGCGAGACGATGCATGCAGCCCTGCTGCTGGGTTATGGTGCCAGCGCACTCTGCCCATACATGACATTCGCCATCCTCGACGACCTGGTAAAGCGCCACAAGATTCAGGAGGAGTATGCTACAGCCGAGACCCACTATATCAAGGCTGTGGATAAGGGCTTGAAGAAGATTATGAGTAAGATGGGTATCAGTACCATCCGCTCGTATCGTGGTGCCAGGATTTTTGAGAGCATCGGTCTGAGCGAAGACCTGTTGCGCCGCTACTTCGGCACAGAGGTGAGCACCATAGGCGGTGTGGGCCTGAAGGAGATTGCCCGCGATGCTGTCCGCCTGCACGACGAAGCATTTCTCTCACCTCTCACCTCTCACCTCTCACCTCTCCAGAACCATGGCCTCTTTGCTTGGCGCAAGGATGGCATCAAGCACGCCTGGAACCCTGAAACGATTGCTCAGTTGCAGCTGGCCACCCGTCAGGGCAACTACGAGAGGTTCAAGCAGTGGTCGGCCATCGTCGACGAGAAGGAGAGCCCCATCTTCATCCGCGACTTCTTTAGGTTCAAGAAGACTGCCAAGCCTACGCCTATCGACGAGGTGGAGCCTGTGGAGAGCATTGTGAAGCATTTTGTAACAGGTGCCATGTCGTTCGGTGCGCTGAGCATTGAGGCCCACGAGGCGCTGGCTCTGGCCATGAACAAACTGGGTGCACGCAGTAATACCGGTGAGGGTGGTGAGGACAACGCCCGCTATCACTCGGAGGTTGATGGTGTGAGCCTGAGCTCAAAGACCAAGCAGATTGCCAGCGGGCGCTTTGGTGTGACAGCCGAGTATCTGGTAAATGCCGAGGAGATACAGATTAAGGTGGCACAGGGTGCAAAGCCTGGTGAGGGCGGACAGCTGCCCGGCTTTAAGGTGAACGACATCATCGCCAAGACACGTAACGCTATTCCCGGCATCTCGCTCATCTCGCCACCGCCTCATCACGACATCTACTCCATCGAGGACCTGGCACAGCTCATCTTCGACCTGAAGAATATCAACCCGACAGCTGCCGTGAGCGTGAAGCTGGTAGCCGAGAGTGGCGTGGGGACAATCGCTGCCGGTGTAGCCAAGGCTAAGGCCGACCTGATAGTTATCAGTGGTGCCGAGGGTGGTACAGGTGCCAGCCCTGCAAGCTCTATGCGCTTTGCCGGCATCTCGCCCGAGATCGGACTGGCAGAGACTCAGCAGACACTGGTCATCAACGGTCTGCGTAATCAGGTGCGTCTGCAGACCGACGGACAGCTGAAGACGGCCAAGGACGTGATCATCATGGCCATGCTGGGAGCCGACGAGTTCTCGTTTGGTACACTGCCGCTGATTGTGCTGGGTTGTGTGATGATGCGTAAGTGTAATACCAATACCTGCCCCATGGGTGTGGCTACCCAGAACCCAGAGCTGCGCAAGCACTTTGAGGGTCGTGCAGAGTACGTGGTCAACTTCTTCACCTTCCTGGCCGAGCAGGTGCGCGAGTACCTCAGCGAGATTGGTGTGAAGAGTCTGAAAGAGATTATCGGGCGGACGGAGCTGATTGAAAGCCTCATCCCCAGCCCCTCTCCGAATGGCGAGGGGAGTGCTGCCGCCGAAAAGTGGGCTTCTATAGACTTCTCCCGACTTCTTTATCGTCCTGAGACTGACAAGCCACTCTATTGGGATCGTGGTGCATTCACCAAGGTTACCGGTGTGAAGGATGAGGAGATTATCAAGGCAGCCAAGAAGGCCATTGACAATCAGGAGGAGATAACACTCGACTACGCTATCAAGAATACCGATCGTGCCGTTACCACTATGCTGAGTGGTGTCATAGCCAAGAAATATGGCGAGGCCGGACTGCCTGATAATACAATCAATATTAAGTTCAAAGGCTCAGCCGGTCAGAGTTTCGGTGCCTTCGCCGTGAAGGGCGTGAACCTGAAGCTCGAGGGTGAGTGTAACGACTACTTCGGAAAGGGACTCTCTGGCGGTCGCATCTCGATTCTGCCTCCAGCCCGAAGTGGTGAGGATTTCCATGCCGAGGACAACATCATAGCCGGTAACACCGGTTTGTATGGTGCCACCTCAGGCGAACTCTATATCAATGGTAAGGTGGGTGAGCGCTTTGGTGTGCGCAACTCAGGTGCCATAGCTGTGATTGAAGGTGCCGGCGACCACTGCTGCGAGTATATGACGGGCGGTCGCGTTGTTGTGCTGGGCGATACTGGTCGTAACTTCGCCGCTGGTATGAGTGGCGGTGTGGCCTACGTTTGGGATCGCAAGCATAACTTCGACTACTTCTGCAATATGGATATGGTCGAGATCAACCTGGTCGAGGACAGCATATCGCGTAAGGAACTGCTCGAACTCATCCGTCAGCACTACCTGCACACAGGTTCTGCATTGGCCGGACGCATGCTCGACAACTGGAATCACTACTGCGAGGAGTTCGTACAAGTAGTACCTATCGAGTACAAGCGCGTGCTGCAGGAAGAGCAGAACAAGAAACTTCAGGAAAAAATTGCAAACATCCAAAGAGACTACTAATCATGGGAAATCCAAAAGCATTCTTAGAGATACACCGCCAGGAGGCGGGATACCGTCCGATTCACGATAGAATCCACGACTTTGGCGAGGTAGAGCAGACGCTCAGCACTCGCGAACGTAAACTGCAGGCATCGCGCTGTATGGAC
>Ga0310690_10000660_pt1 | contig 70191 bp, 71 predicted proteins | sample AusTroGonzalo_MG_2_FD_207661 | JGI IMG/M metagenome (GOLD analysis project Ga0310690, IMG submission 207661) | Bovine rumen microbial communities from tropical cattle in Woodstock, Queensland, Australia - Gonzalo_04 (v2) (version 2) | ecosystem: Host-associated > Mammals > Digestive system >...
GCTGACCTTAGTACGAGAGGACCGGGTCGGACGGACCAACGGTGCACCGGTTGCGGCGCCAGCCGCACCGCCGGGTAGCCGCGTCCGGTTGAGATAAGCGCTGAAAGCATCTAAGCGCGAAACTCTCCCCAAGATGAGGCCTCCTCAGAGGGCCGTGGTAGACGACCACGTGGATAGGCCGCAGGTGGAAGCGCAGCGATGCGTTGAGCCGAGCGGCACTAATTGCCCGAGAGCTTGCGCGTCCCGCCGGGGAAGGCGGGGTGAACGCGCGCCGGTCCTGTCGCCGCGAGGCGGGGACGGGGTTCTCGCTCAAGTTAAGAGTGAAAAGTGGAAAGTTAAGAGTCGGGTACGACAGGGACTGCTTGGCAGTCTTTCCTCACCTGAAGAGCCATGAGTCCGAAAGAGACAAGTGGCGGCTATGACGCCGGGGCGCACCTCTTCCCATTCCGAACAGAGAAGTTAAGCCCGGCAGTGCCGATGATACTGCATCACCGTGTGGGAAAGTAGGTCGCCGCCCACCCATACGAGAAAGCCCTCCGCGAAAGCGAGAGGGCTTTCTTAGTTAATAGTTAAGAGATAAGAGATAAAAGTTCAATTTTCACCTCAACTTTTATCTTTTATCTCTTATCTTTTATCTATCTTTGTCCATCAAATTCACCAACCATGAAATACCGTAGCATTGTAATCATCAGCCTGCTGCTCTGTACCCTCCTCGCTGGCTGCCAAAAAAATCTGATTAAAGATCCAACAATCAATGAGAAGACCCCGGAAATCACAGCTACTACTGCTGTTTTTGAATGGACAGTGGACTTTCCGGGCAAGATAAGCTCCATGGTGGAGATTGGTTTGAACGAGGATATGAGCGATGCCACACGTTATGGTTCGGATGCCGAGACCACTGAAGCTGAATTCAAAGTTCTAGTCACTGGTCTTGATGAGAGTACCCGATACTTTTACAGGTACATTGTATGGAACCCAAACATCCACTTCGAGTCCAACGTGAAACGTTTCTTTACGTTAACAATATACGATCCGACGGTCATAACAACACCATTGACCGATGTCACCAATAACTCAGCTGTCGGCGGCGGTGAGGTGACCAACGATGGTAACGCTGAAATAACCGAGCGAGGCCTCTGTTGGAGTACCAATCACAACCCTGAAATAACCGACAGCCATGTCAGTAACGGTTCGGGTTTGGGTAGTTTTACCATTGGCATCACAGGACTTAAGGAAGGCACCTTGTATTACGTGCGTGCCTATGCCGTCAATAGCAAAGGCGTTAGCTATGGCGAAGAGATGTCAGTTATCACGTCATTGACAGGGGCTGTCAAGGATGTGTTTTCAGTGAGTCCCAATGAGAAAGTGTACTTCTCAAAAGGCAACCTTCAATATCAAGCCTCGTCGAATACATGGCGTTTCGCCGAACACCAGTATGAATGTCTTGGAAATGACAATTGCGATATCTCGTCAAGCAATAGCGGCTGGATTGACTTGTTTGGATGGGGAACGAGTGGATGGGAAAGCGGTGCGAGTTGCTACCAACCATGGAGTGCAAGCATATTTGATTCCGATTATCTTCCAGGTGAATTGAATATCAGCAATTTGACGGGGGATTATGCCAATGCCGATTGGGGAGTTTACAATGCAATCAGCAATGGAGGCAACCAAGCGGGAATATGGCGGACGCTGACGAAGGACGAGTGGATTTACGTGTTGGAAAAACGTAAGACAACTTCAGGAATTCGCTATGCCAAGGCAATTGTGAATGATATTAATGGCGTGATCTTGTTTCCTGACAATTGGGACGAAAGCTATTATGCGTTGACATTTCCAAACAGTGATTCTTTCCTCTATTCTATAAATGTTGTCAGTTCCGAGCAGTGGATTGCATTGGAACAGCATGGCGCTGTTTTCCTTCCTTCCGCTGGCTTTCGACTCAATGATGATGTCCGTGATTTTAACGCCGATGGCTATTACTGGTCAGTGTCATACTTCGAAAACTCCAATGCATATTGTTTGTTTTTCGATAATGCACATGTGAAGACTCAAGACGATTTGTTCTGTCCTTGGGGCGCATCGGTTCGTTTGGTACATTCTGTTAAATAATACTATTTATATTTAGATTATAAAATTATAATAATTTATTAAATTTAATAATAATATTAATATTAATGGAAAAACTGATGATCTGTATTGGAATGGCAGCCGCACTGATCGGCTGTACCCCAAAGGAACCCAAACAAGACGAACAGCCTCAGGAGTTTACCTTTCTCGTGGACCAGTTCGCCGACTTGCGCATCATGCGTTACCAAATCCCTGACTGGGACCAGCTGACGCTGAATCAAAAGGCTTACATCTATTACTTGGGAGAAGCCGCCAAATGTGGTCGCGACATCCTTGCCGACCAAAACTTCAAGTACAATCTCTGTATTCGCAAAACCATCGAAGCGGTGCTGAATTCCTATCAAGGCGATCGCGAATGTCCTGATTTCCAGAACTTCATGGTCTATGCCAAGCGTGTGTTCTTCAGCAATGGCATCCATCACCACTATGCCGAGGACAAGTTTTTCCCCGAAATTTCGGAAGCCTATTTCGCTGAATTGGTGAAAGGTAGCGATGCTGCTCTACTGCCCTTGAACGAAGGCGAAACCGTGGATGAATTCATCGCTTTCCTGACTCCGGTGATCTTCGATCCCAACCTCTACACCATGCGCCGTAGCAGCGAAGAGGACATTATCGCCAACTCGTCAGTCAACTTCTACCAAGGAGGCATCACCAAGGCTGAAGCTGAGGCTTTCTATGACGCTATGCGCATTCCCGGCGACCAAACTCCGATTTCCTATGGTCTGAACTCAAGATTGGTAAAAGATGCCGATGGTACCATCCACGAAGAGGTTTACAAGGCCGACGGCCTCTATGGCGATGCCATCAAAGCTATTATCGGTTGGTTGGAGAAGGCTAACGAAGTGGCTGAGAACGATATTCAACGTGCTTATACCCGGAAACTTATCGATTATTACACCACAGGCGACCTGAAAACTTGGGACGAATACAACATCCTTTGGGTTCAGGATTCGGTTTCAATGATCGACTATGTGAATGGCTTCATCGAGGACTATGCCGACCCGATGGGCATGAAGGCCACTTGGGAGTCGAACGTGAACTTCAAGGATCTTGAAGCTACACGCAATTCGAACATCATCAGCGAAAATGCCCAGTGGTTCGAGGACAATTCGCCGGTTGACAGTCGTTTCAAGAAAGAACAATGCAAGGGCGTTTCGGCCAAGAGCATCAACGTCACCACTTTGGGCGGTGAATGCTTCCCGTCACCTCCGATCGGCATCAACCTGCCCAATGCCGACTGGATCCGCAAGGACTATGGCTCCAAGTCGGTGACCATCACCAACCTGATGATCGCTTACGACAAGGCTGCCGAGGAATGTCCCAAGAGCGCCTTGAAGGAGTTCGCCTTTTCCGAGGATGAAATAGAACTTTGCAAGAAATTCAGCTCTGAAACCGACATCGTCCATACCACTTTGCATGAGTGCTTGGGCCATGGCTCGGGCAAGCTGTTGCCGACCACCCAACCTGGTGCCTTGAAGGAGTTCAGCTCTACCCTTGAGGAAGCCCGTGCCGACTTGTTTGGCCTGTATTATCTGGCTGATCCTAAGATGGTTGAATTGGGCGTGATTTCTGACCCCGAGGCCTATAAGGCGGAATACTGCGGCTACATCCGCAATGGCATGATGACCCAGCTGGCCCGTGTGGAACTGGGCAAGGATGTCACCGAGTCGCACATGCAGAACCGCAAGCTCATTTCAGAATGGTGCTATGAGCATGGTATGGCTAACAACGTCATTGAAAAGAAGGTGGTGGATGGCAAGACCTATTTTGTGATCAACGACTTCGATGCTTTGCGTGGCTTGTTTGGCGAACTGCTTGCCGAGGTGCAGCGCATCAAGAGCGAGGGCGACTATGCCGCTGGCAAGGCTATGGTTGAGAGGTTTGCCGTGAAGGTCGATCCCGAGCTTCACAAGGAGGTCAAGGAGCGTTACAATGCCTTGGGCTTGAAGCCCTATGGCGGCTTCATCAATCCGGTGATCACCCCTGTAGAGAAGAAGGGCAAAATTGTTGATTACAAGGTGGAATACCCAAGCGACTTCGTCGCCGAACATCTTGATCTAGGCAAACGGTATAGCTTCTTAAAGGCAGTTCATTAATTCAATTGTTTCCCAAGGTAGCTGCACCCCGTTAGGGGTGCTAGCTCGGTAGGGAACGGTTGTCCCAAATAAAAATAGTCTCGGCGGGGCAAAGCCCCGCCGAGACTATTGGTTTAGACGTTGCCCAATCTATAGAGCTTGCATCCCTACGGGATGTCTTAATTAGAATCTCAACGTCAAATTCCCCATCAGGTTGAAACCAGCCATCGGGATAAAGCTGAGTGCATAATACCGGTTGTCTTCAGGATGAATGTCACCGACAATCGCTGAATACACAAATCCGCTGGCGGCGTAGCGCTTGTTAAAGATGTTGTTGAAATTCAGTTTGAACACGGCTTCTCTCACAACCTTCTTTGGCTTCAGGGTGTAGCCTAAACTCACGTTCGACGTGGAATAACTTGGTAACGAGCGATCAATGTTCTCGGTGTTGTCGAGGTACATCCTTGAAACATAGTTGGTATGCCATACGGCCTCAAATCCTTTATGATGGAAGGTGATGAATCCATTGAGGATGGTTGAGGGAGAGAAGGCAAGCGTTGAGTTGTCGTAATGGATGATGGTCGGATCCAAACTCTCCCAATAGTCGTCGTAGGTCTCCACAACTTCATCGAAATCCAAGATCTTGTTTTGGCTCAGCGCCGCATTGGCCTCAAGGGTTAACCATTTTGTGGCATTGACGCCGGCTTGCAGCTCGACGCCCATTCTATAGGACTTTTTGATGTTCGTGGTAAGCGCTTCGCCGATGTCGCTCATGGCTCCTGTCTGCACAAACTGGTCTTTGTAATCCATGTAATAAAGGTTGGCACCCGCTTGCCAAATGCTGCCGTTATAGTCGTAACCCAGTTCATAATCAATGAGTTGCTCTGGTTTGGGGGCAGGGTAGGAGCCGTTGTCGGTGAAGTTGTTCCTTTCAGGCTCGCGGTGACTCATGGCCATTGAGGCGTATACGTGATGGTTGTTCAAATCCCAGGAGATGCCGCCTTTCGGATTGAAAAAGTTGTAATGCTCATCGATATTGAGATCTTGGTTGACGTAGTTGCCTTCCGAGTTCTTTACGAATCTGTCGTTGATGCCACTAGTTTTGTAATCGACGTGACGGTACTGCATGTCGCCGAATACCGTCCAATGCTTGGTGATTTTGAAAGCCGCTTTGACAAAGGCATTCCCGTCGAGTTTGCTGGCGTCGGAATCGTAGTATTTGTAATCGCCGTTGGCCAAGTATTTGTCGGCGATGCTGTCAACGGCAATGTAAGTCACATAGCCGAAATGGTTGCCTTTGAAATTTTGCAGTGACAAGCCACCGATGATATCCCATCTGTCGTTCTTGAAATTGGCGTTCCAAACAAAGCCGTAGGTGTCCTGACGGAGGCCTTTTTGACGTATCACATCGGATTTGACGGATTTGCCGGGAGCTTTGAACTCGTTGATACCAAACTTGTTAGCTAACTTGTTTTCATATCTGAACTCGTCGTAATAGCCATAGCCGTAGGTGTAATGCAATGATGCGGAGGTCGTCCAATGCTTGTTGATCTCCCATGCCGCCGATAGAATGTTGTGATTCTGCCAGAAGTTGTCGGTGGTGCGATCCCAAAACTGGCCATTGTTCAGCTGGTAACGCTCGGTGACGTAGTTGCCGTTGTTATCTTTCAGGAAATCGCCGTTTTCGTCGAAAACAAGGTGCTCGTAAAGCGAGTTGTATTGGCCGAGGCCGACATTGAACAGGTCTTCGTAGGTCTTGATGCCAGTGTGGACGCCGTAGGTGCCATCCATGAGGCTGAGGTCGTTGTTGCCTGCCGTTACGCCGTTCCAAGCTTGACCAGTGTTTTCGAAGTTGCCGATGTTCTTGTAGCGGATCTGGAATTTGTCGCCAAGATAGGTGATGCCTCCGTAATAGCTGCCACTGCGGCCATGGGTGCCGTGGATGAAGCCGTCAGTTTGGGTTTCGTGGTAAGCACCGTCCATTACGAATTGATCCCACAAAAGACCTGTTGATGCTTTTACACCAAAGTTGAGAGTGTTGAATGAGCCGTAGGACCCCGTGATCTCAGTGCCTGGGACTAACGAAGGTGTTGCCGTTGACAAGGCGACCGTGCCGCCGAAAGCGCCGTCGCCGTTGGTTGAAGTGCCCACGCCACGCTGGATCTGCACGTTGCCGAGCAGCGAGCCATAGCTGTTCATGTTGGCCCAGAACACGCATTGGTCTTCAGGCGAATTGAGTGGCACGCCATCGAGGGTCACATTGATGCGTGAGTCGCCAGCGCCACGGATGCGCATGTAGCTGGTACCCGTGCCTACGCCGTTTTCGCTCCAGGCAATGATTCCAGGTGATTTCGAAAACAGGAATGGCAGCTCCTGACCGGTTTTCGAGAACTCGTTCAACTCGATCTTGTTGATGTTGGTAACGGCGAAAGGAGCGTTCTTTTGAACACGTACACCGCTGACAACCACTTCGTTAAGCAATTCAAACTGTGTGGTGTCATAAACTAAGTCGTTGTTCTGAGCGTTGATGGAGCTGGTCATCAAGCAGGCAAACAACAGGACTAAACCACTTTTTTTAAACATAACTCATTGATTTAAAGTTAATTAATAATATTAAATCAATAGAGGTTTGAAGAAACTCATTTCCCTGTCTCGGCATTGTCCGTATCAGGTGCAAAGGGTTTGATCTCAGCCTGCGTTTCAATCCAAAAGGATAAGGCACCCCTAATTGACGTGGCAAAGATAATAAAAGAAGACAGAAGACGGAAGGAAGAAGTAAGAATTCTTTTTTCTTTAGAATTTTATCCTGATGGAGAGGGTCATGTGGACATCGTGTTTCTTGTAATTCTCCGATGGGACGCGACTGCGGTATTCGTAATTAAACCCAGTGTCAAGAAACAGTTTCGTGGTGATCTTGGTTTGCAGTGTGGTTACGCTATTGATGAGGATGTCGTTGAAATCAAGAATGGATGGCTGGAAAAATGTGCAATGCACCAGTTTTAGGTTGTCGCCGATCTTTTGCTTGATTTTAGGCCTGATGGAAATGCGGTAGTTGTTGATGGGCAGCTCGGTTTCGTCGGTGAAGTCGGTCCAATCGTAAACGAAAGCGCCACTTATGGAATAATCGCATATCGAAGGATTGACATAAATCCTATATTTGGCTCCGATCAAACCGCTCATCTTGAGGTCGTATCCCTTATACTTGTTGGTGAGCATCTCACAAGCTAAAAACGGAGAGATTCTCCCATATTGCTTATAGTCCATCTTTACTCCGCCGTTGATCTCAAAGTTGGTTTCTTCCCAATGGTGAGTGTTTTCGTTGTTGCTGATGATGGAGCTGTAAAGCAGTTTGTAATGGCAGTCGAAGGCGATTAGACTATCGTTCCTATCGATCGAAAGGGCGTGATTCAAGTTGCAATTGTTGACGTTTCCGCTGTTAAGCGAGGCGCCAAGCCCGATGTCGAAGTCCCACTTTTTTTGCCCAATCAGGTTGATGGTACTGAAAACCAGTAAGATAATCAAAAGGATCCGTGGCGATCTCATAGGTTGCATGGATTATTTGTTAAATGTCAATAATGGAATATGCAGGTCGAAGAAATCATTCTTGGTAACCTTGTCCTTGAAAAAGAGGTGATAGAAATGCTTGCGATGGGGAATGAACGCGGCAAGGCTGATGTTGTTCTCCACGCAATAGGTCTTCATGGCATCGCGCGGACTGCTGTTATACACCAGCTTGTAGCAAATCTCGCCGTTCAGATTCATGTATTTTAAGGTGTCTTCCAGATCTTTCATCTGCTTGGCGGCTTTCGACGGCTCACCGTCCATCACGAAGGCCACCACGTGGACGTGGAGGTTGTATGGCTTCAAGATGGAAAAGACTTTGGCGATCGAGGAGGCGTCTGACTTATCGAAGTTGGTTACATAAAGCACTTCGTTGTTGGGCTTGTATTGGTACTCTTCGTGGATGGAGAGCAGCGGCACGGGCGACTTGCTCATCAGGCTTTTCGACATGCTGCCTTCAAGGAAACCCTTGCGTCCACGGCCTCGGGTGCCCATCAGCACCAAGTCGGGTTGCAGCTCGCGGGTGAGGTGCAACAGCTGTTGCTCCGGATAGCCGTCCATCAGCTTAGGCGTGACCTCGATGTTCGAAAGTCCATGTTTTGTTATCTCGTTGTTCAGGTAGTCAAGGCTTTGCTGCATCGAAGTCTCGGCACTGGCTTTGGCATCGGTCACCTCAAAATGATCCATGTAGGCATGGAAGACTATGATGGTACCTCCGGTCGGCTTGAGAAGGTCGAGGGCGTAGGGGACAAGCATCTGGTTTTCTTTGCTGAAGTCGGTGGCAAGGATTATTTTCATGTCATTAAAGTATTAAAATCCAATAAAATAGCATGAATAGCCGATAACGGCTGCAATAATTACGTTGATGATCTTAGCTTTCACGAAACTGCGTTTGCTCTCGGCGAGCAATGGGAGGGAGGCATGTCCGTCTTGCGAGATGGAACTGGCCAACAACACCGAGAATGGCACCATGCCGGTGGCAAACAGGGTCACAAACAGCATGTGCGGCCCCGATTCGGGGATGATGCCCACCAGTACCGCCAAGAGGATCATCCATAGGATGTTGGAATTGATCCACGACTCCATGTCGAGGTAATGCAGCCCAATCTCAATGACCAACAGTGCTCCGAAAGTCCACAGGAAAATGCTCGGGAAGTGTTTGCGGATGACGTGCTCCCAAAGGTGCTCCTTGACGATGTGCTCGTTGGCCGTGGCGATGAACCATACGACAACCAAGCTAACGATGGAGAAAAACAGGTTCAGCCAATATTCGTCAAAGATGTTGACGTGACTGGCCATTTCAGCGGCTTCGTGCTCGTGCTCATGGTCGTGTTCAAGCAAGCCAAAGGCCAAGGCGATGATGAAGATCACCACACCTAACAACAAGGCGATGCGCTCGGCACTGGCGTGTTTCAGGTTCTTCAGGCTGGCCTTTTCGTGGACGGCGCCATGATGGTGCTCCTCCTCGTGAAGTTGGAAACCTTCTTCGCAACAAGATGGCTCTTGCACTTTTTTCTTGGAAACCAAGTCCACGATCCAGCCGACCAGAACGGCCACTACAAACAGCACTGCACATAGGATTAAGGCCTCCTTTGGGATCATGGCGAGCATCACGAAGGCTTCGTCGCCCGACGAGGCAATCATCATGGCGATCAAGGCGCCGAAACTCAACAGTTTGTGCGAATACATCGACACGGCGGCAAATCCGCCCATGCAACCGGGGATGATGCCAAGCCCCGCGCCCAAAACCACTTGTCCGAAACGGTGCTGACGCAGGCGGTTGAACCATTTTCCTCCTGAATGGATGTTGATATACTCAATCATCAGCATCATGATGATCACCAGTCCCGTGATCAAGAAGCTGTTTCTCAAAACATCCAGAAACAAATCCAGAAAATCGTGCATTTCTCTCTATTTTGGACGCAAAGATAGAAAAATCCCTTATTTTTGCATTTGAATAATTGCGAAAAAATGACCAAGGACGATTGTTTTTATCTTGGACGTGTGGCCAAGACCCACGGCATCAAGGGTGAAATCACCATCAAACTCGATGTGGACGACCCGTCGGCATATCACAACATGAAGTATTTCCTGCTGGAAATCAACAAGGTGCTGACACCTTTCTTTGTGGAGAAGATCGTCAGCAGTGGCGACAAGTTTTTTGTGACCATCCAGGACATCCGAACGGTGGAAGCGGCTTCGGCACTCACGGGCAAAGAGGTCTATCTGCCGTTGGAAATGCTTCCCAAACTCTCGGGCAAGCAGTTTTACTACCATGAGATCAAAGGCTTTACTTTGGTCGATGCCGAAAAAGGCGAACTTGGTCCCATCAACGAGGTGATCGAATATCCTACCCAAGCCATCATCCAGGTCTTTAAAGAAGGCAAGGAGATCCTGATTCCCATCTTGGATCAAGTGATCCAGAAAGTGGATCGCAAAGCCAAGAAGCTGTACGTCAAAGCTCCGGAGGGATTAATCGATATGTATTTGGGATAAAACTGGCACCCCATCGGGATGATAATGGCACCCCATCGGGGTGCCATATCGGTAGCATCAGACAGGTTGAAAAACATATTTCTTATCGTATTCCACCCCAAATTTTTCTAGTGTTTCTAAACAATATAATGACATACCACAGGTACCTGACTTTTACTATATGAAAACGCCCCATTCCAGCGTTTGTTTATTAAAGACATCCGGTTTTGAACGGCGAAAACGGTTTGGATATGGATTTGGGTATATGTATGAATCATAATTTTTCTTATTATTATATTTTGATATTTTCTACCGATATAGCACCCCGATGGGGTGCGGAGGATCGTGGGATGAATTATCCTAAATAATAATCTTTTACTCGTTCTAAATAATCCTTTGTAAACGTGCCATTCTCATTACGGATAATCAAATCTGAAACCAAAACCGTCTCGGGTTTGCCATATCGGAACTCAAGGTTTACGCGATTGGGAGTTTTGCCCTCGATGGGGATGATGTTTTCCTTGCGAAATAAGAATAGGTTGCCTTTTTCCGCCAAGCGAAGAAACTCTTGGGATTCGCGTTCAGGAAGGACGAGGGCAAATCGACCTTCGGGCTTCAAAAGCCTTCTAACCGTTGTTATCAAATCGCTGAAAGTCAATGAGGTATCGGTGTGCCGTGCCTGATTGCGCCGGTCGGCATCGCATTTGAACGAATTGATGAAAAATGGCGGATTGCTGATGATGAGGTCGTAAGCGCACTGCATGGTAAACTTGCGGATATCCGCATGGAAGGCAAACAGTTGCCGATTCCATTGCGAAGCTTGAAAGTTCTCGGCCGCCTCAAGCGCAGAGGCTTCGTCAAGGTCAACCGCATGGGCTTTGGCGATGCCTTTTTGGGCCAACATCAAAGGTAGTACACCGCATCCAGTACCGACATCAAGCACCCAGTCGGCGGGTTTCACGTCCACCCAAGCACCCAACAAAACAGCATCGGTTCCCACTTTCATGGTGGAACGGTCGTGACAGAGGCTGAAATGCTTGAAATGGAAACGCGACATAAATTTTTCTGCAAAGATATATTAATTATTAGGCTTTGTCAAGGGGGTAACAATAATTTTTTCCAACTATCGTTAAATAATCGTATTTTTGCAATCCATATCCATCAGTCATGAAACTACGTAACCTGCTTTTGATTTTGGCGTTTTTGCTTACCGCTCGTTTTAATCCATTGAACGCCCAGCTCTTTAAAGGTGAACTGTTTGGCGGTGTAGGCATGGCTCAAGTTGACGGCGATGACTGCTATGGATACAAACGTGTCAGGGGACAGTTCGGCGGTGGCGTGCTGCTGTCGCTCAAAGAAGATTGGCTTGATGTCGGTTTGGAACTCCTATATAATACCAAAGGTGCCTATAAAGCTGATTCCATTGCCTATTCAAGCTATTACGCCGGTAAGTATAACCTGAAACTCAGCTATATCGAGGTTCCCTTGATGGTTTACCTTACTGACAAATACAAGTATTCCATTGGCATCGGTGCTTCTTTCGGACGATTGATCGGTTTTTCGGAAAAAGTAAATGGTGTGGAAACGGAGACTCGTATCGGTGACGGCAAGCTTCGGTGGAAGAATGGCTATTCGGGCGAGGATTTGGGATATATTCGCAGTATGGAGGATATTGAGAAGTACTATGACACTACAGGTTTTTTCCTGCTTGACAACTCCAACACCTATAAGAAAAACGACTTCAGCTTTTGTGCCGATCTTAGGGTGCGTATTTGGCAAGGACTTCACGCTCAGTTGCGCTATCAGTATTCCATTGTGCCTATCCGTACACGATTGCTTTATGCCGATGCTGCATGCACCATCCCAAGTAAAATCAGGTTGCAATACAACAACCAGTTTTCACTGCGTTTGACCTACATCTTCGGTGAGGATCTCACCCGAATCAACAGGCTGATTCAGAAAGAAGAAGAGATGAATCGGCGATGATTTCCCAAGAGGCTTCAGCCTGTGCGTGAAGCATGGTCAATCCATTAATGTTTTTGGTGCCAAATGCTTTTCCATTTTTCAAGAATAGCGTTTCTTCAGGATTGTAAATCAAATCGAAAAGCACATGTTCCGAAGTGAGGGCTTCGTAAGGTATTACAGGGGCATCGTCGATGTTGGGTGCCATTCCCACGGGAGTGGCGTTTATTATTAATAGGTGGTTTTTGATGACTTCGGGAGTCAAGTTTTGGTAGGTGAAATGGCCTTTTTCAGGGTCGCGGCTTAACAGATGGAAGTTGATACCGTGTTTTTTCAGCACATATTGAACGGCTTTGGAGGCGCCGCCGGTTCCCAATACTAACGCTGGACTTAGCTTGGTGAGGTACCTCACCGGCACTACGTAACCCCCTTCGGGAGTTACTAATGTGCCTTTTGAGGTACCTCGCACGATAAGAGTTAGTGTCGCTTCTAGGCCAATAACATCAGTGTTATAACCTTTGAACCGTCCTTTTGGTAAGACTTTCACGGTATTCACAGCACCGATTTCTTTTGCCGTTTCATCGATATCATCCAAATAGGGAATGATGGCTTCTTTATAGGGGATGGTGATGTTAAATCCTTTTAAATCAGGATATTGGTTCAACAATAGACGGATCTCCGAGAGGCTCTTCAAATCGAAATTCTCATAGCAGGCATTGATCTTTTCGCGAGCGAATTTCTCAGTGAAATAGGCTTGAGAGAAGGAATGCCCCAGAGGGTGACCGATTAAACCGTATAGATTCATTAATTAATTCCAAAGATGGCACCGAAGCCCAGTGTACACAACACACCGACGATGATACCGGCCAGTGCCACACCGCCTACTACTGCTAACATGCTTTTCTTGAAGTCCATGTCGAGGAAACTGGCGGCCAGCGTGCCAGTCCAGGCTCCAGTGCCGGGCAACGGGATGCCGACAAAGAGGAGCAAGGCCACGTACAAGCCGCGACCCGCTTTGGATTGCAGCTTCTCGCCGCCTTTGTGGCCTTTCTCAAGACACCAGATGAAGAACTTGCCGATCACTTTTTTGTCCTTGCCCCATTCAAGCACCTTGCGGGCGAAGAAGAAGATGAAAGGCACAGGCAACATGTTGCCGATGGCAATGACGATGTAAGCCCACAATAGGCTGAATTCCTCGGGATTCGCCATGGCAGCCTTGATGCCGTAAGCTACGGGGATGGCACCGCGAAGTTCGATCAGCGGGACCATGGCGATTAAAAATACATAGATATAGTTTTTCATAGATAAGAGATAAAAGTTAAGGATTGGAGTCGTTGGCTTTTGTGGTTTTTATTTTGGAGACTAATAGACGAATAATCTCGTCATTATCAGATTTTAATGAGTTAAATTCTTCATCGTTAAGATGTTCGGCTATATGAATAATATCAAGCCAATAATCGGTCTCAACCGATTCTTTAAGAGCTATATTAAGCTTGCTTATGAAGTCTTTTCTACTTTGAGCGTATAAACCTTCTCTGACATTCGCCCCGATACTAGTTCCACTTCGTAATAGCTGATCAGATAAGATGTGTTCTCTTTTGGAGTACCTTAAATAACGATAACAATTGGCTATTCTTTTCCCAAAAGTTAAACTCTTTTCCCAAATAACACTTTTAATAGCCATAAACTTTTATCTTTTATCTCTTATCTTTTATCTTTTCAATCAATTCCATTACTTCTATATCGTTAGTGATCATTTCAGGATTATATTCAATAAACTCTTTATAATAATCGGGGTTCGCCTTGAGGGCCTCCTCCAGGTAATGAAGGGCGAGGTTGCGTTCGTTGCGCTCAAGATGAAGGTAGGCGAGCAGGTAGAGCAAGGTGGGGTCGTTGTCGGTACGCTGCAGGCCGAGGTTGAGGTAACAGATGGCCTCGTCCATGCGATCCATGTCGGCCAAGAGGTCGCCAAGAAAGAAGTAGAGGTCGGGATCGTTAGGCTCATGTTTCTCGATCTCAAACAGATACGACAGGGCTTTTTCGTTCTCGTCAATCTTGCGGTATTCCGCAGCAAGGTTGTAAAGGTGGTCATCGTTGAAAGGCTCCAAATTATAGGCTTTCTCAAAGAACTTGATGGCGTTTTTGCTGTCGCCGTTGTCGCTATACACATAGCCGAGTCCCGACCAGGCTTCAGTGAGATACTCGTTGATGCTCAGTGCTTTATTGTATTCTTTTTGAGCATCCACATAGTTCTCAAGCCGATAGTAGCAGTCGCCCAAAGAGGCGTGGATCATCGAGGTTTCCAAGCCGTGCGCCATGGCTTCGTTCAATGAATCGATGGCTTCATGGAAACGGTTGAGGTCATAATAGGAATTGGCCAGATGCATGTTGGCCCACATGTGGGTGGGGTTGATGGCAAGCACGTATTCATACATTTCGGCTGCTTCCTCCAGCTTGTCCTGACGGCGGTAGATGTCACCCAAGGCCGACCACGACTCGGCTTCGTGAGGGTTCTCCTCGATGCGTTGCTTGAAATAGGCGAGGGCCTCGCTGGTCTGATTGGTGCTGATATAGGCGTTCACCAGATCGCCGTAGGTGTTGTTGAACTGGTCGTCGTCAGTGGCCACATCGAGTGACTTCTTGTAGAACTCAATGGCTTTGTTGAAGATCGAAAGGCTCTGATACTCAAAGCCAATGGCGTGATAAAGCTCGCTTTTTTCGTCCTCATCGAAATAGCCCAAGGCAGTGGTGTAGGTGTCGATGGCCTTATGGTGTTTGCCCAAAGCGGCATAGCATGAACCCAAAGTAAGGAAATAGTCCGGCTCGTCATAGTTGATCTCCATCTGATCCAGCAGCTCGAAGGCCTTTTTGGGGTCGTTCTCTACGAGGAACTGTCTGGCATTCTTGATCTTAAGGTTGACATCGTCGGGATGCTGGGCGAGGGCGAGATCCACAGCCTGACGCGACCGCTTGAGGTTGTTGTTTTGCATATAATAGTCGATGATCAACTCGAATTCCTCAGCGTCGAAATACGTAGGGCGTTGGTTTTCAAGCATATCCTCAAAACGCGACACGGCTTCATCCGTCATGTCATCGTCCTCATCTTCATTCCATATGTTGTCGTCGTCAATCATTGTTGAAGTTTACTCTGTTTTGAATAGACCGTCCCAATGTGATCTCATCCACATACTCCAATGTGTCGCCCACCGCGATGCCTTTGGCGATGACGGAGACCTTGCCTTTAAAGTTTTGTAACTGTCTATAAATGTAAAAGTTGGTAGTGTCACCCTCAATCGTTGCTGGAAGTGCGAGGATGATCTCTTTGATGTCCTCTTTCTGCACTCGATCCACCAATTCGGTGATCTTCAGGTCGTTGGGCGAGATGCCTTCGATGGGACTGATCACACCGCCTAAAACATGGTAAAGGCCGTTGTAAGCGGCAGTATGTTCAATGGCCAATACGTCGCGCATGTCGGCCACCACGCAAAGGGTGTTCTCGTCGCGGCGTGGGTTGCTGCAGATGCTGCATACCTTGGTGTCGGAAATGTTGAAGCAACGCTCGCAGAGCATGATGTTGTGCTTCATTTTGAGCAGGGCATCGGCCAACTGTTCGGTTTGCAAGGCATCCTCGTTGAGCAGGTGCAAAGCCAGCCGGAGCGCAGTCTTTTTGCCCACTCCGGGCAGTTTTGAGAGCGCCTCAACCGCGTTTTCCAACAATATGCTTGAGTATTCGGCCATTAGATTGCAAAAATACAAAAAAGAAGACAGAAGTCGGAAGTCGGAAGTAAGAATTTGTTATTTTTGCAGAAATATTTTCTTGATATGAAAGATACTAAAATAGGTGTCATCGGTTTGGGCTATGTGGGTCTTCCGCTGGCACGCCTTTTTTCCACGAAGTTCAAAACCATTGGCTTCGATATGAATCAATCGCGCGTGGATGCCTTGATGAACGGCCACGATGCCACGTTGGAAGTCCCCGATGAGTTGCTTCAGGATGCCATCAAAAACCATAGCTTCAAATGCACTACCAGCCTTGATGCCATCAGGGATTGCAACTTATACGTGGTGGCAGTTCCCACCCCGGTGGATGTCAACAACCGTCCTGACCTGGAGCCTTTGGTTAAGGCTTCTGAGACGGTCGGCAAGGTAATCTCCAAAGGTGATGTAGTGGTCTATGAATCAACGGTTTATCCCGGTGTTACCGAAGAGGAGTGCCTCCCCGTGGTTGAAAAAGTGTCTGGATTGAAGTTCAATGTGGACTTCTTTGCCGGCTACAGTCCTGAGCGTATTAATCCTGGCGATAAGACCCATACCGTCGAAAAGATCAAGAAGGTTACTTCGGGTAGTACGCCGGAAGTTGCTGATTATGTGGATGCTGTATATAATTCCGTCTTGGTGAACGGTACCCATAAGGCTCCGAGTATCAAGGTGGCAGAAGCCTCCAAGATTATCGAAAATAGCCAGCGCGACGTGAACATCGCTTTCATGAACGAGCTGGCCAAGATATTCAACGCCATGGGCATCGATACGCATGATGTCATTGAGGCGGCTTCCTCCAAATGGAATTTCATTAAGTTGAGTCCCGGCTTGGTGGGTGGCCATTGCATTTCGGTCGATCCGTATTACCTGATCCAGAAAGCTCAGGTTTATGGTGTGTTCCCGCGTATCATGATGAACTCGCGTCGTTTGAACGACGGCATGGGCACATACGTGGCCGACCAGACCGTCAAATGTATGAATAAGAAAGGTGTTATGGTGAAGGATGCCAAGATCCTTATCCTCGGCATCACCTTCAAGGAGAATTGCCCTGATATTCGTAATACCAAGGTGGTTGACATCTACCACGCCCTTACGGAATACACGCAGAACATCACCGTTTTCGATCCTTGGGCTGATCCCGACAGAGTGGAGAAGGAGTATGGCATCAGCGTGGTAAGTGAAGAGTTGAAAGTGAAAAATGAAAAGTTTGATGCGGTTATTCTTGCCGTGGCGCATGATCAGTTTAAAGATCTCGATGTTCAAAAGTTGGTGAAGCCTAATGGTGTGGTTTATGACGTTAAAGGAGTTCTGCCACGGGATATAATAGATAGTCGCTTATGAAAAATGTCGTATTCGTCATTGCGAGGAGCGTTAGCGACAAAGCAATCCATTTGGGTAGTACTGGATTGCCGCGTTCCGCTCGCAATGACCTAATATACGCTTATTACCTCTAACCTTTCACCTCTCCATGGAATTCCTTCAGCAACATTGGCTTGACATCACCACCACCGCCCTTGGACTGGCGTATATCTTGTTGGAATATAAAGCCAGTGTGTGGATGTGGGTCGTGGGCTTTTTCATGCAGTGTCTCGGCATCGTGCTCTACTACCAAAAGGGTCTTTACGCCGACTGCGGCATGGAATTCTATTACCTGGCCATGACCGTTTACGGCTTCATTGCCTGGATGCGGCACTCCTCCAAAAAGCAAGACCTCCCCATTCGTCACATGCCGAAAAAAACAGCTTTCATCTGGTTGGGGCTTGCGGCAGTCATCTGGCTGGCTATCTATCTGATTTTAACTCATTTTACCAATTCAAAAGTCCCCATTCTGGATGCCTTTACCACCGCCTTGAGCATTGTGGGAATCTGGGCTTTGGCCCGAAAATATTTGGAGCAATGGTTCGTCTGGATTGTGGTTGACATCGTCACTTGCGGGCTTTATTTCTATAAGGATATCCCTTTCAAGGCGAGCCTCTATGGCCTTTACGTCGTCATTGCCGTCTTCGGCTACATCAAATGGAAATCATTAATAAAAACTGAGATATGAAAAAGCTTTTGATCCTGTTCCTGTCATTGCTGAGCTGCAATGCGCTCCAAGCCCAAGACCCCAAAATCACTGCCGAAGGCGACCTCAACAAAGACGGTGTCGCCGATAAAGTCGTTTATATACCAAAACTATTCGGTGAGGACAATTTTGCTATTTATTTCGGTGATGGTCATGGTGACTATTCGCTTTTTAGGTCGTACGATCTGGGACTATATTCCGATGCCCAAATCTCTATTAACGAAAAAGGCGTGATGCGTATCCAGGAAGGCGAGGCGGGTAGTTGCGATGTGTTTCTGTTCCGTTATCAGGAGGGCGATTTCCGCTGTATTGGTGGCAAGATGGATCGGCACGATTTCTATCATTATGACGTGTCGTATAACTTTCTCACTGGTAAGCAGATACGTACCGATGGCGAAGGAAAGGACAAGGAAAGTTCCACCAGTAAAATGCCCCCAATGCCCGTCTTAAGATTAGGCTGGTTTCCGCTTGATTTCGAAGTCTTGGGTTATTTGTTTGATGACTACGAAGGGGAGGATGCCATGGAGTACAAAACCGTTATGGGTATTTACGGCATGATGCAGGAACAAGGCATGGTATCTCCATCTTTTGTAATGATTCATGAACTGTCAGGTTCGGCTGAAAACGGTTGGTCGTCCTATAATGAAATCATGAAGTATGGGTGCTTCAATTTGTCCACGGACATATCGATTGCCAAGCAGGATGACGGTTCCTATAGGATTCATCTAATGAACTCTTATGAGGATCGCACCTATGAGCAGTATCTTGATGAAGACGGGGAGAACCTCGAGGAGGCTATGGAGAGGGCTGATGCCGAGCGTGGCGGTGAACCTTCTTCGTCATACGGAGAAGAGGATTGGCTTTTCAAGGACGGAAAATTCACCAAGATCAGTAGTGAAACCAAAGAAGAATAATGTGAAAACAACTTGATTATTTGCTTTTTATTAATAAACCTTATATCTTTGCCTAAATTTTAGGAAAAATGAAACGTAATATCATCATCACCGGCGGTGCCGGTTTCATCGGAAGCCATGTTGTCAGGCTTTTCGTGAACAAATATCCTGATTATAAGATTATTAACCTTGATAAACTGACTTACGCAGGCAACCTTGCCAATCTCAAGGACATTGAGGACAAGCCCAATTACAAGTTCGTCCGCATGGACATTTGTGATTTCGATGGTGTCTATAAACTGATGCAGGATGAGCACGTGGATGGTATCATCCACCTTGCCGCTGAGAGTCACGTGGACCGCTCCATCAAGGATCCGTTCACTTTCGCCCAAACCAACGTGATGGGCACGCTGAGCCTGTTGCAAGCCGCTAAGCTCTATTGGGATGGTAACTGGGATGGTAAACGTTTCTATCACATCTCGACAGACGAAGTCTATGGAGCCCTTCAGATGACCCACCCCGAAGGCATTGAGCCTCCTTTCACCACTAAGGCCTCCAGTGGCAAGCACCATCTGGCCTATGGCGAGAAGTTCTTTACCGAGGATCTGAAATACCAACCTCACAGTCCATACAGTGCTGCCAAGGCCTCGTCCGACCACTTTGTCCGTGCTTTCCACGACACTTACGGCATGCCCACCATCGTGACCAACTGCTCCAACAACTACGGACCTTATCAGTTCCCTGAGAAGTTGATTCCGCTGTTTATCAACAACATCCGTCATCGCAAGCCGTTGCCGGTGTATGGCAAGGGCGAGAACGTGCGCGACTGGCTCTATGTGGAGGATCATGCCCGCGCTATTGACCTCATTTTCCATGAGGGCAAGATAGGGGAGACCTACAATATCGGTGGTTTCAACGAGTGGAAAAACATTGATATCATCAAGGTGGTCATCAACACCGTTGACCGTTTGCTCGGTCGCAAGGAAGGCGAGGACATGGATCTCATCACCTACGTCACCGACCGTGCTGGCCACGACCTCCGCTATGCCATCGACTCCTCAAAGCTCCAACGTGAACTCGGTTGGGAACCCTCGCTCCAGTTCGAGGAAGGCATCGAAAAAACCGTCCGCTGGTATTTGGACAACCAAGCCTGGATGGACAATGTCACCTCGGGCGATTACCTGAAATACTACGAGGATATGTATGCTAACCGTTAATTCTTACTTCTTCCTTCTGACTTCTAAATTCTAAAATAAAATGAAAATCTCAGTTGCAGGTACCGGCTATGTCGGCCTTTCAATTGCCACTTTGTTGGCTCAACATAATGAGGTTACCGCTGTTGACGTCGTCCCAGCTCGCGTTGACCTTGTCAATAATAAGAAGTCGCCCATCCAGGACGACTACATCGAGGAGTATTTGGCCAACAAGCCATTGAGTCTGAAGGCAACCCTCGATCAAGAGGCCGGTTACAAAGATGCCGAGTTTGTGGTCATTGCTGCCCCAACGAACTATGACTCACAGAAGAACTTCTTTGACACCTCTGCGGTGGAAGCCGTTATCGATGCAGTTTTAAAGGTGAACCCAGATGCCGTGATGGTCATTAAATCCACCATCCCCGTGGGCTACACCCGCTCACTCTACGTGAAATACCAGAAGAAAGGCGTCCGCAAGTTCAACTTGCTGTTCTCACCTGAGTTCTTAAGAGAGAGTAAGGCCCTTTACGATAACCTCTATCCCAGCCGTATTATCGTTGGTATCCCGAAGATGATGACAGGCGCTGAATATCAGGAGGAAAATGAGGCCATCAAGGCTTTGACCAATATCGATTGGCTTACCGAACGTGCCCACACCTTCGCCCGCTTGCTTCAAGAGGCTGCCATCAAGACAGAGGTGCCGACTTTGTTCATCGGAATGAAGGAAGCAGAGGCAGTGAAGCTCTTTGCCAACACCTACTTGGCATTAAGAGTCTCTTACTTCAACGAGCTCGATACCTACGCTGAGATGAAGGGTCTCGATACCCAAGCCATTATCGATGGCATCGGCCTCGATCCACGTATCGGTTCGCATTATAACAATCCTTCATTCGGCTATGGCGGCTACTGCCTTCCTAAGGATACCAAGCAGCTCCTTGCCAACTACGAGGATGTGCCCCAGTGCATGATGAGCGCCATTGTGGAGAGCAACCGCACCCGCAAGGACTTCATCGCTGATCAGGTGCTGAAAATGGCTGGCTATTACGACTATAGCGACAACAATGAATTCTCACCTCTCAACTCCCACCTTTCAACTCCCACCATCGGCGTGTATCGCTTGACCATGAAGTCCAACTCCGACAACTTCCGCCAATCGGCCATCCAAGGCGTGATGAAGCGCATCAAAGCCAAAGGTGCCCAGGTCATTATTTATGAGCCCACCCTCGAAGACGGCAGTACTTTCTTTGGCAGCTTGGTTGTCAACAATCTTGAAGAATTCAAGAAAAAGAGCCAGGCCATCATCGCCAACCGCTACGACAGTTGTCTCGATGACGTGAAGGAAAAGGTTTATACTCGCGATATCTTCAAGAGAGATTAATGCTGTTGATCAAAAATATATGATTTATTTTCAACATTTTGTACAAATGATGATTAATTGAGTTAATTTTACGGTGCAAATTTATTCACCACATTATTAATTCTAAAAATCACATTAACAAAATGAAAAAGATTCTTATTTTGATGACTGCAGTTTTGCTGGTGGCAGGCTGCAAGAAATAACTACCACCGCAGTTGGAAACGTTGCTGGCCCCGTTGGCTGCATTTTCATCGCTTCTGATGAACAAACAGTAACAGTAACCATTGATGTTCTTAATTCGGATGGTGAATCTCAGGTCGATACCGATTGGTTGCCCGAAACTGAAATTACGTTTTAGAAACTTTCAGAAAAAATTACAAGGTGGTCAAGTGAATTTGGCCACCTTTTTTCTTGTTTATTCGAATAGTATTGCTTATTTTTGCATGTTTTATTGGGATACGGATGGACTGAAGGCTTTGCTGCCCTTTTTTAGGGGTCTTATTTCCATTCGTAACGTGTTTGTTATCAGCCTTTTGTCGTTACGAGTATGTGACTGACGGGGCGAAGCCGTCCAATAGACCTTCATAATCCATCCGATATGTTTACTTTGATCAACCTTCCTTATGCACCGGAAGCTTTGGCACCGGTGATCAGCGCCCAAACGCTGTCGTTCCACCATGGCAAGCATTTGCAAGCATACGTGGATAACTTGAACAAGCTGCTTCCGGGCAGTGGCCTCGAAGACCTGCCGCTGGAAGAAATCGTTAAGAAGTCATCTGGTGCCATTTTCAACAATGCCGGCCAGATCTTGAACCACAACATGTATTTCACGCAGTTTGCGCCGGCTTCATCTTCTGAACCCACCGGCAAACTCAAGGCTCAAATTGAGAAGCAGTGGGGGAGCCTCGATGCTTTCAAGGCTGAGTTCGAAGCCAAGGGCGTGGGTCTCTTTGGTAGCGGCTGGGTCTGGCTCGCTGCACAAGCTGACGGCACCCTGGTCATTACTCAGGAACCCAATGCCGGCAATCCTGTCACCAAGGGACTCAAGCCATTGCTGACTTTCGACGTGTGGGAACATGCCTACTATCTTGATTACCAGAACCGTCGTGCCGGACATCTTGCGGCTCTTTGGAATATTGTCAATTGGAAAGAAATCGACACTAGGTATTATTGAGATATTTAGGTTGGACGAACACAACCAATCCAGGCCTTTTAAATATCACTGATGAGGGTTCGTACTCTCAGTAGCACCCTAAGCCATCGTAAGATGGCTTAGGGGATTTGCGTTAAAATGAATCTTAAAAATTTATAATAATGGAACTCAAAGGAAGTAAAACCGAAAAGAATCTCATGGAAGCCTTCGCTGGCGAATCCATGGCTCGCAACAAATACACATATTATGCCTCCAAGGCCAAGAAGGATGGCTATGAGCAAATCGCCAAGTTGTTTGAAGAGACTGCAGCTAATGAGAAAGAACATGCCAAGATCTGGTTCAAGTATTTGCATGATGGCGAAGTGCCAAGCACTGAAGCTAACCTGAAGGATGCTGCCGATGGTGAGAACTTCGAGTGGACCGACATGTACGCCCGCATGGCTAAAGAGGCTCGCGAGGAAGGCTTTACCCAGATCGCCAAGAAGTTCGAGATGGTGGCCGCCATTGAGAAGGAGCATGAGGAGCGCTACCGCAAGCTCCTCAACAACATCAAGGAAGGCCTTGTCTTCTCCCGTGATGGCGACCGTATCTGGCAGTGCTCCAATTGCGGCCACATCGTCATCGGCAAGAAAGCCCCGCAGATCTGTCCCGTCTGCGACCATCCGCAATCGTTCTTCGAGCTGAAGGCGGAAAACTATTAATTCGACAAAATTATGACCAATCTAAATGAGGAACAGCATAAAGCCCAGATGGACGACATGAAATCGTTCGATGAGCAGATGCCCTGTGTAGGAATCTTTTGGTATGATCCGGAAGACCACACCCTATTCGGTGTGCGAAAAAAAGAGATCACGCCAAAGATTGTTGAAGAGGCTGCTGAGAAGGGTAAGCCTTTTATCAATTACCCACACCTTCATCGCCAAGTCTGGGCAAAGGAATATTTCCGTGCACAGGCCAAGCATTATGAAACAAAGTTCAAAGGAGACTATACCCAGATTCCTCGTGGCCGTGTGGCATGGACTATTGATAAGTTTATAGTTCTCGTTGGAAAATGGGCTGAACCGATTCAAGACGAACTCACGGAACTGTTAGAAAAGGAATTCTCTCTCCCATATTTTGAATTCGTTTATGACGAACACTGGGACCTCGGTCATGGGTGGTCGGGAGATATGCCCACAAGCCGGTAAAGTGAGACAAGATCATGACCGCCAAAGACTTGATAGCAAAGCTCTCCCAAGTGGATTCCGACACGGAGGTGTCCGACTTCGCCGCAAGCGACTTCAGGAAGTGAGGGAATGAGCCGGTTACAATTTGGCAGATGCGTCTGCCGAAATCAATTTGGCAGTTACGACTGCCAAAAAACATTTAACGCAAAATAACAACCACCGATATGCCTGACGAAACCAAGATAAGGGAATTAGCATCGCCGCCACAGTATCGCCGCCACGCTTTGAGGGATTAATTTATCTCCTCACCATATCAATAATATCAAATAAACAATCGAAAATGAAACAGCAATCAACTACCAGCCACGAGGCCGTCCTCAGCAGTAGCGAAGGTTTCACCGCCTTCAGCTTCGGGGGGTACTATATCCGCTTCCGTGCGCCTTATAGTCTCGAGCGGTATGTTGACGTTGTGACGTGGGACGACGGCTATCTGGTTGTTATGGCCAAATACAAGCACGATCCAGAACCCGAGGAGGAGTATATCGACCTTAAGCCCATCCTCGAAAGCCTGTATATCGACCCAGTCGCTTTCCTGAAACCCATCAAAAACGTACGTATAGCTTATGCCTGATATTAAAACCATTGCCGATAAGGCCGACTTCATCGTCAACGGATACGCTTTTACCCGTGTGGACGACCGCATACAAGTACTTAACCTGAACAGCCCCGACAAGGCCGTTGTGTTCGATGCGGATGGTGAGGTGCTCGAGACCACGATGGACGACATCGAACTCTCCATTGTGAGTCGCTACCTGCAGCAGAACCTTAAATATATGGAGGACTGAGCCATGCCGAAGTATTACGATTTCAAGGTGGCAGGCTACTACCTCTATTTCACTTCATTCTGCGTAGTTGAGTGTATGCACGTACATGCCAGCGACAGTAAGCTCACCGAAGCCGGTTCAGCCAAGTTTTTCGTGAAGAGCAACGGTGATTCGGTACTCCAGAACCGTGGTATCCTCACCGACCGCGAGATAGCCCGCATCTCCGAGTTTATTAAAGATCACTACCAGGAGATGTACCTCCGCTGGTCGCAATACAGCGAGAAAGGCTATTACGAGAAATAGCCGCCCCGCGCCCTTTTGCTCCCGCTTGGCAAATCAAGCATTAGCTGCGCTACAAGTGCAGATGCAGCACAAGCTCTATTGACATCAATAAAGTCAATTAAGCCGATTTGGAATTTTTCCGCATGCGCAGCAAAGAGGTAGTTGATGCTATCGTCAACACCGATTTTGAGGATGGTATGGAAAATGATGTAACCCCGTAAAGGATGTTGACCGAAAGGATGCGTTCTTGGCTGGCGATAACGTATGATGAGATCGACAACAATATTGTTAACCAAAAACATCCTGCCAAACCAGAAGGTATTGACTGTGTTTGTCCGGTTTGTGAAGAATAGGAACATCTTCCATATATCATCTGACATCGAGCGAAGCGACGTCGGAATTATCGGATGCAGCGTTCTGTGAAAGTTGATAGTTGAGAGTTTATAGTTGATAGTCAGTTGATAGTTGATAGTGGAAAGTATAAAAAGAACACGGACCACACCCGGGAAGTGCAATCCGTGTTCAGTTGAAAAGCGTTCTAAGTGGCTGAAACAAGGTGCTCCTTCGGAGGTTTCAAGGCGGCAAAGCCGCTGGTTTCAAGATTCAAGATTCAAGTAACTTGAAACCTGAAACTAAGCCGGTTGCAAGTCGCGGTACTCCGCAGCAGCGTCGAAGCAGGGGCAGGCCTTCATGGGGTTGAAAACGTTGTGACCCATGATCAAGGCCTTGGGGAACTGAGCGTGAAGCTCTTCGAGCAGTTGGCGCATCGCAAGCTTTTGGGCCTCGGTGCGGGTGTCGGCAGGGCGACCTTCGGTGTCCAAGCCGCCTTCGTAGCAGATGCCGATGGAGTGGCGGTTGTGGTTTTGGCAATGGGCACCGATCATATCGTACGGGCGACCGTCTTCGATGGTGCCGTCGCGGCGAATCACCTTGTGGTAGCCGCAACCTTTCCAACCGTGGGCGCGATGCCAGCGGTCGATGTCCTCAACAGAGCTTTGCTGCCAAGGACGCACGGCGGAGCAGTGGATGATGATAAGTGTGATAACTCTCATAACGGTTAAAGATTAAGGGTTAAAGGTTAAAGAAACGAAGCGCAAGCCGCGGCAGCGCAGCTGGTGGTTGCAGCACCAGCAAGCAGCAAGCCAATCAGGTAGGCGAGCACTTTCAATACGATGACCCACCACGGGTCGTTAGCTTTGATACCGGCTTCTTGAGCCTTCTCAGGGTTCGCCAGAATCTCTTCGACCTGGGCTTTAGTGAGTTTGATTTTCATTGCTTTGAAATTTTGATTGTTGATAAATAAATTAGAAAGGAGGTTTTTAGAACCAGTTCAAGAAGTTCAAAGGTTCAAAAGTTCAAGAATGGAAGTTGCAGCTTGAACATCTTAAACTACTTGAACCCTTGAACTCTTAGCGAAGCGATTATTCCGTCTCCGGATTCTCGCCAGAACCACCGCCAGAGCCCTTCGTGAACACCTTGGTGGTCACCGAGCTCGAAACACCGTCCTTCACGGCAATGGCCTTCACAGTGGTAGTGTCAGTGATGGTCAGAGCCTCAGAGTAGGCGGTGCTTGCGGAGGTAGGAGTGGAGCCGTCAACGGTGTAGTGGATCGAGGCACCTGCGGTGGCGCAGCTGATGGTTGCCGAAGTGCTTTCAGCGAACGGAGTCGTACCGCTGATTACCGGAGCAGTCACAGTGGGCGTTTCGGAACCCGAGCCTGAACCCGAGCCTGAACCCGAACCAGAGCCGCTTCCGCTACCCGAGCCCGAGCTTGAACCACTTGAACTACTTGAACCGCTCGAAGAGCCGGTACCTTCCACCACCACGGTGGTTCCGTCAGGATTGATCGTAGTGGTGGCGCCATTCTCGGCTACAATTACAATGATGGTGCTGTCGCCGCCGTTGGCGCGCAGGGTGATGGTCGAAGGCCACTCGCCCGTCAGGTACACGTCGCCGTAGCCCGTGCGGTGGGCGATGACGATGGCCTGGGGGGGTTCAGCAGCGTAGGCGCTAATGGCCTCTTCCACGTCGGCCAGGGTCACGGTCTCGCCAGCCACATACACCTCGGCCAGAGCGTCAAGGGCCTTGGTGAAGGCCTTGCCGTTCACCGAATAGTAGCGGTTAGTAGAGGTGCCAATGCCTTTGGGAGTGAAGGTTTGCTTGATGGTGCGCAGGTGATACTTCATGTGCATCTGCACCATCTTGAAGATGGCTTTACGCTTCAGGGCCGCCGGAGTCTTATAGACGCTTGCAGGCATGATGGGGTTTGAACGGGCGTAGGTAATGCCTTTGCGATGTACATAGGTGATGCCGTCAACGGCACCGATAGTCTTTCGGCCAGTGCCGATTTGTCTAATAGTTGCCATGATTATTAATTTTAATTGATAGTTGATAATTGAAAATTGATAATTGAAAAAAGAGTCACCTTGTTTCAGCCTATATCCAGTATGTCAAAGAACGCTTTGAAATCTCTGGTTTCCCTTGCGATTTCGAATGCAAAAGTACACCCCTGGGCAAGCTGTAAGGCTTATTGTAAATCACACAGTTATCCACACTCAACCCACACTGTTTATGTCAGATAGTTACGATGAAAAAAAGAAAGTTTTTGAGATAAAGGTACAGGGCGAATTGGGCACCGGAAACACCTTCGTAAACATAGGAACGGTGCAAAATTACGTACCTAATGCCACCACTGTGGTTAACTACAACAATTACAGCACGAAAGGCGGTACAATCACCAAATCTGACACTCCCGATGACCAAACCGACAACAGCCTCCCCGACCTCCATACTCGTCGCGAGGAGTTGCTCCGCTATGTGCAGAAGACGCTCCAGTTCGTCATCTTCAAGTGGAAAGCCAAGTATATGGAACTGTGGAACGATATTCTCGACCTTGAAGAGGTGGCTGCGGTCATCTACGACCCTGGCCGTCAGGTGGGTCCCATATTCAACCGCAAGGAGATGTGTCACATCATCTGCTACCTTGGACGATATGCCGACGGCGGAGGCATCTTTGAGAAATACAATGCCACCCATATCGCCAACTGTTTTGCCGACGGTGGCGAGAAAACCACACGTCCCGAGCTGGGCGCACGCCCCGTCAAAGGCATTCAGGTGGCCATCGATGGTTTGATGAAACAGAAGAAATATGTCTGACCGCGAAGTTAATATCCAAGATTTACAGAACTACGCACCTAATGCCGATGCCGTTGTCAACTTCAACACTCGCGGCACCCGCATGGATGCCTATTTCCGTCAGCTTCTCGACGAGATTGAAAAAGGGGTTAAGGCAGAGGTGTTCGAGGCACTCGACTACTATCGCACCAAGCTCGACGGTCGCAAGGACGTGGAGGAGAAACTGGCCGACGGCGGCTTCCACCCCGCAAAAATCAAGGAGGCTCAACGCCTAAAGGAGATGTATGCCAAACTCGCTTTTCAATACGACTGCTACCCCTCGGCTCAGAAGATTTTCCATTCGCTGTTTGCCCGCATCAAGCATGAGTTCGACACCAGCATCTTTCCCCTCATTGAGCAAAAACAGCCGCTCAACATGGTGATGGAGCAAATACGTCTCAAAATAGTCATCCCCATCCGCGACATGCTCGAAACCAACGGTGCCTACGATAAATACATGGGTCTCAATGAAGACCATATCTATGGAATGATCTATTACCTTACCGGCATGTGCCACCTCAATTGGAAGGATTACGACGATGATGATAACCTATAATCCGGTGTTCGACCTCTATCACGCCATCTTTCGCATGGCGCATATAGTGGACAAGCTCGACGAGGGCGAGAGCTTCGAGATTGAGCGTGTACGCATCTGGGACTACTACCTGATCTTCCCCGACAAGGTGCACATCGTCACCATACGCCGCGAGGAGCAAAACCTGCGTGACTACCGCAGCCAGTTTCTCAAAAAGCTTAACAATCCCTACGAATACAAGGGCAACAACCAAAAACTGTTCGAGTGGATAAAGCCTGTGCAACAGTCGGCATTGAGCTGCATGGTGTCGTGTGGCATCTTGGACAAGGATCTCTATCAGCGAGGTCGGGTGGGCGTGGCCGACCGGCAAACGCTCTCCGCTTTCCTGCTCCGTGCTGGCAACATCACCGACCGCGAGCGCAATGTGCTCTCGTTCATGAGCCTCCTTTCACGTCACATGCCCCTCACCGGTATATATGGCCTGAAAGCCCGAACCCGTCTAATGGAATCAAAGTATGATGCAGAATAATTTGTTCATCCGACGCTTGATTGTCAAAACCAATGAAGGTCTCACGGCCTACGACGAGGCTTTCCACGATGGTGTGAACATCATCCGTGGACAGAACAGTAGCGGCAAGAGCACCATTATCCGCTTCATCTTCTTTGTGCTGGGCGGATGCTATAGCGACTTTGTGCCCGAAGCCATGAAGTGCAGCTTGGTGGTTGCCGAGGTTGAAATCAACCGTCACATCTACACGCTGAAACGCTATCTCGAAAAGACCGTAGACGGACGTGTGAACAAGAAGGCTCCGATGTATATCTACTTTGGAAGCATAAAAGAGTATAAGGCCGATAAACGTCACAAGAGCGAAAAGTGGCAGAAGTATGGTTACAAAACCACCTCCGACCGCCGCTCCTTCTCCAATGTGCTGTTCGATTTGATGGGTTTCCCCGAGTTTCGGGCCGACAGCAACATCACGATGCACCAGATTCTGCGTCTTATCTACTTGGATCAGGAATCGCCGCTTTCGTCAATCTTCTTTTTCGACTCGTGGGACAAGGAGATTTATCGCGAAACCGTTGCCCGCCTGTTGATGGGTCTTTACGATGCCGAATTGAGCAACGCCAAGTTGGAGAAGATATCCGTTGAGAAAGAAATTGCCGAGGTGGAACATTCCATCAAGGTGGCCTCCGAGATACTCAAGACCCCCGATACCATGTCATCGGCCTTCCTCCGCTCCATGATAGACAATCTGTCCAAGGAAGTGGATGACATTACCGAGCAAGTCAAAATCCACCGCGACGGCGACTTGAATCCTGAAACCTTGAACCTAAAACTCAGATTGGAGTATCAAAAACTCCAATCCGACATAGCGGCTTATCGTGCCGAATGTGGCAAACAGGAAGACCTCGTACAGCAACTCAAAGCCGAGATACAAGACTCCACTTATTTCGTGGAGGCTCTCAAAAAGAAAAAAGAAGCCGTTGAGCATAGCATTGCCGCACGCGACTATTTTGACACCCTTCCCATGGAGCTCTGCCCTGTATGCCTCAACGAATTGCACCAACCTGCCGAGGCCGGCCATTGCCCTGTGTGCCGTTCGCCCATCGACAACTTGAAAGGGAAAACACAGGCAGTGCGCATCCGCCTCGAACTGGATCATCAAATCACCGAGTCGGAAGCCCTGTTGAAAGAAAACCAAGACCTTTTGGACGAGAAGCAGCTGCAGCTTCGTGCCGCCAAGCGTAAGCTCACCGCTTTGCAGAGGCAGTTCGACAATGCCGTAAGCAACGTACGGAGCACACGCGACGAACGTATTGACAACCTCATTCAGGAAAAGGGCTACAAAGAAGCCGAAGCCAACCAATATCGAACCCTATTGGAATATGCCGAACGATACGAAAGTTTGAAGCAACGCAAAAACCAGCTTGACCAGCGCTACGATGAACTTGCACGCTATATCCGTGCAGCCGAGGCGCAGGTTGAAAAAGATGAGTTTGACATCAATCGTGCCATATCGGCCAACGGCATCTTCATGCTCAAGAATGACGAAGACCGCCAGACGGAGTTTATGACCGCATCCGACTTCAAGGTCAACTACAAGCAAAACCAGGCCTTCATCTCCAACCAGCACATCAAACTGTCGGCCTCGTCGAGCTTCTACCTGAAGATGGCCGCCCGTTTTGCCATGTTCTTTGCCTCATTGCAGATTGACACCATGAAATACCCCCGCCTGATGTTTTCGGACAACATGGAAGACAAGGGTATGGAAGAAGAGCGCGCCAAAAACTTCCAGCGCACCATCATGAAGCGATTGAGCGAAGTTGACCCATTGAACAGATATCAGTTGATTTACGCCACGAGCAATATAGCTGAGGAACTTGACAAACCCGAATACACCATAGGTGAATACTATACCCAGTCGAACAAGAGCTTGAAAAACGTTTGAACCCATGCAGAGCCCATGCAGAGCCGCCCTCGAACACCCACAGCCAAGCACTTCCCAAGTCTCTCAGCCCACTTTGAGCTTGGCTACTACTTGGGATATACTTGGCTACTACTTGGGAACTACTTGGGTACAGCTTGGGTAACCCTTGGAAACAACGAATCATTACGGTTGCTGTGTTCAACTTTTTTATATTAAATTCAATTTTTATCCGAAAGATAGATTTATAGTTTTCAACAGAAACGATTATCTAACAAAAACCATTAATATAAACCTAAAGATGAGACAATTTCTACGTGTTCTATTATTGCTGTTAGCCATGAAAATAAGCTTAGCGGCTTACCCTCAGACAAATCCGTCATATAGTACCCCGTCAAGAGAAAATGCTGATAGAATAGAAAACAATTATCGCGATTCAGTAATAGAAATAGATAGTGCCGAAATTTCCGACAGAATAGAGGACACTACAAGCCGAAGTCGAGATATGATACCCCAGAAAGAAAGTACTAATTGGGGTAAACGTTCTTTTTGGGCCACATTCACTGATGTAGTGTTTACTTTTTTTGGTATTATTGCAGCATTATGGACATTGTGGTGGATGATAAAAAACTCTAGGGATGAGAAACAACAAGTTAAACAACAGTTGTCTTTATTAGAACAGGGCAATCTACAGGCTAAACTTCAAATCCAAAATCAAGAGAGAGCCCTTAAAGAATCTTCAGAAAGGAGCCGTAAACTAAATTCTGCCTTGAAAGAAAGCGTAGAAAAAATAAATAAATACTTGACCCAAAGCGACCTAAAAGTGAAGTTGACAGAGAAGAAGGATACAGTGAATAGTACCTTCAATTCTCTGTGGAACTCTGTCCTCCGTCGTGGTGGTTCGAAACTAAAAGACGGTACTATTATTAATAACGCAGCTGTTTTAACGGGTATTATCACAATGGAGACGGGTATCAATACATTTAACGATTTGCTTCCTGTAGCATCTGATAAATGTAAGGCTGTTGGCAAAATTTGTTTGGACGATATTGATTATATTTCGAAAAAGAAGAAAAAAGGCGAAGATATAGCTCAATGGTTACAGGATATGAAAACCCATTTCGATGACTTGTATAATGAAATGTCCAATTGTATTAACAACATGAAATAAACATTTGAGTTATGGACGAAATTAAAACCACACTGGAGTATTCTCTGACAGACAATAAGAGAAAATCGCCTTTTGAAATAGGGGTCGATGCGGACTCTAACGAAACTGCCTTCAAGAAGTATTTTTTTGTTGATTACCCTGACACTATTGACGTGTTGATTGACAGATTGGACAAGGCAATAGAAGGTAATTCGAACAATTCAGTCATCTTTTATGGTGCAAGCGGTAGCGGAAAAACCACTTTTCTGAATTATTATGCAGAGAAAAGTGAAAAAAGAAATGAGTTTCATTTTGTGAATCTTATTGAGTACCCGGCCGATATGGATTACGAGGAATGCATTAGAGAGGTGTTGTTGAAAAAGATATATGAAATCTTGAACGCTACTGACAACAATGTGTCGGAGTTGTTATACGACTACTTGGTAAAGCAAGAGGCTATCAATTTTTTTGATAAAAAAGAAGACAATGACATTGTTTATGATTATCTTGTATCAAATAAGATAGAAAGAGAAGATGCCGAGTATTACTTGGATTATATAGGTGTAGACGAGAACGGGGTATTTGTCAGGGGAACGAATACCAACAAGGGTTTGGTTGTGTTGTATTTATTAGCAGAACTTATCAAACATAAAACCAAGACTAACAATGACAAGAACATAGTTTTTGTTTTTGACAACCTAGATGAGATTCCTACGCAATACATATACGTTCATAGCTACAAACTAATAATGTCTGCATTTTCCGAGGTTCAGAAATTTTGCTATAATTATCTTAAGTTCGATTTTTTGGGAAAATGCACATTCATTCTTTCATACAGATCAACTAATGCCCAAATTGTTGACAGATGCCAGCAGGAAGACAGACAAATACAATCTTCAGTAAGTATTGAATTCCGTAACGAATATCAAGTTTCATACTCGCGGATGTTGAGTAAACGAATAGGTTATTATTGTGACAAGTACAAGAAAAACACAATGCAAGACAATGAGTGGAGGGTTCGAGAATTATTGAATTCAGAAAGAGACTATTGTACCAAGGTCATCAGACCTTTGTTCAATTATGATTTCCGTATGTTTGTTCACTTCTTTGTTAATCATCTCATTAGTAGAGGACTAAAGTATGTTGATGATGAATTGATAAAGCAGCCAGAGCCTGATCAGAAAAAAGAAAGGAACAAACAAATAGGAGCCAGGGGCGTTCTTATGTTTTATGCTTTAGATTCAATGCTAAAAGAAACCTCATTGAGATTGCGGACTTATGTAAATCATGAATTCGAAAATTATCAGCGATGCAATGTTTACCGGATGTCGTTCACACTCTTAAGTAATCTTGGTGGCTGGGCTTTGCAAGATGACGATTTAATCAATGCGATAAAAGAGGAGAATAGTTTCAACGATGAAACTCCGCGTATAAATTTTCTTGAATTTGCCCAAAAGGTTGAAAAGTGGTACGGTAAGGAAATGTTCAAATCTGTCATTGAAGGATTGGTTGGCTCTGTAGCATATAATTTTGAATATCCTGTTACATTGGTTGGAGGTTTAGTGGATGAATATTTTAAGGATAAGAAAAATGCACATTCAACAAGTGCTTTTGCACGATTCATAGTCAAAACATATACAGAAAATGAAAGTTCACTTGCTAATGTATACGTGAAAATCAATCCATTGTGTGTGATATATTGTTGGAGGGTTTTTATCCATTTTGAGTATTTTAATCTCATTTCAAACAAATGGGATAATCAGTCGGTTGGCGACTTTAAATATGTTCCAGTGCCGCTTTTCCAAATCACAAATGAACATGTATTAAAAGGTTGTTTAAATAGCGTTTTTTCCACAGTGAACACCATTTTGGGGAAAGCTGATGGCCATTTTTGCGATAAGTGTACAGAGACTGGCAAATCGAAATGTGATTATGGGAAGTCTGAAAAGAAAAATAATAGTGTTTCTCGCGATGAGATAAATTCATCTTTTGAAACATGCAAATCCACTTTACAAGATTTTGTTAGTGATGGGTTCTGCATTAATAAAACAATGTATGTTGTCAGAGTCATAACCTCTCATTTAAACTATCTTGACCAATATAAAACATTCATTTGGAATAAATTGAATGAGAATCCAGAGTTGTCCTACGCAATGCAAAACATCATTCTTAATCAAATGGAAAAGTATCTTGACTTGTGGGGTAACAGGAGAGTAGTGGAAAACATGACATTATTGAAGAAATATCAAAATAATGTCAAAAGAGCAAAAGAGCAATTGGAAGAGATGAAGTGCGAACCAATAGTTGTTGAAGAATTGATGGCAATGTAGAAAAAATAATACAAAAACATGCGGCCTCCCGGTCTTTACGCGCAGCCGGAGCCGCTCATGGGGGCAGGAGGGTCTTCCGCACAGCCCACACCGCCCCACGATATAGTCTGAGAAGAAACGAGGAAAAGATAAACATCTTACTTCTTCCATCTTCCATCAGACATCAACAGTGGCAGGAACAACCCGCAGGTCTCTCAAATATGGTTCAATTCCCTGCGGGCCTGCACACTTTTGAAAAACAAGAAATAATATGGCAAAAGAATACAAACTATTTATCAGTCACAGTTGGGATCACGACGATGTGCTACAGGATTTGAAGAACCTCATCGATAGCCGAGGCTATTTCCCGGCTACCTATACGCAGATTGAGAAAGATTGCCCCATCGATTCCGAAAATGCAGGGGTGATTAAGGCGAATATCACCAAGCGTCTTCAAGAATCGGATGTGGTGTTGGCAATAGCTGGTGTTTATGCCTCTTACAGCGAATGGATGCAATGGGAGATGGATAAGGCAAAGGACTTGGGCTTGAAAGTGATTGGTGTCATCCCACGAGGCCAGGAGCATATCTCGCACGAGGTGTTCAACCGTTCGGCTGTGGATGTCCGCTGGAATGCCGATAGCATAGTTGATGCCATACGCAATTACTCACGATAAAAAAACAAAAATCATATATGTTCACTTTAGTTTATATCAGAAATCAATTCAACCGTCCCGACACGCTGTTGCCCTTCTTGCGGAGCAACATAGGTCAAAGCCCGCTTTTGAGGATAGACTGCATTACGCCATATCAAGGCACGCCGCAAGACCTTATTAACGAGGTTTGCACTTATTTGAGCAGTGTTGACCCTGAAATAGAAGTGGCCTACAATGTCACCCGTACTGCCAGCACAGTTGGAGGTAACCCTCAGAGTATAGAGTTTTTGGAGATACAAATCAATGTTACCCAACGCAATTAAAGCCACGGCTATGCAATACGATATTTTCTGACACTAATCATTCGTAAACTTATTAACGATATTTATATGCCAACCGACAACAAAGCTATAACAGTTACTTATTCCAACGAAAAGCTTCGCATTCTCGTAGAAGAGTACATCACCATGCAGAAGCATGGCTTCACTTTCAAAAGCCTTTGCTCGTATGTTCTCTATCGTGCAATGGAAGAGGATAAAACTGCAAACAAAGGCCTTTATGAAAGCAATCAGTTGAGTTCTGCCGATAGTCAACGAATCTGCAATATTCTTAGAAAGGTTATTGGTGAAGGTCGAATCGCCTGTGGCTTGGTTGATTTTGTTGATGACACATTTTTTGTGAAACAATAATTGGTGCAATTAATAATATAATCAAATGGATAAAATCACCGTCACCTCGCCGTTATTGCCCAGTCTCGACGAGTTTAATGCAATGCTCAAGGAAATATGGGCAAGCAAATGGGTTACCAATAATGGCAGTTTTCATAGGCAACTTGAAAAGGCATTGGCTGAATACTTGAAAGTGCCATACATTAGCTTATTTACCAATGGTACTCTGCCGTTGCTTACAGCATTGCAGGCATTGCGTATTACAGGCGAGGTCATTACTACGCCTTATAGTTTTGTGGCTACTACCCATAGCATCTGGTGGAATGGGTGCAGACCAGTATTTGTGGATATCGAGGAAAGCACTTGTGGTATTGATCCCGAAAAGATTGAAGCAGCCATCACACCTAAGACGACTGCCATTATGCCAGTGCATTGCTATGGCAAACCTTGCAATATGGATGCTATTCAAGCTATTGCTGATAAATATGGGCTTAAGGTGATATATGACTCAGCTCATGCTTTTGGAGTGGAGGTGAATGGAGAAAGTGTGTTAAACAAAGGTGATATGGCGACATTGAGTTTCCATGCCACCAAGGTTTATAATACGTTGGAAGGCGGGGCTTTGATAATGCACGATGAGATTACAAAGAAACGTATCGACTACTTGAAGAACTTTGGTTTTGCTGGCGAGACTGAGGTGGTTGCTCCTGGCATCAACAGCAAGATGGACGAAGTGCGTGCTGCCTACGGTTTGCTGAACTTGAAGCAAGTGGACGAGGCTATCGAGAAACGTCATCAAGTGGCAATCAAGTATCGTGAGGCTTTGCGTAATGTCCCGGGTATTCGCTTCTTCGATGATATGCCCGGAGTGAGACATAACTACAGCTACTTTCCAATCTTCATCAATGCTGAAGAATATGGCCAGTCTCGTGACGAACTCTACTTCAAGATGAAAGAGGCAAACGTGCTGGGTCGTCGTTACTTCTTCCCGCTTATAAGCACATTCAGCACTTATCGAGGATTACCGAGTGCAGCTCCAGAAAATTTGCCTGTGGCAACTAAGGTGGCTAATGAGGTTATTTGCCTCCCGATGCACCATGAACTATCAAATGAGGATATTGACAGAATATTAAGCTTAATTGTAAAATGAAAAAAATATTAGTCCTTCCCGGAACGCAGTGGCAAGTGCCACTGATTGAAAAAATTCAGGAGATGGGTCACCAGGCTCTTGTGGTTAATCCTGACCCGAATGCCCCCGGCATGAAGGTGGCGGATCAAGTGTTGGTTTCGGATATTTTCGATAAAGAACGTGTGGTTTCTTTTGGTCGTGACCAAAAGATTGGTGCTGTGATGTCTGATGAATGTGACATTGCCATGAACCTTGTGGCAGAGCTAGGCAAGACCTTTAATGTGCCTACACTTGACGAGGAATCAGCCGCCCTCTACACGGATAAGTTCTTGATGCGCGAGTTCAGTAAAAAGCATGGTTTGCGTTATCCTGAATACAAGTTCTGCAAGAGTGTTGATGATGCTGTAGCATTACTGAAAGAAATAAACAGGCCTATCATCATTAAGCCCCTTGACAGTAATGCCAGTCACGGTGTGTTTAAATGCACAACCGAGGAAGAAGTGCGCAAGCACTTTGATGAGTCTATGTCTTTTTCTCGTGTTGAGAAGTCTGTGTTGGCAGAGCGTTTCATTGTGGGTACGGAGTTCACCATTGACGGTGTTAAGACACCTCATGGTCATTACACGATGGCTATCAGCGAGAAGAAACATTTTGCCCACAACGAAAGCATTGCCAACGAGCTGCTGTTTTCGCACTATAATCCAAAATTCGATTACGATAAGCTGAGAGCTACCAACGATGCATTTGTGATGAAGAGCAACCTCCAGTTTGGATTTACCCACGCAGAATACAAATACGAAGATGGTGAGTTCTTCTTGATTGAGATAGCTGCACGTGGCGGTGGCAATATGATTTCCAGCTGCATCACCCAGTATATGACGGGTTACGACACCTATCGCTATTTGGTAGAGTGTGCCACTGGAAATGTCCACGATGAGGATTTCTCGTTGCGTCCTGAATACAAAGACCGTGCGGCTGTTTTAAAATTCTTCGAAACGCCAGGAGGCGGTGGAAAGGTGAGAGATATTAAAGGTTTGGATTATATCGAAAACGAACCTGACATCAAGCACTATCGCCTGAACTTCAAAATAGGCGATACCATAGAGAACGCCCTGAACGACTCAGTGCGTATTGGTTTCTACATTGTTTGTTCTGAAAACATGCAGAAACTCCGTGAAATGATAAACAACGTTGAAAAGAACTTCCAGATTATTTACTAACGATTATGGATACTGCAACTATTAAGCAACAAGCCCTCGAACTGATTGAGGCCAACAAGATTTCGACCACTGAAATTGCCGATGTGTTGGGCAAAACCGGTCAGATTGAGGGAGTTCATGCTTTGAATGCACAGATGTTCAAGGCGGGCGAAGTGAAGGTGATTTATGCCATCAACAACAGCAATTATGAGGTGCATAAACAGTTGGCCGAGAGCGATGACATTAAGGATAAGATTCTCTTTATCTATAATGTGAATTGCGACCGTGCCGTGTTTGGCGACTTGGTTTCCAAGTACATCATGCTCTATAAGCGTGCCAAGGCTATTGTTATCAATGGCAAACTGCGTGACGCTCATACACTGATAAAGGAAAAGTATCCGATTTGGTTGGAGGGTGTTAGCCCCATTGGTTGTGTCAACCGCCCTAATGGTCCTGAAATTGACTCTGCAGTGTTGCAGGAAATCAAGGACAAGTATGACGGCAGTATCATGGTGTGTGACGATAGTGGTGTTGTGATGATACCCAAAGACAAAATCGATGAGAAACTTCTAACTAAACTTGAATTCATCGAATTCCAAGAGGATATTTGGTTCTACTGTGTGGATACGTTGAAGATGAGTACCTTCGATACAGTTTGCAAAAAGAAGTATTTGGAAGGTGGCCTTATCGACGATAAGATGCTGATGAAGTTAAATGAAATACAAAAGAATATGTAATATAATAAAAAGCTATGAGATTCACTATCATAGGTTGCGGTAATTCTGGTCTCATACATGCAGCCAAACTATACGAGAAAGGCCATGAAGTGGCATTGTTGAAGACCTCTAACACCAATGGCCGTTTTTTTGATATCATCCAAGAAGAAAACGGATTCAAAGTCAAAGACGATACTATTCAAGGAAATGGTCACTCTTTTTTTGTGAAACCAGCCTTGATTACTAGGAATGTTAAGGAAGCGGTGTGTTTTGCCGATATTATCATGGTGATGACCACCACGTTGCAGCATGAGTTTGTTGCAGAACTTATTGCCCCTTACGTAAAAGACGGGCAGACCATTGTTCTTGTTCCAGGCTATATGGGCAGTCTTATCTTCAAGAAGTTCATTCACAAAGATGTAACCTACAGTGAATGGGAGACTACTGCCTACAATGGACGTATTGTTAATAATGAGTATGTGAGGATCTCGTTCTACAATCCGAGAAATGCCATCTCTGTTTTGCCAGTGAGCCGTACAAAACAGGTTTTGGATATATTCTCACAATGTTTTGACAACACAAAATACGCTCGTAAACATATCCTTGAATCGGCATTCCACAATCCCAATATGATAGTACATCCTATTGGAATTTTGTTCTCTGCATCTCGGATTGAATATAGCAATGGCGAGTTCTGGATGTATCGTGAGGCTTTCACACCATCGGTGGTTAATGTAATCAAGGCTTTCGATGTGCAAAAGAATAAAGTGTTGCAAGCGTTCAATTGCGAACCATTGGATTACTTCGAAGCTGCCAAGTGGCGTAATGAGGAAGATTTGAGTATTGATGCAATGGCTGTATTCCGCTCGTTTGCAGATTCAAGCAACAAAGGCCCGTCATTCATCAACCATCGTTACTTGTTAGAGGATGTACCGATGGGTCTTGGCCTTTATATTTCAGTTGCAAAATTGGTGGGTGTGGATACTTCTATTCAAGAGGGTATTGCTTCGCTTGCCTCTGCTTTGTTGAACAAAGATTTGAAATCCGAAGTAAGAACTATTCAATATCTTCTAAATAAGGATGATGTAACGGTTGAAGACGTCAGAAAGATCATCATGGGTTAATTATTTTAGAAGTTTTTTCTTTATCTGTTATCAATGGATACTGATAATTTAAAAGCAAAAACACTTTCAAGTGTAATGTGGACTTCCATACAGAGGTTCTCCACAATAGGCATTTCTTTTGTTTCTGGCATTGTATTAGCGCGCCTTCTTACGCCATTTGATTATGGCTGCATAGAAATGTTGGCTATTTTTATGGTGTTTGCTAATACTTTTGTTGATGCCGGTTTTGGATCTGCTCTGATACAAAAAAAACATCCTACCCAAGAAGATTATTCCACGATTTTTTTCTGGAATTTAGGAATGGCTTTGGTGTTGTATGTCATATTGTATTTCTGTGCGCCAGCGATTGCAAGGTTCTACGAAATACCTATACTTTGCGATGTTCTTAGAGTTCAAGGTTTGGTTCTTTTCATAAGCGCGTTTAATCTTGTTCAAAGAAATCAATTGCAAAAAAACATGAATTTCAAGATGTTGTCAATAGTTACTGTAATAACTTCATTGATATCTCTTGGAGTTACAATTTACATGGCATACAAAGGTTTTGGTGTTTGGTCATTGGTTGCCCAGAATATTATTACGGCTGCAATACCTGCAATTGTATTTTGGTTTTATGTGAAATGGAGACCCATTTGGGTGTTCTCTCGCCAGTCGTTTAAAAATCTTTTCAGTTTCGGTCTATTTGTGTTTCTTTCTCAACTTGTGAATCAAATTGGCTCAAAACTTACTAGTTTACTTATTGGGAAAGTGTATAATCCGTCAACATTAGGATATTACTCAAAGGCCGCTGGTACTGAAACGCTTGCCTCTTCCACTATTTCGTCAATAATGACGCAAATTACATATCCTTTATATGCTCAGATTCAAGATGACAAGAATGCGTTGGGTAATGTCATCAAACGTTTAACAACCTCAATAGCTTATGTTACATTCCCAATGATGTTTGTTTTAATGCTAATTGCGAAACCAGTCTTTGTATTATTGTATTCAGACCGCTGGTTGGCTAGTGTACCGTATTTTCAAGTGCTTTGTTTGGTTGGCCTTGCCGATTGCTTACAAGCCGTAAACACACAATCAATAGCAGCTATTGGTAAAAGTAGATTGATGTTTCGGTGGACTTTAATAAAGCGAACCTTAGGTTCGACATTTATTATAGTAGGATTGTTTGTGTGGGGGATGAAAGGTTTGTTATGTGGTGTGGTGCTGTACAATTGGTTCTGTTATTTCGTAAATATTGGGCTTGTGTCAAAACATATTGGGTATAAATGGCAACGCCAACTATTGGATTTGATGCCTATGGCAGTTGCAGCAACAGTTTCGGCTGCGGTTAGTTACGTCATCACATCAATGTTGAATTTGTCACTCTATCCAGATGGTATTGTAAAATTTGTAATATGCATTGTTCTTTATATGGCATGGTCATTGATTTTCAAACCAGAAGCTTTTACATATACTTTGACAATAATCCCAGCTAAATATAGATTTTGGGAAAAGAAAATAAAAAATATTGAATAACAATCATTATGTTTAAATATCTGATTTACAATAAGTTGATAGGGGGGGGGTAGATGGCTCTCTAACAAACTGAATGATATGTCTTTGACATATTATTGGAAGCTACAATTTGGTGCAAATGCAACTAGAAAGGCCGTGGCTTCAACGGTTTATTTAAGTAAAGAAGAAGAGGAACAAATAAAGAAACATTGGACAGGAATAAAAATTGATGATTTTTGGTTCAAGTGGTATAAAAAAGCATGTATAGTCAGAAATGAGAATAGCACCTACGATTATTCAGACATTCTTTGGAAATACATCCCAGATGACTATTATTTCAAGTCCTTATGCGGTTGTTTTCACGATTTAAAAGCTTGCGAAGCCATTGACGATAAGAATCTGTATGATTTATATTTCCACGATATAATACAACCAGAAACTGTATTAAGAAAGATAAATGGCGTATTGTTGGATAAAACCTACACTCCATTAAGTTACAAGGAAGCTTTGACCTTAATCCGAGCAAAGGGTCTGGTTGTGCTAAAATCAGCAAAGGACTCGTGCGGTGGGAAAGGATTGTGGTTTATTGGTGATAATGTGACTGACGTAGAAATAGAGAAACAACTGCGTGAGCGCAATGTTTATGTGGTTCAAGAGTGTATAAACCAACATGGTGCACTGAAAGCAATACATCCAGAGTCAATAAATACATTAAGAATTACAACTTTCTATTATAGCGAAGAAATGCATGTTCTTTCATCTGTGTTAAGAATGGGCTCTGGAAATAGTAAAGTTGACAATTCTTCTTCTGGTGGTATTTTTTGTGGAATAAATGAAAATGGATGTTTAAGAAAGTTTGCCTATAATAAAAAGATGAATGTTTTCGAAACTCATCCCACAACAGGACTGAGATTTGAAAATTATTCAATTCCAGGATATGAGGCTTGTAAAGGGTTCGTAACGAATCTTGCATACAGGTTCTTACAAGTGAGCCAGCTTATTTCTTGGGATTTGGCAATAGATGAAAAAGGGCGACCTGTATTAATTGAGGTAAACCTTAAATATGGTGACATTGATTTTCACCAAATAGCTAATGGACCATTTTTTGGTGAATTGACTGAGAATGTAATTAAGAGCGCATCTGGCCCTTAAATGGATTCAAAAACATATTTTTAATACAATAAAAAATGAATAAGAACGGATTGACTATTAATAGTTTAAAACAGTATTTACTGCTTGTTCATCGAGAATCTAAAATTCGTAAAAATGAGAGGAAAAGATTTCTTTCTGACGCAGAGAAAAAATTCAAAGAATTAGATTCTCATCTGGGTTCCCTTAAAGACTATAAGAGGTTATTGTATAAACATCGGTTTAGTTATGATGAATATTTAAGATATAAACTTTATAGCTTATCAAGGAGAGAAAGAAATGCAATCCTCTCAACCTGTGAGATGAACTCAATATATAGGAAATTCGTTCATGATAAAGTTCGTAAGGTATTTGTCGATAAGACTACTTGTCTAGTATTATTCAACAAATGGGTTCGCAGGAAATGGTGTTTGGCGAAGGAAACAAGTTACGAAGATTTTGTTACGCTTGTTTCTTCGAAAGATTGTATTGTAAAACCAATTAATGGAGAATGCGGAAAAGGAATCTTCAAGATAAAAAAAGAAGATAATATAGATTATGCTGCATTATATGAGACTTGCAAAGCGAACGATATGCTGATTGAAGAATGCGTATATGCCTGTGAAGAAATAGAGAGATTTCACCCATCTTCATTAAATACCATTCGTGTCGTCACCATGTCAAATCAGGATAAATGTGCTATAATAGGAGCAGCATTAAGGATGGGTGTAGGTGGAAGTATAATAGATAACATTGGAGGTGGTGGGGTGTTTGTACCTGTTGAAGTAGGAACAGGAGTAATTAGGCAAAACGCTATTGATTCATATGGAAATGAGTATGAAGCACATCCTGATACAAGCAGATTGTTTAAAGGAACTCAAATACCACATTGGAGTAAGGTAGTTGAATGTGTAACTGAGGCTTCAAAGTTAGTAGATGGAGCTCTTTTTACGGGGTGGGATATTTGTATTCTGCCTTCGGGTGAGGTAGAGTTAATAGAGGCAAATTCAGCACCTGATATTATTGCTATTCAGTTTGTTCCTAACTATGAGAAGAAGTTTTTGATAAGGGAAACAGGTATAGAAATGACAGGTTTAAACCTTTTAAGACTAACTTCAATATGGAGTAAATCATATAGGATTCGTGATAATAATTAAGATTTTGAAACAATATTAAAATTTTAATTATCAACATTTATTGACAATTAATAAGTATAACAATATGATTAGAATTAAAAAACCATTTATCTATGAAGATGGCAAATACGCTTATCTGAAGGCAAAGATAGAAATATCAAAAGATGCTGTTGACGCATATAAAGCATCTCGTAGTTATCTTCCAAAATGTCATTGGAGAACAGAAATAGATTATCCACCGGCCTATTGGTCAAGCGATGACGGAGGTTTGTGGTTTGCAGTGCCAGTCAAATATAAAGATTATCTTTGCGCAGATAGGAGCGATGCGTTTGTTGTGGCAATGTTATGGTATGCCATGATTACAGGTTCTGACATCGAAACAGAGGCTCCAATGTCTGAAAAGATGTGGTTTCATATTACCAGATACCTCATTCCGGCATTATGTACGGAGCAGAACGGCTTTCGCAGAATAAATATTTCGGGGCCAACAACAGACGAACCCTACAAAAACAACGGAGGGGTTGGTACAGGAATGTCGTGTGGAGTCGATAGTTTCTACACCATGCATGAATACTTGAGAGAAGATACACCTAAGAAATATCGGTTGACACATCTAGCATATTTCAATATGGGTGCTATTTTTCACCCCAACCGTTCAGAAAAGAAGGAATACACGCTCAAAGAGTTTTATGAAACCACCGACCGCATGTCGGAAGAAAAAATGGAGAATGCACGACAGGTGGCAGAGCAAGCAGGTTTACCATTAGTGTATGTGAAGTCAAATATGGACGAGGATTATTACAGAGGTGCATACGGTTATACTGGGGTATACCGTAATTGTGCAATGGCACTTTCGCTACAAGGCTTGTTTTCTGTTTACTATAATTCTTCTGGTGGCTGGCCAGGGTATTTTGATTTAAGTATAACAGAAGGTTCACAACACTATGAAGCGCTACTCTGTACATGCTTAAGCACAGAGTCACTCTCTTTTATTCTATCGGACTATGCTACAAGATTAGAAAAGACCATAACCATTGCTGATGACAAATTGGCTCAGAAATACCTTGATGTTTGTTTTTGTTTCAACAGTTGCGGTAAATGTTCTAAGTGTATAAGGACATTAGTTACATTGGATGTCATAGATAAAGTTGATTCTTTTAGCAACATTTTTGATGTTGACTATTTTAAAGCTCACAGACCTGAAGCTTATACGCAGATTCTTTTAACCAAAGATGGTGACGAAAAAGAAGATGATGCCGTTTTTGCAAAAGATATTTGCAGGCTGGCTTCTCAAAAACAATGTATCCCTCCTGAGGCAATTGAAAATTACAACTCAATTACGAGAAAAACGAAGAGAAGAAATGCGTTGAAAAAGAACAAGGTGATACGGTTTGTTTATAATACTTTTAGACATATTAAAAACTAATATTTACGCTAAATTTATGTTCATCAATGAACGTTTATCCTAAACAATTAATTATATGAGACTCATTAGCAGATTGATAGAAAGAGTACAAATTTGGTACTTTGGCAGAAAGGGTTTTAGCCCTCATTATGTAACTTTTTGGCGCAAAGAAATGAGACAAAGTTACAAAGATAGTAACTTGCCAAGAAGGGATAAAAAATGGGCTTTTGACCGTGGTTTTAAACCATTCCGCTTTACACAATATGGTTTGACGGAAGAGAATTATAGAAATATAATGAGTGAAAGAGATTATTTCTATCTCTATCCTTTAAATAATAAATATCGTAGATGGATTGATGATAAATTGACCATGAAGTATATCCTTGCTCCGTTTGACAAGTATATGCCACGTTATTATTATCATTTGCTTAAGGAACGAGGTGTAATGAGATTGATGGATTGTCCAGAGGGCTATAAAAGCAATAGTGGTGATGTGGCGCGATTACTGCGGGATAAAGGTCAGCTGGCGATTAAAATGACGGCTGGTACTTATGGGATAGGATTTTTCAAGGCAGAATACAAAGAGGAAAAGTATTATGTCAATGGTAAAGACTATGATGAGGATGGTTTTAAGACTTTCATCACTGGACTTGAAGATTATATTGTGACGGAATTTGTCGAAATGCATCATGAATTAAAGGCTTTGAATCCTTGCTCAGTCAATACGGTTCGAGTTATGGTTATCAATGAGCATGGCGATGATCCGATTGTGCCATTTGCATATATGAGAATTGGCACCAAAAAGTCTGGTATTGTTGATAATGTCGCCCAAGGAGGAATGTTCTGCAAAGTGAATGTGGAAGACGGTCATTTTTATGATGGAGAAACAGCTTTCAATCATGAAATTGTAAAGGTTGAATATCACCCTGATACTCATATAAAGATTGATGGATATTTACCAAATTGGGATATAGTGAAAAAAGAATTGGTGAACATGAGCCTTTATTACCCGCAATTGAAGTGGCTGGGCTATGATATAGCTATCACCGAAGATGGTTTCAGCATCATTGAAATTAATTCGCATCAAGGTCTTCATAAGGCTCATCAGTATAACGAAATTGTGAATGGTTTCCTTTTCCGTGAATTGAAAAAGAAAAAGGAGAAATTTCATATCAAATAGTGTTTCATATTGAAAAACTAATGTATCATGGTTAAAGAGAATTTATTAATCGTAGGCACATCCGTAACGGCACAAAGCATCCGTTCCTATATTAAGGATTATGGATTGTTCAATCTGTTGGGCTTCGTAGTGGATAAAGAATACAAGAAAGGCGATTCCTATTTGGATGAACCAGTATATACTTTTGATGAATTGCCCAAAGAGTTTGATAAAAACAGAGATTTCTTGTTTGTCGCTATGGAATGGGATAGGCTCAATTCAACAAGAAGGAAATTGTACAAGAGGCTTAAATCGGAAGGCTATAAATTGGCGAATATCATTTCTCCTCATGCTATCATTCACGGAAATGTTTTGGGTGATAACTGCTGGATTTGTGATGGGGTAATCATTGAGAACGATGTAAAAATATATGAAGATGTGATGGTGAAAAGCGGAGCTAAGATAGCCCATTTATCTACAATTTATCCACATTGTTTTGTCGGAGCAAACAGTTTTCTTGCGGGAGGGGTTAATTTGGGTGAGCAAACCTATGTTGGCGTTTCGGCCACAATATTTAATAGTGTCAATATCGGAAAAAAATGCTTAATCGGTGCTTGTGTATACGTTAAGCGTAATTTGCCGGATTGCTCTGTGATAAAAACAAAAAATGATGAATTTGACATTAGACAATATCCAGAAGACGAGATAGAAAACAAACTTTTGGCTGCTATCAAAATCAGGTAGTTTTTGTTTTGTAGTTTTGTTTGACTGTTGAGTATTGCTAAAACACCCAATATGGAACAAAGAGATAAATATATGGTTGCAGTACGATGCATGACCTACAATCAATCTTTGTATATTGAAGAGTCTTTGCATGGTTTCACTATACAGGAAACTAACTTTCCAGTCGTATATATAGTCGTTGACGATGCGTCAACGGACGGGGAACAGGATCAGTTGCGCAATTGGGCGGAGACCCACCTTTGTTTTGAAGAAGGTATGCTGTTGTGGAAAACCATGCCTTATGGACAACTATCTGAGGCAAAGCTTAAGGGTAACGACAAGGCAACATTTGTATTCGTGCTTCTTGACGAAAACCATACCCAAACTGGTAGGAGAAGTCTAAAATCCGAATATGTTTCAGAATGGAACAACGCCGCCAAATACAACGCACTATGTGAAGGTGATGACTATTGGACAGATCCTCAAAAGCTTGCCAAACAAGTGGAGATTCTTGAATCGGATTCGGAAATCGGCCTTTGTTATGCAAGTGCTAAAGTGTATGATGAGGATAGTCATTCATTTTCGAAAGAGATAAAGGGACACAAATTTGAAACCTTTGAGCAGCAGTTGATGTGGAATTATATTCCGACATTAACAGTGTGTATGAGGACGGATATGAGAATGCAATATGAATCAGAAAAAAGGAATTGGGAGGAGGCAAGCTCATGGAAAATGGGTGATTATCCAATGTGGTTGTGGTTTTGCTTAAATAGCAAGGTTTCATATATAGATGAAGTTGTTGCGGTGTATAGAGTATCTCAAGGAACGGCTTCGCGCCCTAAAACCATGGCTGGAGAAAAAGCGTTTGTTGAAAGCACTTATAGTATTAAGATGCATTTTGCCCCAATGGCCTCAGTGGATAAAAGCCTTTTGTTTAAAATAGAAAGTGACAGAGCCAAAGGTTTGGCTTTTGTTTACATTAATAATAATGATTTCGCTAATGCTAAGATTTATATAAAACAATTGCCATTTTTGTGTCGCTTCCGAGTAGTGTTGTATTTAATTAAAAAGAGAATATTTGGTTGATGAGACTATAAGAAAAAAACAGTAAAAAAAAGAATGTTGAACAAAAACAAGTTAAATATGAATAGTAAGAAAGTAGTGATTATTGGCGGTGAAGGCAATGGTGGTGTTATTGCCTCCTGCATCGAGGACAACCGCAACCGTTTCGACGATTTGGAATGGGAGGTTGTCGGTTTTTTAAACGATTTTGAAACCCAAGTGGATGGTTTCCCTGTGATTGGCAAACTGTCTGATTTACCACGGTTGTTGGCTGAAACTGATTATTATTTCATTTGGGCCATACATCTTGTGGCCAGAAACTATAAGACCGCTGAGATGTTTGAAGCTGCCAATATCCCTGATGACCGTTTGGCCACCGTGGTTCACAAATCGGCCTTCATCGGCAAGGGTGCAACGCTTTGCCCCGGCGCCTTTGTGATGTACAACTGCTATATCGGCCCCAATGCTCACATTGGCAAGTGCAGTTTGGTGATGGCAAATTGCTGCATAGGACATGACACTTGGATTGACGATCTCTGCCATTGCTCGGTAGGATCCATTATGACGGGCTATTCCCGTTTGGAGTATTGCTCTGACCTTGCGGTGGGTTCCACCATCATTGCCTACAAAGTGGTGGGCAAATATTCGATGGTGGCAGCCAATGCTGTAGGGACACACGATGTGCCAGAAGGAGAAGTGTGGGTTGGAACGCCTGCTAAGTTTTTAAAGAAAATGAATAAAGAATAATAAAAAGATGAAACTAGATAAATTTAATGGAACTAATGTAAGGATTAGCCCATCAGCTATCATTGGCAAGAATGTTAAAATCGGTGACAACACAATTATTTATGATAATGTTGAAATCGGAGATAACTCTATAATTTGCAACGATTGTATAATAGGTGAACCGCTAAATGGATACTATGGTAACCTCGATTGTTACGAAAATCCCAAAACCATTATTGGTGCTAATTCTCTAATTAGAAGCCATACAATTATTTATGCTAACAACGTATTTGGCGAAGGTTTTCAGACAGGACATCGTGTCACAATTCGAGAGAACACGGTTATGGGCGTACATTGTAGTGTTGGTACGCTGAGCGATATCCAGGGACATTCCACTTTTGGAAATTATGTTCGAATGCACAGCAGCGTTCATATCGGTCAAGCCTCTAAAATAGGAAACTATTGCTGGATTTATCCGTTCACAGTGTTTACTAATGATCCCACTCCACCATCTGAAATTTGTATTGGACCTACAATTGGCGACTATTCCATAGTGGCCACTCAGTGTTTGTTATTGGCTGGGGTAAAAATAGGTCAGCATTGTTTGGTTGGGGCTTGTAGTATGGTGACTAAAGATTTGGCTGATTATTCTGTTGCAGTTGGATCTCCAGCTAAGATGGCAAAAGACATTCGTGAAATTATTGATCGTGAAACAGGTGAAAAACATTATCCCTGGCCTCTTCACTTTAGTCGTTATATGCCCTGGCAAGAAATAGGTTTTGAAAAATGGCAACAAATGAAAAATGAATAAAAACAATAAAAACTTAAATACATGAATATTCCATTTTTGTCTTTATGTGATGTCACCGCTTTACATGGTGAAGAGATTAATGCTGCCGTCACCCGTGTAGTGAATGGCGGCTGGTACCTCCAAGGTGAGGAAAACAAACGATTCGAATCCAACTATGCCAACTTTATCGGAGCAAAGCATTGCATTGGCTGCGCCAACGGCTTGGATGCCTTGATTTGGATTTTCCGTGCCTATATCGAGCTGGACGTGATGCAGCCTGGCGACGAGGTAATCGTTCCGGCCAACACTTATATTGCCACCATCCTCTCCATTACGGAGAATGGCTTGAAGCCTATTTTGGTGGAACCAAAGTTGAACACCTTGGAGATTGATGATGAACTGATTGAAAAGGCCATCACACCCAAGACCAAGGCCATCTGCATAGTTCACCTTTATGGCCGCAATGCCTACACCGACAAGATTGGGGCTTTGTGCAAGAAGTACAATTTGAAGCTTGTTGAGGACAACGCCCAGGCTCATGGCTGCAAGCACATCGATGGTCGCACCACCGGCTCGATTGGTGATGCGGCTGGTCATTCATTCTACCCCGGCAAGAACCTCGGAGCTTTAGGCGATGGTGGTGCTGTAACCACCAGCGATGATGCTTTGGCAGAAGCCGTTCGCACTTTGGCCAACTATGGTTCGCAGAAGAAGTATGTCTTCAAATACACAGGCCGCAACAGCCGTTTGGATGAGATTCAGGCTGCGGTGCTGGATGTGAAGTTGAAATACTTGGTTGTGGATAATGCTCACCGTAAGCAGGTAGCTAATTACTACTACGACCATATCAACAACCCGCTAATCACCTTGCCCGACCGCTTGCCTGACGAGCAGAACGCTTATCACCTGTTCCCAATCCTCGTTGCCAATGGCAAGCGCGATGCCTTGCACGACTATTTGGAGCAGAACGGAGTTGGTACGGTGATACATTATCCCATTGCCCCTCACAAGCAAGAGTGCTATAAAGAATGGAACTACATGAGTTTCCCCATCACCGAGTGCATTGCTGACAATGAATTGAGTCTTCCGATAGGACCAAGTATAAAAAAGGCCGATGTGGAAAAAATAGTGTGTTTGATAAATGAGTTTTAATTGCTTATAGCTATAATTATTTTGTTATTATAATCGTTAATAACATGAATGTTTGGAATCCATCAAACTTTACGGTATTATTAATATTCTTACTTCTTTGTTTTGTTCCCACCAATATTTTCTTTGTTGATGGAATCGACTCTATTTCGCTATTAATTATAACACCATTATTGTTGTTGTTGGCAATAATAAAATTATCTTGCTATTTAAAAAATAATGAAATAAAATTATATTTCATTTGGTTTTTGTGGGTTGCTTTTACTTGTGTAACAGCTATAAGACCTAATCTGGCTTTTCAGAACTTAAAAACAATAGCTGGTGGTGTTATGATGAGTTTGATTTATTATTTGTTCTCTCATAAAGAAAAGCTTCTTCCATACCTTTATGCTGTTTTTATTGTAATATTAATGGCAGAATTATACTATGTGAGCGCTGCGTTTGATGTTATTGATTTGGGAGTTGATATTAGGGCAAATGATGAGAAACTAAATGCGAATACCATAGCATATATGTGTTTTTATTCCGTTTGTAGCGTATATTATATCGGGGACTTAGTAAAAAACAAATCTATTGCAAGATTATTAAAAATGTCGTTTTTTGCGATGATTCCTGTTGTTATTTACGTTTCGTTTATTACGGCTTCACGCCAAGTTCTTCCTACTTCGTTAGCAGTCTGGGTGTTCCTGTTTTATCAACGTTATTTAAAGGGAAGTGGAAAAAGTAATAATAAATTATTTATAATTATTGTTGTTTCTATTGCAGCTGTTGTTTTGTATGATAAAGTGTTCCAGTCTTTGTATAGTGGTAGTATGTTGGCTTTGCGTACAGAAGAAACTGATGCAACTGATACCCGTTTCTTAATTATTAAAGAAGCCTTGCGTGTTAGTTCGGATTATTTGATTTTTGGAGTTGGTTCTGGAAATTTTGTTCATATGAATCAATACCACATTTTTACACATAATTCCTATCTTGAAATGTTGGTTTCTTCGGGCATTTTAGGACTTATTCTTTATGTTGCAGTTATCTATAAGTTCTTAAAAAATCAGATGCTTCGTTACAGAGCCACAAGAGATTCGGCTTTTATTACATTTTTTGCAGTTGGTGTTTTATGGAGTATTTATAATTTTTTATATGTCTTTTATGTTGGTGTTTATCTTATGCCTTTTTTGTTCCTGATGATGGGGCACAGTGATTACTTGTATCGTAAACATCTTTCAATGTCATATATATAGAAATAGATTATATTATGGGGCGAGTAATATTATTTACAGAGGTTTTCCCTTATTATGGGCGGGAGACTTTTCTTGAGGTAGAGATTAAATATCTGGCTCAAAGTTTTGATAAGGTCTATTTATTTCCTTTTAGGTCAAAAGGTACAGATTTGAAACCGCTTCCAAGTAATTGTGAGGTGATGCCTGCCATTACTAAAACTAAAGTAGGAATGTATTTGGGTTTACTGGTGCCTTCGCGGGCACATTTAGTATTTTCCAAAGAGCTTTTTTCTAAAAAGGTATTTTCTAATTGGAAAAGTTTCAAGACTTGGATTATTGCTTTTGCCATGACTAATAGTTATTTGCATAATAAAACAATAAGAAAAGTTTTTAAAGAATCAGACGAGGGGGATGTCTTTTATTCCTATTGGGGAAAAGGAGGATGCTTTCTGGCTCCTTTCCTCAACTGGGAAGGGAAGTTTATTTCTCGTTTTCATGGCGAATGGGATTTGTGGGAAGAGAGATGTGGAAACTATGGCCCGTTGCGGCAGGAGATATTGTCACGATTGAGTATTGCGTTTCCAATTTCAAATAAAGGAGAGCGGTACTTGAAAAGCAGATATAATACTAATCGGGTTGTTGTTTCAAGATTGGGTACACAATATCACGGGAAATCATATCGTAGTAAGGATGGGTGTTTTAGAATTGTGAGTTGTTCAACAATTGATGCCAACAAACGGGTTCTGTATATGTTGGACGTGTTTTCTTCTACAACATTCCCTATTGAGTGGACTCATATAGGAATTGGCCCTGATATGGAAACTCTTCAAAATAGAGTCAAAGCCAATAATAATCCCAATTTGAAAGTAAACATAAAAGGAAGACTTGCCAACAACGAGGTTTTTGATTATTATTTAAGCAACCCTGTTGATTGTTTTATCAACTTAAGCTATAGCGAAGGTATCCCTGTTTCAATAATGGAAGCAATATCCTGTAATATTCCAGTTATTGCAACAAATGTAGGATCAACATCTGAGATAGTGTGTGATGAGACGGGCGTGCTTCTTACGTCTGAGCCTACAATTGAGGATGTTCTGAATGCTATTCAAAAGATAAAAAATGGCGACTATGCTCCGTTTGATTTTTGGAACCAAAACTATAATGCAAAGAACAATTATAGGAAGTTTATTGTCGAATTGCAAAAAAAGTAAAGATGAAGTATTGTTTCTTAACGGGATTATATGGGAGGTCTGATTCATTAATGGTGAAAAGGCATGGACGTTCTTTGGTTGATGCCGGTTATGAAGTGTATATGGTTCTGTGTGATGGTTTTCCTGATGAGATAAAGGAAGGGATACACTTTGTTTCAACAGGTTATAAACCAAAGAATCGAATAGGCAGGTTGTTTACTAAAGAAAGATTATTGGAAAAAGCACTTTCAGTTGATGCTGATTATTATCAGATATCGGATCCTGAGTTATTGCCTTTAGCACCTTCGTTGAAAAAAAAAGGTAAAAGAGTATTGTTTAATCTGAGGGAATATTACCCGGAGATGATAAAACATAAGGAGTATATCCCGAAGACTATAAGGGGGGTGTTGTCACGCATTTACGAAAGAAAAATGAAACGTTATTTGCCTTTATATGATGTCGTGGTATGTGTGACAGATAGTATGAATTCATTGTTGAAGGACAAATGGGGGTTAACGAACACGATGGTGGTTTCCAATTTCCCATGGGTTAATAATGGTTTCAATCTGACATTTGAAGAGTATTGTAACAGGGGTGACGTGCTATGTTATGAGGGTACCATTTATTATCAAAGTAGGCAGGAAAATGTTTTCAAAGCATTGGAGCAGTTGCCCCAAGTCCATTATGTTTTAGCAGGTAAATTAGATGAGAACTATAGTTTCATCAAAGATTTGCCGTATTGGTCAAAGGTGGAATTTATCGATGGATTCCGATATGAAGATTTACCAAGTATCTTGGCAAAAGCAACTATCGGTAATGTCTTTCGAGATTTTTTTGGAAAAGACGGCTCATTGGGTGTGTTGAAAATATTTGATTCTATGGAGGCTGCTTTGCCAATCCTTCTTGCTGACACTCCTGTGTATCGGGAATTGGTTCAAAAGTATAATTGTGGCATTTGCTTGAATCCAAATGATGTTTTTCAAATTGAAAACGCCATAAAATACCTTGTGGAGCATAAAAGAGAAGCATACGAAATGGGTCAAAATGGAAGAAGAGCAGTAATAGAAAAGTTCTGTTGGGAGAAAGAGTCTGAAAGATATCTGGAAGCAATTAAAAGAATCAAATAAAAAAATTGTTTATGACATCAACAATTTGGTTCATCAATAAAGAGGTTGCACCATCGAACGAGTATTCTACTCACATGCGAACACTTCGCCAAGCCAAGTATTTTCAAGACAAAGGCTATGGCGTGAAGGTGTTTTGTTCTGCGGTTGTACATAATTCAAATATTGTACATCGATTCAACGGCTTATGGAAAGAGGAAATCCACGATGATGTACCCTTGGTTTTTGTGAAGTGTCCTGAGTATGGAGAAAGTTTTGTGAAGAGAGTTATTGCTTTCTTTGTATTCTCTGTGAATATACTCAGGATTAGGATGGATGACAAGCCCGATATCATTGTTCACGAGTCGAAAACTCCTTTTGATATTTTGTGCATGAGGTTGGCAAAGAAATATAAGGCTCGTTACATTGTTGACATTGAAGATCTTTGGCCATATGAATTTGAACAATTAGGGATATTGTCACCCAAAAATCCAGTGTTAAAATTATTCTACAGGTTGCAACGGTATATTTATTCAAAAGCCGAGCATGTGGTTATTTCTGCAGAAGGAGGAAAGGATTATGTTCGAGATAGAAAATGGGATAAAGAACAGGGTGGCCCAATTGATATTAAACGGGTGCATTATGTGAACAATGGTATCAGTTTGGAAGAATTTAAATACAACGCTACAAACTTCTCAATTGATGACGAGGATTTGGTCAGGGATGATATTTTTAAAGTTATCTATTTGGGAAGCATTAGGCTTGCCAATAATCTGGACCAATTGCTTGATGCAGCCAAATATTTAAAGGATGAACCAAAAATAAAGTTTTTTGTTTTTGGCGACGGGCCTGAGCGCGAAGGTTTGGAACAACGATGCAAAGATGAAGGAATTGACAATGTAGTTTTCAAGAACAAGTGGATTGACTTGAAATATGTGCCGTATGTTTTGTCACACGCTAATTTGCACATTTTGAATTATGGCAAAAACTGGGCGCATTATGGCGGTTCCATGAATAAGATGATGATGGCTTTCGCCAGTGGGAAACCATTGGTATGCAATGCAGACATGCCGTATTCGGAAATCAACCGGCATCATTTGGGCGTAGATGCTATTTTTTCTACTCCCGAAGAATATGCTGAAACAATAAAGAAAATCTATAATCTTCCTAAAGATGAGTATGAGGCAATGTGCAACAGAGTGAAGGAGGTATCGCAAAGGTATGATATCAATTACCTTTGTGACAGGTTTGCTGAATATTGTGAAATTTCATGAACGATCAGTTTTTTACCCTTATGAGTCTGGGGCTTCATTTGGCCACTCCTCATAAGGGTTATGCAGCGTTGTGTTCGCAATTGGATGAAAAAGACTGGTTGCGAATAAAAGACCTCTCCGACAATCAAGGCATATCCTCGATTGTGATGGATGGTGTCAGTTTATTGGGATCTTCTTGTGGCTACGATTTGTTAAGTCAGGGCGTTGATAAGGATTGGTGGAAATTGTTTTGGCTTCAATGGATAGGTGTCACGCAATTGGTTGAGGAAAAGAACGGTCAACAATTGGCCGTAATGGAGGAAATGACCCCAAAGTGGGCTGAACACAATATCCTGACGATGGTATTTAAAGGCCAAGCAAATGGTTTGATGTATCCAAACCCTTTGCATCGAACCCCAGGCGATATTGATTGTTATTTGTTTGGAAACTATGCATTAGGTAACAAGGTTGCGAAAATTATTGGGGCTTATGTGGATGAAGGTTGGTATAAGCATTCGGAAATAAACTACAAAGGCGAGTTGTTTGAAAACCATCAGTATTTTGTCCATACAAGGGAAGGCAAACGTAGTAAGCAGTTACAGAAAGAATTGGAAAAACCTTATCTGGAAGTGCTGGAAAAACGATGTCAGGGAGTAATGCCATTACACCCCCCGTGCAGTGGAATGCCATGTTTCTAACCTACCATGCGTGTTCTCATTTTTTGACCGAGGGCTTGAAGTTAAAACAGGTTTTGGATTGGGCAATGTTCCTCAATAAACATCAAAATGAAGTAGATTGGACTCTGTTCTATGACTATTGTGAAAGATTTCACTTACGTCGTTTTTCGGAGGCTTTAACTGCTATTTGTGTAGATCATTTAGGTCTAAGGATAACCAATTCAAAAATTGATGCGAAGAGTGAGTTTGCCCATCGGATGCTTCATAGTATTTTGGAAGATGACGATTATGTTTATGGTCGTAGTGCTTCAAAGTGGGAAGAGAAGAAACATTTGATCAGGAACCTATTCAACTATAGGTGGAAATATGAAGACATTTACCAAGACAGTGTTTGGAAACAACTGTGGTGGTATATGAGCGGATATTTATTTAAAACAGAGTAATTTTTAGCATGATGTAATTATGAATATGAAATTAAGAAACATACCTTTTTCGCCGCCGGATATGACCGAACTGGAAGTCGCTGAGGTGCGCGATGCTATTTTGTCGGGTTGGATTACCACTGGTCCAAGAACCAAGAAACTGGAACAACAGATTTCGGAGTTTGTGCATACGGACAAGACAGTGTGCCTGAACTCCGCCACTGCCTCAATGGAAATGGTGTTGCATCTGCTGGATGTAGGTCCTGGTGATGAGGTGATTGTTCCAGCTTACACCTACACGGCTACTGCAAGCGTTGTTACTCATGTTGGTGCCAAGTTGGTGATGGTAGATAGCCAGAAGGACAGTGTAGAGATGGATTACGACCAACTGGAGAAGGCCATTACTGAAAAGACCAAAGTGATTGTTCCAGTGGATCTGGGCGGTATTGTGGCTGATTATGACCGCGTGTTTGAGATAGTGGAACGCAAAAAGGCATTATTCCATCCTGCAAATGATTTACAGAAGAAGTTTGGCCGCATCATCGTTTCTGGCGACTGTGCCCACTCATTTGGAGCGTGGAAAAATGTCTCGCAGAAATCGCAGAAAAAGATGGCGGGCGAAATTGCGGACTTCAGCTCCTTCAGTTTCCATGCTGTGAAGAATTTCACAACGGCAGAGGGTGGTGCCATGACTTGGCATTTATCGTTTGGGAATGAAGTGGTGCCTTTGGATGTTGACTATATGCCGACTGTACCGAAGAAAGAGGGTGAAACATGGAATGAATTGTTGTATCGTTTGTCACAGTTGTTCTCCTTGCACGGACAAAACAAGGATGCTTTAGCAAAAACAAAACTTGGTGCATGGGAATATGACATTATTGGACCTTGGTACAAGTGTAACATGACCGACATCATGGCTGCTTTGGGTTTGGTGCAGATGGAGCGGTATCAAAGTCTATTGGAACGCAGATATGAGATTGTGGCTAAGTTCAATGAGGGTATGAAAGACTTGCCAGTGGCTGTGTTGAATCACCGTGAGGCTGACCATTGTTCATCACATCACTTGTATTTGATAAGGTTATTAGGTAGAACACGTGAAGAGACCAATAAGGTGATTGAGCAAATGGCAGAACGTGGCATCGCAACAAATGTCCACTACAAGCCACTGCCGATGATGACAGCTTATAAGGCTTTGGGCTTCGACATTAAGAACTATCCCAACGCATACCATTTGTTCGAGAATGAAATCACATTCCCGCTGCATACAAAGTTGAGCGACGAAGACGTGGAATATATCATCGATAACTTTGTTGAAATTATAAAGAGCCTGTAATGAAAAGATTGTTCGATATAGTTGCCAGTGGTCTCGGCCTTTTGGTATTGAGCCCACTATTTTTGATATTGGCTATTTGGATCAAGTTGGATTCAAAAGGGCCGATCTTCTATCGCCAAGTGCGAGTAGGAAAGGATAACAAAGACTTTCGAATCTTCAAGTTCCGTTCCATGCGAGTGGGTGCTGATAAGGGTAGCCTCGTTACCATCGGTGGCAGAGACCCTCGCATTACCCGTTCGGGCTATTTCATTCGCAAGTTTAAGTTTGATGAGTTGCCGCAGTTGATTAACGTCTTTGTTGGTGATATGAGCCTTGTCGGCCCTCGACCCGAAGTGCGCCACTATGTAGATTACTGGACACCAGAGCAGATGCACGTACTTGATGTTCGTCCTGGTATCACAGACCCTGCTTCCATCAAGTTTCGCAACGAGAATGAACTGATGGAACAAGCCGAAGACCCAGAGAAGTATTACATCGAAGTCATCATGCAGGAGAAACTTAAATTGTACTTGGAGTATGTGGCCAACCACTCTTTCTGGGGTGACATTGGGCTTCTCTTCAAAACATTTTGGGTAATAGTAAAAGAACGCTAACATTAACATTAACTTTGAATGTTATGGATAAAGATATAGTAGCCTGCTTGCGGGAATTTTTGGAAAATGAAGCAAAGTCCTGCTCGATGGATTTTGGTTGTATCACGCCCGAATACGTTCATCGTATGTGGGGTGGCTCTGTGTCGATGGAAGACATTAAGGCAGCATTGGAAGAAATGAAGAAATAAATACTATATAAAATGAAACAATCAGTTTTAGGTTTGTATTTCGAGGAGTTTGAAGTTGGCTCTGAAATAAAACATGCGCTTTCTAAGACCATCTTCGAGAGCGACAACAACTTTTTCAGTCTGATGACGATGAACCATCATCCGGTGCATACCAATGTGGATTATGCAAGCCGTAATCAGCATGGTCAAGTATTGGTGGTAGGTACGTTAGTGTTCTCGCTTGTGGTTGGTATGACCGTTCCCGATGTGAGTGGTAAAGCTATTGCCAACTTGGGCTATGAAAGCATCAAACATTTGGCACCTACGTTTGTGGGCGACACCATCTATGCCCGTACTAAGATTTTGGACAAGCGCGAATCGAAGTCCAAAGGCGACCGTGGTATAGTGTATGTCGAAACCATTGGCTACAACCAGCGTGGCGAAGACGTTATCTCATTCCGTCGTAATGTATTAGTTAAAAAACAAAACCCATCATGAATACCGAATTCCTGACCCGCAGCCTGATGTTTGTGCCAGCACATAACGACAGGCTTATGCAAAGCGCATCGCGCAGCAATGCCGACATTCTTCTTCTTGACATCGAGGACAGTGTGCAACCCGAAGAGAATAAACAGGTGGCGCGCGACAAGATTATTCAATACGTAAAAGAAGGCTACTTCAAAAACCGTATCCTGTTCCCTCGTATCAATGACCGTGAGAGTGGGCATCTATTGAAAGATGTTTATCAATTGGCCATTGAGGGTGTAACAGGCTTTATGTATCCAAAGTCACGATGTGGAGAAGATGTTTACTTTATTGGTAAACTACTTGATACCATTGAGTATGACAAAGGTTTTGCACCAGGCACATTCAAGCTCATCCCGCTGATTGAGACTACGGGAGCCGTGATGAACATTCAGGACATCTGCAATGCCAGTCCTCGTGTGGTGGCAGTGGCATTTGGTTGTGAGGACTATGTAACTGACCTGGGTGGCAAGCATGATATTGAAGGTCAGAGTATCTTCTTTGCCCGCAATATGATTGTGAATGGAGCGCATAACTGTGGCGTGGCTGCTATCGACACGGTTCATATCCGTGTTCACGACCTTGAAGATTTGGAACACAACCTTATCATTTCAAAGAAGCTTGGTTTCGATGGTATGCTCATCCTCAACCCGAAGGAATTGCCTCTGTGTCATCGCTATTACTCCCCATCCGAAGAAGAAGTGGAATGGGCAAAAGAAATGGTGCAATTGGCCGAAGAAGCCGTGCGTGAAGGCAAGGGAGTTGCCGTGAAAGACAACAAGTTCATTGGCCCCCCGATGCTCAAAATGGCCAAAGAAGTGCTTAATAAACACAAGATGTGTAGTAAAACGAATTTGTAAATAACTCAAAAATCTACCAATTATGAAAGGTATAGTATTAGCAGGCGGCAGTGGTACCCGCCTTTACCCTATCACCAAGGGTGTCAGTAAACAACTTTTGCCCATCTACGACAAACCGATGGTGTATTACCCCATCTCGGCCTTGATGCTGGCTGGAATCAGAGATATTCTAATTATTAGCACTCCTTACGACCTGCCAGGTTTCAAGCGTTTGCTGGGTGATGGCTCCGACTACGGTGTGCATTTCGAGTATGCCGAGCAGCCTTCTCCTGACGGTTTGGCACAGGCTTTCATTATCGGTGAGAAGTTTATCGGCAATGACAGTGCTTGCCTCGTGTTGGGTGACAATATTTTCTATGGTGCAGGCTTCACCAAGTTGCTTCGCAATGCAGTGAAAGATGCTGAAGAGAACAAGAAAGCTACCGTGTTTGGCTATTGGGTATCAGACCCCGAACGCTATGGCGTAGCCGAATTTGACAAGCAGGGTAACTGCCTCAGCATCGAGGAGAAACCGAAAGAACCTAAGAGCAACTATGCCGTGGTGGGTCTCTATTTCTATCCTAACAAGGTGGTGAATGTGGCCAAGACCATCAAGCCCTCTGCCCGTGGCGAGCTGGAAATCACCACCGTCAACCAAGAGTTCCTGAAAGATGGTGAACTGAAGGTTCAGGTCTTTGGTCGTGGCTTTGCATGGTTAGACACTGGTACGCATGATAGTTTGAGCGAAGCTTCAACTTTCGTTGAGGTCATTGAAAAACGCCAAGGTTTGAAGGTGGCTTGCTTGGAAGGCATCGCTTACCGCAATGGTTGGATCACGGAGGAAAAGATGCGCGAACTGGCCAAACCGATGCTGAAGAACCAGTATGGTCAATACTTGCTCAAAGTTATTGATGAGTTAAAGGAAGAAATAAGCTCCGACACTTTGACTCATCCCAATAGAGTTTCGAAATAAAACACAAGTAATATGAAACGTAATATCATCATCACCGGCGGTGCCGGTTTCATCGGAAGCCATGTGGTACGTTTGTTTGTGAACAAGTACCCAGAATACAGAATTATCAACCTCGACAAGCTGACCTACGCGGGCAACTTGGCTAACCTCAAAGACATTGAGAATAAGCCAAACTACCGTTTCGTCAAGATGGACATCTGCGACTTCGAAGGTGTGCTGAGACTGATGCAGGAAGAACACGTGGACGGCATCATCCATCTAGCCGCTGAGAGCCATGTGGATCGCTCGATCAAAGACCCCTTCACTTTTGCACAGACCAACGTGATGGGTACGCTGAGTTTGCTTCAAGCGGCCAAGGCCTACTGGGAGAGCCTGCCCGAGAAGTTTGAAGGCAAGCGCTTTTACCACATCAGCACCGATGAAGTATATGGTGCATTGGAGATGACCCACCCTGAGGGTATCAAGCCACCATTCACCACCAAAGCTTCCAGCGGTGAGCACCACTTGGCCTACGGCGAAAAGTTCTTCACCGAGGACTTGAAGTACCAGCCCCACAGCCCCTATAGTGCTGCAAAAGCATCAAGCGACCATTTCGTGCGTGCTTTCCACGATACCTTTGGCCTGCCTACCATCGTGACCAACTGCTCGAACAACTACGGTCCCTATCAGTTCCCCGAGAAGCTGATACCGCTCTTCATCAACAATATCCGTCACCGCAAGCCGCTTCCGGTGTATGGCAAGGGCGAGAATGTTCGTGACTGGTTGTATGTGGTTGACCACGCCAGAGCTATTGACCTCATCTTCCATGAGGGCAAGGTGGCCGAGACCTACAATATTGGTGGTTTCAATGAGTGGAAAAACATCGACATCATCAAGGTGGTCATCAACACCGTTGACCGTCTGCTGGGTCGCCCCGAGGGTGCCGACATGGATCTTATCACATACGTTACCGACCGTGCCGGTCACGATATGCGTTATGCTATCGATTCCACCAAACTTCAGAAAGAGCTTGGATGGGAACCTTCGCTCCAGTTTGAGGAGGGTATTGAGAAGACCGTCCGCTGGTATCTGGACAACCAGGAATGGTTAGACAATGTGACCTCTGGTGACTACCAGAAATACTACGATAACATGTATTCAAACCGATAAATTATGGCAACAGTCGAAGACGTTAAGATAATAGAGCTCCCGAAGTTTTTGGACGCAAGAGGGAACCTCTCGTTTGTGGAACAATTGAACCACATCCCGTTTGAAATCAAGCGGACCTATTGGATATATGATGTGCCGGGTGGCGAAGCCCGAGGCGGCCATGCCTTCCGTCAAAACCAAGAGTTCATTGTGGCTCTGTCGGGTGCCTTTGAGGTGGTGGTTGACGATGGAAAGCAGAGGAAGTCGTTCATGCTGAACCGCTCCTACTACGGCCTGTACGTCCCTGCCGGCCTGTGGCGTTCGATGGAGAACTTCTCCACCAACTCCCTCGCCATCGAGTTCGGCTCGGAACACTACGCAATGGACGATTATATCCGAGACTACGAGGAGTACCTGCGCTGGTGCGAAGAGGGTTCAAAAGTTCAAGAGTTCAAAGGTTCAAAAGTTGAAGGGCTTGAACCGCTTAAACCCCTTGAATCGCTTGAACCCGTCCGCAAGTATAACGTCTTCGACTGCACCATGGTGGAGCTTGACCGCCACCACAGCGACCGCATGGGTAACCTCTCGGTTGTGGAGAACGGCAAGACCTTGCCTTTCGATGTAAAGCGAGTTTACTATCTTTATGACGTGCCAGGTGGCGAGAACCGTGGTGCCCATGCACATAAGGAATTGAGTCAACTTATCATTGCAGCATCGGGTTCGTTCACGGTTACGCTTGATGATGGCAAATGCAAACGTAGTTTCTTCTTGAATCGTCCTTATCAGGGTTTGTATGTGAAACCTGGCATGTGGCGTGACTTGGAGGACTTCTCTTCAGGAGCAGTTTGCATGGTATTAGCTTCGGATGTTTACCTCGCTTCGGACTATATTAGAGATTATCAGGAGTTCTTGGAGTTTAGGAGAAATTAGCTTACAGTTTACGGCTTACCGCTTATGCTAATAGACGATAAAGTATTAGATGACTTGATGAGGCGGGCGCAAAACTCGCCTCGTCGTCGCATGAACTTGAACTTCCACGAAAGTCTGGATGACAAGTGCCACCGCTTTCTGAATGCTGTGGAACCTGGGGCTGATATTCCCATTCACAGGCATCCAGAGAAAGAGGAGTCGTTTGTGGTATTACGTGGCAAGATACGTATCACCACCTACAATGACGACGGCACCATCATTGAAGACCTCATTCTTTCACCTTCAAAAGGCCGATATGGCGTGAACGTGGAGAAGAACGTCTGGCATACCGTAGAAGCTTTGGAGCCCGGCTCCGTCATCTTCGAGTGCAAGGAAGGGCCATACGTGCCGCATGAGGTGGAAGGCGTGCTTGCGCTTTAGCTTACGGCTTAGATGCTTACGGCTTAATTAGGCTTACAGCTTACAGTTTAATCGTGTGACAATTTGATTATGGCGGCAGTTAGTGATAAATTTAGATCATCAAAACACGATCAATCGCCCTATCTGTTTCATTTTACTTCGGGTAGTGAGTTTGAAGCAAAAGAAACACTTAAGATTATACTCGAAGAAAAGCGTTTGAGGTCTTTGACTAAGGATTACATCTGTTTCACTGCTTCGCCAATAACGCAATTAGGGCAGTTTTTTGAGACTACGGTCAAGAAAACTGGTCGCCCGATGTATCAACCGTATGGCATAGGTTTCTCAAGAGACATCCTCATAAGAGACTACGGTGCAAAAAATGTGATATACGGCGACAAGGAGGATGCTACCAAGCTTATGGCATGCGGAATGGATTGGCGATTCTTGGAACTTAGCATTGATGATTACGACTATGAATGGCTTAGAGAATGGCGTATAAAGGGGAATGAGTTTGATTTCTCAAGCTTTCCGAAGGAACATATTATTGTGATAGCCCCAACTGACGATTCGCTGATTGATTTTGTAACCAGAGACTATTGCGTTCAATCTTGGGACTACGATGAAAGCACAGGAGAGAAGTTTGAGGATTGGGTTGAAATGTATGACCGCAGCTGGAAAGGAACCTCACTTGAGTTTATCAGAGATAAAAACCTGTTGAATGACTATCAGGTCTCTGGGTCAACACTTTGCCAACACATAGGTGGCGACATGTTTAATGAGGTATCGGAGCAAATGTCAAGAAAGGCCGATGAATTGAACAAGCTCATCGCAAAGAGCTGGGAGGAATCTTTTGGTCAATTTATGGATGATAACAAAGAATAGTTCCGAACGCTGAAAATTGAACAAGTAACTATTTACAGCTTGAAGTATAGAGTCGGATTTCTTTGATGGAGTTCGGCTCTTTTGGTGAAAAATGAAGATAAATAATTGGTTGGAAAGTTTGATGTGGCTCAAGAAGATTTGGATGTTTTGAATGTCATGGTGTAGGCCGCATAAATAAGTAAAAATATGAAATAATATAATTATGTCACTAAAAACCAATATTCTACAGGTAAAGCATGGAGATGCTTTTGTCCTTGAATGTCAGCAGGGTGACAAAAAGGGTGTTATTGTGGTAGATGGAGGTTTACAAAGCACCAACAAAATCTTCAAAGATGCTTTGGCAAAATATGAGTGCATTGACTTGATGGTCTTAACACATTATGATTTAGACCACATTGGGGGGATATTGTCATATTTCAGGTCTTGTAGAAGTGGAAACAAACCGTTGAAGGTAAAGGAGATTTGGGCCAATTGTGCATCGTGCGTCAAATTCGATGAAAACACCGATTTAAGTGTAAAGCAAGCCGTGAAGTTTTCTGCTATACTTCAGGAATATGTGGATGCTGGTACTTTGGTTTGGCTGGCTAATATTTGTGAAGGATATACTGTGGATCTTGGATTTGCAAAAATAGAAGTTGTATCCCCAACACAACAGATACTGAAGAAAACGGCGGAAGTGTTATTAAAAGAAGAACAAAAACAGAAAGAATCTCAAAAACAAAACGATGACTTAAACCTTTCTGCTCATGAGCGTCAACAAGCAGATTTAAAAGTATCGCTTAATGAACTCGCGCAAAACAAAAAAACTTTGCCAAATCTGGAAGACCCTAACCAGTTGGCTAATGCTTCGAGCATAGCATTTATCATCGAATGTGATAGTCAGCGTGCATTAATGCTTGGGGATGCTTGTCCCCAAAACATTGTTGACTACCTTTCTTCTGATGCATCCGATAGAACCTTACCCATCAAACTCGATTTCATAAAAGTATCGCACCATGGTAGTCGTAATAATACCAGCAATGAGTTGCTTGATTTGTTCGACTGTCAAAACTACCTAATTTCAACTAACGGAGGAACGGGCAATACCTGCCATCCCGATAGGGAGGCCATAGCAAACATCCTCTGTCACACAAATCGTGATAGTAACAAAAAGGTAAATCTGTATTTCAACTACAGTAAGGCAATAATTGAGCGTAACGGGGCTCAATTCATCAATGATGGTGAGGAACAACAGTATAATTTCACAATACAAGATAATATTTCAAACTTATGACTTTGACAATCCCGTCTTTACAAGAGCTTAAAAAGGTTTCTGTACTTGTGGTTTGTCCGGGTGACGACAACAACAGAGGTTCTGGCACCATTATTAGTGTCGATGGGATGCTGTATGTTCTCACTGCAGCTCATGTGGTGTCAAAAAAGGACAAAACGCATCATGCTGAAGAAAACATCAATGTGTCTGCCATCAAAGACGATGAGGCATACAAATTCACTGTAAAAACAGTTGCCCATTATGACCTTGATAATGATTGTGCGGTCTTAATTGTCGTCAACGATAATTCATATCCCGAAGAACCCCTTGCGAGAGTCAGAATTCTTAATCAAATACCCACGGGTAATGGTATGCTGTGCGGATTTGGTAGCGAATCACAAGAGGTGAAAATCTATCCCTTTGGACAGGTTTCGGATACGACATGGTCTCTCAATAAGGGCTTGGATGTGTCACAACAACCGATTTCTGCCAAAGAGAACTGGGGTGGTTTCTCAGGCGGAGGCATTTTTTATAAAGGAGAAAGTGAATTATTCCTTGCGGCATACATGAAGGGATTATGTGACATTGAAGGAAACAATAACGAATTTTTATGCTTTCCTGCTACATATTTCGCAGTTTATGATCCGATAAAAAAGATTGTTCTAGATATCCCTGTTGACTATACCCAAGATGATGCATTAAGAAACGTATCAAAAGGCGAGAACTTCTTCAAACCGCTATGTGATTCAACACTCACAGAGAACCACGAAAGTCGTTTCATTAATAGTTCTGAACTCGATACTATTATAAAAAAACTGCGAAGCGATGACAGAAGGACAATACTCTTGACAGCTTTGTCGGGTTTAGGGAAAACGAGATTGATATACGAAGCTTTTAAAAACAAACTTCAATCACCTCGTCGTTATTATTGTAAGTATTATGATGGCGGTTCTCTCTTATTGAGCGAGTTAGAACGTCTGTTGAATAATAATGTTGGAAGCGAAGGAGTTATTATTATCGACGATTGTCCGATTGAGCTATTGGAGAATGTGATTCTTTATCGAGACAAGTTTAATCCGAATTTCCGTATTATTGCCACCAACAACGATTTCTTTAATATTGAAGAAAAACCATTTTATGAGTTGATTCCGTTACAACCTTCAGATATTAGGAGTGATGTTAACCAATTCATTGAAGATAGTTTACATCCTGACGATAGCAATCGAGCATCCGTTGAGGAAATAAAGCATTTGTCGGATGGTTTCCCTCAAATGGCAAACGCATTGATTGAGGAGTTTGAAAAGGGGAAAGGGGTTTCTGTAGATGTGGTAAGAGATTTAATGCCAAAGTTGTTGAAGTTTGATGCTAATCAGGTAAGACAAGATTGTCAGAAGAAGATTATGCAAACCTTGTCGCTCTGCTTGCCTCTACCATATAATGGGAATCAAAGAGAAACATTCAAGTTTATTCTTACAAATCAACTTTTCACACCTTTGAATGGGATGGAGTGGACGGAACGCCGCAGTATGGCAGAAGAGTTGGTTGCTAAGTATAAGCCAACGTTGATAGATGTGCAGAGTGAGTGGCTCTATGTACGCCCTTTCCCATTAGCTGTATGGCTTACTTCCGAATGGTTTGATAAGGTGTGTAATAGTAATCAGCATTTCAAGGATTTGATAGAATCAATTCTTGAGCAACCTGAGTATATGCAGAAAACCATCAGCGAAGGTTTCTGTAAGCACATTGAGCAGATGTATGGCAACAAATCTGCATACAGCCTTGTTGCCAAACTGGTGGATGCCAACTGCCGCGACCCTTTCTTCGACGAGGAAGTACTGACTTCTGGCTTAGGTTCCAAGTTCTTTCTCGCGATGTCGTCAGTGAACCCTGAAGCCGCAGCCCAGTGCCTTGCAACCGTGTTTTTAAAAAAGGAAGTGGGTTGGTTGCGTGAAAAACTAACTGGTACAGCCCGACGAAACATAGTATGGGCTTTGGAGAAGCTATGTTTTGCCAAAGAAAGCTACCGAGAGGCAAGCAAGGTGATGGCTCGTTTGGCAGTTGCAGAAAATGAGGATATTGGAAACAATGCCACTGGACAAATCAAACAGTTGTTTCACCTGTTTTTGGCAGGAACAGAAGTGGATTTGAACGAGAGAATAAATACGCTGGAGTATCTGCTATCGATGGGGCCTGATTATGCCAGCCTGGCTGTAGGTTGCTGTAACCATTCATTCATGTCAAGAGACTTCAATAAGATATGTGGAGCCGAAAAATTTGGTTTTACAAGACGTGAAGAATACCAACCTAAAACATATTCTGAGATAAATGACTATTGGAAAAGGACGCTGGCACTGCTACTTAAAGCCATTGATACGGATCCAACGAAGGTTGGTTTTGTGGCCAATCTTATTGAAGAGAATACATTCCAATGGGTTAGGGAAAATCGATGGGATATTTTAGCTCCATTGATGGAAAGCATTGCGGTTTGCTATAACAATGATTGGGAAAAAGAATACGATGCTCTTATACGGGTTAAGAATGTTGTGAAAGAAGAATTGCATCCAGCATCGTTGGAAAAACTCAATATTTGGTTGGCTCGCATCAAGCCGAAAACTTTTATCACTGATTTGAAAGATGCGCGGCAACAGCTTTGGGGTAATTATAAATTAAAGGATGCTGATATGTTGCAGTATTCGAAAGATTTGTTCGAACCATTGGCCAAACGTTTTATAAACGATGGAATCTATAAAGACTGGGATGAAGTTGATTTGATTCTTACAGACAAAGATTATATCGACAATGTTTTTTCGAAGAAATTGGTTGAGTTGATGTCAGAAACTGACTTTAATGATTTCTTTGGGTTGATATTTGATTTAATTCTTAAAAAAGAGGAGTCTTTCAATAGTCCATTTTTGTTGAATATTTGTAGTGCGGCAGTTGATACCATAGCCTATACCGAGTTTCTGGAACGCTTGCGAAAGAATGGCCGTTTGCTGCTTTACTACAATTTAATGGCATTCACGGAGCAGGATGACTTGCGTCATTTTGCTCACTTATGTACATTACGTGATAAGGGTGAATTGCCAGATGATTTTTTGACCTACTATTTAAATGGTGCAAGGGCATTAAACAAGATTGCGTATGACAAGATTATCGTAGAGGTACACAGGGTGTTCCCTGATAAAAACAACGAACTGGTTCACTTTTTGTTGTCGCATCGTTTCTTTTTATCTAATGAAGAGCTTTGTAATGAAATAGTTAAGCAAGCAGTTTTGGGCTATGAGTTTGATGAGAGGGGTGCTAGTTATGACTATTATAGACTATTGGTCGATTTATTGGAACAACAGCATGATGCCGTTTTTGCCAAGGCGGTGAATCATAAATTGATAGAGGCTTATAATAAACATCTTGGATTTCATAATTCAGATGGTGTTTTCCCTGTTCTTTTGAGAAAATATACTGATGAAATATGGGATGACTTTATGAGTGCCTTTCTTTCTCCTGATTATTTCTTGTTCTATTATCAGGTAAAAGATGAACTGGGTTCTGGTTTTGGTTTTGGACGTGGTCCATTGTTTGAGGTGAAAGGTGAGAAGTTGCAAGAATTGTGTTTCTCTTATCCAGACGTTGCTCCATTGCGCCTTGCTGCAATGGTTCCTTGCTTTGATAACGATGCCGATGATCATTTTAGTGAGTGGTTTGTGTGGTTACTAGATATTTTTGGCGATAAAAACGATGTGCTTGATGCACTTCACGCCAATTTGGGTTCTTATTATTGGATTGGAAGCACAATTCCATACTACAAAAGGAATATTTCAGCATTTGAGAAACTACTTGATCATAAACTACCGGAAGTAAAAGACTGGGCCGAAAGGTGCCTTAAAGATGAAAACACATTGCTAAAAGCGGAAATTAGCAACGAGGATTTCATGAGAATAAGACATGATATGTGAAATATAGCCAAATTGGATAATTAATTGAGAATGAAATGCCAGGGGAGAAGACAAGAGGGTTGAGTAATATTAAACAAGATGCGAATAATTGATGTGCAAAAACTGTTTCAGATGAACGAGGCTTTGGCTTCGCTGCTGCAGGAAGGGAAGCTGGACGAGGCCGACAAACTGGATGAGGAGATGATGCAGTATGTCGGCACCAATGGCCGTGTCGTCATCAATCAAGTAGTAGCCCCGCCTCGGTTGATGTATATGTATGCCTTCAACAGGGCTATGCTTCAGATGAATCATTCATGGGTTCAGGAAGCGGTGTTGAGCATGATAGATGTAATGGAAACCCTGTACTATGGGAGGGTGCAAGAAGACATCTATTTTGTGTTTGATATGTTGGCAGAGTTGAGAGGAAGGCGCAATCGGCATTATCAGCCATTTGAGCTGGCTTGCGACTCGCTGCTGATGGCAACGCTCTGCACAAGGCGATTCCCATCCATCGCATTGTCATTCTTTTGGAAGGCCAGAACCTTATTCAAGGAGACAGGCTTGGAAGATTTGAAAGATTTCACAGATACTTTCATTAGAACACAGTATGAGCTCCTTTCCATCCAATATGGC
>Ga0310690_10000661_pt1 | contig 70165 bp, 55 predicted proteins | sample AusTroGonzalo_MG_2_FD_207661 | JGI IMG/M metagenome (GOLD analysis project Ga0310690, IMG submission 207661) | Bovine rumen microbial communities from tropical cattle in Woodstock, Queensland, Australia - Gonzalo_04 (v2) (version 2) | ecosystem: Host-associated > Mammals > Digestive system >...
ATCTTGTCAAGGCCGGCTTGGTCAAGGACAAAACCTACTTCAAGGAGATGTACATCCACGAAATTGAACAGAAATGGGGAATCGACCTGTCCTGCATCTCCAATGAGGGAGGCACCGAAAAGCGCTTCGATTTCGTCATCAAGCGCCCCAATATGATTTATGGCATCGAGACCAACTTCTACGCCAGCGGTGGTTCAAAACTGAACGAGACGGCTCGCAGTTACAAAACCATTGCACTGGAGACCAAGAACCATCCCAAGTTCAAATTCGTGTGGATTACCGATGGCCACGGCTGGGGGTCTGCCCGGAACAATCTAAAAGAGACCTTCGACGTTCTGGAAAACATGTACAATATCATGGACCTCGATGAAGGCGTGGTCGAAAAGAAGCTGGTATAGTATCGATGCCCACAGCCTACTACAAATCACAGGATAAAAACTTCACGCTCCTGCAGGGAGATTGTGTCGAACTTCTGAACTCATTCGATTTCAAGTTCGATATGATTTTTGCCGATCCACCGTATCATTTGTCGAACGGCGGTATCAGCATACAGAGCGGTGTTCCTGTATCCGTGAATAAGGGCAAGTGGGATAAGTCCCAGGGCTTTGAGGAGGACTACAAGTTCGACAAAGCGTGGCTGGCCGCTTGCCGAGAGCATCTGAAATCCGATGGCACCATCTGGGTCAGTGGAACGTATCACAATATCTTCTCTGTGGCTCGCTGTCTCTCGGAGCTGGACTTCAAGATACTGAACTGCATCACTTGGGTGAAGACAAATCCTCCACCCAATCTTTCCTGCCGATACTTCACCTATTCGGCGGAATACATCTTGTGGGCTCGAAAGGAGCAGAAAGTGGCTCATTACTACAACTATGAGCTGATGAAAGAAATCAACGGCGGTACTCAGATGCGTGATGTCTGGACGTTGCCAGCAATTGCCCCGTGGGAAAAATCTTGCGGTAAGCACCCCACCCAGAAACCGTTGTGCGTCCTGTCGAGAATAATTCAGGCCTCCACCAAACCCGGTGCCTGGATACTTGACCCCTTCACAGGAAGTAGCACCACCGGTGTTGCTGCAAACCTTTTGGGACGCCGTTTCCTCGGCATTGACCAGGAAGAAAAATTCCTCGAGATGAGCAAAGCCCGTCGCGAGGAACTGAACAGCATCAATCGTAGAGGAGAGATTCTAGAGAAATTGGAGAAGCAGGCCAAACTCTTCCAAGATAGCGACATCCGCGTCCTGTGTGAGCCGGAGGCGTATTACGGCTCCGAACTTCCGTTCTAATATTCTCTGTGTCGAATCACCAAATTAAGGACATTCTTGAAGTCCCGTTGCCCCGTCACGCACTCTTTCGTCCACTGAAGGGCCAGTTTAAACTGATGTGCTCCGGGGTTTTGTTTCTCACATAGACAGAACAACTCAAGAATGATGGCCATTCCACCTATGGAGATTGTGCCAGGGACTTCAATGTTCCCAAATTGACTCTCGATATCTTCGATTGTCTTAGGCTGGTATTCAGCTCTTTCCTGTATTGAACTGAAAGGACGGCAGCGTTCATAGAAATCGAGGTAGTAATTCAGTATCCGGGAGACTTCTTCTCTATAGTGTTGTGCTTTTAACAACAAATCAACAACCCATTCATCATGAGGAAGAAGGAAAGGTCTTGCATCGGGTTTTGGCTGAAGAATCTTGACCCTGAAATCAAGGTCAATACGGGCTCCACGTTGGCCTTGAAACATCCCGATAACGGTACCATCATTAGCTACAAAAGTTCTAATAGCCGGCTGTCTTGGACTTCTTTGCCAAAGAATACCATCGATGTAGTAATTCTTGTTGTATTGTCTGTGATACTCTTCGCGGGATGTCGCATTTATGGAGACTGTTTTTGGGGAATCCATAAAATAGTGTTATTAGAATAAATCTTTAATACTCAACTCTAAAGCTTTGGCAATTCTCTCAATATTGCAGAGAGTTATGTTCTTTTCTGCGCGCTCAATCATTCCAATGTAGGTACGATGTACACTAGCAAGATCAGCAAGTTGTTCCTGAGAAAGATTACGCTCTTTCCTTAATTTCTGGACTCTTTGCCCAAACGCAAGGAGAATAGGCTCTTTATCCATTATGCAATAGTTTGTTTTAGTATATACAAAGTTAGAGATGCTAACTAAAGTTATCAACATACTATAGTTAGCATCTCTTTATTTCAGGACCGATTGCCACTTATTACGTGACGTGTAGGTAGCTTTTATCAGTCTTGCTCTAGGTGCTGCCGCTTTATTATGTCCAGAAACCCCGTTGCTATACAGGACCGCTTCAGTCTTGTGTATATGCCGTTAGTCTATGCTCTTGGCCGTTATCGTCCGTGTAGATGAGGCAGTTTTGATCTGTATCCCAGTCCAGGCTCAGGTAGGCGGGTTTAAGTAACCATTTGCCCTTGCGGTCGATGAGCCCCCATTTGCCGGTTTTGGCATCGCGGGCCGGGGCGACTTCTCCTTTTTCCGTTCGTTTGAAGACAATCTGCGCGCGGTTTTCGAAACTGAATCGCACCGGGACGCGGACTGTTCCGGTGGTGTCTATCATCCCCACAAGATTGCCCTTTCTGACAGAAGTCCAGGGCAGGTAGTCTTCGTCCTCGGGATTGTCGTAGACATTCACTTTATAATAGCGCTGGTTGTTGAAATTGAAAACATCGTTCCACACGCAGGGGATGGCCAGCCGGCCTTTCCGGTTCACGAAGCCCCAGCGGTCACCGAAGTCCTTGTCGGATGTATAGCCCACGGCAGCGAAACCGTTACGGAAGTTCCGTGCCCGGTCAAAGCCCCAGATCTTCTTGCCTAAAACGCACTTGCGCAGGTCCTGCTTGATGGCGAGAAGCCGCTCGTCTGAAAAGTCGGCGGGATTTACGCCGCCGTTCCCCGACCTTGCCTCTTCAGCCCTGTTTTGCAAGGTAGCCTGCACCTGCTTTCTGCTTTCGGCTTTATTCTTGTCGATTTCGGCAATCTGGCGACGAAGATCCTGCTTTTCCTCTTCGCTGATATCTTGCTTCAGCATATCCTGAAAGATTTTCCGGAGCCCTTCCCAGTATGCGTCGTTTTCTTCAAGCGTTTTGTCCAGGTCTGCCGCCATGTCAATGGCCATCTGATTTCCGCTGTACTGCATCCTTTGCGCCCAGAGTTCCGAGAACAGCTGTTCCAGCTGCACGGCACGTTTTCCGTCCTCGGTCCAGGTGTCGGCCCAGCACCAGTGTAAAGTGTCTGCCTTATTGACCAGACCGAGTTCTATGGTACGGTACCGGCCCTCTTCCTGCGCCCCGAGCGGGAGGATGCTCAGGCATGCAAGAACAGATAAAAAAACCTGTTTGAGCATTCCGCTTACTTCTTGATGAATTCGACCCGGCGGTTCCTGGCGCGGCCTTCGTCCGTGCTGTTGCTGGCAATGGGAACGCGGGAACCCTTGCCGACGGCGGAGAGGCGGAATCCGGCGATACCCTGCTCGACCAGGGCTGCCACTATGGCCTCGGCACGTTTCTGGGACAGGGGGTCGTTAACCTGGTCGGAACCGGTGCTGTCGCAGTGGCCCTGCACCTCGAACTCCAGCTCTGGATTCTCCTGCATCAGTTTGGCGATGCGGATGATTTCCACCAGGGATTCGGGCTTGAGGTCGGCCTTTCCGGTCTCGAAAGTTATGGCGTAAGATACGATCTTGCCTTCAGAGGCCAGGCGGTCGTACAGCGGAACGGCGCCCTTGGCCATACGGAAGTTGGAGATGCCGCTGAAGCGGTATTTATTGTTGCTGCGCAGCATCAGGTAGGCCGGAGCCTCGGCAACCGGGATATTGATAATGCGCATCCCGTTGATATAGCCCTTGAATGCCCGCTTGTTGAAGGAGAAAGCGAAATGGTTCCATTCTCCTGCTTTGAGGGGGTTGTCTTTTGGATTGTAATCGGAATAATCTTCGCTCAGGCCCAAATTCTTTTCCCCGTTTGCACTGTCGCCGCCCGGTTTTCCGATGGCCCAGGAGATATTGCTGGAGCCGTCTTCGCGGTAACGGAACCAGACGCTGCCCTGCTCGCCGTCGATGTCATAGTCCAGTTTCTTCTTGCCGAAAAGCAGGCCCATATCAATGGCCGACTGCCACGCATCCGGGTCTTCGTTCTGGATAGGAGAGAGGTAGAGGTCATATTCCACGGTGAAGATATCTGGCAGGAAGGCCAGTTTGTCTTTCATCAGCGGGATAACCGTGCCCACGCCGTCGTCCGTAAAGGCAAGGACCTTGCGGCCTTCAACGGATGCGACTTCGGCATAGCCGCCCATCAAATCCCAGTGGGAAGCGAATTCCCCAAGTTTTTCATTGGCGAAATCGTCGTCAAAAAAGATTTCGTCGCCGGGGACGAAGTCGGTCTTGGCGTATTCGGCGGTCTGTGCATTGGCCGTGATGCCGACGAACAGTAGCACAAGCGCAGAAAGTACGGTTCTTTTCATATTGCGACAGGATTGGTTATTACTATTCTTATTTCATACACACAAATATAACGATTTGGGCCGACAGATGCAAAACCCCCGGGATACAAACTAACAGCCGCTTCCGGTCCGGCCCACTTTTCGGGAAATCAAAGAAATTAGCTACATTTGTGCTATGTATGGGGCCTGCCGCGGGCGGCTGTGGCGGAAGAGCGAGCGTTAGAGGCCTTCAAAACATTGATTTAACGAAAGTTATGGCTGAATCTAACTTCATCGATTACGTAAAGATTTTTTGCGCCAGCGGGCACGGGGGTGCAGGAAGCATGCACCTGCACAGGGCCAAGTATATCCCCAAAGGGGGGCCTGACGGAGGCGATGGAGGACGTGGCGGGCACATTATTCTGAGGGCCAACGCCCAGTTCTGGACGCTCATTCACCTTAAGTACCGCAAGCATATCAAGGCCGACGACGGGGAGAAGGGCGGTGCGGCCACCCGTACCGGCAAGAACGGTGAGGACATCTATCTGGACGTGCCGGTCGGAACCGTGGTGAAGAACGCCGACACCGGCGAACAGCTGTTCGACCTTTTGACCGACGGAGAGGAGCGCATCCTCTGCCGGGGCGGCAAGGGCGGCTGGGGCAACGACCACTTCAAAACGGCCACCAACCAGACGCCTCGTTATGCACAGCCCGGCGAGGAAGGGGAGGAAGGGGCTTTTGTGCTGGAACTCAAACTGCTGGCCGACGTGGGGCTGGTGGGCTTTCCCAATGCGGGCAAGTCAACCCTCCTGAGCGCCATAACCTCTGCCAAGCCGAAGATAGCATCCTATGCCTTCACCACCTTGGAACCCAATCTCGGCATCGTTCGTTACCACGACGACCGTTCTTTCGTAATGGCCGACATTCCCGGAATCATAGAGGGCGCACACGAAGGCAAGGGCATAGGCACCCGCTTCCTCCGTCATATCGAACGGAACTCGGTGCTGCTCTTCATGGTGAGCTGCGAGGAAGACGACATCGCTGCCGCCTACAAGACCCTGCTGTCCGAGCTTAAGCTCTACAATCCCGAACTGATGAGCAAGGAGCGTGTGCTTGCCGTTACCAAGTGCGACATTATTGATGAAGAGATAGAGAAGGAACTCGCACGCAAGCTGCCCAAACGCATACCGCATGTCTTTATTTCCTCCGCCAGCGGGGAAGGGCTGGATAAGCTGAAGGACGAACTATGGAAGGCTCTTCAGCAATAATCAAAGTCCTGCAGTTCCTGCAACATGTCGACAAGGACGTGACGCTGGCAGTGAATTCCTGCCACTGTCCCGCTTCAGACGTGTTCTGGAACGTTATGTCCCACGTGCAGATATGGTACGTGCTGTATCTTGCGGTAATCGTCCTCCTTATATGGCGACTCGGGTGGAAGAAGGGCCTCGTGGCCGTAGGGGCCTGCGTACTCATGGTCGTTGCCTGCGACCAGCTGGGCAACCTTGTCAAGGATGCGGTCTGCCGCCTGCGCCCCCTGCACGACCTGGAAATGGTCTCGCGGGGCCTTCATATACTGGAACCGGCGGACGAGCATCTTTACGGCTTTTTCTCGGCACATGCCGCAAATACCATGGGCTTTGCGGTCTGCTCCTCAATCTGCCTGTGTAACGACAAGAAACACAGTTACAAGGCTTATTACGCAGGCATTGCCGTATGGGCGGTGCTGGTGGGAATCAGCCGCGTTTTCGTGGGCAAGCATTTCGTGGGCGATGTGCTTGCCGGCTGGTTCGTCGGCATTCTGCTGGGTGCGGCCTTCGGACTTGTAGCCAGCTATATCATCAAGAAAGTCAAATGATTATGAAACATATTCTACCTTTAACCGTGATGGCAGCAATACTTATTGACGCCTGCGCTCCCCAAGTTCCCCAGACGCGCAAAGACAACACCGTTGACAACTATTTCGGCACCGAAGTCGCCGACCCTTACCGCTGGCTTGAAGACGACACATCGGAAGAGACCGCAGCCTGGGTGGAAGCCCAGAACAAGGTGACCAGCCACTATCTGAGCAGGATTCCTTTCCGCGGCAAGCTGCTTCAGCGCCTCACCGAAGTGAGCAATTATGAGAAAGTGGGCGTTCCCTCGCACCGCAAGAACGGCAAGTGGTATTATTACCGCAACGACGGGCTGCAGAATCAGAGCGTGCTCTATGAAATGGATTCCCCCGACGGCGAAGCCCGTGTATTCCTGGATCCCAATACCCTCAGCGACGATGGAACGGTGGCCCTGAAAGGCGTATATTTCTCCAATGACGGCAAGTATGCGGCATATACGATTTCCCGCAGCGGAAGCGACTGGGAGGAGATATTCGTGATGGACGCAAAGACTCTGGAACTGCTGCCCGACCATATCGTGTGGGCCAAGTTTACTGGCGCCTCCTGGCGTGGAGACGGCTTCTACTACAGTGCCTACGACGCCCCCGAGGGCGACGGCCACGAGTACAGCGGCAAGAACGTGGGACACAAGATATATTATCACAAGGTCGGAACTACTCAGGAAGAGGATGAAATCTTCTTCATCAACCCTGCTGAACCGCTCCGCTTCTACCAGGTCAGCGTGAACGACGAAGAGACCATGGCTTTCCTGTATGAGGACGGTGCCGACGTGGGTAACAACCTGTACGTTATGGATTTACGCAAGCCGGGCGCCAAGTGGGTGCAGATTACCCGCGATATGAAGAACCTCTGCACGCCGGTAGAAACCGATGGTGACAAGATATACCTGTTCTCCAATCTCGACGCGCCGCTCAACAAACTGGTGGTAACCGACATCAAGAATCCCAGGGTTTGGAAAGACGTGATTCCGGAGGGGACCAGCGTACTGGACGGCGTCAGCTTCATCACGGACGAATTCATGATTGCCGAGTACACCGAGGACGTCGCCACTCACGCATATCTTTACAGCAGGGACGGCCGCAGGATAGAAGAGATAAAGCTTCCGGGTGTGGGAAGCGCCGGTTTCGTCAGCCGCAAGGGCGAACCCTGGTGCTACTACTCCTACTCCAGTTTCACGACTCCCGGTACGGTCTATTCGTGGAATATAGAAACCGGCGAAAGTGCTGTGTACAAGCAGCCCAAGACCGCTTTCGATCTTTCCGGCCTGGAAACCAGGCAGGTCTTCTTCCCGTCCAAAGACGGAACCATGATTCCCATGTTTATAACCTGCAGGAAAGACATAGAGCTGGACGGCAGTAATCCCGTTTACCTTTACGGCTACGGCGGCTTCAATGTCTCCCTTCCTCCTTCCTTCTCGTCAAGCCGCGTACCCTGGTTTGAAAGAGGCGGCGTCTATGTACAGGTGAATCTGCGCGGCGGCGGAGAGTACGGCGAGGCCTGGCACTTGGCCGGCACCAAGATGCAGAAGCAGAATGTATTCGACGACTTCATCGCGGCTGCTGAATGGCTGATCGCCAACGGTTATACATCCTCCGACCGACTGGCCATAGTCGGCGGAAGCAACGGCGGCCTGCTGGTGGGCGCCTGCATGACGCAGAGGCCGGAGCTGTATGCGGTTGCGATACCCCGGGTAGGCGTTATGGATATGCTGCGTTACCACAAATTTACCATCGGCTGGAACTGGGCACCGGATTACGGCACCTCAGAGGATTCCGAAGAGATGTTCAAGTATTTGCTGGGCTATTCGCCTCTGCATAACCTCAAGCCGGGCGTCAAGTATCCCGCCACCCTTGTGACTACTGCCGACCATGACGACCGGGTGGTGCCTGCACATTCGTTCAAATTCGCAGCCACTCTGCAGGAGTGCAATGGGGGCGACAGGCCTCAGCTCATACGGATAGACACCAAGGCCGGCCACGGAGGCGGCAAACCTCTGGCCAAAGTGCTCGAGGAGCAGGCTGACATCTACTCCTTCATCATGCAGAATCTCGGGATGAAGGAGTAGGTCCTTTTATAAGGCGTCAGAGTTTTTTACCTTGATAATCTCGCCCTTTTTGACGGCTTGGGTCTTCTTGAGTTTGATAAAGTCGTTGTGGGCGACTCCGGAAACGCTGTAGTCCATGTGCAGCGTAACCTCGTCCGAGCCCTTTTTGTATTCCACGTCGTAAGGGCCGCCTATGTGCGAGAAGAAGAACAGCACAGAATTGCTGCTGGAGATGGTTACTTCCTCCGTGTTGCCCAGCAGGGTGAGGGACATGGATTTCTCAGCGTTGGGGAAACGGATATACTGGACGGTGATATCTCCGGGAGTCCAGTCGCCGTCCACCACAAGGGCATAAATGTCGTAACCGGTGGTCTGGTCGTAAACTCCGTCTATCCTCATTCGGTATGAGTCGATGACCCAGAGGTCACCGGAGATTTCGGCCTTGACGCCGGACGAGCCGAGGAGGCCGTCGCAGGAACTTGCTGTAAAGGCAGCAGCGATGAGCGTGAGCAGAAAGACAATTCGTTTCATAGGTATTATAATAAGTTAAATTACTGCTGGGTACGGGCCTTGAAGAAGGCGGAATATTTGCCGGGCCAGTCGGAAGGTATTTCGTGCCTGAGGAAAGGGTAGTAGTACATCTCCTTGTCGGTCACCTGCAGGTTGTTGAACGGTGCGGTGTTGGTATGGGGCGGACAGGTGCCGTCCTGAAGGCCGCTGCAGGCTATCACAGAGCATGTGATCCGAGTCGCCAGGTTTTTGGTGTCGAAGTATGAGAGGAAGCGGAACATCTCCTCGTCGCTCATGGTGCCCTGGCTCTTGCGGGCCGTACTTGCGGGCCAGGAAACGATAGAAAAGTAGTCGGGGAAGTCACCCAGGAAGGCAACGCAGGGTGCTATAGCCTTCAGCGGATAATCACTCAGCGCCGCGGCGGCGTAGGAGAAGGCTCCGCCCTGGCTGGACCCCTCTGCGAAGACGTTGCTCATGTCGGAAGAGGAGCGTGTGGCCATGAAGCGTATTCCCTGCACGCAATCCATAAAGGCGCCGCGGTAATAATAATGATCCCTCTGGCCGAAGTTGTAGGCGAACCAGTCCCCGTAGATGTTTACGAAATCCCCCTTGCCGTCGCTTACCCTCAGGTTAGCCGGACGGTTGTTGAGCACCTGTCCGCGGGTGGACAAATAAAGCTCTGCGTACTGGGGGCTGGAACCACCATAGGGGCAGTCGACCTTGTGCACCGGCTTAAGGTCGTCGTAGCCGTAGTAGTGCATGAGGACAGGATACTTCTTTCCGTCCTGAGGCTCCACATAATAGCCGCGAATGGTAACGGGTTCGCCACCATCTAAGTCTGGAATGGACTGCATTTCAACAAGATACACCTTGCAGTTGGCATTGCTGCGGCTGGGAATCTCCGTGAGTTCGGCCTTCATATCAATGGAAGCCAGCTCGGCCTTCGCAGCTTCCCAGAAGCTGTCGAAGTCGGCCTGTTTGTCAGGTGCGGAAACCAGTTTGGCAGGGGAGATACCGAAAAAGAAGGGAGTCCCTCCGCCGCCCTTGAGCGCAAGTCCTACGGCCTTTTCGTTTACAGAACACCTGGCCTTGTAGAACCCCGGGGCGAGGTCTTCGTCCGTGGTCAGTACAATGTCTTCGGACGCATTTCCCGCCACTTTTACGCTGGTCGATACGGTGGTTACGCTTTCTCCTTTATCGGTGGAAATCACTGCCTTTGCATCTGCCATGACGGCCTTGCGGTTGGGATTCTCAACATGAATGGTGAGTTGGGGCCGTCCCTCAAAAACCAGGTTGCCGTCAACCACCATCGACAGGGTAAACGGCTCCAGCTCTTCAGGCTTCAGCGAGTCGCAGGAGGCTGCCAAAACAAGAGCAGAAAATAGCAGAATAAAATTCCTCATGATATATTGCGCTTTTTGCAAATATACTTATTTTTGTAGTATACTAACAACTCTAAACCTCATGAACGACGAGTTCGAACGCTTCGATATGGCCCGGCCCCCGGTACGTACACGGTGGTTCCTGAGGCCCCTCACATACCTGTTGAGCATTCCCGACGTAATATCTCATAAAACACAGATTCATTATGAGGGCACAAAGGATCTCAAGCCTCCGTTCCTCCTGCTCAGCAACCATAATGCATTCATGGACTTCAAGGTCCTTACAAAGGCCATATATCCCCGCCGGGCTAATTATGTGGTAGCCATAGACGGTTTTATCGGCCGAGAATGGCTGCTCCGCAACGTAGGTGCGATCTGCAAGCGCAAGTTTACGTCCGACGTCACCCTTGTGCGTCAGCTGGCGAGAGTCATAGAAAACGGAGACGTGGCGGTAGTGTACCCCGAAGCTCGATATTCCCTGTGCGGCACTACCGCGGTGCTTCCAGAGGCTCTCGGCAAGCTGTGCAAGATGCTCAAGGTCCCCGTGGCTACATTTATCTGTCACGGCCATCATGTAAACTCACCGTTCTGGAACCTGCACCCCCGCGGTGTCAAGCCCACCGAAGCGGATTTCAAACTGCTCTATACTCCTGAACAGTTGGAGAAGCTCGACGTGGATACCATCAATGCCGGCATTGTGGAGGCCTTTCAATATGACGACTTTGCCTGGCTGCGCGACAGCGGCCTCAAAATGCATTACGAGAAACGGGCCGAAGGTTTGGAGCGCGTCCTTTACCAGTGCCCCCACTGCGGCAAGGAATACGAAATGGGCTCCAACGGCAACGAGCTCTACTGCAAGCATTGCGGAAAGCGCTGGACCATGGCCCCGGACGGAGTGCTGAGCGCCAATGAAGGCGAAACCGAGTACTCCCATGTGCCCGACTGGTACGAATGGGAACGTTCTCAGGTGAGAGCGGAAGTGGAAGCCGGCACCTACAGCAGCGGAGAACTGCCCGTGGAGGTGCGCTCGCTACCCAACTCAAAGCGCTTTATCGCACTGGGCAAGGGGACTATGGTTCACGATATGAACGGCTTCAGGGTAGCGGTCAAGGACCTGCTGGGACGGGAGTACAAGATGGAAATCCCTGTCCCGTCGGCCTATTCCGTGCATATCGAGTACAATTACCTTGGCAAATGGGGCGACTGCGTGGACCTCAATACCCTCATGGATACCTGGTACACTTATCCCAAGGTAAACAACTGCTCAGTTACCAAGATGGCGCTGGCCACCGAGGAGCTGTACTTCGCCTACCGCCGGTCAATAGGAAAGCCCTGCAAGCCCGGGCTGGCCTAAATCAAACTTATCAGCAGAAATACGAAGTGCGCGATTATTCCCGCGCACAGGCCCGCGACGGCATGAGCGCCTAGCGCCTTGGAGATGGCCTTGCGGAAGCCGAGGGTATCCAGCATAGCGGTATGGGTGCTGAGGAAACCGCTCCAGCACATTCCAATGGCAGTAAAGACGGCGATGGCGTTGCCGTCGAGAATGCCGGCCTCGTTGAAGGTAGGCAGCAGGCCTAGCGAGGCGCCGACGGCTCCGAGTGCCGTCATGGGGAAGGCGATCAGGCGCATATCGTTAAAACCGAACAGCCATTCGAACACCCAGTGTATCTTGCCTGCCAGCCAGGGGAGTATTGGGACTCCCTGATTCGCGGCACCGGTATAGCCATCCGGCCCTGCCCCGAAGGTGATAAGAATCACCATGGTAGTGATGATAAGCACGCCCGGGATAATGGCAAGTCCAAGTTCGACGCCGTTCTTGCCGCCGTCCAGAATGGCGTTCAGGCAGCGCAGGAAAACGCTGTCCTTCTTTTTCTCTTCCTGAACTTCACCCGTGTCCGCAGGGCCTTCCGGCAGCACGGGGGCGTCCAGTTCCGGGAACGTCTTGAGGCAGCTCCGCTGCATGATCCGGGTAGAGATGATGGAGCCGCAGAATGCGCCGAACAGGCCGACCAGGGCCGCACCGGCGTGACCGAAACTGATCATCGTGATAATCACCACGAAGCCCATTCCGAAGGCGGTGCCGAAGTTGGTCAGCGACAGCAGCTGGTACTTCTTGAAATAGGAAGAGAATGTCTTGTCCTTGGCAAAGGCGATGATGGCGGGATTGTCCGACAGGAAGGTCATCAACGCGCCAAGTGCGGCCACGCCCGGCAGATTGTACAGCGGCTTCATAAGCGGCCGCAGAAGGCTTTCCAGCAGCTTCACCACCCCGAACTCCGACATCAGCTTGGACAGGGCTCCCGTAAGCACCGTAATGCCCATCAGGTAGAAAACCGTATTGAGCAGCAGGTTGTGGGCGGTGTTCATTATGGTGTTGATCAGATTCCCGCTGCCCATACGGGAACCAAGCGCCAGGGAAACCCCGGCAAACAGGGCCATGAATACCAGGGCCTCGATGGTAGAACGTTTAAGGAAAGGTTTTGCTGTCATGGAACTCATTTAATATCAGCCTCGTAGCCGATGGTCTGCCCGCTTACGAGACGGTCGCAGGCGATGGAAAGTACAGGGGAGGCGGAGACAGAGGCGTCCTTAATCTCAACCCAGATGGATTCGCCGGGCATAAGCTGCATAAGATTATATCCTGAGCGGATGCCGTCAACTGCAAGGAACGCGTCGTGGTATATGGGGGCGACGCCGACATTCTCGATCCGGACGGCGGAACCAACCCCTCCCTTTACCCTGAAGTCCAGGATGCGGAAGCGGTAACCCATTGAACCTGCAGCCTCTACGATTCGCTCCCAGCTCCGGTACGACTGCTGTCCGTCTCCTATGATGAAGGTCATGTGGAACTTGGCCACCTCGTCCTCGAAGCGTCTTCCGTGGAGGCCTTCCACGTCAAGGCAATGCCGCTGGTCGTAATCCGTATAGTAACTGAATTCTCCTCCGAGCGGCGCACGCTTGTAACGCTCCTCTCCGAAAAACTTCCAGCTGCGGTAGTTGTAGTCGTCGTGATCCTCGCACATGAAGGAGTCGTCAAAGTTGCCGAAACGGCCTTCCAGCAGTTCGGGATGCTGTCTGAACGGTCCGTACTTGCTGTCTGCCGCATCTATGGAAATCATCCACGGAGTATGGATGAACCAGTTCTCCATCTTCTGGAAGAACTCCACCTGAAACTCCTTGGACGGGAAGGTGCGGCCGATGATGAAGGGCCCGTCGTAGATGTGGTACTCCGCCCAGAGGCCGAAACCCGTCTCAAGGTATGCCAGACGGGGGTCCTGGTCGTAGCGTTCGGCGAACAGGCGATGGAATTCCAGATGGAAACGCTGAAGTTCGCTGCAGCGCCAGTCGGGGAATTCGGTCTTGCGGCCCTCGCTCTTGGAGTTGAAGGCTTCGTATTCCGGCAGCTGCTTGATATAGTCGGGGACGGCGCAGGAATAGCCGGGATAGGTATACCGGAAACGCAATACGGCCTGATGCCCGCGTCCGGCTATCTGGTCCAGCAGTTTGTCAACCACCGACCAGTCATAATCATCCTTGCTCTTGCAGACATCGTTGTAGAGCATGTAGGAGAACTCCAGCTGTATCCTGTTGCCGGCCGATTTGCCGTGGTTCGTCCACATAACGATGCCGGTCATGGGCTGTACGCCCTCGACCTTAGCGCTCAGCGGCACGCGGGTATAATCACCGTAAGGCTGATCGGGATCTTCCTGGCAGGACAGGAACAAGGGCAGCAGGGCCAGCAGAGTCAAATACTTTCTCATCGGGGATCCAGTCCGCTGAATTCGATCTTATACAGGCAGCACACATCGTCGTCGTCGAGACCAACCCACACGCAGCTGTTGTCGTGGTCCACGCAGACGGACTCGTTGTTGTGGATGTACGGAACCGGGTAGGACGCGAGCACGTGCGTAAGCTGCTCGTCTATTACGAAAAGCTTGTGGGTTTCGGAATCCGTCACCCAGAGCCAGTGGTTGAGGTTGTCCCAGCACAGGCCGCCCACTTCTTTGATGCCGGCTCCGAATTTCTGAAGACTCACGTACTCGGAACGTTTTTCGCCGTTGATGGAGTAGAGCCATACGTTCGCTCCGGTCTGGGTACCTACGAAGAGCAGGCCGTCCTTGTAATAGGATATGCCCTCCATGCCGCTGTTGCCGTATTTGCTGGCTTCACTTACCGAGATAACCACTTCCCATGAACTGGGTTTTTCGTACGGCGGCTTGAGGCGCAGCACCTGATACGCTTCGTTGGCGAGGTACAGGTCTCCGGTCTCCGGATGCAGGGTGATGCCCTCCAGATCCGCGCTCTTCTTCCACCACTGGGTTACCTTGCCGTCCAGAGATATCTGGCCGAACCAGCCGTTGTCTCCTACTGCCCAGAGGGCGGTATGGTCCTCGGTAAGGCAGATGCCGGAAAGCTCGGGGACATCCTTGACCTCGAACTTGGTGTACTTACCCATAACGGGCATTTCGGGCAGCTCGGGAGCGGGTCCGCTGTAGTCCTCCAGTTTGGTGCTTATGTCGCCGAGAGCCAGAATGTTGCCTCGTGACAGCTTGAGCTCGCCGCCGAGCTTATAAACCTTGGGATAGGCGGAGCCCTTGTGCATGTAGATACTGAAGCCGTCCTTCAGGCTGAGGCCGCCGGGGAAGTAAAGTACCACGGAGCCGTCGCTCTTGGGTGTCTTGTGCTTGAAATAGTCGGACGTACCCTTCCTGAGCGAGAAATTGTAGGTTTCGCTGCTGGTCTGCACTTCCCAGGAATTGTAACTGACCAGCTCCCAGTTGTTGCCGGCGAAGACGCATTCGTCATAGTTTCCGCTTACGGAGAAGCTGATGGCGGCGCATATGTGATTGAACTTGAAAGTGTTGTCCTCCGAAAGCCAGGCGCACATCAGGGGTGCGTCGGTATTGATGAATTTGAAACGGTCTTCGGAGAAGTAGTCGTCCAGGTCCAGGTCGCCAGCAGGCCATGCGGCGTAAAACTTATCGTCACCGAAGACTGATTCGGGAACCACGTCCAACGTTACCGTAGCGGTCTTTCCGTCTGCGGAAATATCGGAGCCCTGCAACTTTACCGTGACGGCGCCGGGGGAGTATCCTCCGGTAATCAGAATCTCGTCGCCCGCTTCCCAGGAAGACTTACCCGTGGCAGCTACGGAGGCCTTGGAAGTCATATCAGGGGCAATCACAAATTTGTACACTCCGGGTTTCGGATGATCATCCGGCTGCTCAGGATTGTCGGGATTGTCAGGGCCGGAGGGATTGCTGGGATCCACACAGGAAAAAGCCAGGAAAGCGGATATTAAAGTCAGGCAAAGATAACGATAGGACATGGTTCCGGACAGTTCTTAAGATTGTTTAACTAGGATTACTTAACGGTTGTGACTTCCAGGAGTTTTCCGTATCCGTCGGGGTTGTCTTCGGTAATATTTCCGTTAGGAATGTTGGAAAGCTCCTCCCATTTGCCTGTGGAAGAGGTCTCGTAGAACCTCAGGCTGGTCTGGAATACATCGCCCAGCGGGGAGGCAGACTCGCTGGCTGCCACTGCGTTGTCGAAAATCTCACGAACGAGCACGATCTCCACCTTGTTACCGTTGCCCGCGCAACTGACCAGGCCGGATGAAGGGCCTGCCAGTTCGTTCCAGTCGCTGCCGACTCTCTGGTGCAAAGTGCCTCCGGAATTTATCCACTTGCCCTCTTCTGCCAATTGAATTTCGATTATGAAGTCGTACGATTGAAGGAAGTAATTGGCATAACCTGAGCTGAATTCGCCGTCGGTATTGAGGTTGATACGCATGGGGAGGGTTTCTCCCGCTGAAGCAAGAAGATCAGACACGACCGCGTTGTTGTATTCGATATAGTAGAACACAAAGTATTCGTCGGCATAGACGCGCATTTCGTTAACGCCATCCCATGCTCCGTCGCGGCTGTTCTTGGCGATTGCGACCTTCGACTGGTCCAGTCTCGCCCAGTCGTCGATACTGCCGTCGACTACAATGGGAGCCGAATATTCAGGTTCCTCGGGATCACCTCCGGGGTTGTCGGGTTTGTTGTTGGGATCACATGCTGCAAAAACCATTAAAGCAGATGCAAGTATCCAAAAAGCTCTTTTCATAACTGTAGTTGGTTAAAAAGTGGTTATTATTCCCGGCTCAGGATAAGCACGCAGCTGATAGCGGCTACGATTCCGATTACCTGAGGCACGGAAGGTATGTGGGAGTAAAGTATCAGGGATATAATGCAGCTGATGACGGGGGCGCAGGCGTCGCCCAGCGGGGCGACTATCATGGCCTTGCCGTAACGGTTGGCATATACCAGGGCGAAGGCGCCTATCGCGTTGAGAATCTGGATGCAGAAAGTGAGATAAGGGCCGTTGAAGCCGTGGTTGATGGGCTGGGAGAAGTCGGTCATGGCCAGTGCGACAGGTATCAGCACCAGGCCGGAAATGGCCATATACACGAACACGCTCTCGGCGTCAGGAGCATAATTGTTGGCCAGCTTCATAACCAGGGCCTGCACGCCCCAGGATACGAATACCACCGCGGCGAAAACAATCCAGAGCCAGCTGGTCACAGTCTCGTCGCTTTTGCCGGAAATGGAGAAGCAAACAAGGGCCACAAAGGCCAGGGCAATGCCCACCGCGCCGAACTTGCTCACCCTTTCCTTGAGGAAAATGGCGGAAAGTATGACGGTGATGATGGGCGCTACCGCGATCATGGGGATGACCAGGTAGCCGGGGCCGTACTTAAGTGCCTGGAACAGAGCCAGCTGTCCGCCAGCTCCAAGGAGCCCGACGCCCATACCGAGCAGAATGCTCTTGGGCCGGACGTCCAGCTTGAACTTGATGTTGGCGAGTGCTACGAGGGCGCAGGGAATCATGCTAATGGCCCACACTACGTAGGTAAGGGTTGCCGGATAGTCCGGCTGATCGGAAAAGGCCCCCCATATGCCCCAGGTGACCATCGTCACCAGGGCATACAGGAGCCAGTTGTGTTTTTTCTGTGTCATTCGATAGAAATTACGGGAGGGCTACTACAAGGGCATCCTGCCAGCGGGCCGGCGCGAAACCGATCTGTGTTTCTTCACCCATCCATTCTTCGCCTACGACATACTGCTTGTTCACTTCCATGCAGATAGTCGCGGAAGAGCCTGAAAGGGCGCTGTAGGAAGAACGGGCGATAGCAACCTCATAACATGTATTTCCATTGTGGTCGGCAGTGGACTGACCGACAAAACCGGCGTTCCAGTTGATGTAGCGGGGACCGTTGTTGTACTTGAGCCAGCTGCTGAAAGAATTCACATAAGGTGCAGACCATGCCCAGTGAGTTTTGGTTCCGCTGCCGTCGCCGAAGTAAAGGTGCGAATAGTTGGAGTAATGATAACCCGAGTTGTCGAACAAGGTGCCGTCCTTGATTTCAAAGAAAACATACAGGTTGCTCGCGTCTGCGGTGGCCTTCAGGCATACGATTGCATCGTAATCGGCACCGGTATCGCCGTTGACGGAGGCCGTGACGTCGTTCCATTCGATTCCGTATGCGGAAGGGAAGCTCCAGGGAACCACCACGGCGCCGCTGGCGGAGATGTTGATGGGCTGGATATGGCCTTTGTCCTCAATACCCTTGGCCGTTGCGGCTGTTTTGGTGTAGATCTGGTCTCCGGTCTCAGCATTGTACAATGTAATAATGGGCTGGAAACAGGCCGCATAATACCTTACGGGTACATAGAAGACGGCCGTTCCGTCGGTAACGTTGCTGATATAGGTGAGAGTCTTGTCCACGCCATCTGCATAGGCCTGGTCGAGATAGGTTCCGCCCTGGTTCCTCAGCTTCACGTCGCCGGAGAGCCTGTAGGTGGTCTGGTTCTGGACTACAAGTTTAACCTTGCTGGCGACGGTTATGTCGGTAAAGGTGAATTTGTATGCAGAGCAGAGATAGGAGAAGGCAAAGTTGTTGTCCGAGTCGCCCTGGGCATACATAGGAATACTTGCCGAAAAACCGTCTGTGGTGTAGTCGGTGACGGCAGGGATATTAAACAACAGAGGGTACTTTTCGGCATCGCTTTCCGCGAATCTGACGGAGTGCGCTCCGGCCGGATAAAGTGCCCATTTGGTGCCGTCCGTGGAGGCTCCGACGGTGTAACCGGCATCGACTGCTCCGGCGAAGGTGGCGGAGGCTCCGTTAATGCTGGTTGCGCTCAGGGTAAAGAATTTGTTGTCGGAACCGTTATTAAACAGTACGGATATCTTGTCTCCGGCGGTCCAGGAGAACTTGCCGGCGGCGGTATAGTCGGTCTTGGTATCGATATCGGGAGAGGAAGCAGTCATGGTGAAAATGTAACTGCCGTTTTCAGGTGCGGGCTGTTCGATTGCGATGTTGGTTTCGCAGGCTGCCACGGCCGCTGCGGCCACGAGCAGGAAAGGAATGTAAAAACGTTTCATAGCATCGAGTCTTTAAACACCAAAGAATGAGTCGAAATCGGATTCGCCGTCAACGACTGCGTCTTCGGCGCTGCCGTACGAACCAAAGGAGCCAGCCAGAATCAGTTCAGGCCAGAACTGAACCGGCTCGGAGCTTGGAATTTTGTAGTTTCTCTTCATAACTGTATTATTAAAAAATTAGATTAAATTCTTCTTCACTTACAACGATGGGATCGTCGTAGTCCTGCCCGTCGCCTCCGACGGCAGGGGAGGCGGCAATAAGTAATTCCGCAAATATCTCAACCGGACAGGCCTGAGGATATGTATAATACTTCTTCATGCCATTACAGTCCAAATGAGTACAACAGATTATAGCCGGTAGAGGAATCCCAGACGCCGTCGTTGGCGAAGCGTACGGCAAAGCGGGAATCGCTCTGTATAGTAGTGCATGGGTCTGGCATCCATAGATGCAACTGCACGGCTCCGGAGATGCCGGAAGGCAGGTGGAAAGCACCGCTGACGCTTATCTGCCCTTCGTCCGGTCCCCAGAAGCGGGGGTCGTCATCCAGTTTCGTGGTTTGGAGCACCTTGCCCGTGGAAGCGTCTGTAAGCACCATATACACGTCGCGCGGGTTCATAGGAGCCGCATAGCCCTTGTTGCGCAGATGTATGGTAAACTGCATGTCGGAACCGGCGACGGCCGCTCCGAAGGAAGCATCCTCAAGCACCAGACGGTAGCCGAGTTCCCTGTCTATCTGGTCTATGCACCCTTCCGTGGCCCAGCGGCTGAGCACGTCTTCGTGGTAACCGTCGTGCAGGTAGGACCAGTGGAAGGTGGCAAGCTCGGACAGAGTTCCTGGAGCGTTGCCCGAAGCCTGGCAGTGGCACCAGTCGGACACCTTGCAGGTCTCGCCGCCCATAATGGTATAGCGGGAATCTGCCGCCCAGAACGAGCGCTCGCTGCTGTTCTGATAGGTGCCGGAGTCGCTGCTGCTGGCGCCGAAGCAGTCGTTGTGCCCTCCCACACGCGACTGAGGCGTGCCTTTGTGGGCTGTGGATTGGGTGAGCGCCGTACTGCCTACAAGTTTCATCTTGAACCTGGGCGTACGCACCTGCACCTGCCGCTCCGGCGGAAGTGCCGTCAGCAGGGCGCTCAGTACCCGCCCGCGGGAGGCATAGTCGGCGGTGGTCGAAGGATTCATGCCGAAGTTGTCGGTATAGTACCATTCGCCCCATGAGCCGACGAAGCCGGCCTGGAGCACGAAGATTACGTCTTTATAGCTGGTCAGCAGCGGGGTGAGCTGCTCGATATGGCGCATCACCCATTCTTCGGAAGCGTCCCAGGGATGGTCGTCCTCTTTGTGGTTGTCTTTGTAGGCGAAACGCAGTATGCACTTAACGCCCCCGTTCCGCAGTGCTTTGAAGTTGTTCTCGATGAGGGTAAGGTAGGCCTTGGAGATGTCGGACGACATGAACTCGGTAAGGTAGTACTCCAGCAGCATAAGCGAGCGGCCCAGGGTGCGGTTGGAGGCCAGCCTGCTGGCACTGAGCACGCTCTGGGATGCGCTGCGGTATTCCTCAGCCTTGTAAAAGCCCCTCTCGGGATTGCAGAAGATCTCGGAACTCTCGGTATAGGATACCTTCCCGGGGCCTGAACCGCTGCCGCTGAAGACGTCTATTGCAGGCAGTACGTTGATGCTTCCGAGGGAATTGTTAGTCCGTGAAGGCAGGCCCTGCTTCGCCGAGGCGCTGTACAGCACGGCTCCGGTGGAAGTGTCCGTAAGCGTAATCTGAGGTTTGAAGTACGAGCCTCCCCACGGCGGGCAGTTTACGTAGAATTCGGCCTTGCCGTCGCTTACTGTCTCCGTAAAGGCTATGCTGCGGGAAGCGTCGTCTGCGTTGCTGTTGCTGAGCTGCTGCCAAACCAGATAAGGATCGTACACATTGCAGGGGAAGAGGCCGGAGAGAGTATGGTTGTCCAGATTCTTTACGCTGAGCCTTACCCTTGAAGCCGTGATGCCCGTAAACGTAAACTTGGCCACGGTGCACATTGGCCTGAATGTGAAGCTGTTGCTGCTGAAGGTAATGGCGGCCATCGGAATCTTTGACGAGAAGCCGCCGTCGCTCAGCTCAATCTCCGCGGGACGATAAAAGGAGAAGGTTCCGTCTTCGTATCTGTGTTGGTCGGAAGCGGGGTAGAGGGCGCATTTGCTGCCGTCCGCCGCTCCGAGGGAATAGCCGTTGGTCACGTAGCCCTTGAAACTGCAGGACGCTCCGGAACCCTGTGCAGTAAGGGTAAAGAACTTGTCTGTGCTGCCGCTGTGGAAGAGCACGGAAATCTGGTCTCCGCTGGTCCAGGAAAAGGTCTTTTCGTTTGCGAAGGTGGTGCGGGTGGCGGCGCCGCTCCAGTCGGCGCAGGCGTCGAGGGTGAATTCGAAGCAGTTTGCCGGAACGATATCCAGCTCCGGCTTTACGTCACACCCTGCGGCCAGGAATGCGGCCGCGAGGCATAACGCTATGCTTCTCAATACCTTCATCTAACGAATGACGCTACTTTCTGCCCGAATTCACAGTTCTCCATTATGCCTCCGAATTCTGATGAACCGGGGCCCCATACGTAAAACGGAACAGCTATTCCGTTGTGGCTGTCGTTCCCGAATGCCACTCCTATGCGGCCCTCTTCCAGATTGCCGTCCTGGAGGGTGAGGGCGCCGGTAGCATGGTCGGCTACCACGACAACCATAGTATGTCCGTCTTTTTCGGCCCACTGAAGGACGTCGCCGATGGTGCGGTCGAAGTCCAGCAGCTCTTCCATAGCAAGGTCGATGCGGTTCGAGTGGAGCCAGTCGTCGATGCAGGAGCCCTCGACCATAACTACGAAGCCCTTCTCGCCAGAGGCCTCGGAAAGAAGCTCCAGGCAACGTGCAGTCATATCGCGGAAGAGGTCCCCGCGCTCGGCGGCGACGGGCAGGTTGTCGTCGGACACCAGTGCCAGCGCCGGAAGCTCCACAGCCGCAAGCTCTTCTCCGGAAGATGCATAATTATAACCCTTGGCGACCATTTCCGCCACAATGTCCCTTCCGTCCTTGCGGTTGGGGCCGAAGTAGTCGCGTCCGCCACCGGCGATGAAGTCCACTCCGCAGTCGAGGTAGTCGGCGATAATCGGATCGTAATTGTCTCTGTGGTCCTCGTGGCAGCAGAAGTCGGCCGGAGTGGCGTCCGCAAGGTGGCATACCGTCACGCAGCCGGTTTTCTTGCCGGCCTCCTGCGCCTTTACGAATATGGAATACAGAGGACTGCCGTCGGGGGCGCATCCGACATGGTCATTGGCGGTCTTGCAGCCGGCGGCCAAAGCCGTTCCGCCTGCGGGCGAATCGGTAATCAGGTCGCTGGAACTGTATGTGCGCGAAAGGCCCACGACGTGGAAATTGTCTATGTTGAGCTTGCCGTGGTTGAGTACCCAGGCGCAACTGGTCTGCTCGAGTCCCATTCCGTCACCTATCATAAAGATGATGTTACGCACCTCAGCATCTGCGGGCGGTTCGGCGACGCTTACGATTTCGTAGGGGAAGGGGGTGGTGTAGTACTGCAGGCGGCCGTAAGGCTTGCAGCAGCACAGAATGGCGCATAACGCGGCCAAAAATACTATCCTGCTATATCTCATAACTCTTCTGGACTTGCATATACCGGTTTGTTGAAGTCAACGTTGTAAGGGATCTCGATCAGGCCGTCGTCGCCCTTGAGGAACCAGAAGGGCGCGGCCTCCAGCTCGAAGAAATCGTTCATGCCTGCTGGCCTGGTGAACCTCCATCCGGGAACGTCCGGGAAACGGCCGTAGCCGAAGCACAGGGCTATATGCTCGGTCTGAGGGTACTCGGTGGCAAGGGCCTTCAGGGCACTGAGGCACGACCTGCAGTCAAGGTCCACTACAAGATAAAATGCGGCGCCGTCTGTCTCGGCCTCTTCCGGCACCCTGCACGGATAGTCCTGGAGATTCAGGTTGTCATATTCCACCAGGCGCTGCAGGCGGCTGATTTCTTCTTTGGAAAGTATTTCATCTTCCGCTATCCTTTCCACGGCATAACTGAAGAGATCCAGGTTGCGGCAGGGAGAATACAAATTGTGGAAGGCATATTCCATCCAGCCTGCATAGATGTAGTACGAGACCTCGTCGTCCTTAAGTCTTTTGAAAAGCCTGCCCAGAGCCTCGGTTGCATCTTCAACCGGTGCGTCCAGCGCCAGTTCGGCAAAGCCGGCGAAGCGGTCTTCGGCTTCCTGTACCTGGCCCTCTCTAACAGTAACGTCGATTTCGTCCCAGAATGTGACGATTCCGCTCCTGTCTTCGCAGGAGGCAAGAAGCAGCGTCAGCAGAGCGAATACGTATATTACAGGTCGTCTCATTTAATCTCGAACAGTTTGTTAAGACCGGTGCCGGAATCGAATACCCCCTCGTTCGCCAGTGCGATGCTGTATTCAGGCCTCTCCGGGAGCAGGGGATCCCTCAATGTCAGATAGAGCGTTCCCTTGGCCGTGGTAGGAGTGAAAGCGGCGCTGATTACGTGCCAGCCGCTGTGCCATGTGCGAGGGTCGCTGTTTATGGGGAATTCTTTGCTCTTGCCGTCGGAACCCTCCCACACGAGCACTGCTTTCCGGGGATTCATAGGAGCCGCGAAACCGGTGTTGTAGAAACGGAGGGTTACATCGCAGTTCTTTCCTGCAGCGAAGTTCTTGGAGTAGAAGAGGTCCTTCATCACAAAACGGTATCCCAGGCGTGCGACTATCTGGTTGTAGCAGTTGTCCGACTTCCACCTGTTCAGGACCCCGTGATGGTAATCCTGGTTAAGGTAGGACCAATGGTAGTCCCTCATATCCTGCAGTGAGGCTTCGCAGACGCAGAAATCGGAAACGCCGCAGGTCTCGCCTCCCATGAAGGTGTAGCGGGTGTCGGCTTTCCAGAATTTACGGTCGTTCGGCTCGTTGTCGAAAGTGCCGTAGTCATCCTCGGAGGCGCCGAAACAGTCGTTGTGCCCGGCCAGGCGCGACAGGGCGCTGCCGTTGTGGGCGTTGGCGGCGGTCAGGGTGTCCTTAAGCGACAGCCCGTACATTCTCATCTTGAACTGAGGGGTACGCAATTGTATCTGGCGGGAAGCTGGAAGCGCTTCTAGAAGCGCTTCCGTAAGCTGCCTGCGGGGAACGTAGTCCGCATCTGTCCGGGGCTGGTAAACGAAGTGGGTGGTGTAGTACCATTCTCCCCATGAGCCTACGAATCCTGCCTGCAGGACGCAGATTACATCTTCGTTTTTCTTGAGCAGAGGCTTGAGCTGGTCTATGTGCTTGAGTACAATGGAGAGCTCGGGCTCCTGGTCCAGCTTCCCGAACTGGTCGTCGTTGTCCCGGTAGGCAAAGCGCAGAATGCATTTGGCTCCGCCTTCCCTCAGGGCGTCCATACTTGTCTGTATCTTGTCCAGGAAGGCCTGGGAGATGTCTCCGTCCATGAAATCGGTCAGGTAGAAACCGAGGTACCAGAGAGCATATCCTTCGAGACGCTGGGCTTTGATTTCGGAAACTCGTATGGGTTCGGAGTCCGTGAAATAGTCCCTGGCACGGTAGAAGCCGCGCTCCGGATTGACTATTAGTGCAGTATTCTCCTTGAAGGAGACTTTCACGCCGTCCAGGTCGGCATGTTCCTCCTCGGGTGCGGTGGTGCCGGAATCTGTGGTTTCCGGCAGGACGTAGAACGTTAGTTCGTAAACCGTTTCCGGATAAATGCCCTTGGCCTCCTGGTCGAAGCTAATGGTGACCTGCGTAGGCGTTGCCGGGCATTTCGCCGTTACCTTGTACTCACGTCTGGCGGCAATGGTAATCGTGGCTACCTGAGTATTGCTGGACTTGAAGGTGATGGCGCCGTCCGACTTGGAGGAGACGCTCAGGGTAAAGACGGCATAGGCGTTCACTTCGCCTCCCGGCAGTCCGGTCACCGTGAATTGCGGATCCGTAGGGTCGTTCTGGTCGATAATGGAGGGGTCGCAGGCGGCGAAGCACAGCAAGGCGGCCAAAAGAATGTAGGGGAGGCGTTTCATGGGGCGTCAAAGGCTGAAGGTGTGCAGTTTGTTGTAGCCGGTATTCTCGTCCCAGGTGCCATTGTTAGCCAGCCTGATGGAGAAGCGTGGATTGTCGCGCAGGGTGGTGCACGGGTCGGGAAGGTTTAACCAGAGAGTTACGTCTCCGGAAATGCCGGAAGGCAGATTCACAGTCTGGTCGACCACTGTGGTGCCGGGCATCCAGTAGCGGGGATCTGATTCGATGGGCCAGGTGGCCAGGACGCTACCACTATTGTCGGTGAGGATGAGTTCTGCGTCACGGGGATTCTGTGCGGATGCGAATCCGCTGTTCTGTATCTTCAACACTGCGCGGAAAGGATTTCCGGCGGCAGGCTTGCTGGTGAAACCGGCAGCGGTGAGACTGTACCTGTACCCCAGGCGCTTCTGGATTTCCTCGAAGCATCCTTCAGTCTTCCAACGGGAAATGACTCCCTGATGGAAGCTGATGTTCAAGTAGGTGAAGTGGTAGAGAGCCATATCGACAAGTACGCCGTGCGCCTTTTCATCGCCCTCCTGAGGGCCGCAGTGGCAGTAGATGGATTTTCCGCAGGTCTCGCCTCCCATGATGATGTAGGGGGATTCCGCCTGCCAGTAGCTGCGGTCTGCGGTGCCGTTGTATGTGCCGGTGTCGTTGGAACTGGCAAGGTAACAGTCGTTGTGGGCTGCCAACCGGGCCTTGGTAGTAGGCTGGTGGGCGGTCGCCCTTGTTATGGTGTCGGCCAGGGCATAGCCGTACATTTTCATTTTAAAGCTTGGAGTGCGCAGCGCGACTTGTCTGCAGTCGGGCACTGCGTCCAGCAGGGCATCCACCACGTGTTTGCGAGGCAGATAGTCTTCGTCGGTCTTGAGAACGGAGTTGAAATTGTCCGTATAATACCATTCGCCCCAGCTGCCGATGAAGCCGGCCTGTACTACCAGGATCACGTCATAGTTTTCCTGAAGCAGGGGTTTGAGCTGGGCTATGTGGCGGAGAACCTGTTCCTCGGTAGCGTCCCAGGGCTTGTCATCCTCCGAATTACCGTTTGAATATGCGAAACGGAGTACGCATTTTCCGCCAAACTGACGGAGAGCCCCGAAGTCCCGGCGTATCATGTCCAGATACTCGTCCGCGATGTCGGAGTTCACATAATCCATGAGATGATACTCCAGCAGGAAGAGGGTGTTGCCCAGACGCCGGGCGGACTCCAAAGCCGCCTGGGAAAGCGTCCTGTTGCTGGCATGGTACACTTCCGTCGGAGAGTAGAAACCTCTCTCGGGGTTGGGGATGATTTCGTCCGAAACCTGGTAGTTCACCCTGGTCAGATCGGCAAAAAGTTCCTTGTCCGGATCCTTTTCGCAGGCAACGGCGACTGTTATCATGCTTGCGGTCAGAAAGGCCGCACGGAGTATCTTTTTCACGGTACTAATTATTAAAAAACCATAGGCCGCCCTGTACGGGCCAGCCTATGGTTATGATTAGGATAAATTATTTAACGGTCTTGACCTGAAGCATCTCGGCCTTGCCGGCGCTGTTGTCCTCAGTGACGCTTGCATTAGGCAGAACGCCGCAGGAATCCCAGCCCTGCTGGATGTCGAAGCCGATGGAGAAGTTGTCTGCCACCTTGCCGCCGACAGGGTAGAGCTCGCGGACGAGAGCCAGCTCGTACTTGCCGTTGACACCGGCACCGCTTGCAAGGCCGCTGCCTGCTGCGATGACTGCGTCGGCACTCCAGCTCCAGCCTTCGCCGTTAGGCTCGCCTTCCCAGAGGTATGCACCCGGATCATAGGAAGCAAAGTTGTTGCCGTCGGTCAGGAAGCCCTCGTAAAGGACGTCTGCGCAGGCATTCAGGAACTGATCGGTGAAGCCGCCGGTTGCTCCGTTGCCATCACCGTTAAGATAGATGTGGAAAGGTACCCACTCGGTGTCGGGATCCCAGGCGATCTGGTCCTTGTCCCACTCGAAATAGACGAAGATGAAATACTCGTCGGCATAGACCTTCACGGTCTTCAGTGCAGTCCAGTAAGCGTCGGCTGCGCAGGAAGCGGTAGCCACGTTGGCAGCGGGGAGCTTTGCCCAGTCTGCGAAGTCACCATCAATCTTGATAGCGGCTACGTAATCGCCGCTGTCGGGATCGTCGGGATTGTCAGGGTTGTTGGGGTTGTTGGGGTCGCAAGCGACCAGAACAGCGGCTGCAAAAGCCAAAAGTGCAAAAACTTTTTTCATTTCTGTGTTTATTTAAAGGGTTAATATTGAAGAATTATCTTTCATTCTGCGGAATGCCGCTGGAAGTGATTTCGTCAATGGAAATCAGCATGGCGATACGCTTGTCGTCATAATTGATAACCTCCCAGGGCTGATATCCTGCATAGCGGCGGTCCAGGGCCCTGCGGTTACGGTACTGGTCGAAGCAGCGGTGCCCTTCGAAGCAGAGTTCCCTGCGGCGCTCGTCCAGAACGACGTCGAGCACGGAATCATAGCCTCTCTCCTTATAATTGGCAAGCGTCATCTCTGCATCTCCGGTAAGGCCGGCGCGGCGGCGTATGAGGTTCACGTCATCCAGAGCGCCCTGTTCGTCGTTCGTCTTGGCCCTTGCCTCTGCACGGTTCAGCACGACCTCGCCCCAGCGCAGGAACACGGGGGAGTGGAGCATTGCCTTGCCATTCTGATAGTTGAACTTGGTGTTGTAGTAGATGATGTAGTCGCGGCTTGCGCGCTTACCCTTGGTGCCTATGTTAGGACGGATGAAGACGCGTGTCTTCTCGTTCGCTCCGGTCTTGCCGGTTACAAAGTCAATCCCGTTCACGTAGTACTCGGTGTAGGTATTGACAATGGTAGGAACGGCTTTGTAGGATTTGCCGTCAGCCTTGAAGTCCACCGAACCGTCGGCATTTACCGTGAGGTTCTTGATTACGTTGCTGGCGCAGTAGTCGTTCTCTTCCTTGGTCTTGAAAGGAATGGAGACGCAGACCTTGCCGTCGTTAAGCACGTCGTTCATCTTGAAATACGCCGCAAAACGCTTGTCTTCGGGGTAACGCTGGAAATTGTCGATAAGTATGTCGCTCCAGTAGTGTTCGCCCCAGCCTATGCCCTGTTCTTCATCGTGCAGGTACATGGATCCTATTGATGCGCCGCCGTTGGCTATGGCAATTTCGTCGTCCAGATCGTGATGTATGCACCAGATGGTTTCGGGATGGTCGTAAGTGTGTGTGGGGTAGTCGGCGAAATCGTAGGATTCAGTAACCGTCTTGGAAGCATGTGCCATCAGCTCGTTGCACTCGGCCAGGCACTTGTCGTTCTCCTCCATGTACAGATAGACGCGGGCAAGGAGTGCGGTCGCGGCATCCAGGGTTACGTAACCCTTGTAGTTCTTGTCTTTACTCAAGCGCTCCGCCTCTCCGTTTGCCAGGTACTTTTTGGCCTCGATAAGGTCGAGGACTATCTGGTCATATACCTTGCCGACGCTTTCCCTTACGGTAGTGGAGTTGTCGAGGTTGGTGCGCAGAACTACACCGGGGTTGTCCCGTCCGCAGACATAGGGCATTGCGAAGCAGGTCACCATGTGGAAGTGGGCGATTGCCCTAAGGAAATAGTTCTCTCCCAGCAGGTGGTCGGACAGCGCCGACGCGCCGGGAACGATGCTCGCGATGTTCGAGTTCGCGGCGTTGATGATCTTATAGGCCATCCACCAGAAATAGGTAATGTTCTTCTCAGTGGGTGCGTCCTTATAGGTGTAGGGGAAGCAGAAAGGGTCTTCGGAATATCCGGAAACGCAGACGTTGTCTCCGCGGAGCTCTGTGTTCTGGAAATAGTGACGGACATAATAGTTGCCGTCCTCCGTTTCGCCTTTGTACTCATACCTGTCCTTGAAAAGGGTGTAAATGCCATCTGTGGTGAAAATGGCTGCCGAAGGATTCTCCTTGAGCATCGATGTAGACATGGAATCGGAAGGGATGAAATCCATGTTGCAGGATGCCAGCGCCATAATGGCCAAACCTAATGCAAATATCTTTTTCATAGACTCAATCATAATTAGAATTTGACGTCAATGCCCAGTACCACTGACAGAGGAACGGGGTAGTTGTGTGAGTAGGAACCCGCATGGCTCCAGGTAGTGGCGTCCAGCCTCACCTCAGGGTCCATTCCGGAGAACCTGGACAGGGTAAGGAGATTGTCGCCGGACAAGTAGATCTTGGCTCCTCCCATATTGACCTTCTTCATGAGAGATTCGGGAAGGTCGTAGGAGAGGGTGACGTTCCTCAGGCGGAAGAAACTGCCGTCCTCAAGATATCTGGAAGAGAGCAGCTGGGCACCGTCGGCGCGGGCGGAAACGAGTGCGGGATGGGTTGCGATTTCCCAGGTGCTTTCGTCCTTGGCGTTCCATCTTACCCAGCCGAGTCCGTTGTTGTGGGACATCTGGTTCATGCCGGTAAGAGCACCGTCGGAGTCCATCTGCTCACGTACCTGGTTGTAAATCTTGTTGCCTACGACAAAGCTGCCGTGTGCGCTGAGGGTGAAGCCTTTCCAGCGCAGGCCGGTGGTGAGACCGCCGCTGAACAGAGGAGAAGCCGAGCCAACGATCTGATAAGTGGCCTGGGACTGCATGTTCACATACTCGACTTTGCCGTCGTCGTTGATCTTCTCCCACCGGGGAAGACCGGTCTGGGGATCGACTCCGGCCCACTTGGGCATGTACCAGCTGTATACGTCGTACTTCTCGCGGAGAATCTGGGTGACACCGCCCTTGGTCATGACCATATCCTCATGGTCGGGCAGGTCCAGGACAGCGTTTTTGTTGAATCCCAGGTTGACTGCGACAGTCCAGTCGAAGTCTTTGGTCCTGATAACGGAGCCGTCCGCGGCAAACTCGACACCCATGTTGCGGACCTTGCCCACATTGTCCATGATGGCGAAGAAACCGGTGGACGGAGGTACGGGAGCCTGAAGCAGGATGCGGCTGTTGATGGTGTGGTAGAGATCTACGGTGAAGTTCCAGTTGTTGCGTATCGTAGCGTCGACACCGAGGGAGGCCATGTAGGCTTCCTCCCAGCCAAGGTTGAAGTTGGCGAGACGCTCAACGACGGCGGCCGTCTGGCCGTTATACTTTGCATTCAGAGTGAATGAATCCATGTATTGGAAGGCCTCGATGTTGTCGTTACCGGTCTTTCCGTAACCGGCGCGAAGCTTCAGGAACGAGAAGTCGCTCTGGCTCTGCATGAAGTCTTCCTTGGAGATGATCCACGCAGCGGAGACACCGGGGAAGAAACCTCCGCGGTTGTAGGGCCCGAACTTGTAGCTTTCGTCGTAGCGAATGGAAGCGGTTGCCACATATTTGCCCAGATAGGAATACTGAGCCTGTGCCAGGAGAGCCCAGGAGCGGCTCTGGTAATCGTTACCGCCGATTTCGCTCTTTACGGTGTTGGACAGTGCGCGCTGGCCTTCGGGGAAATTATTGCCGGACGCCGACAGGCTGCGGCTGTAGCCTTCGCCGTATTCCCAACCCAGGGTCGCGCTGGTATCGTGGACGCCGAAGGTCTTGTGGAACTTGGCGAGGTTGGTGGTTCCCCAGCCGTTCCATTCACCGTCGCTGTTGGTGAGGTAACCGTTGGCGTCCTTTCCGTCGAAGGTGCGGGGATCGGTATATTCCTCATAGTAGGAATAAGAGGTGTCGTAACGGTTGATGGAAGTGAGGGTGAGCCAGTCGGTGACATTCCATACCAGCTGCAGGTCGCCGGTCAAGCTCTCACCGTGACTCTTGGCGTAGTTGTACTGCTCGCTGTGAAGGATGTTGGAAGGGTTGGTGCAGTACCAGTTCTCAAGCGCGTCGTCGCGGGAACCTGAACCTGCGTACACAAGCTCATCGGTAAACTTGCCGTCGTCGCCCATCTTGTAGGGGACGTCCCAGGGGAGGGAATAATATGCATACTCAAGGGTACGCCAGGAAGAAGCGCCCTGGTCGTTGGTCTTGGCGTAGTTTATTCTCGCATGGATGGTGAAGTTGTCGGTGATAGGGGCCGACAGGTTCAGACGGGCTGCGTTCTTTCTGAAGTTAGTGTTGATGAGCGTACCCTGCTCGTTGTAGTGGTCGAGGCTGACGTAGTAGCTGACCTTTCCGGCCTTGCCGGCGGCAGAAGCGAAGTAGTTCTGTACGATACCGGTCTTGAAGCAGGCGTCCACCCAGTTGAAGTCCCTCTGGAGGAGATCCTCGGAATACTTCATCTTGAAGAGTGCGGCCGACATCATGGACTTGTTGTAGTTGTAGTACTCCTGCGAGTTCATGGGGTGGAAGCGGCCGGTAAGAGCGCGCTTGATACCCGCACTGGCCTTGAACTCGACCTGAGTCTTGTCCTGGGAGCCGCCCTTGGTGGTGATGACGATGACACCGCCGGAAGCCGCGGCACCGTAGAGAGCGGTGGCGGAAGCGTCCTTGAGGACGGTGATAGTCTCGATGTCGTTAGGGTTGAAACTGCCTCCAGCTACGCCGTCAACGACGTACAGGGGGCCTGCGCCTGCGGTGATGGAACCGGTACCGCGGATACGGATGTCCGCCTGGGTGCCCGGCTGACCGGAGGAGTTCATGACCACGACGCCGGCAACCTTACCCTGAAGCATGTTACCTACGTCGGGAGTGCTTACGTCGCGGAGTTTCTCTCCGCTCATGGAAACCACGGAGCTGGAGAGTTCTGCCTTCTTCTGGGTGGTGTAACCCAGGACTACCACTTCTTCGAGAAGCTGGTTGTCGGGCTGAAGGTTTACATTGATGCTTGTGCGTCCGTCAACGTTTTCCTTGTGCTCTTTGTAGCCAAGGCTGGAGAAGGTGAGCACAGCACCTTTGGGCGCGGAGATTACGAATTTTCCGTCGTAATCAGTCACGGTGCCGCCGCCGGCGGAGGAGATGACTCCTGCGCCTATGACCGGTTCGCCATTGGAGGCGTCCAGCACCTGTCCGGTGACGGACACGTTCTGGGCGGACATCGTAATCGACAGTGCAAGCGATGCCAGCACGGTCAGGATGCGATTTGGTGAAAGTGTCATTGGTTAGTTAGATTATAATTGTTTGGTTCTGTTTCAGACGGTATGTGGATTTGTACAACATCTAAACGTATAAGGTTACGCCTTCCACCACGCGGGAAATGTTGCCGGAAACGGAAGGGGAGTCGGGATTGAGGCCGCTGTCCAGCGACTTGAAGAAGCCGAGCAGCTGGGCGACAATGACATATGAAACGCAGCCGTAGCTGGTGGGAATATCATTCGGAAGTCCGGTCTCTATGAGCAGCTCGCACTCCGGCAGGCCTGCGGGAGCCTTGGCGCAGACGGTAACGCAGGCGCTATAGATGCGCTTGTCGCGTATTCCCCTTATCAGGTCGAGCTCGTAACGCTGAACGTCCGGGTCGGGGGAGAGGAGATAAACTATAAGAGTGTCTTCGTGAACGACAGCCTTGGGCCCGTGGCGGAAACCCAGGAAGGAATCGAACGCACACATGACGTCGCCGTCGGTAAGCTCCTGGAGCTTCAGGCGGGATTCTTCGGCAACTCCCTTCAGGGGGCCTGATCCAAGGAAAACCGCACGCTTGAAACCGAGGGCGGCGATGTCTTTAATGGCCTTTTCGTATTTGTCCAGGGTCTTCTGAACGCAATCAGCCAGCATTTCTACCGCAGGCTTCCGGGCCTCGACCTTGTCAATTTCGGCTATCAGGGCGCAGGCAAGCAGCATTGAAGAATAGCTGCTGGTCATGGCGAGCGAAAGGTCGTTGGTTTCCGGCGGGAGGAGTATGGGGAGCGCATTTGGCTTCTGCATCCTGGCGAGGCTGCCTTCCGCATTGCAGGTTATGAATACGTGTGCCACCTTTCCCGCGGTCTGCTCGACTGCCCGGACGGCGCCTACGCTCTCGGGGCTGTTGCCTGAACGGGCGAAGGAAATCAGGAGGACCTTGCTGGAAGAGTCGAAATAGATTTCCGGCCGGGTGATGATGTCGGTCGTAGCGATGGCGCGGCATCCTTTGAATCGGGTATTGCTCAAGGCGCACTCCAGCGCATCGCCTATGTAGGCCGAGGTCCCGGCGCCTGCGAATACGACAGAATAACCCTCGTTGAGGTATTTGTCCGTGAAATCCTTGATTTCTTTCTTGCGGGCGAGGATAATGTCGTAAGTCTTGAGCCAGACGCTGGGTTGCTGGTGTATTTCGTTATAAGTGTTATATTCCATGGATGCAAATATAATAAAATAAGGTGTCAACTGTTTCGTTTCATCCGTTAAAATGAAAGCAAAAGTATTTCTTTAGGTTTCGATTAAACCGAAACTGTCTCAACGTTAATATTCATCGCTTTCAGCTGGCTGCGCACCGAAGACGGTATGTTACTGTCAGTTACGACGGTGTTGATAATATCCGGCATGGCAATGAAGGCGAAGGCCCTTTTGTTGATTTTGGAGGAGTCGAAAACGGCAATGATTTCGCGTGCCCTGGATATCATCACCTGGTTTGTGCTGGCCTCTTCTACGCTGGGGGTGGAAAGCCCTGCTTCCACGCTGAAACTGTCCACTCCGAGGAAGAGTTTGTCGCAGTAAAAAAGCTTGAGATTCGACTCCGCCAGAGCCCCCACCGTGGAGAGGCTGGTGCCGCGTACTCCGCCGCCTACGAGTATCACCCTGAAGCGCTTGTATTTCACCGCTTCCATCATGGCGATGACGGAATTTGTAATAATAGTCAAGTCGCGGAATTTGTGGAGGTTACGCACGACTTCTAAAGTAGTGCTTCCGGAGTCTATCATGATGGTGTCGCCCTCTTTTATATGGGCTGCGGCGGCCTTTCCGATAGCCTCTTTTTCCTTGGAATTGATGAGCTTTTTGAAGCTGATATTTCTCTCTTCCACCTCATCCTGCGGAGCGGTCGCGGAAAGTATGGCGCCGCCGTGAACACGTATCAAAAGTTTGCGCTCTTTGAGTATGCGGAGATCCTTGCGGATCGTCACTTCCGATACACCGAATTCTTCGCTTAACCTGGAGACTGTTACGGTGGAATCTTCGCGGAGTCTTTGCAGAATCGCGGACCGTCTTCCCTGGGCGGTATCGTAGATGTTCATTGGCTATTTTCTTTAGTGTTCTGCAAATATACAAAAAAAACTAAACGAAAGCAAACGAAATAAATTTTGTTACGAAAACGAAACGCGCCCAGAATAATTTTTGAAGAATAATATTATATTTGTAGTTATTAAACTAATAATCATGAAGCAATATGACATTGCCGCAATAGGCGAACTGAACGTAGACATCATTCTGAACGGCATAGAATCGGAGCCGGAAATAGGAAAAGAAAAATTTGCACACGAGATGACAGTTACCCTGGGCAGCTCGACGGCTATCTTTGCCGCGAACGCCGCTGCTCTGGGCAGCAAGGTCTGCTTTGTGGGCATGATAGGCCGCGATTCCTTCGGCCAGCTGGTGAGGAGTTCACTGGAGGCCAAGGGAGTGGACACCTGCTACCTGGTGGAAGGAGATACTCCCACCGGCGCCACCATCTGCATGAGTTACGGCGAGGACAGGGCCAACCTTACCTATCAGGGTGCCATGGACGTCATGACCTTCGACGATATACCGGCCGAGGTGTTCGAGCGCACACGCCACATCCACCTGAGTTCCCTGTTTATGCAGTCCGGACTGCTGAAGGACGTTGACCGCATCCTCGATGCGGCGGCCGCCAACGGCGTCACGGTGTCTCTGGATACCCAGTGGGACCCCATGGAGACCTGGAAGCTGGACTACAAGACGGTGCTGCCCCGCGTTACCGTGTTCATGCCCAACGAGAAGGAACTTCAGTGCCTTACGGGAGCTGCGTCTCTCGAGGATGCAATCCAGGCCGTCCTGCCGTACCTGGGCTCCGCGATGCTGCTTAAATGCGGTTCCGACGGATCGTGGCTTATCCGCAAGGACGGCAGCCGCGTACATCTGCCCGCCTTCCTGAACAAGGAGGTCGTGGATGCGATAGGCGCCGGAGACAGCTGCAACGCCGGATTCGTGACCGCTTTCGTAAAGGGCCTGCCGCTTGAGGAATGCCAGCGCACCGGCAACCTTACCGGAGCCGTGAATACCACAGCCGCCGGAGGCACGGGCGCCTTCACTTCCCTGGAGGACGTACGTAATGTCTGCATAGGCCGTTTCGGTCAGCACCTGAAAATCTGATTTCCCATGAAGAAGTTAGCTCTTTTGCTCCTGACGCTGGCAGCAGTTTCCTGCGCCGCCCCCACCGACAGGCTTCTTACGCCTTCCGGAGCCACCCTGAACGGGGTTACCGTGCTGGTATCCTCCAGCAGCCCCAAGGGTTTCCCCAGCATGGTGCTCAGGGACGTTGCCTTTATCAATACCTCCGACGCTCCGCTTACTGTGGGCGCCATGGAGACCTCCCGCATCTGTGTGGAAGGGACGGAAATATGGAGCCTGCAGCCCAGCTCCACGGGCGACAGGCTAGACTGGGCTCTCCCTGTCGGCCGCGGTTTCTACCAGCGCAACTATTTGGGAATGAATGCCAGCGATTACGGCGGAGGTATACCTATGGTGTCTCTCTGGACTCCGCAGACCAACCTCAGCGTCGGCCTGGCCGAACCCGTACTGCGGCTGGTTTCTCTCCCCGTTTCCCGGAAGGGTAATAAGGCGGAGGTATGCATCAGGCGCGACTTCGATGAACCGGTGGTGCTGCAGCCCGGCGATACCCTTCGTGCCTGGCGCCAGTTCGTAATGGAGAGCAGCGGCGACTTCTACAATCCTCTGCAGGAGTTCGCCCGCTACATGCACGATAGTTTTGATTACCAGGCACCTGTGTCACCTGCGGACGCCTTTGAGGCGGTCTGGTGCGCCTGGGGCTACGAGCGCAATTTCACGGTGGATGAGGTAGTCGGCTCCCTTCCCAAGGTGGCCGAACTGGGCTTCAAGTGGGTTGACGTGGACGACGGTTACCAGATCTGCGAAGGCGACTGGGACGCCAACGAACGCATCACCGACGCCGGCATGAAGCAGATAACCTCCGCCATTCATCAGCATGGTCTGAAGGCCAAACTGTGGTGGGCCCCCATGGCCGCCGATCCCGGCAGCAGCCTGGCGGAGAAACACCCGGAGATGCTGCTGGTGCAGAAAGACGGCAGCCACGAAGACATCAGCTGGTGGGACAGCTGGTATCTGTCGCCGGTCAATCCCCACACTGAGGCCTACACTGCCGCACTTGTGGACAAGTTCCTGGTAGACTGGGACTTCGACGGTTTCAAACTGGACGGCCAGCACCTCAACCTTTCGGCTCCGGACTACAATCCTGCGAGCGGCCTGGCTTATCCGGAAGAGGCCTGCGAGCGCCTTCCGGAGTTCTTCCGCACCATACGGGAAAGGGCCGAGGCCGATAAGCCCGGGGTAGTGATGCAGGTGTGCCCCTGCGGATGCGCCATCAACTTCTTCTACACTCCGTACATGAACCAGGCGGTGGCGTCTGATCCTACCTCCAGCGCCCAGATACGTATGAAGCGCAAGGTCTATGCGGCCCTGTGCCCCGACCTGGCCTACTATGCCGACCATGTGGAGCTTAGCGACGGAGGCCTGGATTTCCCTACCCAGATAGGCGTAGGCGGCGTCATCGGCTCCAAGTTCACCTGGCCGGCGCCGAATCCTTCGGTCGAGGGAGACGGATACCTTCTGACGGAAGAGAAGGAGGCCGCCCTGCGAAAATGGGTTGGCATCTATAACGACAAGATGCTGTCCAGAGGCCGCTATATGAATCTTTACGACTTCGGCTTCGACAAGCCGGAAGCCCACGTGATCGAGAAGGACGGAGCCATGTACTACGCTTTCTACGCCGACAAGTGGGACGGAAAGCCTATAGAGCTCCGTGGGCTTGAGGACCGCGATTATACAGTTACGGAATACACCGCCGACGAGCCGCGCAGTTACGAGCTCGATGGCGGCGACCCTTATATCTGCCCCGTTTTTGAAGGAGCTTATCTGATTGAAGTTAAATAATTAATAATCACATAATTATGCATAAACTACTGATATCGTTACTGTGCGCGGTGCCTATGCTGGCCAGCTGCAATCCCCAACCTGTTCCTGCCGATCCCCAGGTTATCATCGACGGGGAAAAGAACATCAATCTGGCTTGCGAAGCGGGTTCCGTTGACATATCTTTTACGGCCAACCGAGACTGGACCGTCACTCCTGATGACGACTGGGTGACAGTAAGCCCCGAAAGCGGGGTGGCTTCCGACAAGCCGGTCGTAATCACCGTCACTTACGGTCAGAATCCAAGTACAAGTGAGAGGGATACATACATTCTGATTGCCGCTGATGAGGCAAGGGAGCCCGTTAACCTTATCCAGGCCGGCGATCCGTTCGCAGGCGCAGCTCCCGAGATGCATAACGGAGACGTGGTACTGGCAACCAACCCTCTGGTTCAGAAGTTCCTCGACGAGGTAGATTACCCCGACAAGACATACAAGGACTACACTAAGATTTTCGACTATTACGGCGGTTTCGACGGCAAGACGCTGACTTGGGACAACTGGGAGACCGAGTGGCCGGACGGCGACAAGCCTCAGGCGTTCAGCCTCCGCTGGAACAAAGAGGACCTGGAATCCGGCAAGATGAACCTGCATCTCGAGGACGCGCTTTCCTGGAAGGGAGATTTCGAGATTGCAGAAGGTGCACGGTATGTTAACTTTACGAACCTGGTGCCCAACGACAAGTACACCTACAAGGTGACCACCGCCAGCGGAAAGGTCATCACCCAGGGCAGTTTCAGCACTACCGGCAGCCTTCACCAGGTATTTTTCCACGGCAAAATACAGAAGAAGGGGGGAGTCGAGCTCAAGGGAACCGGCGTTCGCAACGCCCGTGACTTCGGCGGCTGGAGGACACTGGACGGCAAGACCATTAAGTACCGCAGGGTTTACCGCGGCGGACGCCTGAACGAAAAGTGGTCGCCGTATCCCCTTGACAAACAGGGAGAACAGGAGGTTCTGATTGAGGGCATAGGCGCTCAGCTCGACCTCCGCGGCAATTCCGACGTGATGTTCACCTCGGCCGTGACCATTGAAGGAAAGGAACTGGATCATTGCGCTCCCGTAATCGAGCAGGGAGGCAAGACCATGCTTGTAGATGATGCCGCCAAGACCAAGGAGTGCTTCGAGTTCGTGGTGAACAGTTTGCGCAAGGGCAAGTCGGTTTACTTCCACTGCTCGCTCGGCCGCGACCGTACAGGCACCCTGGATATTCTGCTTATGGGCCTGCTCGGCGTCCGTGAGGGTGACATTTCCAAGGAATACGAGCTTACCTATTTCGCTCCCGTGGGCTACAGCGTTTCTTCATCTGACAAGAAAACCAATCCTATACCCACCTTCCACAATACACGCAGGGCCTGGGTTTACAGCGATGTGGTTCCTTATTTCTGGGAGCTGGCCGGAGACGGCACCTTCGCCCAGGGTGTGGAGAAGTACCTTCTCACCGTTGCCGGAGTATCGCAGAAAGATATTGACGATTTCCGCAGTTTGATGCTTGAATAATCATTAAAACCGTTTTTGATATGAAAACACGTTTGATCCTTCTTTCGCTGCTGGTACCGTTCATGGTCATGTGTGAAGACCCCGACGTTCCCGACAATCCTCCCATCGACAATCCCGAAGAAACCGTGAACCCCGATGATGAGGTTGCCCCAGAAGTAAAGAACGGCGACCGTATCCTGGTCACCAACGCGACCATAGAGAAGTTCATAACCACCATCACCTATCCCGAGAGGGATTACAGCTATTCTGCCATGAAGAGGGGAGCGGAAGCCGACTTCCTCAAGCAGACCTATGTGACCGAGGACGGTGAAACTGCCACCAAGCTCCTGATTTCTCCCGGCAGGGAAGATATTTCCCCGTCGTTCTCGATACGCTGGCCCAAAGATACCAAGAGCGGCGATTATACCGCAAAGCTCTGGGAAGGGGACTGGAGTGCAGACTACACTCTCCCCGCCGATCCCGAACCGGAAGTGTCTTTCGGCTTCTGGACTATCAACAATCTCAGGCCTAACGCCCATTACAGCTATGAGGTTAAAAACGGCTCCGCGGTTGTTGTCAGCGGTTCTTTCGACACCTATGGCTCCCTTCATCATCTTACTTTCAAACCCGGCAGCACCGCCGCGGTCCGCAATATCCGCGACCTCGGCGGCTGGAAGACCAAGGACGGCAAAACCGTGAAGTACCGCAAGGTTTACCGTGGCGGAAGGCCCGAGAAGATCAGTAAGGTCGGTGTCCAGGAGGCCAAGAGGGAAGGTATCAGGGCGGAACTCGACCTGCGCGGCACAAGCGACCATCTGGACGCCAGCCCGTTCGAAGACGCCGAGTTCCTGTCGCCCGTGATAGAGGAGGGTTATGCCCAGATGCTCCGCGACGATAAGGAGAAAACCCGTCAGTGCATGCAGTTCATCATGGATATGGTGGACAAGGGCAAACCGGTTTATTTCCACTGCTCGCTCGGCCGCGACCGTACCGGCACCGTGGCCATGCTGACGCTTGGTATTCTCGGCGTTGACGAAGGAGAGATTTCCAAGGAGTACGAGCTTACCCAGTTCGCTCCCAAGGGCTACAGCGTTTCCGAGGGCGAAACCGTCCGCATGACCCGTCTCAACGGTGTTGATTACGACGGCGCAGCCAAGTTCATCTGGACTTACGGAAAGCAGGAGGACGGTACCTACCTGCCGTTCAGGGACTGCGTGCAGAAATACCTTGTGGAGATAGGCATTAGCGAGAGCGATATCAATAAATTCCGCTCTAACATGCTGGAGTAAAAACAACCAAAATTCTATACAGAAATGAAACTAAAAAAACTGTTCAGCGTACTGCTCCTGATTCTGGCGCAGGCGGCCGTATTCGGCGCCCTGGCCCAGAATGTAACAGTCCGCGGAACCGTCACGGATGCCGAGGGTCCCGTCATCGGGGCCGTAGTGAGTTCCGGCTCGGTTCATGCGGTTACTGACCTCGACGGCAGTTTCGCCATTAGCGTACCGTCCAATGCGGTACTCGAAATCTCCGGCCTCGGTTACAAGACCCTCCAGGTTCCCGTCAACGGGAGGACCAACTTGCAGCTGACGCTGGAGCAAGACAGCTTCCTGCTGGAAGACGCCGTAGCCGTGGGTTACGGCACCCAGAAGAAGACCAACCTGACCGGAGCGGTTTCCGTCATCAAGTCGGAGTCCCTGCAGGACCGTACGGCACTTGACGTAGGCCACATGCTCCAGGGTTCGATTCCGGGTCTTAACGTTACTTCCGGCTCCGGCCGTCCCGGACAGGCAGCCACGCTCAACATCCGCGGTCTCAACTCCATCAACGGCGGTTCACCGCTCGTCCTCATCGACGGAGTGGAAGGCGACATCCAGTACGTCAACCCCGCCGACGTGGACAACATTTCCGTCATCAAGGATGCTGCTGCAGCAGCGATCTACGGAGCTAAGGGTTCCGCCGGCGTCATCCTGGTCAACACCAAGAGCGGTTCCAAAGAAAAGAACGGACGCGCCAAGGTGAGCTACAGCGGCCGCTTCGGTATCACCGCTCCCACCACTTCCACGGATTACGAGACCCGCGGTTACGACCACGTCTATATGACCAACCTCTTCTGGAGCCGCTACAGCCCCGGCACCAAGTACGCCAACTACTCCGACGCCGACATGGAAGAACTCTGGGCAAGGCGCAACGACGTAGTGGAGAATCCCGAGCGTCCCTGGGTGGTGATAAGCAACGTGGACGGCCAGGACGTGTATAAGTACTATGCCAACACCGACTGGTACCACGTTCTGTACAACGACATCAAGCCCACTTACAACCACACCGTCACGATGAGCGGTGCCACCGACGCCCTCTCATACCTTGTTTCCGGAGGCTACACCTACGAGCAGGGTATGTTCAAGGACAAGCCGGACAATTACAACCGCGTCAACCTGCGCGCCAAGATCAGTTTCGACGTGACCGACTGGCTGCGCATCGGCTCCAATACCAGCTACTTCAAGAGCGCATACTTCTATCCCGGACAGGGCGGTATCAACAACACCTTCGCCAATACCACCGTGCATGCGCTTGCCAGCTATCCCGCATTCAACCCGGACGGAACCAACATTTACGTGACTGAGTACGCCCCTACGTACACGGTGATGGACGGCGCCCTGATGAACATCTTCAGCGACCACTACAACAACGACACCGTTGACAACATCAGCGAGACAGTAGACTTCACCCTCAAGCCCTTCAAGGGCATGACCGTTAAGGGCGATTACACATACACCTTCAAGTACGGCGGTTACCTCAACCGCGCGACCGTCGGTGAGTATTCAAGGTATCCCGGCGTCGTGGAAACAGTCCTCAACGAAGACAAAGGCCTCGTGGACAAGCTTTCGGAAAGCGCCAACACGAACACCTATCAGGCATACAACCTGTACGCAACCTACGAGCACAGCTGGGCCAACGCCCACAACTTCAAGGCAATGGCCGGCGTCAACTACGAAACCCGCCATTTAAAAGACCTCGGCCTCAAGGGATACAACCTGTATTCCACCGAACTGAACGACCAGGACCTTGTCGGAGCCGACCCCAATGACCCCGACGGCCGCAAGCGCATGGAGACCAGCGGCGGACAAAACGAGCTCAAGACCGCAGGTTACTTCGCCCGTATCAACTACGACTACAAGGGCCGTTATCTGGTCGAACTCAACGGCCGCTATGACGGTTCTTCCCGTTTCCTTCGCGGTCACCGCTGGGTGTTCTCCCCGTCGGCTTCCGTCGGTTGGAGGATTTCCGAAGAGCCCTTCTTCCAGCCCCTCAGGTCCTGGTGGGACAACGCCAAGATCCGCTTCTCATACGGCCAGCTCGGCAACCAGCAGATGAGCGCCTACTATCCCGCCATCCGAACCGTGGATACAAGCGGCCAGTCGTCCTATCTGCTGGGAGGCGGCAAACTGCCTCTGGCAACCCTGAGCGCCCCGGTTTCCTCCGGCCTCACCTGGGAACGTTCCATACAGAGCAACCTCGGTATCGATCTGGCGTTCCTGAAGAACCGCTTGGAAATCAGTGCTGAGGCCTACATCCGCGACACCAAGGACATGCTCACCGCCGGTGAGCCCCTGCCTGCAGTCTACGGAGCCAGCGTCCCTAAGGAGAATTCGGCCGACCTTCGCACCAAGGGTTACGAAATCACCCTGAGCTGGCGCGATTCGTTCAATCTCGGCACGCATCCGTTCAACTACGGAGCCAGCGTGGTATTCAGCGACTACGTCTCGCACATCACCCGCTTCAACAACCCCGACAAGCTGTTCGCAAAGACCTACTGGGAGGGTATGAAGTACGGCGACATCTGGGGCTACACTGTCGACGGCCTGTTTGCAACAGACGAGGAAGCAGCAGCATATACAGTCGACCAGTCCCTTGTGAACGACTCCCAGATATTCCCTAAGAGTTCCACCTCGCCCAACGGCCTCTACGCCGGAGAAATGCGTTTCGTGGACCTTGACGGTGACGGCGCCATCAACAAGGGCGAAGAAAGGGTCGGCAAGAGCGGTGACTGGCAGATCATAGGTAACTCCCAGCCCCGTTACAACTACGGTGTCAACCTCAACGCCTCCTGGAACGGCTTCGACCTCGCCGTCTTCTTCCAGGGCATCGGAAAGATGGACTGGTACCCGCCGGCAGGCTTCCGTTCCTTCTGGTTCCTGTACGACCGCGCCTACCAGACATTCGTCCCCAGGGACTTCCTCCAGGACTGCTGGAGCGAGGAGAACCCCGACGCTTACTACCCGCGCCCTCACGGCTACGTTTCCATGAACGCAAACCGTCCTCTGGGCGTAGCTAACACACGCTATCTGCAGAACATCGGTTACCTCCGCCTGAAGAACCTCACCTTCGGCTACACTCTCCCCGAGAACCTCACCAAGAAAATCTCGGTCCAGAAGCTCCGCGTGTTCTTCTCGGGCGAAAACCTCTTCTACTGGGCTCCCGGCCTGCACGGCAAGTACGTAGATCCCGAAATGGCCATGACCGGCGGCACCGGCCGTCTGTATCCCTGGCAGAAGAGCTTCAACCTCGGCATTGACATCACCCTCTAATGAATCCTGCAATGAAAAAGATATTATTCCTTATTCTGACCGTATTTGCCGGGTTCGCATTCACCGGCTGCGACGACCTTCTGGACGCTGTCCCCAAGGACAAGCTCACGGAGCCCGGTTTCTTCAAGGATGAGAGCCAGATCAAGGCCTTCGCCATGGTCTTCTACGAGAATTTCCCCACCGGAGACCTCTACGAGGCCAATGACGACCATTATACCCAGAACAACATGTCCACCGAGGGCATGGGCACCCGTATCATCCCCAGCAGCGGCAGCGGCTGGAGCTGGGGCGCCCTGCGCAACATCAACACCCTCCTCGAGGACATGGACAACTGCTCTGATGCGGCAGTCCGCACCAAATATGAGGCTCTGGCCCGTTTCTTCCGCGCCTATGTTTACTTCGAGAAAGTAAAGAGGTTCGGCGACGTGCCGTGGTACGACAAGCCGGTAGGTTCTGCCGATACGGAGGCCCTCAACCGCCCCCGCGACAACCGCGAATTCGTAATGACCAACATCCTTGCAGACATTGATTTCGCAATCGCCAACCTGCCTACCGCAAAGAGTGCGTACGAAATCACCAAGTGGAGCGCAATGGCATTCAAGTCCCGCATCTGCCTGTTCGAAGGAACCTTCCGCAAATATCACGCGGGCACTGTGTTCACCTCGACGATTCCGGCCGACGCCCACGACTACAAGTGGTATCTCGACGAGTGTGCGAAAGTGTCTCTTGACCTCATTCAGACCGGCGGCTACAGCCTCCACACCGACGGCGGCACGGCTAAGTCCTACTACAACCTGTTCCACACCATGAACGCCACGGAGTTGATGGATGAAGTGATTCTGGCCCGCAACTTCAACCAGGCCTATTCAGTTTACCATTATTCCGGTGCAGTGATGACCGGCGGCTCCCGCGGCTGCCCTTCCATGACCAGGAAACTGGCCGCCAGCTACCTGTGCAAGGACGGCTCCCGCTTCACCGATATCGACGGATGGCAGACCAAACTGTTCGCAGAGGAGACCCAGAACAGGGATCCGCGCCTGTCGCAGAGCATCCGCACTCCCGGTTTCAAGCGTGTCGGCGAGGACAAGACGTCTTCCCCCGACTTCCTCGTAACCTTCTCCGGCTATCACCCGGACAAATACCTGATGGATGCAGGCCAGGACGCTTACTCCTACATCGACCTCATCCTCTTCCGTCTTGGCGAGGTGATGCTCAACTATGCCGAGGCCAAGGCAGAGGCAGGCACCCTGCAGCAGAGCGACATTGAGCTCAGTATCAATCAGCTCCGCGCCCGTGTGGGCATGCCCAAGCTCAACATCGGCGACGCCAACGCCCATCCCGATCCCTTCCTCTTCAACGACGCGTCCGCCAACCCGGCCAACGAGTGGGGTGCATATCAGTGCCCTGTACTCCTTAACAATCCCGACAAGGGCGTCATTTTGGAAATCCGCCGCGAGCGCGCAATCGAGCTGGCCCAGGAGGGTTACCGCTACTACGACCTTATCCGCTGGAGGGAAGGCAAACTCTTCGAGGCCCCTTTCTACGGAATCTACATTCCGGGCCCCGGTGTCTATGATGTAGACGGCAACGGCAGCAAGGACTACGAAGTTTACACTGACTCCAAAACCACCGGTGACGGTGCGGCCAAGATTGCCAAGCAGCTGAACAATGAAGTATTCCTCAGCGACGGCGACAAGGGCTGCATCGTACTGCACGCCAACACCCTCCGCACCTGGCACGAGGATCAGGACTACCTCTATCCCATCCCTACGGACGACCGCAACCTGACGCACGGCGCACTCACCCAGAACCCCGGGTGGGACGACGGTTTATCTTTCTAAAGTATCTGCCTTATGAAAAAGACATTATATACCATTCTCCTGTGTGGATTCACCCTGCTCGCGCTCGCTTCCTGCGGAATCGAGAACGGCAAGAGCAGGACTGGCAGGGACGTTCCGCCCGTAGCCACGATGAAAGGAGTGTTCTACGGCTCGGTACAGAATTCCGACACTCCTGTCAAACTCCTTCCCGGAAAGACCGGTGAGGCATACGCACAGGTCCGCGCCATGGAAAACGGCGTTTCCGACATCACCCTCAAGGTCAACCTCAAGGTAGACCCGGATGGATTGGCTGCTTACAACTCCGCCCACCCGGACGAGCAGGCGCTTATGCTGCCTTCCTCAGCTTATGAGTTCGAGAGCAACAACCTGTTGCTGGCACGTTACAATACCGGTTCCACCTTCGCCAAGATTGCGTTGTACGGCGCCGACGACCTTGAACTGGACAAGCTATACGTGCTGCCCGTCACCGTGGACAAGGTGGAAGGGACCGACCTCTGGGAGCTTGCCGAACAGCCCTACGGCTTCGTCAAGGTCATCAAGACCGTCATCGGACCGGAAGGCGGTAACGGCACTATGGAATTCCCTTACGAACTGCGTACCGTTGAGGACATGTGCGCTATCAGGGCCAGGCTTAAGAGCAACCAGAAGATATACTTCAAGTTGATGAACGACATCGACATGTCCGAACTCCCTCAGGAAATCGTCAACCCCGTAAATCCCGAAGAAAAGATTGCGGTGAACGGAGCCTGGACTCCGCTCAATTACGACGGCGGCTACACCAAGGGTATCGACTTCGACGGCCAGGGCTATACCATCTCCAACTTCTTCTGTGATTTCCCGACATATCCCAGCTTCTTCGGAGTGCTCAACGGATACTGCCACGACGTGAAGTTCATCAATGCCAAGGTCGTTACGAATCTCGGAAAGGACCAGCGCTGCGGCATCCTCGCCGGCTACTGCGGTCTGCAGGACGCTTCCAAGGGCATCCGCGGCGACTGCGCCCGGGTTCACGTTCAGGGCGAGATGGACCATACCGGCTCCACGAAGTACGGAGCTGGCGGATTCTTCGGCTTCCTTGGCACGGGCGCCCTTTATGCATGCTCGGCAGACGTAGTCGTAAAGTCCACCCTTAACAATGTAGGCGGCCTGGCCGGTTACTGCGGCAAGGAAGTGGAAATCATCGACTGCTGGACATCCGGAACCATCATCGGCAACCAGCGCGTCGGCGGCATCATGGGTGGCACCGTCGGTGACGACGACCCCTCCATCCCCATCAAGATTGTCAACTGCTACACCACCGCCAAGGTGTACGGCGCCTTCGGCATAGGAGGCATCGGCGGCTACTTCTATATGGCCAAGGCCGCCCCTCAGGAGGTTCACCCCGGCAACGTATTCGAAAAATGCATCGCTTGGAACGAAGAGATCCATGCCCTTTGGAACTACAAGACACAGAGCTTTGACCCTATCGTTTCCGGCGACAAGAGCCATTACAGCTGCGGCGCTATCGTAGGGTACACCGTCAGTGACAATACCTTCACCGACTGCAAGCGCAACCCGGCAATGGAGTACAACAAGAATATCTTCTTTGACTACTCCGACGCCTTCTCGCTGTACGACCAGAGCAATTCTTCGGCTAATCAGCCGATCTTCTTCGCGGAAGTTGCCGGAGCCAACCACAACTATCCATATCACGGCCAGGCCGCCCCTGAAGGCATGACAGTCTCGCAGGTGGCACAGAGCCTCGGCTGGAGTTCCGCGATCTGGGATTTCAGCGGCGACCTTCCCACCCTGCGTCCCGACGCACAGGTAGGCCCCGTGCCCGATGTCACCGCAGGAGGCCAGCTTCCCGGATTTGAAAACAATGACCTTTAATGGAGACAGCCATGAAAACAAGAATTTTTACCCTTTTCTGCATACCCTTTGTACTGTTCTCCTGTGAAAAGGCAGGTAACTTTGATATCCCCGCTCCCGACGGCACGGTGGAGATCCATGCTATAATTGCCGGCAACGCCACCAGGGTGGTTGCCGTCGATGCCGAAAACGGCCTTGACTGGAACTGGGCCGAAGGCGACCAGATCGCCGTCGCTTCCGGCGACAAGATTTCCGTCTTCGACATACGCAGTGACTTCAGCCCCAAGGAAGCCTCTTTCACCGGCAAGGAAATCAAGGGAGACAAATACAGTATCTCCTATCCAGCCATTACCGCAGAAAACATGGCCGCCATCAATCTCTCCGGCCAGACCCAGACCGGCAACGGAAGCAAGGATCATCTGCAGTATTTCGCCCTTCTGGAGAATGTTGCGGATTATGCCGAATTCGCATTCAGCCCCGGGAGTGAAGGCTTCAAGCAGTGCGGCGTGCTGCACTTCTCGCTCGTCCTTCCGGAAGAAGCCACGGTTGTAAACCGCGTTATCCTGAGGGCCCCCGGAAATGCCATTTTCCATACCGGCAACAGCGATGCCGCACTTTCGGAAGAACTGTCGCTGAGCGTAATGGAAGGCGCTGTCGGCTCCGACCACAGCTTCGAGGGCTGGATGACAACTTCCTGGTTCGAGGACGCCATCCCGGCCGGTACCGCACTGGAAGTGAACGTCATTGCCGGCGACTACAACTGGGTGGCCGACATCACTCCGACAACCAACAAGGCTGTCAAGCCCGGTTACGTCAACAACGCCAATGTGAAAGACGCATCGATGTGGAACGTGGCCAACCGCTATGCCGCAGGTGACGGCACCGAACAGAATCCCTGGCAGATCAAGACCGCCGGCCAGCTGATGTGCGTACACGAGGACCTTGTGGAAGAGCAGGTTACCTATTTCCAGCTCATTGCCGACATAGACCTCTCCGGTCACGAATGGGTACCTCTCAACCCCACAGGGCCGTACAAGAAGTACATCTCCTTCGACGGTCAGGGCCATACTATCAGCAACCTCACCATCAGCACTCCCACGGCTTATCCGAGTTTCGCCGGCGTGCTGTACGGTACAATCCGTAACGTTTCGTTCAGCAACGCATCCATCAATGCCGGCAACAATAAGGCCGGCGTGGTGGCAGGCTACATGGGAACGGCGGACGCTTTCATTCCCAGCCTTGCCGAGAATGTCACTGTACGTAACTCCAACATTACCGGCATGTCTTCAATGGGCGGCTTCGTCGGCCAGACCGGCAGTGACAAGTCCGCCTTCGTGGATTGCCGCGTGGAAAACACGACAGTCAGCCATACCGGTACCGGAAACTACCACGTAGGCGGCTTTGTCGGCCGTGCCCAGAAGGATGGAGCATATGCTTCCTGCTCTGCCGAGGCAACCGTTTCCGGCACCCAGTTCGCCGGCGGTTTCGCAGGTTACATAGAGAAAGGCACATATACCGATTGCTCCTCCACGAGCACCGTCACCGCTTCCACCGATGTAGGCGGATTTGTCGGCAAGGCCGACGCAGGCGTCCTGATCGGCTGCCGGTATACGGGCCCCAGTGTCAAGGCTACCAAATCCGGCAACCAGGCCCGTTGCGGCGGCTTCGTCGGATATGCCAACAAAAACGGCAGCGTCTTTAGCGAATGCTATGTTAAGAATGCCAAGGTAGATGCGTCTGACGGTTATCGTGTCGGTGGCTTCACCGGCCAGGCCGATGCGGGCAACGCCTTTAATCAGTGTTATGTCGAGAATGTCACCGTCAACGGAGGCCAGCTCAGTGCCGGATTCATCGGCGTCGATTACTGCGACGGCATCAACAAGTGCCACGTGGACGGCGGTGTTCTCAATCCTTCCGGTGTCGGCATGACCGACGACGGCGTCGGTGCAGCAGGCTTCGTCGCCTACACGGAGAATGCCAAGATCCTCAACTCCTACACCTCCATGTCCATATCAGGCAACAAGGGTGGCGTTGGAGGATTTGTTGCATTCGTGAAGGCCAATACCGTCATCCAGTATTGCTATTCGGAGAGCTTGATTTTAAGTACCACCGAGCCCGTAGGTATCTTCGGCGCATGGGTGGACGCCCTGGAAGGCATATCCATTAACAAATGTATAGGATGGAGTTCCACCCTGAAGTTCATCGACTGGCTCGACGGCGGTGACGTGTCCGACAACTACTGCGGCACCGAAGGCACCGTTTCCAGCCAGGCCGTGCTCCTTGGATGGGATCCCAACATCTGGGATTTCTCAGCAAAACTCAAGTAGGCCATGAAATTCAGGAGCCTCATTCTGTTACTGGTCCTGTTCCCCTTGTCGTTCTCATGCGACGAGGGGAATAAACCGGACCCTATACCTCCGCCATCGTCGCAGACCCCCGGAAATGAAGACGGCGGTAAAAAGGACGATGACGACGGCACCCCGAAGCCTTGGGATGCCAATCGCGGAAAGGTGGTGCGCCCGGAGGCGGGAAACGGCTGGACCGTCACATCCATTGACGGCTCCGGCGTGGTTTATTATAACTTCGAGGGAAAAGAGCCCGTCAGTCATGCAAACCAGCGCATATTTGTGACGGACATCGATCTAAATGACGCTTCCTATCAGGTAAAACTGGCTTATTATGCCAAGGGTACCACCGCATCCAAGGTGTTCAAGGGAACCGGGGCGCTTGCCTGCATCAACTGCGGCTACGAGAAGGCCGCATTGTATATAGTGATAGACGGCAGCGTCATTTCGACTATCACGGCCGACACCATCGGCAGCACGGGCGTTCCCCAGTGGAAGAGCGAGGCAGCCCTGTATATGGACAACGAAAGGGACGTGCGAATCGAGTTTACCGGCGAGGGTATGAACCTGGCCCAGTGGCGTGCAACTTACAGCAAAAGGGCAAAGAGCGAGACCTACATGATCACCAGCGCTCCCATGCTCATCGACGATTACAAGCCTGTCGGTATCGATTTCTGCACTCTGCACCCGCTTGCGTCTTCCGGCCCCAATTGCTCGGAGAACCCCTATGTCCATCAGGCTTCCACGTCCAATCCCCGTACGGCCATAGCCAAGACGGAGGACAACCACGTACTCTTCATCGTGGTAGACGGCAGGCGCGACATAAGCCGCGGCATTTCCGCAGCGGAGCTTACGAATTTCCTTGTAAAGAATTTCAATCCGCAGTACGCCCTAAACCTGGACGGCGGCGGTTCCTCAACCATGTGCGTGAAGGGCCAGGGAGACCCGACCACGAACGTGGTAAACTATCCTACGGATTCTGACGAGGTAAATCCGCGTCCCGGTCCGGGCGACCACACCGGAGAACGGAGCCGAGACACCTACCTTTACGTTGTAAAGAAACAATAATTAATTATAGATATGAAGAAAGTATTACTGCTACTCACGCTTTCCGCGGCCGCAATCGCTTTGGCAGGTTGCGTCAAGGAAACCGACATCGTGCAAGTGGGCCCTAAATTCACCATCCGCGCCACCGGCGAGGATATCGACCCCCTTGCGGCCGGAGACGCCACTAAGGCATCCTTCACCGCCGACGGCACGACACTGCGCCTGGCATGGCAGGCCGGCGACCAGATTCGCGTGTTCAACCATGCCAATTCCAGCCAGAATGCCGTGTACGACATCGAGGACGGCTTCACCGACCACGTAGCCCACTTCACGGGTCCCGAGGTCAGCGGTTCCGCCTTTGACGTCGTTGTGCCCGGATCCTTCGCCGATCCCGACGCTCCCGGCGCCGGAGTTCCCGACCTCACCCAGGAAGGCAACGGCAGCACCGCGCACCTGACCTTTACCGCCAAACTTGAGAACGTGGCCAAGGCCGACCTCAGCGACATCGTATTCAACAGCGAGTGGGCCAAAGCCCACGGTGCCACCCTCAAGAGGGGTGCCATCGTCAAATTCGTCCTCACGCTGCCCGCCGCCATCACCGATCCCCAGTGGGTGACTATGACACAGTTCAACGGCAATTCGGCCGGAACGACCGGCATACTCGACAATCCTATTTCCGTGAATGTCAAGGGCGCCGACCTCGGTTCCGACCACGTGCTCACCGCCTACGCCCAGGCAGGATGGGACGATATCGAATTCAGCAACCGTAACTACTTTACCATCGGCGTGCTGGATGCAGACGGCAATTACTACACCTGGCAGCACCGTATTACCTCCGGTGCCGTCACACTCAAGGCCGGCATGGTCAACAGGATCCAGACCGGCAGCAGCGCCACCGGCACAAGCGGCACCGACAAATGGGTTGAGAGACTCTTCGCCGGCGGCGATGGCACGGAGGGCAATCCCTACCTCATCGCCAGCGCCAAGCATCTGGATAATATGCATGAGGACGGCGTACTCAAGTCCGAGGAGCGGGTATATTTCCGCCTGGTCAAGGACATCGACATGAAGTCGTACCTCGAAAGCCACACCTGGCTGCCCCTCAACTCACTCAGCCCCTACGACAAGTTGATCGACTTCGACGGAGACGGTCATACCATCGACAATTTCTCATGTTCCTTCGACGCCACCGGAATCGATGATGCCGCACACAGCGCGGCCAGCAAACCTTCCTTCTTCGGCCTGCTGTACGGTTCCTGCTATGACGTCAACTTCACCAACGCCAAAATCACCACGAACCATGGTACCGCCGGCATCATCGGCGGTTATGTTGGCTACAGCGCCAAGAAAGCGGTTGTCTATAACGTCCACGTACAGGGATCCGTCATCAAGACTGCCGGCAACGGTGATACAGGTGTCGGCGGCATTGCCGGACGTATCGTCTATACATATATGGACTCCTGTTCTGCCGACGTGGAAGTTTCCGCAGGCAATAGCCAGAACTATGTGGGAGGCCTGTTCGGTATCGACCAGGGCGATGCCTCCCGCGTACGCAACTGCTGGTCTGCCGGTTCCGTTACCGGTTCGCAGAGGGTCGGTGGCATCTGCGGCGGTCTGCTCCGCCCCGAGTCCCAGCTGATTAACTGTTTCTCCACTTCCGACATCACCTGCACCTATGCCATGGGCGGCATCGCAGGTCACTGCAACCTGGACCAGGCATCCAGCGTCAGCCCTTCGACTACTTATCCGGACAACGTTATCAAGGGCTGCATCGCATGGCAGAACGCCCTTAAAGTCCGGAATCCTTCGGAAGGCGGCAGCAGTCATTACAGCTCCGGTGCGATTGCGGGTTATATTTCTACCCACAGCTACCTTTCCAACTGCCTGCGCCGCGCCAGTATGACGCTCCAGGATTATTCCAGCGACTACAGTATTTACGACCAGAATGATGCCGACCCCGACAATCCTCTGGTTGTCAATGGGTCCGGGAAATACAATTTCCCTTATCACGGCAAGGCCTTCTCCGGTTCTTTGTGCGCCGCTGCCAAATACGCTGGCTGGGACGAGACAGTATGGGATCTTAGCGGCAGCACTCCGGTTCTTACCGGAGTTGTTGAGGCTGAGCCCGCGGCCGAAACCCCTGTCAGCGGACAGCCCCAGATAGAGTCACTCAACGTGAACCAGGGTTCACTTGCCAGGCCGTTCCCCGGAACCACCACGTCCCTTGGCACCAAGAACGCAACTCAGGACGGCCTCACTTGGACCGTTACGGATATAGCCAGCGGTATACGTTATTTCCATGCCGCAGGTACGGTTTCCCCGAGCTGGATGGACAACGGTACCCGTTATCAGGAACTCTTCGTGATCGATTACGACCTCAGCAATACGAACTACGACGTCAAGATCGTTCACGCTTCTCCTGCCTGCGCCCTTTCACAGGTGTTCAAGGCCACCGGAGCCGTAGCGGCCATTAACGCAGGCTTCGAAATCGGTTCGATTGCCGTCAAGGCCAACACCCAGTACACGTGGGAGAAGGCAGACTCCGAAAAGGAAAACAATGTCCTGAACAATATCAAGAGCGGCAGCGAGAGCGTGGTCAATTATCCCGGCGGCATTCCGAAGTCCTATGCGCCTAACAATACCATAGGCAGCACAGGAGTATATAACTGGAAGAGCGAAGGAGCATTCTACTGCGACGGTCATCGTGACGTGCGAATTGCCTTCGACGGATACGATGGCGGCGCCACCGACAAGTACGGTAATAATGCAAAGACCAAGTCCATCCGTCAGGAACGCCTGTGGTACAAAATGGGCACCGAAAACGAGGCCGGCTTCATGTCCAGCGCCCCGGTCCTGGATGCCAATTATGTACGCTTTGGCATGACATTCAAAGAACGCCATCCCAAAGAAAGCGGCGAGCCTTCCGAGGGTGCATATTCGCACCAGACCCAGACTTGCCCGCGCACTGCGGTCGCCATCGCATATCCCGACGGTGACAATGGCGCACCCCACCTGCTGCTCATTGTAGTCGACGGTCGTTATGCCGACGGCTACGGCGGTTACGGCTACAGTGCTTACTGGCTTGAGCGCCATATCGCAAATGCCTTCGGCCCCAAGTACATGCTCAACCTCGACGGCGGCGGTTCCACCACAATGTGCGTGGACGGCCAGGGAGACGGTACCACCAACGTGGTAAATTACCCCTGCGACAACGCCGGCAACGCCGGAACCACCCACAACCATTCCGGCCAGCGCGCCCGCGACACATTCATCTGTATCATTCCCAGGAACTAGTTTAACCTCAAAGACCAAGCACAATGAAATACGATAACATTTTCAATTCCGTTAGGGAGTACAGGGCCCCTGAGGTGGCTGTCGTGGAATTTTCCGAGAAAAGTGTGATTCTTGTGGACTCCATGATAGAAGACTACGATGAAAACATCATTTGCTAATTTTCCGATGCGCAATGATTAAGAAGTATTATGTTTCCCCTGAGGTTTCCGTAGAGAGCGCATGGCCTCTCTACGGCATCCTCACCGAGTCCCCGGCAGGCAATCTCGGTGATATGCCCGGTGATGATTTCTTTAGCAATTAGCCTTATGAAGACGAGATTTTTAACCTTATCATTTTTCCTTCTCCTCGCGGCCTCCTGCCAGATTGAGACGGAAATCGACAGCCCTAGGCCGTCGCACAGTAATCTTGTTTCCATAAGCGCCTCCGTTCCCGATACCAAGGTCGCCCTTACACCTGACGGCGGGGGACTCCACCTTGCATGGGAAGACGGCGACTGCCTGCGGGTGCTCAGCGGCTCCGCCAGCGAGCGCTTCGATATCAAGGAGGGTTACACCGACCATGAGGCTACCTTTACGGGCGTCGGAGTGGAAGGCACCTCCTTCGACGTGATGTATCCGGGCACTTTCGCCTCCGTCGAGGAGGCCGAGGCCTCGGACTTCGGCTACCAGGTCCAGGATGGCAACGGCAGTACCGCACATCTGCGTTACGCGGCCCTTCTGAGCGGCGTCGACGACTATAAGAACGTTACTTTCTCAAAGGAATGGGCGGAGGCTCACGGCGGCTCTTTCAAGAACGCCGGAGCCATCAGGCTCGTCCTTACGCTGCCTGACGGGGTCACTTCAGTGGATAAGGCATCCATCGACCTTGCTGGCCAAAAGCTGTCGCTGCAGCTGGACAACATCGACGTGTCCGAGAGCGGCCAGGTGCTTACCGCATACCTCATGACCCCGTGGAACGACATCGTCCTCCAGGCAGGCTCCGAGGTGGAAGTAACCGTCACCGACCCGGAGAAGAACGTCTATGGCATCACCATCCCGTTCGACACGGAAAAGACTCTTCTGGCGGGCCACGTCAGCAATTTCACCATCTCCCATAACATCGAGGAGTACCTTTTCGCCGGCGGCGACGGCACAGAGGCCAACCCCTGGCTCATCGCCAATGCCCGCCAGCTGGAGAACATGATGAACCTGTACAAGAACGCTGATATGCCAGCCGACAAGGATTCGTTCAAGTACTGGTTCAAGATGATTGATGACGTCAATGCCTCCGGGATTGCGTGGACGCCGCTGAACTTGAAGGCAGCCAACAGCATCGGCTATTTCCAGGCAATCGATTTCGACGGAGACGGCCATACCATTTCAGGCCTGAAGGCAAGCGGCAGCTATGCCAGTTTCGCCGGCGTGCTTTACGGTTCCATCCGCAATGTCACTTTCGACGGGGCCACTATAACATCCACTACAAAGTGCGGTGTCGTAGCAGGTTTCCTCGGCACGACATATTCAGCAAACAGCGTCCTCTATGTTATTCCCGCTTCCTGCGAGAACGTAACCGTTAAGGGCTCCACAGTGAACGGCGGCTCTACATACGCCGGTGGATTTGCAGGGCATGTCAAGACTTCCGGATCCATCTCGAACTGTCACGTCGTTAATACGACGGTGTCAGGCACAGGCGCCCTCGGCGGTTTCGCCGGCTTTGCCGACATTAGCGGTTACGACGTCCCGGCCATCTTTACGGACTGCTCGGTGGAGGGTTCCATCCTGAATCAGAACAACAACAGTACGGAACTCAAGGCGGTCTATACAGGAGGCTTCATCGGTGGTACCGGGCAGGCCTATTCATTCCGCGACTGCTACGTAAGCGGCACGACCGTCAAAGCCAACTCTGGTCTTACCAGCGATGTCGGAGGCTTCGTAGGTTATACTTCATATGCCGGATCCAACTTCCAGAATTGCGAAGTCAGGAGTGATGTGACAATCACCGGCAAGGGCAATAACGTAGGCGGTTTTGTCGGCCTGGCAAACGTAGCCGACTCTTTCAAGGCTTGTTCGGTGGCGGCAAAGGTCACCAACGCATCCCATATGACCGGTGGATTTGCCGGTTATGCCACCGGATCTTCATCCTTCCTGGATTCATATGTCACGGGTAATGTGAGCGGCAACAGGTTTACCGGCGGTTTCGTCGGAGTGGCTGAAAACGCTTCGTTCACCAACTGTTATTATACCGAAGGCACCGTAACATCCGGCGCAACCGATAGCAATTCACGCTGCGGCACATTCGTCGGAGTCGCCCTTACAAACGTTAATCTACAGGGCTGCTACGTATCCGGAGCAACCATGTCGGCCGCATCGGCAGCCCGCGTCGGCGGATTTGTCGGGCAACTGGGCAACAACTCCGTCGGAAACAACGGCGTCTCCGCAAGGCAGTGTTATGTAGAGTACACCGATGTGATCGGCAAAGGCAATACCGGTGGCTTCTCCGGCGTTCAGTACGACAACACATCTTACTGCCATGTCTTAAACGGCAGCGTCAAGGCTGGCGGTGCCAACAGCGGCGGTTTTACCGCTTACCTGCAGAACGGGAACCTGACCAACTGCTATTCGACCGCGGCACTCACCGGATCTTCCGTTGTCGGAGGTATGATCGGAGCCGCCTATGAGACCAACGTTTCTTTCTGTTATTCGGCAGGCCAGGTGTCAGGCTCCTCCGATGTGGGGGCGTTCGTTGGCAAATGCAACAAAGCTTCCTCGGCATTCTCCAATTGCATAGGTTGGGGCAGCCAGCCTTTTGCAGGGAACAACTCGGTAGGCGCCGCACTCACAACTTGCTATGCCGGTACGGAAGGTTCCGTTTCCGCGCAGGCTCAAGCGCAGTCCTGGCCCACGTCCGTATGGAATCTGAACAACCCGTTGCCCCTGCTTGTTCCCACGCCTTCACGCATACCTGCCATTTTCGTGGGCGACAGCATCACATGGCAGTGGTCGCTTGTCGACCGCACCTGGGCTCAGTCAAAGATACTCATACCTATCGACCCGCTTCCGTCATATATGACAATCAGCGGAAGCAATGTGATAGTGGACTTCCATCCCTGGTTCTTCGCTGCCAACGGCTACATCGACAAGGGCATCAGCGGCCAGAACACCTCTCAGATGCTTGAACGCTTCCAGAAAGATGTCATTGATTTTGCTCCGTCGGTGGTCGTAATCATGGGCGGTACCAACGACCTGGCACAAGGCGTTACAAAGGAGGATATCCTAGCCAACCTTTCCTCCATGGCGGAGATGGCCGATGCCGCTGGCATCAAGGTCGTGCTCTGCTCGGTAACCCCCAACAACGACTCTTACTCGAGGCTCTCGAATCCCAAGACCAAGGGCGCGCACATCATTACCCTCAACAGTATGATCCAGGACTACGTGGCCGCACACGGCTTCACCTACTGCGACTACTGGACCCACCTGGTTGCCGACGACGGCCTCGCGCTCAATCCGGCATACCGCCTCTATGACAACCTCCACCCGGGCCCCGACGGGTACGACGTGATGGAGCCCATCATAAAAGCGATTATTGATGGTTTACTGTAAACTAATTGCTCGGAAATGTTAGAATGTTTACTATGAATACAAAAACAATTACAGAAGAGCGGACATATGAGGCTCCCCGCGTGTCCGTAATCAGTGTGCTGGCGGGGAGGTGTCTTGCCCAGAGCGAGGCCAATACTTTCGGGCTTCCCGACATGGGCAGCAACAATGTCTTTGACGAACCGTTGTTTTAGGAGGGTGAGATGATGAAAAAGACTATCAGATTAGTATTTGTGGCAGCCTGCGCCATGGCGGCGTTCGCCTGCTCGCAGAAAGTGGACATCGCCATCGATGCCCAGAAGGATTCAACTTCGGCCGCCAAAACCGTTACCATTTCCGCAACCCTGACTGACGCTATGACCAAGGTGGCGTTCGACCCTTCGTACAGTAGCAACAAGCCGATCGGCATGTCGCTTACCTGGGAGGACGGCGACCAGATCCGTATCTATAATGCCGCCGATCATTCCCAGTATTCGGACTTTACTCTGGATGCTGCCAGTATCGGCCAGAATGTAGGCCTCTTTACCGGAGACGAGATCTCCGCGGCTTCCTACGATGTGGAGGTGATCAACGCCGCATTCGACTATGCCGCCCAGAGTCAGGCCGCCGATGGAGACACCGGCAGCCTCAAGTACCTTGCCGGTGTCAGCGGCATTACCGACTATTCCAGCATCACCTTTACTGAGTTCTCCAGCGTCCTGGCCATCACCGCAGGCATGCCGTCCGGCGTGGCTGAAGTAGTGAAGTCGGTTGAACTGGTTGCCGGAAGCGATATTTTCGCAGGAGGAAATACCCTCACCATCACACTGGATTCCGCCGGCGATGCAGGGAGCGACAACATCCTCCATTTCTTCGCCACCCTTCCTCAGGGAGACCAGGCCATTGCCGCCGGCACTCCGCTGTTCGTGAAGTTCTACGCCCCCGGCACCGAGCACACGGTTTATACCCGTTACCTCGAGCTCCCCGCCGGCTCCTTTACCAACAATAAGGTCAACGCCCTGAACATCAACGCCACCCAGACGGCCTCCCACGCCGGCGCCACTTCCTGCGACGGCACCACCGCCGCCAAGGCGTACCTGATTGCGGACAAGTACCAGCTCAATGCCATGCACGACGAGGTGATAGCCGGTTCCAAGCGCTATTTCAAGCTGGTGGCCGATATCGACATGTCGGGTATTTCCTGGACTCCGCTGTGTGTCAGTTCGCCATACGACCTGATAATCGACTTCAACGGCAATTCAAAGACCATTTCCAACCTGAGTTCGTCCGGCAAATATGCATCTTTCGCAGGAGTGCTGAACGGTGCGGTTTACGATGTAGTGTTTGACTCAGCTACCATTTCTTCCACTGCCGAAAAGTGCGGAGTGGTAGCTGGTTTCCTGGGAACAACTGCGGAATCCGGCGTATCCGCCACCTGCCATGGAGTAACGGTCAAGAATTCTGCCATTACCAATACGGCCCGGCATTGCGGCGGTATCGCTGGTATCGCTCAGGTGCTTTCCGAAGCAATCGATGACTGCCATGTGCTGAATACCACCGTCACCGGCAAACCCGGAGACAACCAGGATGCACGTGCCGGCGGCCTTCTAGGCGAGATTGTTTCACCACTTGTCTGCAGTAACTGTTCTGCGACGGACGTAACGGTTAGCGGTAGTAAGAATGTGGGAGGATTGATAGGCGTCGCCTATGGCACTGTTGAGAATTGTTACTCTTCGGGCAGCCTGTCTTCCCCCAACACAACGTCCAACTGCGACATCGCCGTCGGCGGACTGGTTGGTTATTTTGAAACGGGCGTAATACGCAACTGTCATTCTTCCGCGTCTATCAATCAGACCACCAACGGCCGCGACATTGGCGGATTGCTCGGCCTGATGCATCACGGCACCCTGGAGAAGAGTTACGCTACCGGTTCCGTTACGGGCCAGCAGCGCAATGTGGGAGGCCTTATTGGTCTTCTGTCGATCTCTACCGGTTCCGCCACCATCAGCGATTGCTATTGTACGGGCAACGTTAAGTCCAATTCCTACCTGGGCGGAATGATTGGACTGTGTGAGAAGGGCAGCGCCACTATAGACAACTGTTATGCTGCAGGCAATGTTGAGGCGGTCAGTTTCAATGCCGGCGGACTTATAGGCTATCAGGCCTCTGACGCTTTGATCATGAGAAAGTGTGCTGCATGGAATGCTGCGGTCACCCCGGCCACGTATGGGGCCGGCAACTGGAGCTCCGGCGCTGTGTGCGGTGTAACGTTCCCTAAATGCACTCTTACGGCCAATTACCGTAATCCGGAAATGTCCTTGACTGCCTATTGGGTGCCGGATATGGCAAATTTCCAGCATGCAGACGTAAGCCCTTCCCATCCTCTGACCAACAGCGCAGGGGAGGAGATGACCGATCAATCGCTGAAGAATAATTCCGCTAACCCGAATTATCCTCAGTATCCCTACAACGGTAAGGTAGAGACTGGCAACACTCTGTCGGAGCTTGCCTCAACCACCCTCGGCTGGGACGGCAGTGTCTGGGACTTCAGCGGCGACCTGCCTACTTTGAGGTAGATTCTTCGCTTCGCTCAGAATGACAAGAAGCCTTCCGGCAGCCCCGGGAGGCTTCTTTTTTGCATTATTTCCCGGCATTTATTTGGAAAAGTGTTGCGGGGTTTGTAACTTTGCAACTTAATGCGCTAATACTGATAATATTAAAGATACACATCATGAGTATTAAAACTATCACAACAACCCGGACATACGAGAGTCCCAGTATGTCCGTGACCGTCGTTACTGCCGGAAAGTGTATTGCCGCCAGCAATACCTTGCAGGACTTGGACGAGCAGGCAATCTACGACGAGGATTTTTAAAGAATGGAGGACAGAACAATGAAAAAGACTTTTAGACTACTCTTTGCACTTGGTTGTGCAATCGTTGCTTTCTCCTGCACTCAGAAAGTAGACCCCGTCATTGTAGACGATCCCGATGATGCACCCGTTGCCGGTGAGGTGGTTACCATCTCCGCAACCCTTTCGGACCAGCTGACCAAAGTCGCGTTCGACCCGACTTATGCCAGCGGAAAGCCCACGAACCTTGCTTTGACCTGGGAAGAGGGCGACCAGATCCGTGTGTATAATCATGCAGACAGGACGCAGTATCAGGACTTTACTCTTGATCCTTCGTATGCTGGAGCCAAGAAGGGTATCTTCACAGGTACCGCCATCTCAGCATCTTCTTACGATGTAGAGGTTATCAACGGCGCTTTCGATTACGCTTCCCAGACCCAGCCGGCCGACGGTGCTACCACCGGCCTCAAGTATATGGCCAGTGCAAGCGATATTGCCGATTATGCAACGATCGAATTTGCCAATTTCTCAAGCGTACTGGCAATTACTGCCAAGATGCCTTCAGTAGCAGCTGCAGCAGCGGTCAAGTCCGTCGACATTACTGCCAGCGAGAATATCTTCAACGGCGGCAATGCCCTTACCATCACCCTGACCACTCCCGGCAGCGATGATGATATCCTCAATCTCTTCGCCACCCTTCCCGTGGGTAACCAGGCTGTCCCTGCCGGAACTACCCTGATGGTGCGTTTCAACGCTCCCGAGACTGAGCACACGGTTTATACCCGTTACATCGAGCTCGGAGCATCAGCTCTGACCTTCACGGCCAACAAGCTCAACACCATCAACGTCAACGCATCCCAGAGTGACCAGCACGCCGGCCTCACTTCCTGCGACGGCACCACCGCCGCCAAGGCATATCTGATTGCGGATCCATATCAGGTCGCAGCTATCAACGGGCTTGCCACAAATGGTTCTACCACATTCTTCAAGTTGATTGACGATGTGGACATGACGGGTGTGACACACAATCACATAAATACGGCAAGCGGTTATAACCAGATTGTTAACTTCAATGGTAACAATAAGACTATAAGTAACCTCAAGAAAGATTTTTTCTACGTCCTTAAGGGTTCTGTATATGACCTTACTCTTGACAATTCCAATGTTACCGCAAGAGGCATTCTGGCCGAGTATATCCAGGGGTCGGGTAATGTGATTTCAAATGTTACCGTCAGTAACGGAAAAGTGACCAGTTCAAGCTCCAATGTCGGAGGTATGGTAGGTCGTATCAACAGTGGTACCTCCGGACAAACGACTGCAACCTTTACTAATTGCACCGTATCCGGGACCAATGTTAAAGGTAGTGGAGTTGTTGGAGGCTTTATTGGTTTTGCAGATGAACTTGTGTCAATTAGTGGCTGTAAGTACACTGGTGGTACCGTGGAAGCTTCAGGCCAGTACTGTGGCGGTTTTTTGGGCTCTACTGCTGATAAGGCATCCGTCATTTCCAATTGCCAGGTTGAGAATGCGACTGTCAAATCAACCCGTACTGATGATGCGCGTGTCGGCGGTTTTGTCGGCCTCTCTCAGTTTAGTGTTCAGATAAAGGGTTGTACGGTTGGTACAGATGCACAAAAGGTTATTGTCAATACCGCTGAACCCGCTTCTGGCAAGGTTCTTAACGCAGGTGGTTTCGTTGGCGTGAATTATGGTACCATTACAAAGAATGGTGATGTAAGAAGCAAAGCCTATGTCAATGTTGTCTCTGCCAATACACTGGGCCAGCAGATCAACATCGGTGGATTTGTCGGTTTCCACAGAGGAACTATTGAGTATTGCGATGCCGATGTGGATATGTCCGAAATACAGGGACAGTATATCGGTGGATTCAGCGGCTATATGCCTTCAGACGATGGTATGGCCGATAATTGTACTGTTAAAGGCAGCGTGAGAGGCAATAACTATACAGGAGGCTTTGTTGGCGTTATTGACAAAGCGCTCTCGATCACAAACTGTCAGGTCCTTGAAGGGACTGTTGTCGTTGGCCAGAGTACAGCTGGAGGTTTTGCCGCGCAGATTAAAGCCGGCGTTGTGGAAGATTGTTCTGCCCATGTTGACCTGCGGTGCAGGGGTGGCAACGACGGCGGTTTTGTTGGTGCTCTTACCGGAGGAACAGTACAGAGGTGTTCGTCAGCAGGAACTCTTAGCCAGATAGAGGGCTCAAATAATGTTTTCGGCGGATTTGCCGGATATGTGAATGGCGTGGATTTGACAAAATGTTCTTCTACCGTTAATATTTCTGTCGCAAGGAATTATATTGGCGGTCTCATTGGAGATTTCCAGACAGCAAACACGGTCAGCGAGTGTTTTTACAATGGTACTATTTCTGGCCCTACGAATGTAAAAGGAGGTCTTATCGGTACTGTAGCTGCCGTTGCAGCTGTCATTACGAATTGCTATACAGCTGGGGAACTTGTTGGCTCTTCAGGAACACAAGTCTATGGCGGTATCGTTGGAGAACTTAAAACAGATGCCAGTGTCACCAATTGCTACTCGACTATGGATTTCTCACATGCAGGCCGTGCTACAGGTGGTATTGTTGGCCGCGCTTGCAATGGTGGATGGAATGTATCTACTGCTACAAACAACACCATTTCCAAGTGCATCGCCTGGAATCCCAATATCACATTTGACGGATCGGCTTCGTCAAGCGCATCTTCCGGAGCAATAGTTGGGTATACCTCGTTCAAGAACATTCTTAACAACTGCTACCGCCGCTACGATATGGTTTACAAGAACTCCAATACTGCTGTTGGAACATCTTGTCAGACCAGCATGGTCGACCAGGTAGACTGTGATGGAACCAACTGGCTCATCAATGGCACCCGTCCTGCAGGCGGAACACCCGCAGGCACTTCAGCAGATGCACAGTATCAGGCTCCTTACTACGGCGTCGCTGCAGCATCAACTGCCACTGTCAGCAGCCTCGCCCAGAGCCTTGGCTGGGACAGCTCCGTCTGGGTCTTCACCCAGGATCTTCCCCGCCTGAAGTGGACGCTGTAGACCTCTTGATCCTAAAGTAAGGGCCGAACGGCCGCGTGGAGCAGTCTCCACGTCACAACTCACTATTCCGGGACCCGCCCATCGCGAGTCCCGGATTTTTTGCGACCCTCGCTTGCCTAGCCGAAATGCCCCCCTGATTATCAACCCCTTATCGTTACTGACCTGGTAAAAATCAACCAGGTCAGAATGGGTAAACCGCTAATAATCAATGTCGGCGAAAAATGCGTATATTTGAATCGTCATGATTAGACGAGAGTTGCAGGAGTATCTGGACCGGGAGGTGATTCCCCGGTATGCCGCCTTCGACAGGGCGCACAGGGAAGACCATGCCCGCAGCATAATGGCACGGGCGATGGCGATGGGGAAGAACTACGACATAGACGAGGAAATGCTGCTTACGGCGGCCGCCTGTCACGATCTCGGGCTGGAGGTGGACCGTGCCTCGCATCATCTGGAAAGCGGCCGCATTATCCGCGCCGACAAGTGCCTGAAGGCGTTTTTCGACGAAACACAGATAGAGACGATAGCTCAGGCTGCAGAGGATCACCGGGCGTCGGCAAAGACCCCGCCCAGAAGCATATACGGCCGCCTGGTGGCAGAAGCCGACCGTATGATCGAGCCCGTCACCATCATTCGCCGTACTGTCCAGTTCGGTTTCGCCCACTATCCCGGTCTCGACAAGGAAGGCCACTGGCAGCGCACCCTTGAACACCTGCACGAAAAGTACGCCGAGGGCGGCTACCTGCAGCTTCTCATTCCGGGCTCGCCCAATGAGAAGCCTCTGGCCGAACTACGTGCCATTATACGCGACGAAAACAGCCTCCGCGCCATTTTCGAAACTATCTACGGCGAGGAGGCGCAATTACGCAATAACGATGCACCTCACTTGTGATTGTCATCAATAATAGTTACCTTTAAGGGATAATTAACCGACATGATACACATCCAAGAAGAAGCCGCACGCTGTCTGCTGTGTGCGGATGCGCCCTGTAGCAGGGTATGCAAAAACGGAGATCCCGCAAGGGCCGTACGTGCCGTCCGTTTCGGCAACGAGGCGCTCGCCGCCGGTTGGGTAAAGAACTGCTCCGAAGAGGAACTGGAAGCCGCCGAGAAGGCTTGCATCCACTATGACCGTCCTATCCGTATAAGGGAGCTCATAAAGGCGCTGGAGGACTGCGGAGCTGTAACGGCTCCGGCAAAGCCGGTTGCCGCCGGTAAAGACGCTCCGTCGCTGGCTATAGATTTCTGCGGTATCCGGTGCGAGAATCCGTTTTTCCTTGCCTCTTCGGCAGTTTGTACGAATTACGAAATGGTGGCGAGGGCTTTCGAGGCCGGCTGGGGAGGTGTGTTCTACAAGACCATCTGCCTGCAGGAGATCAGGGAAGTCTCTCCACGCTTCGACGCCGTTCACAACATAGGCGGGCATGGCGATTTCTACGGCTTCCGCAACATGGAGCAGCTGAGCGAGAACCCGGTGGACGTTGATTTCGACATTCTTAAGCGCCTTAAGCAGAACTATCCGTCCAAGATCGTCGTGGCGTCCATCATGGGGCAGTCGGAAGAGGATTGGATAGCACTTGCGAAAAAGGCAGAAGAGGCGGGTTGCGACGCTGTGGAGCTCAATTTCTCGTGCCCTCAAATGCGTATGACCGGCATGGGCTCCGACGTCGGACAGGATCCCGAACTTGTGACCTTCTTTACCGCATACGTAAAGCGTACCGTACATATTCCCGTCATCCCCAAGATGACGCCTAACATCGCCCATATCTCCGACCCCGCCATGGGGGCCTATTTCGCCGGGGCCGACGCCATATCGGCAATCAACACGATCAAGAGCGTCACCATGGGCGACGGTTCGGAGGTGAACGGCTGCCAGACCGGCTCAGGCTATTCCGGCAGGGCGGTAAAGCCGATAGCCCTGCGCCATATCCTTGCCATGGCCAAGAACCCCATAATGAAAAATGTGCAGCTGAGCGGCGTGGGTGGCATAGAGACCTGGCGCGACGCCCTGGAGTTCATCCAGCTTGGCTGCCGTAACGTTCAGGTGTGCACGGCCGTGATGCAGTACGGCTACCGCATCATCGACGACATGATACTTGGACTGCAGAACTATATGGCCGGAAGGGGAGTGACGAGTCTGGACGACCTGGTCGGCGAACTGTTGCCGAAGTTCTACCTGCCGTCCGACCTTGACCGCGACACCGTCGTGTATCCAAAAATAGACAGGGAAACCTGCATAGGCTGCGGACGCTGCTACACATCCTGCCTCGACGGCGGCCATCAGGCCATCAGCTTCGGCGAAGACCGACAGCCGCGGGTCAACGGCGCCAAGTGTGTCGGCTGCCTCCTTTGCCGGCTGGTATGCCCCACGGGCGCAATCAGTCCTGCAAAACGCGTGAAGAAGCTTAACTAGTTTTTCCACTTTTATCCTTATATTTGCCAAGATATCAATACTAAAGAATCATGAGCAACCCGGTAATAGCAGTCAACAGATACGGTTTTTCCGACCTTCGTACATATATTGCGGCGGCAATATTCGTGGTGGGCAATATAGTAGTTCCGCAGCTCTGCCACCTCATTCCGAATGGCGGACTCATTTTCCTCCCCATCTATTTCTTCACCCTTGTGGCCGCCTTCAAATGCGGATGGAAGGTCGGTTTGCTTACGGCGATTCTTTCACCTTTGGTCAACTGCCTCCTGTTCGGAATGCCTCCAGTGGCATCCCTTCCTGCCATCCTTATCAAATCCCTGGCATTGGTGCTGGCGGTTGCCCTGGTGAGCCGCAGGATGGGCTTCTCCCTCTGGTCGGTAGCCATTGCAGTCATTTCCTACCAGCTTGTGGGAATGCTGGCTGAGTTCTTTATGGACTTCAATTTCATGCATGCCGTTCAGGACGTCAGGATCGGCTGGCCGGGCATTCTCATCCAGATTTTTGGCGGCTGGGCCTTGCTGAAGGCGATCGAGAAATGGTGATACGGCTGCAGGACGACATCCTCGCCATCCGTGAGGACACCGTCGGACGTTTTGGCCCTGAGGAATGGGATAAGTCCGTTCTGACGAATCTGGTCCACGGTCATCTTGGCATCTATTCCATCATAGGAGTAAAAATGGGCCTCCTGGCCATGGAGACGTTGGGCGCCTCAGCTGAGCATCCGTGTGTTTCCGTGCTATCGTTCGCGGGCGTAGTTCCTCCCATAAGCTGCCTGAACGATGGCCTGCAGATCAGCACGGGGTCCACTCTCGGCCGAGGCCTTATTACTGTAGCCCCGGACAGCTCCGTGCGGCCAGAGGCGCAGTTCTCCTATCATGGCAGAACCATCCGCCTGAGCCTGAAGCCCGAATACTCCAGGCAGATCGAGCAGGACCTGAAGCTGGCGAGGGAGCGTTTCGGAGATACTCCCGCTTATTGGCAGTCTGTCCGCGAAGCCGCTTTACGCTACTGGAGCATATGGGACCGGCACGATATCTTTGATCTGGCGTAAGTTATGCCCCACCTCGGAGAGATCATCTCGCTGGTCGTAGCCCTGTCCTGGACCGTAACAGCCTTATTCGCCGACAGGGCCAGCCACAGGCTCGGTTCAATGACGACAAACGTTCTGCGCCTGGTGCTGGCTGCAGTGTTCCTGTCGGCCATTATGTGGGTCGGCACCGGTCATCCGTATCCGGTATATGCCGACGGTAAGGCCTGGGCCTGGCTGGCAGCATCTGCCCTGGTGGGCTATGTCTTCGGCGACTGGTGCCTGTTCAACTGCTATCTTTCCATCGGGGCGCGGTTCGGTCAGCTTTTTATGACTCTTGCGCCACCAATGGCTGCAATTGCCGGATGGGCGATATTGGGAGAAACGCTCTCTTGGAAATCGGGCCTTGCCATGGCCGTCACGCTATGCGGTATCGCCATATCCATACTGAGCAGGGGAGAGGGCTGTCATGTACGCCTCATCCTGCCGCTAAAGGGCGTGCTGCTTGGTCTCGGCGCCGGCCTGGGCCAGGGAGTCGGTCTTGTGCTCAGCAAGGTCGGTATGGAGCATTACGCCTCCATCATCCCTCCGGATGCATCGGGGAGCATGGAAACGCTACTGCCTTTTGCATCTACCATGATACGCGCTATAGTTGGCGGGGCCGGCTTCCTGATGCTGCTGGCTTTGCAGAAGAAGGTCTCCGAGCTCAAGGCAGCCGCCCGAGACCGTAAGGGCCTCGGTTATGTGCTGATACTTACGTTGTTCGGTCCGGTAATCGGCGTTTCGCTGTCGCTGATGGCCGTTCGCTACACCTCTGCCGGTATAGCATCCACGTTGATGGCACTTACCCCTGTATTTATACTTTTCCCCTACGCCTTTATCTACAAGCAGCGCATCAAACTCCGTGAAATACTGGGTGTTGCAGTCAGTATGACGGGCGTCGCCCTCTTCTTCCTGCTGTGATGGCAATGCCGCCCGTATTGATTTTCAGATAGTTACTCATACTGACCTGGTTGTTTTTCACCAGGTCAGTAACGATAAGTGGCTGGTAATCAAGCTCGAGAAAAAAGATTATTTGCGGAAGATGATTATTCTGTATACATTTGTGACACACTTACTTTTGTTCATTATGAAGAATTCTCTTTTCTGTTTGACGGTTTTGCTCTGCGTGCTTTCGTCTTGCTCCGTAACCACCAAGGTGAATATGGCCGACGATTACTATGCAGCCTATGCCGGAAAATCGTATAATGTAATCGTGAACAGTTGGGGCGCGCCGAACCGGGTCGAATCGGACGGAGCGGATGGAAAGATTCTGATCTACGAAACATACACCCACTCAACCAGCGGGAGTTCTTATAGTTATGCTCCGAACACTGCCGAAATACGTTCAAACACTTCGGATTTGCGGCACTACGTAGAATTCTACCTGTCGTCCAACGACAGCTGCTACAAAGTACGCACAAATCATATGAAGGACGGGGGCAAGAAAATCAGCTGGTTAAAGACGGGAATCTTTGTCGCTCTCGGCGTCCCGATTGCGTATCTGATATACGTGATGCTGAAGCCTAAGAACTAATCCTGGCTGGTCTTATTTAGCCACGAAGAATTGACTATTTCATTCTCAAGCCACTTGCAGAGAATTAATTATCGAAACATGAACTCTATCGGAAACATACTTTGGCTGATCTTTGGCGGCATCATCATCGCCGTTATCTACTACTTAGTTGGCCTGTTGATGTGCATCACGATCGTTGGAATCCCTTTCGGCGTTCAGCTGTTCAAACTGGGGACTTACGCCTTGTGGCCGTTCGGTCACGAGTTGGTGGACGGTCCTAATCAGCCTGGCTGCGTATCCATCGTGATGAACCTTGTCTGGATCCTGCTGGGCTGGTGGGAGATTGCCGTGATTCACCTGGTGTGCGGCCTCCTGTTCTGCATTACCATTGTGGGGATTCCCTTCGGAGTGCAGCACTTCAAGATGGCCTTGTCGTCGATATTTCCGTTTGGCAAAGAGATAAGATAAGATACCGGAGACGCAATAATCGTCTTGGAGGAGGAATCTTGCCAGTAAATTAATGGACATTTTGGCACTTCCGGTGCCACTTTGTCCATCTTTTGGCAATGGTCCGGGACTTGTGGCTTAATTCTATGGCTCCGCGAAGGAGCCCCGGGAATAGGGACACTCCCAAAACCGGAACGATTAAAGTTTTTGAGTTATGTTACCTGTAATTAGAAGCACAAGAGATAGCTGGTTGCCGGACATCTTCAATGACTTTTTCGACAACAGCTGGATGGAAAGGCCCACTTACACGGCCCCTGCCATCAACGTAATGGAAACCGAAAAGGAGTACGACGTGGAACTCGCCGCCCCGGGCCTTGACAAGGATGATTTCAAGATTCATGTCGATGCAGACAATAACCTTCACATCGAAATGGAGAAGAAATCAGAGAACAAGGAAGGCAAAAAGCACGGAAGGTATCTGCGCCGCGAATTCTCCTACGAGAAATTCCAGCAGACGCTTCTGCTGCCCGACGATGCCCAGACCGACAAGATTGAGGCTAAAGTTGAAAAGGGCGTCCTGAATGTTCACATCCCCAAGAAGGACCAGATTCAGAGAGCCGAGGCGGTCAAACAGATTGCCGTCCAATAAATGGAAATAGTTGCAAACGTATAAAAACAGGCCCGGTAAATGCCGGGCCTGTTTTGTGGAGCATAGCGGAATCGAACCGCTGACCTTTTGAATGCCATTGGTTCGTACTCCGGCCCTAAGTAAGTGTCTGTCAAGTATATATGTCCTGCCCCCTCAAAAATCCATCAACATTCCATCAACGGCCAAAATGGCCATTTTTCACCTACAAATTTAGCCATTTTGATTGATAATCAAAAGGTTTTCGACGCTTTTTTTAGAGTAATTTCATCGCAATATGCGCACACGCTTCGGCATCTGCCAGGGCGTGGTGATGTCGCGTCAAGTCATACCCACAGGCGGCGGCTACAGTCTGGAGCTGATGGTTGGGCAGGCTGCAGCCGTAAATGCGGCGCGACACAGCCAGGGTGTCGTAGAACTTGTAATCCGGATAGTCCATCTGATACACCTTGAAGACTTCCTTGAGGCAGCCTTCATCGAAGGGGCTGTTATGCGCCACGAGCGGCAGACCTTCAATCATCGGAGCGATCTTCTCCCACACATACGGGAACACCGGAGCGTCATCCGTGTCCTCCTCCGACAGTCCGTGGACCTGCTGGCAGAACCACTGGTAGTATTCCGGCTCCGGGTGGATCAGCGAGTAGAAGCTGTCCACGATTTCGCCTCCCCGGACAACCACGACGCCGACACTGCACACGCTGGAACGCTGCTCGTTGGCGGTTTCGAAATCTATCGCTGCAAAATCAGTCATGGCCTAGAATCTTATCAATCATAGGGAATACTTCGCTCGCATCCGAGTAAGGATGGATATGGAAATAACTGTCACCGGAAAGCATGGCCGACAGGTTCGCCCGGCGCTTGTTATAGAAGATATGGACTGGCTTTCCGAACTTCTCTGCATACGCCAGTTCATAGCCGACGCCCAATGACGGTGTGGTACATTCGGCGATGACGACATCAGCCTCCCTAAGCCAGGCAGTATCTTGCTCGTAGATGGCTACGTCTCGGTTCGGTAGCCCCTCTGTCTTGCTGAGCGCCAGATTCCCCACGTGCTCCGTCAGCACCACATCGGTCTTCTGGACGTGTTCGATTATCTGCCGGTAGAGTTCGGCATCGGTCCGTCCGCCGCGGATGGAACCGGCAAAATAGACCTTACTCATAGCGCTTCATCATGTTACGGACATCCTCTGCCACTTCGTCGCGGAACCATTCCGGCGTGAGGACTTCCACGGACGGACCGTGGCGCAGGACCTCCTGCCGAAAGTCGAAGGTGGGCACAAGGTGGTACTGATAGATGGTATAATCCTCCGTTGTTACAACAGGAGTCTGGGAATGATGGAGAGGCAGGGAT
>Ga0310690_10000662_pt1 | contig 69934 bp, 55 predicted proteins | sample AusTroGonzalo_MG_2_FD_207661 | JGI IMG/M metagenome (GOLD analysis project Ga0310690, IMG submission 207661) | Bovine rumen microbial communities from tropical cattle in Woodstock, Queensland, Australia - Gonzalo_04 (v2) (version 2) | ecosystem: Host-associated > Mammals > Digestive system >...
CGCCTGAATCCCAACATGAAATTGTCGGAGAGGAACAGACGCGCCTGGTTCACTTGCTTTAAAAATGGTTTGGGACGGTCGATAGGTCCGGAAAGAATGGTTGGGAAGAACGCGATAAAGTTCGCAAAACTGATGATATTCCTTTCTTGTTGGATTTTCCCGTTGTAGATGTCAAGTACATAGCTCATCAGTTTGAAGGTAAAGAAACTGAGTCCTATAGGGACGACCAGGTTCAGCGCTGTCCAACTCATGTGAATGCCAATGGCTGATGCCAATGAGGCGATGGATCCCGCAAAGAAGTCCAGATACTTGAAATAGAACAGAGCACCAATGCCAATGACCACTCCTACATTAGTCACCATAGCCGCCTTGCGCTCATCTTCACGATCCAGATAATAGGAGACGCCTTTACCCAGCAACCAGAAAGTCAGAGTCAGGATGATGAGCAATCCCGTCATCCAGATGTCAACCTGTGAATAGAACCAGTAGGAACTAATCAACAATATCAGATTCTGCAATTCTTTCTTTTGCTGACAGAGGTAATAGACTGCCAATACAATTAAGAAGAACCACAAGAATGCAAGGGAGTTGACGACCATTCCTATACTTTCTTCAGAATACTGTCTATCAAGTCACCAACATTATCCCATGACAGGATTTCGCGTGAACTGAACTCGATACCAAAGGCATCTTCCATGACAGCCACAAGTTGTACGTGACTGAGTGAATCCCAGCCCTCAACATCATCAGCTGTAGTCTCATCGGTTAGCACGAGGGCATCCTGTCCTAACTCTTCACGGAAGATTTCCTCAACGCGCTTTAAAATTTCGTCTCTTTCCATGATAATGATACTTAATAATTATATTTCGGATGCAAAGATAATAAAATAAAATGAATATCTTTGCACTCTTGCGTTTTTTTTGTATTTTTGCAAGGTGAATCCTATATATCATTATATTGCAACATGAAAAGGGAAAGAAATTTTGAGGTTCTGAGAACCTTGGCGATGTTCTTTATTGTTGTCTATCACTGTCTCACACATGGCGTAGGTGGAGAATATGGCTTTAGTACCGTTCATCCTGCTTCGCTCTCGAATTTGCTGTTCTCTGATTTCATGCTTGTCTTTAGTAGCGTAGCAGTAAACCTCTACGTGATGATCTCCGGCTATTTCCTGATTGACCTGAATTTTAAGATGAGCAGAATAGTAAGGACGTGGGTGATCTCCTGTTTTTATTTGTTTTTTATTACCTTATTATTTATATCTTTGGGCTTTGAACCATTCAGCATTGTCACTATCGGTAAGAGTTTCTTTCCTATCAGTACGGATGCCTATTGGTTTGTTACTCAATATATAGGCCTTCTTATCTTTTCTCCTTTTTTGTCAATCATGCTCAAGCAACTGACTTACAGACAATATCTGGGTCTGCTGATGGGTGGTGCTTTTATATGTTTGGCGATTGTTCCGGATTTCCCACTGGGGAAAAGGTTTCACGTCGCTCATGGTAACTCATTGTTAAGTTTTGCCTACTTGTTTGTTGTGGCTGGTTTTATCCGTCATCATCTGAAACAGCAATCAATGAAGAGACTTATTTCCGTTATATCTCTTGTGGTTTTGATTACTTTGGCATGTGAGTTGATGGTCGGAACTCATCATGATATTTCACATCTTGTATGGTTTGATTATAATGGTTTGCCTTTTATCCTTTCTGTCATGATCTTTATTCTAGTCAAACAGATTCAAGTACCAAATACCATATTATGGAATGGCCTTGTCAAGTTGGCACCATATACATTTGGCGTTTATCTGATTCATGATCATCTGCTGGTTCGTGGATGGTTGTGGAGCACATTTTCTCTTACCCCACAATGTGAGGCATGGGTATTCCCCCTTGTCGTAATGGGCATCTGCCTGTTGATATTCCTGATATGTTCGTTGATAGAATTTATCAGGAAGAAAATGTTTGAGATCTCAAGATTTGACAGGCTTATTGCCAAGACAGACAGTTGGCATTTTACTCGGATTCAAAATGAAAGCCAATCTCTTTAGCGATTCTCAATACCTCACGGATCTTCTCTTCTGAGAAAGACTCTGGCATAGATGAATGGGTGGCAAAAATGACAAAAGCCTTTCTTTGGTATGCTTTTATGAGTAGTTGACGCATTTTCTCAACATCTGTGTATTGTGCGATTCCGATCCGGCCCAATAGGAATACATGCCTGTCAGGGTTAACGAGACGGGCTCCAGAAACCATACGGCATCCTTGTTGTTTGATAACCTTCCGAATCGTACTCGTGTTAGGACCATGGGGCGGCATGATCATTTTCAAAATCTTGGTCGTATCGAACCCTAAGTCGCCTAACTTATCGTAACATTGCTGAATTTCATGATTGATTTGTGTCTCATCCCAGTCTTTCCAACTCTCATGGCGTAATCCATGTATGACGATGCCTGCACCTTGTTGTTGCCATGTGACCAGAGAATCCGAAATCTCAGGAGCCATCTTTTCTGCAATAACCGCAAATACAGGTTTTATACCTATCTCGTCTGCAATCTTCTTAACTTCAAATATACCTTCAGAACTGTCATCATCAATCCACATGGCATGTGCATGACTGTCAGTTGATGCACCATGCCACGTGTCCAGAATACCGACATAGAGGGTTTGTTTGTTATACTCATCACCTATGATTGGAAATCGATGCCATATCAACACCGATAGGATGATCATCATCGTGAGTATGGTGAGTAGAATAACCTTTCCCCTCATTGAAGTGGCTTCTCATGGAAATAGTCACTGAAAATAATCATGTCTGAGATTTCGTGAATCTTTTCTGTAACCGAGTTCTTATAATCCTTATTCAGAAGCGTATGACCTAAGCCACGCCACTTGTTTTCAATACCCATCACGTCTAAGATGGTGGTATAGACATCCAGTTGATTACATTCTCCAGTCCATGCGGTTGTATTGTCTATTCCTCCATTAATAATGTATATGGGAATCTCTGGCTTGACAATACCCTCCATCTCAATGTACTCTGGGCGTGCGTCGTGGTCTGCGGCGATGATGATGAGACTCTTGTCATAGATTCCATTTTTCTTCAGCGTGTCTAAGTATTTCCCAATCTGTATGTCCGTATAATGACAACTGGTCAGATAGTTCTTATAGTTTTGGGGCAGGTTCTTGTCCGTCAGGTGAAATCCGTGTTCCACAAACCCCTCGTATGGTTGGTGCATGGAGAATGTCAATATCAAAGAGAAGAAAGGCTTGGATATTTCCTGATCTAATATGGAGGCATAAGAGAATATTTTATCGTCATCGAGATAGTCGCCATTCTTGAAATCTTTCATGATGGCCTGATAATCAATCGTGGAGTAGAGTTTCTCAAAACCGTATGCATCTGACATCCCTTGTTGTTCCCAAAGCGTGGGATTGGTGGGGATGAGTGTATATGAGGTGGAGTTCGGGCTGATGGTCTTCAGTTGCTCTGGTAGTCCGTAAATCTGAATGCCCTTGGCCCTCGTAGCCGTAATCTCAGCATGGAGAGGCAGGAGTCCGGCCATGTAGATCAACTGTCCGTCAGACGATTCTCCGATGGCTACGTTGGGCTGCATGTGTCCATTGTAATAGACGGTGCTGTCATGCTTTAGACGGTTTAGGTTGGGTGTGATCTCTTTTCCATCGACGATGAGATCTGACGATACAGATAAATATGACTCGACGAGGATGAAGATGATGTTCTTGATGCTATCTGGCGCTGTCCGTCCAGTCACCCTTAGTTGGTGATCGGTATATTCTTCCTCGATCTCTTTCTTTTGTTCTTTGGTCAGTTCTATTTTCCCTCCCTCAAAGAGATGGTCTAAAAAAAGAGTCCTCAGGGAACCACGGTGGAAGACAGTCCAGTTAGGCCACATCGCATCTAATTTCGGTGATTTATAGACTGTTTGGATCAACACTCCTTTAATGGTCTTTCTGGGGTGGAATAGGTATGAGGCATGGACAACGGATGCCATGCCAAATGCCAGTAACCAGATAAGGCCGAAAGTCTTTAGACTTCTGGTTTTAATGTCTGTGTGCCTGGTTTTAAAATAGAAGATGCAGAATAGCACTGCCATGATGGGATAAAACAGGTCTATAGGCTTGATGCCTGCCATCATACTGTTAATCATATAATCATCAGCCAGATTGCCAGTCTGTCCAAGGGCGGATCTCAAAATATACTGGTGGAAGAACCGAGAATACAGAACATTACAGAACGACCAGATTAAAGTGATGATAAATGTAATGGTAAGCCCCGCTCTTAGTCTCCTGAAAGTCAGAAGCCATGCGAGTCCAAACACGATGGTCATATCGAACAGACAAGCGACTAGATTATCAAAACAAGACGTCATGAGACGGGGTGACTCCAGTGATATGGTAAATAGTAACTGGTAGTGCATGAACAGCAAATTGACCAATGACATCAGAAACAGTCCCAGGAACGTCCAATTGATGAATTTCTTATGAGTTCTCATATTTATAATCTTTGATTTTCCTGCAAAAATACGAATATTAGTTGATATTTCCAAATTTTCCTTTTTTTATTTGGAAAAATTACTACTTTTGCAGTGGCTATGGCGAAACAGAGGATTGCATACATCGACGCAATGCGGGGATTCACGATGATCCTCGTGGTGTATTCGCATATCTGCCATTTCTGCTTGGGTGACTCTCTGTTGGGGTTTAATGCTACATTCTTCCTGTTCCGATTACCCTGTTTCTTCTTCATCAGCGGATGGTTGTTTGAACCAGTATGTCATCATCCTTTCCGTCAGATGGTCCGTAAGAAGTTCATGGTGCAGATCGTACCAACGTTCATTTTCCTGCTTCTGCTGGCTCCGCCGCCAGAGTTCTTCCACCAACTGGGTGCCCTGAAAGGTGGCTATTGGTTCACGTTTGTACTTTTTGAGTTCTTTATCCTGTATATGGTGATAGCTAGACTGGGCAGGATGTGGAGTCCTTGGCTGGCGTTAGCGATTGCTTTGGCATCTTTCTGCTATGCCAGGTATTATAATGGCATCCAGTCTTCGGCTGTTGGCATACAGGCATGGGTGGTCAATATGCTGGGCTTCCTGAGTGTCGTTTTGTGGCGTTTCTTCTTGTTTTTCTATATCGGTGCCTGGGTAAGGAGACATTTTGAGGCGTTTATTCATTGGACAAGTAAGCCTGCAGTCATCATCATGATTGTCGCACTTTTCTTCGTCATCGCCTCGACACCGCATTTGGATAATATATGGTTCGAACTATTCAGATTCTATGTCGGAGGAATTTCTGGCATGTGGATGGTGTTCACCTGTTTCCGGCTTTTAGCCTCCTGGCTCCAGCGCCTACACCTTTCCAGACCCTTGCAGTATGTAGGCACACGAACACTGGATATCTATCTGCTGCACTACTTCTTTTTGCCAAGGTTCCTGATGACTTATGCGGATCAGTTAAAAGCCCTTGACAGCCAGTTTGTTGAATTCTTGGTGATTATGGGCGTATCACTTATCGTGTTGGGACTGAGCCTGTTGGCCAGTTACGTCATCCGTCTCAGTCCTTTCTTAGGACATTATCTTTTTGGGGTGAAATACGACCGTTAATCATCTTTACGCTTTGAGATACGAAGAAGGCGATCACGAGGGTTGAAACAATATATATCGCCATCGCTCCATATCGTCCCAAATCAGGAACCAGGGGAAGCATGATGTCTCTTACCAGAGGATGTACGACAAAGACATACATGGAATTCGTACCTACAGCATTGATAGGTTTCCACATAGATATTGGGGTCAGTTTAATAAAACTGATGGCCAGGCAGACGGTAACGGCAGGGATGAGGATCCATAGATAGTAATTGTTCCCAAAGAAATAAAGGAAGAGGGCAGATACCAAAAAAGTTGCGATACTGCTTTTGTATGAAAACAGATGATGGAACACATCGCTCTTTAAGGACCATATCCCGATGGCAAAAGGCAGTAGCCATCCCATGAAGTTACATTTTAACCATACTAAGATCTTATATTCGTTTTGCAGAACAACCATCAGTGCCAGTGAGGCTATCATCAGCACCAATAGCCATTTCATGGATTTCCTATATACCAAGAATACGTAGAATACGTATAACTGCATTGTCATTCCAAAATACCAATATGGTCCGGGGTTGATGTTCACTTCATGAGGGTAAATCAGGTTTAGGACCATAGTGCATTGTGTGACGATGCGGGCGGCTGGGAAGGAAAAATGTCCTTCTGCAAAGTACATGATTACCAAGGACGCAATGGTGCCAAGGAATAGGGGGATGAATAGTTTCTTGTAATGGCTCAACAAGAAATGCTTCCGATTGATCGATACCTCGTTTCCATATTTCAATGAAAGACCGTACGCACTTAGAAAGACGAAGATGGGAACCCCAAGATGACCCCAGAAAGAGAAAATATGGATCAAGAAGTCTGATGACAATACTTTGTTAGAGAAGTTAATGCTGTTCTCGATATTAAAGGAAAATTCATTTTCGACTGCTGCACCAGGTAGTTTATGTGCAAAATTATGCACAACGATACTCAATATCGCGATAGTTCTCAAGGTGGCACATTCTTCTTTTGACAGCCAACTATTTATTGAACAATTCTCTTTCATATTTCTGGTTTGCAGTTAGATATGCCTTAGGCAATTATAGGTAGATGATGACGAAGAATGACGCAATCCATCCTACGATACAGAACTGGATGAAATGATCTTTGACGAGCGATTTTGTGGGACTTCCACTGAGGCCGAAGACAATCATGTTCTGGAGATAGCGGAGCATGGCCGCCAGTACCCAACCGCTTGTCAGATAGACATAGCGGGTGCCCATGCGGGCAATCACTTCCTCCGACATCGTGTACATGATATAGCACACCAGCGTCACGGCGGCGATGATGGCAGTGGCCTCGTTGATGAAAGTCTTGTTGTAGCCCGTGATGGAGACTCGGGGTTTCAGCCCCGTCTGTTCGTAGATGCGATAGTCGTCGTTACGCTTGGTAAAGGCGAGGAAGAGCGTCACGAGGAAGGTCATCAATACGAGCCAGTGCGAGATCCAGATGTCCGTGGTCAGACCACCAATGAGCACGCGCATCACGAAACCGATGGCGATGATTGTTACGTCGAGGATAGCCAGTTGCTTCAGCCACAAACAATAGGCGATGTTCATGATCCAGTAGGTCGCCAGAATCAGATAGAGGTAAGGCATGTTGACGCTCTGCGCGAATGGTAACAGTACGAAAGCACCGATGGTACAGATGATCATCATCGCGTAGCCGCTCCTGACGGATACGGCTCCTGAGGCGATGGGTCGCAGTCGCTTCTTGGGGTGCAGACGGTCTGCCTCCATGTCGCGCAGGTCGTTGAAACAATAGATGGCGCTGGAGATAAGACAGAATGCCATGAAGACGATCAGCGTGGGCCATAAGAACTCCCACTTCAACAGATTGCTGCTGAAGAAAATCGGCGCAAACACGAATCCGTTCTTGAGCCATTGCAGGGGCCGTAGCAGATGAATGTAATGCATCATGCTGCAAAGGTACGAATTCGTTAGCGAAAAACCAAATATTTTTGTATTTTCCGTTTTGGTAATAATTGTGAAAATATGCTAAATAATAGAGGAAAATCATTTTTATTGTAACTATAATTATTACATTTGCAATAAAAATGGCAAACCTATGGAAGAAATGAGTGTAAATAATCCTTTTGTGGTTGGCAAATATCTGTCTAAAAGATATTTCTGTGACAGGTTTGAAGAAACAGAATTCCTACGCAAACAGATATCTAATGGTCGCGATGTGGCATTAATCTCGCCCCGTCGTATCGGAAAGTCAGGGCTTATCCAGCATTTTTTCAGTCAGCAGGATATCAAGGAACGTTATCACGTGTTCTTCGTTGATATCTATGCTACGACTTCCTTGGCAGAATTTGTCTATACCTTAGGCAAGGAGATCTATGAGCAATTGAAGCCACAGACGACTGTCTGGAAAGAGAAGTTCTTTCAGGTTATTTCGTCTTTCCGTATAGGTTTCAAATTGGACTCGTTATCAGGGAATCCTACTTTCGACCTTGGTCTTGGAGACATTCAGGCTCCGCAGACCACGCTCGACGAGATATTTGCCTATATCAACGAGGCAGATAAGCCTTGTATCATTGCTATCGACGAGTTTCAACAGATTGGCGAATATGCGGAGAAGAATGTGGAGGCTTTGTTGCGCACTAAGATACAGAAATGTCATCGGGCGCAATTCATCTTCTCAGGCAGTAAACGCCACATGATGAGCAACATGTTTAATTCACCATCAAAGCCATTTTATCAAAGCGCTATCAGTATGGGCTTGGAGCCCATTCCCGTGGAAGTCTATACAGATTTTGCTGCCCGTATGTTTGAAGAAAACGGCAAGCATGTGGAAAAGTCTGTGACAGAGACGGTTTGGAAGCAATATGATGGCTATACATGGTTTGTCCAGATGATGATGAATGAACTTTTCGCGCTGACGCCCTCTGGTGAGACTTGCCTGGAGTCGCAAATTCCCGTAGCATGGCACAATGTGATAATGACGCAGGAGAATAGTTATAAAGACCTGTTGTCGAACCTCCCGCCTAAGCAGAAAATGGTGCTCCAGGCCATTGCGAAAGAGGGCATGGCTCATAATATCACTTCCTCAAGGTTCATCAAGAAATACAATCTCAATTCTGCCAGTTCTGTCCAGTCAGCAGTCAAACTCCTGCTGAAGAACGATCTTGTCACTCAGAGCGATAATGGCTATCGTGTCTATGACTATTTCCTTTCGGAGTGGTTGGCAAAGGTATATTAATATAATAAGGTAGGCTGATGGAGCTATACACGGTATATAGAATCCTGGTAAGGATCAGAAGGCTCAAATGGCTGTGGTTGTCATTGGCCCTTCTTCCCGTGCTTGGTTTCGTGGGCTATAAAGGTTTTCTCTTTATCGATAAGGAGTTATTTGTCTCTGAAGAGTTGCCGATATATGATATAGGTCCTCATCCAAACGACGATACCTTGCGGGTGGCTGTGATTGGCGACAGTTGGGCGGAATATCATACCTCACTTGAGTGTGATACGATCTTCTGTCGTTATGCCAAGCGGCTCACTTCCCTCCCTGTGAAATCATTCTCGAGAGGCCATAGCGGCAAGACCACCAAGGAAGTCTATTATGAGATGTTCTCCGATCGTACGGTGGAACATGTTTGGGATGTTGACCGTTGTACGCAGCCGTTGATGGAACAGCATCCGGATTATTGTATTATCATGGCAGGAATCAATGACTGGCGTTTGTTTAAGTCCTGTCATTTCTATGTGGAGAATTATCGACTGATGCTGAACTTGCTGATTAAGAACGGTATTCGTCCTGTTGTCATGGAGATGCCTAATGTGGATATGATATATTTCCATGGGAAAAGGTTGTTATATAGGAAGTGGATGTTCAAGGCCTTGTCATTGCTGACAGGTATTGACGAAAGTTATGAGAGTGCTCAGGACTATCGCGACGCTATGAAGGAGATGCTTCAGGAATATGGCCTGGAAGACAAGGTCCTTTTCATTCCGATGTCGGCTTGGAATCCTGGTGGCATTGAGGCCGCCCCAGAGATCTATCTGGATGACCGGCTGCATATTAATATGGATGGCTACCACATCCTGGATTCGTGTATGGCTTATGAGGTCATCAAGGATTTTCAGAAAAGAAACAAACTAAAAACAAAGTAATATGGAGAAGAAAAGAAATGTAACTTACGACTACCTGCGTGGATTCGCGATGCTGTCTATCGTGATTGGTCATCTGTATTATTATGGAAAACGATCTGACGGGTCTTGGGTCTTTAATGTCTGTGATACCATGGAGTTGCCTGTCTTTATGTATATCAGTGGTTTGCTGGCTCATGTATCAGTGGATAGGTATGGCTTCCGGAAATTGATATGGAGTAAGGTTATACGACTGTTATTCCCGCTTTTCTCTTTCTACATTATTTGGGGACTATGGGACTCTTTCTATTGGTTGGGGTTCTGGACGAAAGAACATAAGAATGGCTATTGGTTTATGCTGGTTCTTTTCGAGTTGATGGTGACCTTGTCTTTTGTTAAAAAACTCTCTTCTCTTACAAAAGTCAAAACGATCTATGTCAATGCTGCCGTTTTTGCAGCCGCAAGCATATTCGTCTTTATGATACCTACCGATGGTTTGATTAATCACCTGTTCTGCGTCAAGTTGTATTGGCATTTCTATCCATTCTTCATGATGGGCTATTATTCATACAAGTTCGAACCGTTCTTGGTGCCCAAATATACGCCGATCTATCTTCTGGCCTATGTGCTTATCCTGATCTTCTTTAGGGCTTCCCTGTGGATTATGGTGGTAAATATGGCCGCTAACTTCTTCAGCCTTTGTTTCCTGGTTTCTGTCTTCTCCACCAGTTTCAAACCCCTGAAGAATGTCTTTGCGACAGTGGGTGTCAATTCCTTGCAGGTCTATATGTTGCATTTCTTCCTGCTATTCCCCTTGCTGAGAGTTCTGCCAGTGGTAGAGAACAGGTGGTTGGAGTTCCCGTATTATCTCGCGATTGCCTGTGCGATCATCTTTGTCTCAATATCTGTCGCTAAGTTGCTGATGAAGAGCAGTTGGCTGGCCATGTTCCTCTTTGGCGTCCGTCGGAATAAATAGCGTTAATATGAAAAAGATTCTGTTGTCATTGGTCTTACTTGTCGTGCTTGTATATTCTGGTATCCAGGTCTATCAGTTTATCGACAGGGAGTTCTGCGTTGCAGAAGAGTTGCCGTTCTACCATGTTGGCCCTCATCCCGATGATGACACTTTGCGAGTGGCTGTCATTGGTGACAGTTGGGCAGAACTGCACCTGATGTATAATGGTGATACCTTATTCCAGCAATATGGTGGCAGGCTGACCACCAAGCCCATTAAATGTATGACCAGAGGGACACTTGGTGCAAAAAGTAAGGATGTCTATGATTATATGTTTCGTAGCCAGACCCAGGAGGATTCCATCTGTACACAGCCTCTATTAGAAGCGCATCCGGACTACTGTATCGTCATGGTGGGCATCAATGATGTCTGGAAAAAGCGTCCTGTATCATACTATACTGGTAATTACCGTCTGATAATCAGACTTCTGCTTGCCAATGATATTCGTCCTGTCGTGATGGAGATACCTGATTTCGCCTTGACGGAGTGGTTGAAAAAACACGGGAAACATCAGGGCTATCTTTATCGCGTTTATTCTGTTTTCACTGGCGTCATCCAGGATGATATTACCCCATTCCGCAATGGATTGAAGGAGATGCTGGAAGAGACCGGACTGGACGACAGTGTGCTGTTTATTCCAGCAGACCGCTGGCTTCCGCAGAATCACCAATATTCAGAAAAGATTTATAGGAAGGATCATACTCACCTCAACAGCCAGGGTTACCACTTGTTAGACTCCTGTATCGTATCTGAAATCATCCGTGATTATAACATAAGAACCAAATATGGAACAGAATAAGAAATTTGAAGAGATTTCAATCATGCGTGTTCTGGCAATGGTTATGATTATTGGGTTTCATAGCCTATGCTTCTATAACGGCAGATGGACCAAAGTGGATGCCATCAACATTCCTTTCTGGTTCAAGATATCCTATTTCCTCGACGTGATAGATTTGAATATGTTTGTCTTTATCTCTGGGTATCTCTATGGCTATTTGTATATTTACAGGAATAAATACCGTCATCCTTCTGAGGTGATTCGCATCAAGGCGAGACGTTTGTTGATACCATATTTCTTCTGGGGCATACCTATGGCCATTATATGGCCCTGGAATACATGGGTCAGGTTATTCTATGGTATTGGGCACTTGTGGTTCCTGTTTATGCTGTTTGGCGTGTTTACGATCACTGTGATTCTTCAGTTGTTGAATGCCCAAAGAATCAAGTTTAACAGTAAGGTTGGTATAACTCTCATTGTAGTAGGCTATATCATCGGACTCGTCTTCGTCAATTTCGTATATGCAGGCGACTTCCTGTGTATCAACAAGATATTATACTATTTCCCTGCCTTCATGATCGGCTATCTTTGTGCCAAATTGCGTGTGGGTTGGATGCTGCCTAACTGGGCATATATCACTTTGCCTTTCGCCTTGTTGGGTGTGTTTGTTTTTGTGTGGTATCCCTTCCCATTGCCTTTCAGTTTTGTACTCATGTTTAGGACCATCTTTGCATACGTCGTCTGTATCGATCTGCTGATCATTCTGAGTAAGAGCACGATGAAAGACCGAACTCGAAAGATCGTTCTGGAGATAGAACGCCTCAGCATGGGACTCTATATCTTTAATCAGATGTTTATGGACACTGTGTTCACGACACCAGTCCTCAACCAGTGGTTTAGAGTGCACTGGGGCATTGGCCCATTCGTCTTGTTTGTTATCGGTTTCTTCCCACCGATGTTGTTGTCATACATCTTTAATAAATATAAGTGTTTGAAGTGGACCATCGGTGGATAAATCCTCTAAATGTTGAAATATGAAGAAAGTTTTAATCTATACATTCCTTATAATCCTCACCATCATCATTGTGTGTGTCGCCGTGGTCGAGACACTGATTGTTCGTGTTGAGTTGCCTCATGGTGCTGTCTTGTCTGTCTTGCCCGCCCCCAAGGATAACCAAACCCATGGTGCCGTCATCTTATTCCCAGGTGGTGGGTATGGCAGTGTGAAGAAATGGTATGAAGGCTACTGGTGGTTTCCGTTCTATTATTGTCATGGATATACAGTGGCCGTGTTGGATTATAGATTGCCCAATCACGACCATCGGATTCCAATGGTTGATGGAGCAGAAGCCGTCCAGTTGATGAGAGCACGTGCAGAGGAGTGGAACTATGACAGAAACAATGTAGGTGTCATGGGCTTCTCTGCTGGTGGCCATCTGGCATCATTCCTGATGGTAAGTGACAGCGCGTCCGTCCGTCCAGACTTCGGTATTTTGTTCTACCCCGTCATTTCCATGACAAAGGAGTTGGTCCATAGGGACTCGTATTATCATCTGTTTGGGGAGAATGCCTCTGAGGAATTAGTGTATCGGTACAGCAATGAATTACATGTTTCAGATCAGACACCTCCTGCTTTTATTACCTTGTCGAGTGATGATCCTGAAGTGAAACCTCGGCATTCAATCCGTTTTCAGGAAGAGATGCGTGCCAAGAACCGTCCTGTCGAACTTCATGTATATCCCTCAGGAGGACATGGCTGGGGATATAGTCTTTCCTTCACCTACCATCAGCAGATGCTGGATGATCTGGAAGGTTGGCTGAGAAACAGGCAAATGAATAACAACAAGGAATAATATGAATCATACTGATTATCTAAGTGGCTCAGTGTTGCCTCAGAGAAAACAATATATTGATGCACTTCGAGGCCTTTCAATGATTGTTGTGGTCTATGGCCATTGCCTATTGGCTGAAAGCAAGACGGATTATACGGCTTACTTCGTGTTCCTTAGCCCCATCAATGTTGCTTTGTTCTTCACGATTTCAGGTTATCTGTTTAAACCCAAGAAGAGTGATCTTGAATTCTTTAAGCATATCTTCTTGAGACTGGTCATCCCATGGTTTATCTTGGGATTGTTTCCTTATTATAATATATCATGGAAGTTGCCGCTTTTGTTGTCAGGAACATCCTATTGGTTTATGAATGCCTTGATCATAGGTGAGATATTATGGTATTATATTTATAAGGTTGCCAAGAATAACGAAAAGATGGTTATAGTCCTTGGTTTATTGGTTTCTGCATCCGGCCTTTTGTGCTTTAGGTTTGGATGGCTTGATGAGGCCATGATAAACCGTGGTATGGCTATATTGTGGCTTTTTGTCTTAGGTCTGCTTATCCGCAAGTATGAGGCATCTTTGGTAACAGTGGTGAGGAAATACATGATTTGGTTCTCCATGTTGTTTGTTGTGATGGGAGTCGTCTTTATGTATTTGTATCCGGGTGAATTCTATGATGTTAAATGGAACCGCTATTATTTCATACCGTTGACATGGGGCATGATTATTCTTGGAATCCTCCTGGCTTTTACTTTGTTCTCTCATGTAAAACAGATACCCCAATGGATTGTGCTTGTGGGACAGAATACGCTGGCGATTTACATGCTTCATGACTATGGACTGTCTGCTTTTAGGAAACTGTTGTCAATATCAGGTTTGGATTTTGGCCTCTTTTATCCTGTCGTGGCTGTTATGGGAACTTGTTTCGCATGTGTATGTTGCCTCGCATTTAGTCTTCTGGCAAACAAATATCTGCCTGAGATAGTTGGAAGAAAACGTAAATAATATGATAGAGTTTAAGGAAATACCAGAGTGGTGGGCTGTCTGTGCCCAAACCGACTGTCCGAGATCGGGAGAATGTCTTCGTCATCAGGCATTTAAGCAGATTCCTGATGAGGTGAAGACGTGGCCCAGTGTGATGCCACAGGCTATGAAGGATGGCGAGTGCCCCTGTTATGTGAAGCCAGAGCGGCTGAAGATGGCCCGAGGTTTTAGTAATTTATCTAGTAAGGTTCGTGCCCGCGCCATACGTAAGACTATTCGTCTGAGGATAACGGAATATCTTGGCAGCAAAGGATCCTATTATCGGTACAGGGACGGCGAAAGACTGTTGTCTCCAGAACAGCAACAGTGGATCTTGAGGCTTCTGGAGTCGTATGGCTGTCCAACGGAGGGCTTCTTCACCCAATTCGTGGAGGTTTTTGATTTCCGCAGACTGCCATAGGTTTGTCCCAAGGCCTGGGACAAAAATTAAGGGCCACTTATCATCTGAAAAGGACTGAGTTAGAAACGTCCCAAGGCCTGGGACATTTCCTTGAGGCATTCAGAGTGTTTTTTCCAGCGTGTTTAGACAGAATTGTCTGTAATTGTTTGGAAATATCAATAATTTGGCTTATCTTTGCAATTAGATAATAACTACCAATCAAATAAAGTCTATAAATATGTGTAATCTGTCCTATAAAACTCGGTTGAGGATCAAGTCCATCCTGCATCCCATACGGTCACTCAAGGCTTTGTATTTTATCCATAATATTGAATTTACGGATAAATTCCGAGAGATTGTCGATGCCAATCCTAAGAAGGCCTTTGAGATGAAGTGGAACCGTTACTACAGGGAGAAGTTCCCTTGGAAGAACCCACGGACGCTGAATGAGAAAGTCACGTGGATGGCTGTGATGACGGACACCTCGAAATGGACGGAATATACCGATAAGTATGAGGTGCGCAAGCATATCGAGAGTCTCGGACTCAAAGATATCCTCACGGAATGCTATGGCGTTTGGGACCGTGCAGCGGATATTGAATTCGACAAACTGCCTGATAAGTTCGTGCTGAAATGTACCCATGACTGTGGCAGTACGGTGATCGTCCGCGACAAGAGCAAGATGAACAAGCAGGAGGTTCTGGATTTCCTGCAGAAGCACCTGGATGTACGATATGGCTATGCTTCATGTGAGCCCCATTATACTGCGATCAAACCGCGTGTGATGGCAGAGAGTCTGATCGAGATGGACAATACGGAGGCGTTCTCCTCAGAGACAACCGTCGATCATAAGATCAGGTGTATCGACGGCAAGGCACAGTATGACTTTGTCTGCTACGACAGGCATCTGGATAGTGGCAGTGGGGGAGGAAAGACCGTCTATGACCTGTACGATATCCATACATGGCAGCCCATGCACCAGTATCTGGCTGATCCTGGTGTGGAATACAGGCCCGTGCCGCGTCCGGAGAATCTGGAGAAGATGATAGAAATCGCGGAGAAGATCAGTGAGGGCTTCCCGCAGGTGCGCATTGATCTTTATAATGTGAAGGGCAAGATCTATTTCGGTGAGATGACGTTCACGGCCTTCTCAGGCATGAACAATCACTTCACCATGGAGTTCCATAAAATGATAGGCGACAGAATCAAGTTGCCAGAAGTGCAATAAGATTTGTTCTTTATGACAAGATTGAATAGGCCGTGGTTGCCATTCCTGTTTTGTGTAGTGAATCTTTTATTCATGCACTATGTGTTTTATCTGACGGGTCAGTTGGAAGGAGTACCAGATGGAACAGCGTTTGTTGATAACCTTTGTGGGGTTGGATTGGACGTTAGCGTGTTCTTCTTACTTTTTTATTTGTTTTCAGGGCGACGATGGAGAATGACGTGGATGGGTTGTGTTATTGCCACATCGCTTTGGTCTTTCGCCAATGTGGTATATTCTCGTTTTTTTTACCATTATCTGTCTCTTTCATCAATCGGTCAGGGTGGAACACTCTTTGATAGTCTTATCATCAGATGTGTCATTGACAAACTGGAATGGCTTGATCTGTTTTATCCTCTATCGCTGTTTCTGTTCTTGTATTATATCATCCGGAGGATGTCTGACAAACGACCGAAGCATGTTGTAAGAAACATCCTGTTCCTGAATGTTATTCTGGTTTTTGTAATACTTGGTTCTCTCGCTGTCTATTGTATGGCATTGCCTGGATATAAGTTCTGGCCTTATTATACATACAAGTTGAATCTTAATCAGAAAGGAATGCATTTGGCGCTTTGTGATCCTGTCACGGCTACATTCCGTAGAGGGTCGTCGCGCATGCTCGCCTTAGAGGTATATGACAAGATGCAAGGAAATCTAAAACTTGATAAGAAACAGGAAGATATTATCACAGAAACTATTGAAGAATCGAATCGAAACAGATGTTTGGATCAAAATAGTCAGCCTCCCACCAATGTTATATTCATATTGGTAGAATCCTATATGTCCTTCGTGTCTGACATGTATGTCGGAGGGCGTGAGGTTACTCCTTTCCTGAATGCCTTGAAGCGGGATTCGGCAACGTATTATAATGGTAGCATGACTGCAAACATCACTGTCGGAGAATCTTCAGACGGACAGTTTATATATCTTACAGGATTGTTGCCTTTACGATCTGTAATCACAGTCTCAACGGTTAAGGACTTGACATTACCAGGTTTACCAAAACTATTCGGAATCCCGTCAAGAATGGTAATCCCTACGGCGGCGTCTATGTGGAATCAGGATAAGATGTGTCAGCAATATGGGTTCGACAATCTCTATTCAAGCAGGGACTTGGCGGGTGATCATGATGCTAATCTGAATGACCAGCAAGTTTTTCAGTTGGCTATGGAACAAGATGAGAAAAGTAAGGAACCATTTTTCTCGATGGTATTGACCATCTCAATGCATATGCCATATACAGAGCAGATAGACCCCTCATTCTTGATTAAAGAGGATTCTGTCTCTGAAGAGTTGGCTTGTTATCTTAATGCCTGTCATTATACAGATACACAGATTGCCAGATATTTCCAATATCTGAAGTCGAAGGGTTTGTATGACCGTAGTCTGATCGTGATTGCTTCTGACCATCATGTTCATCTCAGTGAAGTCCCGGATATCAGTATGAGCATCCCGTTTTACGTCGTGAATGGTGGGGGAAGAGAAAGATGGAAAGGTGTTTGCCAGCAGGTAGATGTTTATCCTACCCTTTTGGATATAATGGGTATCAGGAGTCGATGGTCTGGACTCGGGCAGTCGCTATTGTCACCCAACTATACGGCAAAAGAAATGAAATGGGATGTTTCTGAATGGATCATCAAGAGTGACTATTTCGAAGAATACTTAAACGACAAATATTTCGATGAGTAAGGGCTGTAAACATTTAAAGCGGGTATTGTTATTTGCTTGTATTCTTATATTCTTATGCGTAGGAATAGCTATAACTATAGCTTTGTTGAAACCCATATCAGGGGAATACGCCTCAACAAAGTTGATTGCTCATGCAGGTGGAGCGATTGATGGCCATGTCTATACAAATAGCAAAGAAGCCGTTTTGAATTCAATTAGTAATGGCTCTAAATATATTGAACTTGATTTTTCTCTTACTTCTGATAGTGAACTTGTCTGTGTGCACAGGTGGGAAAATGTTTATGCAGATTCTTGTCATAGGCCTCAATACCCTATGTCGAAGAAAGATTTTACGGATCTGAGGCTGTATGGAAAGTACACGACCCTAACTGCAGAAAATGTTGCGACGCTCATGGATTCTTTATCCTTTATTCTTGTGACTGATAATATAACCAACCCGGAATTGTTAGATAGATATTTTGCCCGACACCGCCATCGTATGATGGTGGAGTGCTGGTTTGCAGAAGAATATGAAAACCTTAAATCTGCGGGCTATACACCAATGCTGAATATAAACCGTTACAATAAGAATTGGATTTACAAACAGTTTCTTCTTAAATGCCTGCATATAAATGGAGAATGGCCATACCACTGGATGACCATCGAGTATGGTAAAGAGAATATGTATATGTTACGACTCTTTAAGAGGGTACTTGGGGTTAAGTTCGCTATGTACACCTGTAACGATTCTGACTATAGATACAAGTATTTGGGTAGAGAAGTTGACTTGATTTATCATGATGATTAGTCACTCTCGTGCTTCTATTGCCTCGATGAATCTTTTTGCAAAAGAATCCTTTTCAAAGAGGCTGGAGCGCTTCAGGGAACTACTTGCCATCATTTCCCTCTTTTCAGGATGCCTATAGAGTTCGAGAATGGCAGAAGCAAGATTGTCAACGAAGTGCTCATCTGTTTCAAGTAAGATGGCATTCTCCTCAGAAACTTCTTCAGGGATCCCACCACGAAGGGTTGTAATGATAGGAAGCCCCATAGCCTGGGCTTCTAATTCTGTAGTTGGGAATGGATCATTCCATATTGAGGGAATAACGGCGATGTTTGCAAGTCGTAAATAATCAGGCATCTTGTCATAGGGAAGAAACCCTGTAAATATGATTCTATCTTCAATCTTTTTTGCCTTGTCTTTCAGAGCGTTCACAAATACATCATCTTCATTGGTATTGCCAAAGAATGTACCGCCAATAATCATGAGTTTAATATCGGGGTGGTCTTTTAACAATAACATGGCATCTATTAATTCAGAAACGCCTTTGTCTTTATTAATCCTTCCGCTATATACCATGATAAAGTCTTTCTCGGAAAAACCTAATGACTTGCGGTTTATTGAGGATGTTTTATTTGGGGAGAATCTTTTTAGATCGATACCATTGTAAACAGTCTGTATCTTGTTACTTGGCTGAATGGTAGAAACCCTTCCTTTAATATAGTCAGAAACGGTTAGAATCTTTGTGAGGCCGTTGAATATTTCATCGTGATAACGCGATTTTGAATGAAGCAACTCATTATGCAGATGCAATATAAGGTTGTGGTAACCTCTTTGAGATAGTTTATAGGCATAACCTGGACAATTCTCTAAGACAATATAGTCGTAGTCTTGATGCTTGAGGTTGGCATATATCTTTTCGAAGTAATACTCAATAAAATGATTATAATACTCGTCAGAATGAAAGTATTTGTATAGTCTTCTTGCTATTCTGGACTTAAGGCTTGTAACGTCAATATAGATGTAGTGATTAACCTCAGAGGAAAGGGCCGGATGCTTTTTCACTTTTGGATCCCATGGGCTATATACAGTCATCTCGTGCAATTTCTTTTGGTCATTATACTCCATATAGAAATCAATCAGATTCTCGACTGCTCCTCCTTGTACTGCTGGGATCGGCAGGATTCCACAGGTCAAAATTGCTATTTTCATTTACAATACATTTTTATTTCATTCTGCTCTTGCCAAATTTCCAGATGATGCGATCTTTCCATTGATAATACTTTGTCATCAATGAACGGTTTCGGCAATAGAAACGAAGTCGGATGTTCACGAGTCGTTTGGGATAATCGATGATGGCCCTGGGTGTAACCAAAAAATGATTGTAGTCAGTGACGCGATCCTTCATGAATCCCCGATGCTGGAAATGGGCATAGAGCGATTCTTTCTTTTCCAGTTGGCCATGATGGAATCGTAACATATAGAGTTTATTGTCAACGTGCTCAAAAATCACTTGTTTCCATCCTCTGGTCTGGCTAATGAAATGGTAGGACTGCTTGGGCTTGGAGGCATTGTCGAAAGGCCATTCCAACCAACAGTCCTCAGGACGGCAGTCACGCCACTTGTCGCTGCAGCCTTTATAGCCGTATTCGTCGAAGTATGTAATCTGTGTTGTGGTGAAGGCGTCTTGATAGTTCTGATAGCCCGTGACAGGTTTCATGAAGTATGTATTGGCATCCTCATCGTTATGTAACAGGGTCAGGTGCCCCCAGCCTAACAAGAACTTGTGCTCCAGTACACTGTCAGTGAGGAACGCACGGATATTTCCATAGACTAGATCCAAGTCACCATATCCCCAAAAGTCATACCCTTGGATGTAATCTTGCAGAACATATCCGTATGCCTGTTTGAACTCGCAGAGTTTATATGGACGGTTGAGTGCAATCTGAAAGTCGAATGCATGCTGGACGATCTTCTGGAAGTCGCTAAACGGCATCTTGTGCACGATGATATTCTCTGCAGGTCCTACGTCGGCATCTGTAAAAAACATGAAGTCAATGGTAGGATTGCAAAGGGCCGTGGCTCGCCATGCAGGGTATTGTGGAGGGAGAATTCCAAAATAGGGGAATATGAGGACGATCTTTTTCATAACACCTTTTGGGGAATCAAATATTATTGACGACATAGCGTTGTACTCTCCAGTACCATGCTTTGATGCCTATGGGGAAACAGAGTGGAGGCATTAAGAAGAAGAAAAGGAGATGCTGCCAGAACGTCAGTCTGGTATGGCTGGCGTATAACTTTCTGACATGTCGCCAGAATACACGCCAATGCTTAAGAGAATGAAGGGCTGCAACCTCTATCATGGCACACGTGAGGTTACCGGCAATGTAATGGCGTTGGCGTCTGGAGGATTTCCCCTCTTTGTCCAAATCAGCACAGAATGCCTCTGAAGCATAGAGACGTGAGGTGTATCTTTTGATCCTTGCCTGACTCGAAATAGAGGTCATCGTACTATTGTCATTGATATAATAGATGTAAGTACCCTTATTGTCAAAAGACGCTGACTTCGTATGATTTGCCAGAAAGAAACTCCAGTACATATCCTCATGTATAATACCTTCTGGAAAGTATAGCTGGTGTTCTGTAAGAAATGATTTCTTAATGACTTTATTACATGCACTTGTGACAACCGTGGAAAGTATATACTCTTCTAATTCATCATGCTTGTCGCAGTATTCTGGTAAGTGGCTGCCCCAGCCATATTTGCAGATATTACCTTCTTTATCAAGGTAGTTTCCTTGGGCAAAGGCCGCGTCAGGGTACTTCATGACCAATGAAGTCAACACTTCTATGCAGTCAGTTGTGATAGCATCATCACTATCAAGGAAATAGACATATTCTCCTTTGGCATATTTTAAACCCGTATTTCTTGCTGCGGCCTGCCCCTTATTCTTCTCGTGATGCAGGATAGTGAAGGCTATATCCCCCTTATAGTCATTGATGAAGTCCTGTGCAAGGTCTATACTGTTGTCACTTCCACAATCATCGACCAATATGCATTCCAAGTCTGTATAGGTCTGCTCAACAACAGACTGGAGGCATCTCTTGATATATGGTGCGACATTATAGACTGGGATGATAATGCTTACTTTCATATTCTATGGGCTAATATGTTTTTGATTCGAGTTGTAAACATTCGCATACCTTTCGTACATGACATGAGAATCACATAGGTTGTGATGATATACACCGACAGACCAAATATGATGGCAGCACCTGTTGCAATAAGATTGCTCTCTCCGTAGTTGATCAGACTCATGGCATACTTTGCAATGAAGGCTCCCACGAGTAATACAGCCAGATGTAGTGCATATTGTATAAAATAGGGAATCACAGACGATTTCATACCATAACGGAACGTGTAATATGGCTTCCAAAGCAGGATAATTAAAACCAAACTTAGGTTGACGCCAAGAAGCACACCATTTAGTCCCCAAAGGTAACCGAAAAGAATAGAACCACCTAAGTTGAGACAGGCTTCAGCAATTGGTGCCCATATATCACCGAATAGTTGATAAGCCTCCCTGAAGGAATCGATGACCGAACGCGATGTGCCGATAAACATGGTTACTATTAGTAATAACAACGTACTTTCACCAAGAAGGTATTTACTGCCTATCCATAGTGTGATAAACGGGCCGATGGTGATATAGAGGGTAAAGCAGGCGACTCCTGCTATCCACATCCTTGAAGTGAATAGTTCCCAGAATACTTCCATGGTATGTCGTTTGTCATTCTCAGCAATTAGATTGCCAATAGACGCGCCCATGCCACTAAAGATTACTCTTAAAAGGGTGGAACAGTAGCCGATGAGCATCATGTAATTACTATAATAAGTAACCATGGTCAAAGAGACAAAAGCATAGATGACGAGTGGGGAGGTCTGGGTAAGAACAAAGCCACCGATCTTATGAACAAAGAGTTGTTTGGTTTTCTTTAAGAGAATCCTATGTCTTTGTAATAGACTTTTGGCTGATTCTTTGGACTGATGCAACCAAGGGTACTCCCTTTTCATGACGTAATTGATGGCATATACGCCAGCAATATTTCCAATAAACTCTGCACCAATCCACCCCCAGATGCCGAAGGGAGTGTATAAGAGTAATGCAATCTGCAGGAAAATCTTGGCAAAGCGCACGGCGTTAATCCATGGATCGAGCTTAAAGTTCTTTTGGTCTGCCTGGATCAATACCTGACGATAGTTCCAAAGATAGCTAAAAATGGAACCGCTTAGAAAAACAAGGTATGCGACATAAACATAAATGATACCGCACTCCACATTGGGGAAAATAAACGGCAACGCAATAAGAACGGGGATGCTCAAACCGCAAAGGAGCAATGCTATTCGTCGGTAGAGTATGCCTTGTACGGTGATGATATCAATAATCGCATCATGGTCTTCATCGTGAATAGGTTTATATAGGGATGTGGCCATGGCAATGCCGATTCCCAGTTCTGCCAGATTGAGAAAACTCAGGATGTTGCCTAATGTCGTATTGAGTCCAATAACCTCGTCGCCTAAATAGTCAAGAAATATTTTGCGAGAATAAAAACCCACAAAAACCTGTAGCAGAAATAGTATCAGTGATACTTTGGAATTCTGAATGGTCCTTTTAGTACGAGAAGCGGACATGTTATTTATCGTGGGTGGTATGGATGAAGTCGGTGTTCTTCCGATCCATGTGCAGGACGTTCTTCAGCATCCTTAATACGAGTCCAGGAATCGAAAAGACCTTTGCAAAGGAACGGAAACGTAATTGTCTGGGAAGCGCAATGAAAAGTGCAGCAGCCAATAGGCCAAACAGGATCCACCACTTCTCACACCAATAGGGTGCAAACAATGTCATGAGAACAGAGATGCCAACCAGGAGGACTATCAGGATGGAACGGGGTATGAGTGCCTGTTGGAATGTCTTGTCGATAAAATTGATATTGCCGTGGAAAATGGCACTTGGGATTTGGGGTAACTGGTTTAACAGACTCTGCACCTGGGCCGTCATCCAACGCATGCGCTGACGCTGGAAATTATCTTGACTACTGACTTTCTCATCGAAGACATGGATGTCTGGGGCATATTTGATAAACACCCCCTCGTGGAGTAGGAGGGCTTCCATCTCCCGGTCTTCACCTGCAGTCTTCAGTTCGAACACATTCTTCTTGAACAGGTCGTATTTGAAGCACATACCTGAGCCAATGAGGGCAGAGGACAGACCAAGACGGTTGTGGGCCTTTCTGAAGATGGTATTGTTGATTTCCTCGCTGGCTCCGTCGAGGACGGCGACGTCGTTATTGGCATTCTTGGCACAACGGTGGCACTGGATAGCATCATAGATGGTGCAGAGCACATCAAGTTGGGATAAGAAATCTGGACGTACAACATTGTCGGCATCCAAGATTACCACATTGTCGAAATTCCCCTGTACTTCATTGATAGCATATTGCATAGCCTTGGCCTTGGAGCTTTTCTCAAAAGTCGGGGTCAACAGGGTAATGGGCATCCTGCTCAATATCTCATTTGTTTCCGGCTTCATGTGATCTGAGATAACGGCTACGGTATAGTGTGATGTGGGGTACTCCTGAAGCAGGAACTGTTCTACAGCATTGATAATGACACGGTCTTCATTATAGGCAGGATAGAGAATCAGGAAGTTGGTCATCTTATTCTTCAATGCAGCCGCATGGTTTGCCACACGATCCTCTTTGTCGTAAAACAAAGAGATGATGGCAAAGAATACCACGTATATGACGGAGCATGCGATGATGCACCATAATGTTATTTCAATAATATGTATGACCGTCCAAATCATTTTTTCTTGTTCCCTATTCTAATGTGAAGCATTTTCCATATACTGACGAAAGGTGAACGTAAGAAAGTCTTATCCCACATCTCGTCAACCAAATAGTCAGGAGTTGCTAATGCAAAAATAAACAGAGCAATAGATCCAAGAAGCCACCATTTTAGGGCAATTGTCATGTATATAAACGGCAAAATAATGCTCATGAGCATGATAATACCGACCATGGTGGTACGTGGGACGAGCATCCATTGTATAATTTTGTCAGAAAGATCATATTGCTTTCTGAAGATGGCACCCGGCAAGAACTTGATATTACGTACAAGATTCTGGAATTGTTGAACTGCCCATCGACCGCGTTGCTCATTTAGCTTGGTCGTGGTTCGCTTCTTCTCTCCATAGACATAGATGTTGTCAAAGTAGTCTATAAAGTATTCCTGCCGTAGCAGTAATGCTTCAAGTTCTTTGTCTTCACCAGCAGACTTTGCTTTCATCACATTCGTCTTGAACCATGTGAAATCATAGGCTGTACCAGACCCCGCCAATGCAGAAGAAATACCCAGATTGATATGCCCTCTACGGAAGATAGCATTGTTGATCTCCTCGAAGATGGCATCCATGCGAGCTGCGGCGGTGTCTCTGTTCTTGGATATACGGTGTAACTGGATGGCTTTGGTTGCTGCTACCTCAAATGCGTCATTGACATTCTGCAGGAAGTTTTGCTCTACGATGTTGTCCGCATCCAAGATAAGGGCGATATCATAGATTTTGAACTCAGGAAGGTTCAAAATCGCATATTGGAGGGATTTTGCTTTGGTACTTTCTGCAAAGTTAGGCGTCAGCAGGGTGATCGGGTATTGTGCCAGGCGCATATTGGTCATTTCGTTTTGGTGATCCGATATGACGGTCACGTCAAACATACGCTGTGGATAGGCCTGACTTAATATGGATATAACGGTCTGCTCAATAACATCATCCTGCTTGTGGGATGGAATCAGTACGACAATGCGGTTCTGTTTTTTGGCCTTAGGAATGTCACTCTTCCTTCCAAAGAGGGAGGCAATGGTAAAGACACCCAGATATAGAACAGTTCCTGCTATTGGTATAAATAATAACAGATCTATTGTAAATATGAAAAACCAGGGATCCATCTTTTCTAACTCTTAAATATAAAACCATTGATACCTTTCAATACTACACATAAAAGCCCCCATTTCCCTTGTAAGGCAAATTTGAGCATATCTTTGGGGGCAACGATCAAAATAAGATAACATAATGATACATACTTGGTTATCCCCTGCCAATTTCTTCTGACAAGTTGTAGGCGGTTACGTGTAATATAATAGGTGCGCAAAGGGCTGTTTTGGCCAGTCGCTTGACTTTCCTTATGAAAAATAGTGCATTGGGGCTCGTACCATATCTGATAGCCGGCACGTGTAAACATCATTGACCAGTCTAATTCCTCATAATAGAGGAAATAGTTTTCTGGCATTAACCCAACTTTCTCTATGGACGTCCTCTTAACCAACATGGCTGCACCATGGGCGTATGGGGTGGGGGTGGCTATTTCATATTGTCCTTGATCTTCCTCTCCGAAACCAATCGCTCTGTTTCTGACAGTTACTCTTGAGAGAGGAGTATAGCCTGCATACTGAATAAGGTTTGTCCCCCAGGCAAATCGTATCTTCGGGCAGACAATACCAATGCAGGGAGATGATTCAAGCCTGTCAATGAGTGCCTGGACTTTAAAATCCTTAAATATGGTATCGTTATTGATAATGAAGAGATATTTGCCATGTGCAGCTCGAATACCTAAGTTGTTGCCTCCTGCAAAGCCAAGGTTCTTTTCGCTTCTAATAACTTGGACGTAAGGAAATCCTTGTTCAATCTCTGATGCTTCGTTGTTTTTTGAGGCATTATCAACAACAATCACCTCCATTTTGTCATTGAAGGGGATGGACTCAATCAATGCACAGGTGTCTTTCAGCCCGTTATAATTGATGGTGATGATGGATAATTCACACTCTGGATGCAAGTTTCTTTTCCAGTTTTAAACGTTTACGCTCTTCTTTTTTTGCCTGTTCCTCTTTTTCCATTTCAATCCAGGCAGGTTCTATATAGGGGAGAACATATACAATGGCCAGGCCACCATAAAAGATCAAACCATTTGGGAATTGCATCAAAACCTGATTGGCATAGCCTCCTAACTGTATGGCAATAAATGCACTACAGAGTCCTCCGCCAACGCCTCTTAGCGTAGGATTTTTCAGCTTAAAGAATACGACCCAACAAGCTCCTCCCAGCATCATCATTGTGCAAATAATAAAGATGGTAATACCTATAATACCTGTTCTCAGCCAAATATATACATATTCAGAGTCAGGAGGGATGGTTGACATCTTTCTAAATTTATTGTTTGAAGGAACTTCTTTGCTACCCATTCCTATGCCTATCCCCCATGGTGCATCAACCATATATTTCTTCATCGTTTCTTGGTTGATAGTTCGGACATCTGCTGATGCATCTTTCTTACCAAAGGCGGAACGCATTCGTCGGATTTGTTGGTTGCCATTCGCTATATTGGTGAAGGCTAAGAAAGCATAAAACAGGAAACCGACAATGGCGGCAGGAATCATAATCTTAATGGATTTTGACAACACAAGATATAGTGCAAAACCAGCAAACAAGCAGAAGATACCCGTTCGTGTTCCTGAGGCGAACATGCTCTTAACAACAAATATTCCTACTAAGAGAAAAAACAATCTGTCGAAGTTACGTTTTGAAGTGATGCCGAAAATGAGAAATGCGACTCCGGCGGCTGCAGCGTTACAACCATAGTTTGCAGCATCACTGAATGTTGACCAATAACGGATGAGGGTACCACCTTGAATGACGTGTGTCCTTGATCCTACTAAGAAATTGGCTTCGGTTTGTGTAAGTCCAATATTCTGTTGTTTATAGGTCCAGATCGCAGAAAATAGTGATAGGCAAGCCCATATATACAGATACCTTCTTAATTCCTTTGGTGAAGATATGTATATGGAAAATACCAAGAAAGCATATAATAACTGGTACGCCATCATGCGTGCTCCCGTGAACCATGCTTCAACGTTGATTCCCAAATTGCAGGTGTCATTTAAGACTTCTAAAGTGCAGAATCCGCACCATATAATCAATGCTAAAAGCATCAGATTCCCTGCTCTCTCAAAATGCGGATTTTGTCTGGAATCAATGACCGCAATAGCCAACAATATTATCTCCAACAATTCATTTGGAAGCGACATGGGGAATGGAAGCGTGATTTCTTTCCATTGGAGGAAATAGTTTACTACTACCAATATCCAGAATGTGAACATCCTCCATGTAAAGGCGGCATAAATAAACAGAACAAGAAACGGCAACATGCAGACCATTGCAAAAGCAGAAAAGCCTGCCGTAACAAACTCATAGATGGCCAGTAAAAACAGGAGAAAGAGCAACAGGGCTCTTCCTCCGTTTTCTCGTGAGTATTCTGATAAGCGATTAGAATATACTCTTGCCATGTCTTATTTATTTTGCATGACTATTCTCTACTGCCGTCAGACCCATTTGAGATATGCGATATACGAAATTGTTGAATTTAGTATATGGCGGCAATTGACCAACAAATTCCTCAACGGCATAGCGCTGAGCCTCTGTCAGGTACATATAGAGCGTGTCTTTATTCTCTAACTGTGACTGAAGTTCTTTCAGGGCTTTCTGATCCACATCCTTCCATGTGCGGTTAGCACGGGTCACCATCAGGTTGACAGTTCCCATGTTCAACAATGCAGGAGGAATGGAATGGTCATCCAGGTTGGGGTATTCTATAATGGCAATCTCGTTGGGCAGAATATCAGGACAGATGTCCTTGATGTCTTTGGCCATGATGAAACGGCTGTCTTCTGCGAGGAAGTCCTCATCGTAAGTCAGACGACGAACCTGCAATCCAATAGAAATCCAGTAATTCTCGAGTTCCTGGGCCAGATAACTCTTACCGTTGGCAGCATCCGTGGAAATCAGATTGAGTACGTTCTGCTGTCCCTCCTTAAAGTGGGGGAGAAGGGCCTTACTCAACTGACGCATAGCCATGTCGGCAATCGTCTTGTTGAAACGGCGATAGCGCAGTGTACTTTCCTTCGGGAAACATCCCATCACTGGAATCTTGGTGATACGCTCAGAGCGCATGCGGTCACGAAGGGTACGATCCAACAATTCGATGATGAAGAAGTACAAGGCGGTCAACAGGAATGTAAGCATGAACGCACCGAGCAAAATCATCATTCGGTTGGTGGGCTGGGCATTCATGGGGAACAATGGTGGATTCAGCACACGGAGAGTAGCCGTTGTCATTTGCAAATTCTTTTGGCGCAAACGAGCTGAATTCAGCGCCTTTAACATCTCCATGTAGTTGCCTTCAATAAAACTGATATGACGATCTTTTCGGGCAATAGTGGCACCAATAGGAGCATAGTAGAGAATCTGTTTGTCCAATTTCTCACGCATAACATCTTGGGCTCCTAACTCTGCTTTCGTTTTTTCCAACAGCAATACCTGATCCAACCAACGGCTAATCATGTCGTTGGCTCTTACTCCAGTTTCTGTACTATATGTGCCGGCTTCGATGTCTTTTACCAATCCACGTACATTTTCTGTGGCATTTTGTAGCATTCGTTCCGCTTTGGCCAACTCAAGTTGAGACTCAACACCACTTCCACCTCCTTCGCTGCTCATTAATCGAAGATTGGAGATACGAGACTGTATACGTGATATGTCTGTAACTTGGTTCGTGAAGTCTTTATTAGCTCGGATGATTTTGGCACGGTCTCCTAATTGACGTTCCAAATAATCCATCAGCGCACGTGTGGTGGCTTGGTTTTTCAGCAAAGCATTGTCTGATGTCTGCTGACTCGCATCCATGCTTGCCACCATCTTGGTTTGCTCACCGTAATTGATAATGCGCTTCTCAACATTATAACGGATGAGATCATCTTCTGCTCCTGTCAGAATTCGATAGAGACGAGCCACCTCGCGCTCAAAGAACTTAATCACATTATTGGTTTCACCATAACGCAACTGGGCATATTGACGGGCAAATACATCATTCAGGATGTCTAGCGTATTATAAGTGATACCAGCATCATTGGATGAATAACCGATGTCAATAATATCGCTATTATTAAGTTGCAAGACTTTCAATCTGGCTGTGATGTTATTGATACCAAACCATTTGTGGTAATTAACCAAACCAAAGATATAGTTGTCTTGGGAAGGACGCTCGTATGCTTTTAAATTTGCATACGTGGCATTCTCACTGTTGTGGTTAATCAGGGCCTTAACATCTGCAGGTACGCTATTATTCAACTGACGGAAATGCTCTGCTGAAATATAGTTATTGTCTTTATTGACATTACCATACATCATACAACGGGCAAACAAACGAAGAGAAACTTCATGAATCGTTACATCCGTGGTAATGAGCAGCATGAGGTTGGTCATATTTGCTTTGGCATTTCCACCAGCAGCTCCACTACCGCCTTCAATATTGTAGGCGGTGATCATACCTGTATAAATGGTCGTGTTTGCATCATAGACACGCTCCATATTGCGTGTCATAAACCATGCCACCACTAAAGCAATGAGTGGTAAAATGATTAAATACCAACGAATCTTGTATAGGAACCTTACTATATATCTAAATAAATCCATAACTCTTATCTTTTAATTGATTATTTAGTATTCTTAGCAGCCTTTGCAGCAGCTTTCTCTGCTTTCTTTTCAGCCTTTTCTAAAGCCTTTACTTTCTTGTCACTTTCTTCAACGGCTTTCTTGATACGCTTCTCAACTGCCTTGTTTTCTTTAGCAATTTCTTTCTCAGATTTGTTGACAGCAGTATCAAGTGTGATTTCCGTTGTGGAATTGGTGATGATGGGGGTATGGGTCAGAATCTCAAGGGTAATGATGTCTGTCGTGATAGTTGTTTGAAGAGATTGATAACTGGCTACCTGACCACTTTCATGTAACTTTGTATATGCGAAATCTTCAATATTCATATTACCATTCTCAAATTCTTCACGATTTAATGCGCCTGCTCCCTGATAAGCAGCTGCAGATTCTCCCAACGACTTCAAAGTTACTAAGTTGTTAGTAATCGTTATATAGAGAGTTGCGATTTTGAGTTTTAACTGATCATAAGCAATATCTTTGGCAATCACAGCTTGGTCAACCTCCAACTTCTTGCGCTTGACTGCTGCACTTAAGTCAAGAATATCTTCCAAAGGAACCGACAAATTGACACCCACATTCCAATAACTTTGTTCTGTACCTTGAAATTGGTAAATGGTCTGGTTATAAGAGGAACTGTTATTTCCCCACATATCTGCCATACCATAACTGTAGCTGGCATGACCACGGACGTATGAGAAAATGTGCCTTTTCTGTTTCGCTACTTCTGCCTGTGCAATCTGTCTGGCTTTTTCCAAGGTCATAATCTCTGGATTAGCTTTAGCATTTTCAAGCAAAATAGCCAATGGTGGCAGGTGGAACTCCGAGAAGTTGATGTCCTTATCCTTACTGGAGTCAAAGAATCCTGCAGCAATACCGCTCTCGTCAAACTGTGCGAAAGTTGCGGTGCTGATTCCTGCGGTTGCTACAATAAATAGTAGCCTTTTTAACTTATTCATTGCGATTAAATTGATATTTCTTTTATACGTTGTCTTTTTGTACGAATGCTGTCAGGGTGCGGAAGATGATTTTCATATCCAACATAAAATTGTAGGTCTGTCCGTAGGTGATATCCAGCTGCTTGCGCTCTTCGGCAGACATCATGCCGCCCTTGCCGCGCTCCTCAACTTGCCACAGGCCAGTGAGACCCGCAGGCGCCATAAAACGGTCGATACTGGAATCTACGGTGAGTTTCTCTGCTTCGTATAGAGGCAGGGGACGATTGCCTACAATAGACATATCGCCCTTCAGGATATTGAAAAGCTGAGGCAGCTCGTCAATACTATATTTCCGGATGAATTTGCCCACTTTTGTGATGCGTGGGTCGTTTTCTATCTTTACAAATGCACTCTCATTCTCTTCTTTCTTCTCCTTGGAAAAGTCGCTTTCGGCTACCACGAAGTCATCGCCGACCAGCATCACTTCTTCGTCGCTGATCATCATGTCAGACTCCATGCCCATGTCCATCATCAACATCTCGGCTTCTTCACCAAGAGGAGCGGTAATGACGCTTGGGTGATCTTTCTCTTCTTGATCATCCTTTTCGGCATATTGGTTGCCGGCTTCCTTAGCCACTTCCTTCAAACGCTGCTCGGCATCAGCATACATAGAGCGGAACTTCAGGAAATCAAAGACGGTGTAGTTGGTACCTACACGCTTAGATTTGAAGATAATCGGTCCCTTGCTCTCCAACCGGATAGCAATAGCTGTGATTATGAAGACTGGAGAGAGAATGATAATGCCCAATGCGGAGAAGAATATGTCGAAAAGACGCTTCCAGAGAGGAATCTTAAATCGCAGGATACGGTGCTTAGAAGGCGCATCGTCGAACATCATACCCTCGCGGTCAGATATGAACTGAATCTTCTTGTTTAATTCCGTAATAGATGCATTGGCATTAATGGTGTCATTGATACCGCACTTCTGGTACATCTTCCTGTCATCAATCGTCAAATCATGGGTGAGCAGGATGACATAGATGTTCTTGCATTTCTTTTTCAGATAGGTGATGGCCGTGATATCCTCTGCCTGAACATTCTGCTCGTAGAAGAGGATGAAATGTTCATTGCGAACATGCGGGGCACAAGCGCTTGCTGCCTCTTTGTAGTTGGCGGCATATTGTACCAGACGGCCAGGGATGTATTTTAGCCGTTCTTTGCTTTCCGCGTTGTTGCCAAGATATACTACACCTATCATTTTATATCATCAATCTCATCAGGGGATTATTTTCTTGACACGAATCTTCAACTCCATGGGGTTGAAAGGCTTGACTATGTAGTCTTCTGCACCGATTTCCAGCAGGCGGATACGCTCACTGGTGGAGTCTTCACTCGACAGCATAATCACAGGGATATGCTTGAATAGTTCGTTCTGTTTGATCCACTCCAGAAAGTCATCACCTCTCATGCCCGGCATACGGATGTCGGAGATAATCAGGTCAGGTGTGTTGCCAGCCTGAAGCCATTTGACGCCTTGTAGGCCGTCGGGTAACCATTGCACATCATAGTCACTCATCAGATAGATAGAGAGCACCTTTGCAATGGTCTCTTTGTCGTCAAGTATTAGTATTTTTTTCTTCATATATGAATTTATTAAATTCGGTAATAGTACTATTCTGAAGTGCAAAGGTAAACAAAATATTTTAATTGAACACAAAATATTGTAAAAAAATCACTTTTTTTCGAAAAAATGTTGGTTGTTTGGAAAAAAAAGGGGAAATTTGCGTGAAAACAGTAGCATAAATTGAGATTTTTTATTATTAACATGGCAAATAGATATCTTTTAGGTTTTGATGTCGGTAGCTCATCAGTGAAGGCATCGTTAGTGAATGCCGATAGCGGCAAGTGTGTGGCAACAGCTTTCTTTCCTGAAAAGGAGGCACCCATTACGGCTGTGAAAGCCGGATGGGCCGAGCAGGATCCTCAGATGTGGTGGGATAATGCTAAGCTGAGTTTGAAGAAAATCATGGTTGAGGCAGGTGCAACAGGTGATGAAATCAAGGCCATCGGTATTTCTTATCAGATGCATGGTCTTGTATGTGTTGATAAGAATCTGAAGGCTCTCCGTCCTTCTATCATCTGGTGTGACTCTCGTGCTGTTCCTTATGGTGAGAAGGCTTTCAAAGACCTGGGTGCTGACCAGTGCTTGAGTCATCTGCTGAACTCTCCGGGTAACTTTACTGCAGCCAAGTTGGCATGGGTGAAGGAGAATGAGCCTGACCTATATAATAATATATATAAGGTGATGCTGCCTGGTGATTATATTGCTATGCGGCTCTCTGGTGTAGCTAATACCACCGTCAGCGGTTTATCTGAGGGCATGTTCTGGGACTTCAAGAAAAATCAGGTTGCAGACTTCCTGATGAAGTATTATGGCTTCGACAGTTCTTTGATTGCAGATATTGTGCCAACATTCGCTGAGCAGAGTGTGGTAAGTAAAGAGGCTGCAGAAGAATTGGGCCTGAAGGCAGGAACCCCGATTACCTATCGTGGTGGTGACCAACCGAACAATGCTCTCTCCCTGAATGTCCTGAATCCTGGCGAGATTGCCGCTACAGCTGGTACCTCGGGCGTGGTCTATGGTGTATTGGGTGAGGTGAACTACGACAAACAGAGCCGTGTGAATACCTTTGCTCATGTGAACCATACTGCAAAACAGACGCGTCTAGGTGTGCTGCTCTGTATTAATGGTACGGGTATCCTGAATGCCTGGACACATCGTAATATTACACCAGATGTGGGCTATGCCGAGATGAATGATTTAGCTGCTACTGTACCTATTGGCAGTGAGGGCGTGACGATTGTCCCATTCGGAAATGGTGCAGAGCGTGTGTTAGAGAATAAGGAGATTGGTTGTTCAATCAATGGCCTGAACTTTAACAAGCATAACAAGGCTCATCTGGTTCGTGCAGCGCAGGAGGGTATCGTCTTCTCCTTCTGCTATGGCATGGAAATCATGCAGCAGATGGGTATGGATATCCAGAAGATCCACGCCGGTAAGGCCAATATGTTCTTGAGTCCTCTGTTCCGTGACACCCTGGCAGGAGTGAGTGGCGCAACCATCGAACTCTATGATACTGATGGTTCTGTAGGTGCAGCCAAGGGTGCTGGTATCGGCGCAGGTATCTACAAGAATGCGGATGAGGCATTTGCAACACTTGACAAACTGCAGGTGATTGAGCCAGATGCCCTGCATCGCGCAGAATACCTTGCTGCCTACGCTGCTTGGAAAGAGACGCTCCAAAAGAATATTTAATGCATTATAAAATATAAATAGACTTATGGCAAAAGAGTATTTCCCGTTTACTGGTAAGATTCCTTTCGAGGGAAAGGATAGTAAGAATGTAATGGCTTTCCACTATTACGAGCCCGAAAAGGTCGTGATGGGAAAGAAGATGAAGGACTGGCTGAAGTTCGCTATGGCATGGTGGCACACACTGGGCGGTGCCAGTGCAGATCAGTTCGGTGGTCAGACTCGTTCATATGAGTGGGACAAGGCTGCTGATCCCGTACAGCGTGCTAAGGATAAGATGGATGCTGGTTTCGAGATTATGGATAAGCTCGGCATCGAGTACTTCTGCTTCCACGATGTTGACCTCGTTGAGGAGGCTCCGACGATTGCAGAGTACGAGGAGCGCATGAAGGCCATTACCGACTATGCCCAGGAGAAGATGAAGCAGTTCCCCAACATCAAGTTGCTCTGGGGTACCGCTAACGTGTTCGGCAACAAGCGTTATGCCAACGGTGCTTCTACCAATCCCGACTTCGACGTGGTTGCCCGTGCTATCGTTCAGATCAAGAACTCTATCGATGCTACCATTAAGCTTGGCGGTACCAACTATGTGTTCTGGGGCGGACGTGAGGGTTACATGAGTCTGCTGAACACAGACCAGAAGCGAGAGAAGGAGCACATGGCCATGATGCTCGGTATGGCTCGCGACTATGCCCGTTCAAAGGGCTTCAAGGGTACGTTCCTCATTGAGCCGAAGCCGATGGAGCCCTCTAAGCATCAGTATGATGTGGATACCGAGACCGTGATCGGTTTCTTGAAGGCTCATGGTCTGGATAAGGACTTCAAGGTGAACATCGAGGTGAACCACGCTACACTGGCTGGCCATACCTTCGAGCATGAGCTGGCTTGTGCTGTTGACGCTGGCATGCTGGGCTCTATCGACGCTAACCGTGGTGATGCTCAGAACGGCTGGGATACCGACCAGTTCCCCATTGACAACTTCGAGTTGACTCAGGCTATGCTGGAGATCATCCGCAATGGTGGTCTGGGCAATGGCGGTACCAACTTCGACGCCAAGATCCGTCGTAACTCGACTGACCTTGAGGACCTCTTCATTGCTCACATCAGTGGAATGGATGCTATGGCACGTGCCCTGATGAATGCTGCCGATATCCTCGAGAACTCTGAACTGCCCGCTATGAAGAAGGCTCGCTACGCCAGCTTCGACAGCGGTATCGGTAAGGACTTCGAGGATGGCAAACTGACCTTCGAGCAGGTTTATGAGTATGGTAAGAAGGTTGAAGAGCCTAAGCAGACCTCTGGTAAACAAGAAAAGTACGAGACAATCGTTGCTTTGTATGCAAAGTAAAGCAACCATACATCAATATAAAGGCCCGCCAATGAGCGGGCTTTTTTATTGTAAGCTATGCAAATAGACTATTTGAGGGAGTCTTTGTACCTTTAGAGCCCCTTGATAAGGGGCGGCTTTAATGCAGGGATTCTTTATACCATTGGAAAAGATACTTCACGCCATCCTCAATCTCGACTTTATGTATCCAGCCGAGGGAGTGGAGCTTCGAAACATCAATGAGTTTTCGCATAGTGCCATCGGGCTTGGAGGCATCGAATTCTACTGTACCCTCAAAGCCAACGGTTTTTACCACCAGTTCTGATAGTTCACGGATAGTGAGCTCTTTACCTGTGCCGACGTTGATGTGACAGTTGCGAATCTCGCCTAACTTGGGGATTGCACCTCCACGACCAGCACTATGGTTGCGATCTACGGCGCCATCGGTACTAGCACCATAATGAACGCTTGAATACTTCTCGATACCAATGATATCGCTAAAATTCACGTTCAATAATACATGAACACTGGCATCAGCCATATCCTCACTCCAAAGGAATTCGCGGAGTGGGGTGCCTGTTCCCCAAAGTACCACCTTATTATTATATATACCATACTTGGCCAAAACTTCTTCGATGGCCTCGTTGGTGGCTGAACCGTCGATACCTTCTACGGGGCGCTTGTCCATATCCTTGCGGATAGCCTCCCAGTTACCATCATGGATGAGTTTTGCCAGATATACCTTACGCATCATGGCAGGCATCACGTGGGAGTTCTCCAAGTGGAAGTTGTCATTGGGGCCGTAGAGATTCGTAGGCATGACGGCGATATAGTTGGTACCGTACTGTAGATTATAGCTCTCGCACATCTTCAGTCCGGCAATCTTGGCGATGGCATACTCCTCGTTAGTGTATTCCAAGGGCGATGTCAGCAGACAATCCTCTTTCATCGGCTGGGGCGCATTCTTGGGATAAATGCAGGTACTACCTAAAAAGAGTAGTTTCTGAACCCCATGTGCATAAGCCTCGCTAATCACGTTGCACTGAATCTTCATGTTCATCATGATGAAGTCTGCACGATAGAGTGAATTGGCCATGATACCACCTACGAAGGCTGCTGCAAGAACTACAGCATCAGGATGCTCTTTATCGAAGAACTCCTTAACAGCCACCTGATCCGTGAGGTCAAGCTCTTTGTGGCTGCGTCCTATCAGATTGGTATAGCCTCGCTGAAGGAGGTTATTCCAAATAGCGGAACCCACTAATCCGTGATGTCCCGCTACATATATCTTACTTTCCTTACTCAGCATCGTCCATATGGGCTTTGATGAATAGTTTCTTCACAAACTTCATATCGTGACGAACCATGATTTTCACGAGATCCTCGAATGATGTCTTCTGCGGGTTCCAGCCCAGTTTGGCTTTCGCCTTGGCGGGATTACCCAACAACTGATCGACCTCTGCAGGACGGAAGTACTTCGGATCTACCTCTACGAGTGACTTGCCTGTGGCTTTGTCGTAACCCTTCTCATCAACACCGTCACCTCGCCATTCGAGTTCGATACCAGCCTCCTTGAAAGCCAGTGTAGCAAACTCACGTACTGTGTGGTACTCACCTGTGGCAATCACGAAGTCGTCGGGCTCTGGTTGCTGAAGAATCAACCACATGCACTCGATATAATCCTTGGCATATCCCCAATCGCGGAGTGAATTCAGGTTACCGAGATAGAGCTTGTCCTGATACCCTTGAGCGATACGGGCTGCAGCAAGGGTGATCTTTCTGGTTACGAAGGTCTCGCCACGACGCTCACTCTCATGATTAAATAGGATACCGTTGCAGCAGAACATGTTGTACGACTCACGATAGTTCTTCATGATCCAGAAACCATAGAGTTTGGCCACAGCGTATGGAGAACGGGGGTAGAAAGGCGTAGTTTCGGATTGTGGAACCTCCTGTACCTTACCATAAAGTTCAGAGGTTGAGGCCTGATAGATACGGCAGGTGTCGGCCAGACCACAGATACGTACGGCCTCCAATAATCGGAGTACGCCATTAGCATCAGTGTCGGCGGTGTATTCTGGAACGTCGAACGAAACCTTTACGTGACTCTGGGCGGCCAGGTTATAGATTTCCGTAGGACGAATCTTCGAGATGACACGGATCAGCGATGATGAGTCTGTCATATCGGCCCAATGCAGATTTACCAAACGTGCCTTCTTCATGTCGCGCACCCACTCATCAAGATAGAGATGTTCGATACGAGCAGTATTGAAGGATGATGAACGGCGCATCAGACCATGCACCTCATAGCCTTTTTCAATGAGGAATTCTGCCAGATATGATCCGTCCTGACCTGTGATACCGGTAATGAGAGCAACTTTTTTATCCATTTCGTTTTGAATTATTCATTTCCTGAGAATTGTTTGATACGCTGTTCTTCGGAGAGTTTACAGATCAACAGGGTATCATTGTTTTCTGCGATGATATAGCCATCAAGGCCCTGGATGACCACTTTCTTTTCCTGAGTGGTGTGGACGATGCAGTTGTGGCTTTCGAAAATGCTGATCTCCTGTCCGATAGAGACGTTGCCATAAAGGTCTTTCTTGCTCTGCTCATGCAACGAACCCCATGTGCCGAGATCGCTCCAGCCGAAATCTGCAGGGCATACAAAAATCTCCTCTGCCTTCTCCATGATGGCATAGTCAACGGAGATATTTTCACATTCTGGGAACATACGGTCAATCTCCTCTTGTTCTTTCTCAGTTCCATATATGGGGAGCAATGACTCGAAGATCTTGGCCATGGTAGGCTGATAGACGCGGAAGGCATTGACGATAGTGTTTACGTTCCAAATGAAGATGCCTGCATTCCAGAAAAAATTGTTTTTCTTGATATATTCTTGTGCCGTTTCAAGATCAGGTTTCTCGCGGAAAGAATCAACTCTGAATATCTCCTTGTTGCGAAGGGAACTCGTACTAAGATCTGCCTGAATATAACCATAACCCGTTTCTGGACGATTGGGCTTCATGCCCAGTGTAACAATAGCGTCTGTCTCACTTGTAAAGACTGTACATTCTTTGATAACACGCTGGAATTCTGCTTTATCTGTAACGACATGGTCACTGGGGGTTACAACAATGTTTGCTTTCGGATCCTTCGATTTGATGCGCCAACTCACGTAGGCAATACAGGGAGCAGTATTACGTCGGCATGGCTCGCACAGGATATTACGGACGGGAATGTTGGGAAGTTGTTCCTTGACAATGGAGGCATACTTCTGATTGGTGACGACCCAGATGTTTTCTGGCTTGACAAAATCCTCAAACCGATCCACGGTCAACTGTAACAATGTCTTACCAACACCGAGAATATCAATAAACTGCTTTGGATTCTCCGTCGTGCTCATGGGCCAGAAGCGACTGCCGATGCCGCCTGCCATAATGACCAGATGATTGTTCGTTTTCGCCATATCTTTATACCGCTAATAATAATCTGCAAAGATACATAATATCTTTGAGAAACAAGAATTTTATAGGGAAAAACTTACTTTTTCTTCTTCCAGGCTTTCAGACAGAAGTAAATCACGGCGATGCCAACCAGGGCAAAGATGACTATTTTGATGTATTCCGCATATTCACTAATCTTGTCGTTGAGCTGATCCTCTGGCACAATGGCATGCAAATACCATCCTAAGGCAGCCAATACACTATGCCATCCACCAGCACCGATGGTAGTGAATAACAGGAATTTTCCATAGTTCATCTTCGCTAATCCCGCAGGAATGGAGATCAGATGGCGAATCACAGGTACAAAACGGCCCGTCAGGGTGGCTGCGACACCGTGGTCGTCAAAATATTTCTCACTTCTTTCGACCTTCTCCTGATTCAGCAGACACATCTTGCCCCATTTACTGTTGGCAAACTTATAGACGACGGGACGCCCCACGTAGAGTGCTGCGAAATAGTTGATGCTGGCACCGACGTCGGCACCGAGTGTGGCGAAAAGCACCACCAGGAAAACATTTAGGGAGCCACTGGCTGCATGGTAGGCAGCGGGGGTGACTACAAATTCCGAAGGAACAGGGATTACTGTACTTTCCAATAGCATCAGAATAAATACCGTTGGATACCAGCCTAAGCTGTTTAATATGTTTGTGATAAAGTTCATTTCTCTGTATTTATTTTGTCTGACATATAATCGTAATAGTCCTGAGGGGCCATGTCTTCAGGGAAATAACAGCCAAGAACGGTCTTCGCCTCCTTGGGGTTCCTGTTGGTGGCGATTTTCAGATATGATAGGAATTCGTCAGTCTTTTTCATGTCCATACAGCATAGCGCCATGTAGGAATAACCCTCATTCCAGTCCTTTTCCACATGTCTGAAGAAATTCTTTAGAAGGAGATATGAGGTTTTGATATAACGGTTGTCGTATAAGGACACAATGATACGGAGCATGGTCCTTGGGGAATTGTCTGACATACGCAAGGCTTCTTTGAATGCCTCTTCCGCTTCTTCTGGATTTTGGTTTGCCAGAAGGATATGTCCTCTGATAATCTCCATATTGACATGATCACAGTCCATGTCCTGTGTTTTGTCAATATAGTATAGGGCACTCTCAGGTTTGTGCATCTCACTATAGGCAAAGGCCAGTTCCTGACAGATCTCAGGAAGATAAGGGGAGTCGTCATCTGCCAGATATTCCGCTTGTTCAAGAACTTGTTTGGCTTCGGGGAACTTCCCAAGGTTGATCAAACAGGTTCCTTGATGCAGGAATCCGAATTCATCCTCTGGCATGACCTCTGAATATCTCTCAAAATAGGTCAATGCCCATTCGTAATTTCCAAGACTATACAGACTGTTTGCTTTGGAGAGGATACTCTCAGCATCGTGCGGGTCAATGGCGATGGCATATTCGCTGCTGGTAATGGCAGCGTTATAGTCCTCGTTCATAAACTGTGCACTGGCCAGCGCATTCCAGTATCGGATGGAGTAGGGGTCATGGTCGATGAGTTCGTTGAAGATACGCTCACTGTCCTTATATTTCCCCAGTCCGAAGAGGGTACGTGCCATCAGTTCCTTAAAATCGTCAGAGTCGTCTCCCTGGGAACGGGTCATCCACTCAAATGCTTTATCATACACATTATAGTCAGAGAAGATATTCGCCACATCATAGACGTAGTCCATCTGCTCGTCAGACATCACTTCCCTCATCTGTTCACGGAAGAAATCATCGGCCTCTTCCACCTTGCCTTCGTTGATCAGGATTTCGCCTTGAAGATAGAGCGCCTCCTGCTGGTCAACGGCCAGAATCTGTTCCGCATATTCCCTGGCGGTGTCGAAGTCATGCAGGGATAGGGCCTCACGAGCTTTATAGAGCAAGGGACCGACAGCTTCAGGATTGTACTCCAGTGCGAGGTCGATGGCACGGTTGGCATCCTCTGGCTTGCCATTATACTGGTAATAATCGGCTATGTCAGCCAGGTCATCTGCATCCATATAGATGGAATGTCCCTCCTGTACCGACTCCTCATATTGTTCCAGAATCTTTCTGAAACCCTTACTTTCAAAGTAGGCCTGGTCTTCTGTCATTTACTTGTTTGTCTTCGCCCAGCTGTCCTTGAGTCCCACCGTTTTGTTGAAGACAGGCTTCTTAGGTGTAGAATCTGAGTCAGGCGTGAAGTAGCCGATACGCTGGAATTGCAGGTAGGTCAGCGGTTTCATATCAGCAGCGTAGGGCTCGATATAACAGTCCTTAATCACACTGAGTGAATCAGGGTTGATGATCTGCTTCATGGCCGTCACGGCGTCACAGTTCTGCTCCTCACGGATACGGGCCAGTTCGTCACGTGGGTTCTCCACCTTCCACAGACGGTCGTAGAGACGTACCTCGGCCTTGACGGCATGGGCACAACTTACCCAGTGGAGCGTCTTACCCTTGATCTTACGGTTAGAGCCAGGCAGACCACTGCGCGACTCTGGATCATAGGTGCAGTAGATGGTGGTCACGTTGCCGTTCTCATCCTCGTCACAGGGATGATCCTCGTTGCACTGGATGATATAGGCATTCTTCAGGCGTACCTCCTTGCCAGGAGCCAGTCGCATGAACTTCTTTTCGGCCTCTTTCATGAAATCATCGCGCTCGATCCACAGTTCACGGCTAAACTCGATGGTGTGTGTGCCATCGGCCTCATTCTCAGGATTGTTCACGGCGGTAAGCTGTTCTACCTGACCTTCGGGATAGTTGGTGATGACCACTTTCACGGGATCCAAGACGGCTGACACACGGATGGCACGACTGTTCAGATCGTCACGAACTGCACTCTCCAACAACGCCATATCATTGAGGGCGTCAATTTTCGTATAACCGATCTTGTCGATGAAACTGACGATACTCTCAGGACTGTAACCACGACGGCGGAAACCGCAGATGGTCGGCATACGGGGATCGTCCCAACCGCTGACGAGTTTTTCGTTTACCAATGCCAAAAGGTTACGCTTCGACATCAGCGTGTAATTCAGGTTCAGTTTGTTAAACTCCGTCTGGCGGGGACGGTTATCCTCGATGTTGTCTGTTTCACCCTTCCACTCTTTCATCCAGGTGACGAACAGATCATAGAGAGGACGATGCTCCACGAACTCCAGTGTACACCAAGAGTGGGTGACCCCCTCCAGATAGTCGCTCTGGCCATGGGTGAAGTCGTACATGGGGTAGGCGTTCCACTTGTTGCCTGTACGGATATGGGGGATATTCAGTACACGGTAGATCAACGGATCACGGAACAGCATATTCGGATGGGCCATGTCGATCTTGGCACGCAAAACGAGTGTCCCAGGCTCACACTTGCCGCTGTTCATATACTCGAACAGTTTCAGGTTCTCCTCGACAGGACGATCGCGGAAAGGACTGTTCGTTCCAGGACTCGTGGTGGTTCCCTTTTGTTGGGCGATGGCCTCAGAACTTTGCTCATCCACATAGGCGCGTCCCTGCTTGATGAGCCACACGGCGAAGTCCCACAGCTCCTGGAAATAGTCGCTGGCATAATAGACGTTAGCCCACTGGAAGCCGAGCCATTTGATATCGTTCTCAATACTCTCGATATATTCTGTATCTTCCTTGATGGGATTCGTGTCATCGAAGCGGAGGTTACAGGTACCACCGTATTTCTTGGCTAAGCCGAAGTCGATAGCGATGGCCTTGGCATGGCCGATATGCAGATAGCCGTTGGGCTCCGGTGGGAAACGGGTCTGCATCCGACCACCGTTCTTGCCTTCTGCCAGGTCGTCAATCACCTTCTGTTCGATGAAACTCACCGACTTTTTCTCTTCATTCACATTCAAATTCTTCTCTTCCATATATCTCTTTACTTTTTACTTTCTTACCTTTACTTAATTCCCCGTTCGTTCAGGGCTTTTGTATATTTTGCCGCATTCCTCAGGTGCTCCTGATAAGTCTTGGCAAAATTGTGCGTACCAGAGAAGTCCTCCTTAGCACACATATAGAGGTACTCATGATTCACCCTGTTCAGGACGGCATCGATGCTAGCCACAGAGGCGATCTTGATAGGCCCTGGGGGAAGTCCAACATTCTTGTAGGTATTATAGGGACTGTCAAATAACAGCATGTTGTGGTAGATGCGCTTGATGGCGAAGTCCTTCAGGGCAAACTTGATGGTGGGGTCGGCCTGCAAGGGCATGCCCATCTTCAAACGGTTCAGGTACATCCCTGCTATCATGGGCTTTTCGGCATTGTTGGCCGTCTCTTCGTCAATGATGCTGGCCACAGTACACACCTCGTTGGGAGTCAGCCCGAGTGCCTGGGCCTTGGCCATACGATTGCTATCCCAGAAACGGTCGTGCTCCTTCTTCAGACGTGCCATCAGGTTTTCTAACGAGGTGTTCCAATACACTTCATAGGTATCTGGCACAAACAGACTGGGGATGGTAGCAGTATCGTAGCCCTGTTTAGCGCAGAAATCATTGTCGTGCAACAAGATAGCCACGACAGCACTGTCGAGCATCAATTTACGTGAGAGGGCTCCTGCCAGACGATCCATCGTACGGCTCTCAGGGATGGTCAGTCTAACAGGCTCCTGATGGCCGTTCTTTATATTCCTGAAGATAGTGAGTGCACTGGTATTGGGAGGAATGGCGTATCTTCCAGTCTTGATATGTGCCGAATAGTTTGTCGCACGTGCCAAGGTGTTGAACGCCATCATACTTACGTGCTTGGCCATCGGCTCCAGTTTGGCACTGATAGAGTCTTGGGTGTCATCGCCGTCGATATACACGTATTGGGTGTTGTCGCTATTGGAGAAATCCGCCATATAGCAATGGTAGATGGCACCTATCAGGAGGACCAGACAGAGCGCCGCCGCCAACAGATAATATTTAGGGTTGACCTGTTTCATATTACGTGATTGCTAAATCGTGTGCAAAGTTACAACATTTTACGCTCATTTTCTTCGATTACTCGAAAAAATTTCGTATCTTTGCATCAAATTGCAGAATTATGAAACTCAGATTTTCCATACAATACGGGACACAATGGGGCGAAAATCTCCATGTGGTGATCAGTTATTTCAGTTCAGACGGCACCAGGAAACAGTATAACCTGCTGATGACGACCGAGGATGGAACACATTGGCTTTTGGAGACGGCGGCCTTGGAGTCCCGTCAGCATCCGATCTCTACGTTTACTTATTATTATCAGGTGGAAGATGCTGATGGACAGGTGCTTAGGAAAGAGTGGTCACAGGTGCCGCGCACCTATCCTTTCGACTCCTCGAAGAGCTATATTCTTTCTGACCAGTGGCGTGACCTCCCTTTGCAGCATCATCTCTATTCCAGTGCTTATCGCATTACGAACGGTATGGCTGTCGGTGAAGAGGTCCAACCTCTACGGATGCCTCTTTATCGTAAGACCATCCTCTTCCGTGTCTCGGCGCCTCAGCTGCTCAGTGGACAGTCTGTGGCGCTTCTCGGCAGTCATCCTACATTAGGAGGCTGGAATCCCACCCGATACCTGCGTATGGAATACCTCGGACAGAGTGAGTGGATGCTCTCTGTAAATGTCGATTCCATCCTGTTACCACTGGAGTATAAATTTGTCATAGTGGATGACCAGACAAATACGTTGGTGACTTGGGAAGAGGGTGATAACCGTCTCGTCGAGGGCAATGACGATCTGTCGTCCCCTGATGCACAACTCCGCGATGGTTCCGTATTGGTGCTTTATGGTGAGGGCCTGCGTGTGAGGGAACATACTTGGCGGGCGGCAGGTGTCGTAGTGCCCGTATTCTCATTGCGGAGTGAACACTCCTATGGCGTAGGCGACTTCGGAGACTTGCGACGGATGGTTGATTGGGCTGTAGAGACGGGTATGAAGATAATTCAACTGTTGCCTGTCAACGATACGACGGTTTCCCATCAATGGAACGACTCCTATCCTTATAATATCGTCTCGGCCTTTGCCCTTCATCCGCATTATCTGGATCTGGAAGAACTGGGCGCCCTGAAGAGCAAGACCAAGATGACAGCCTATCACCGTCAGCGTCGTGAACTGAACGCCTTGGGCTATAGTGACTATGAGGCGGTAGATCGTGTGAAGTCGGCGTATATTCAGGAGGTCTATGAGGAACGAGGCCAACAGACACTTGATTCTAAAGAATATAAACAATGGTTTGCTGAGAACAAGGACTGGCTGGAGCCATACGCCCTGTGGGTAATCAGGAATGAGAAGAAAGAAATTAGGAATTGTGATATCATCTATTACATCCAGTATCACCTCCATTGGCAGTTGAAGGCGGCGGCCGATTATGCTCGTTCTAAGGGCGTTATACTGAAGGGCGATGTGCCCATTGGCGTGAATCGCGAGAGTGTGGAGACGGCAACTTATCCAGAACTTTTTAATCTCGACTGTTCGACGGGCGCTCCACCAGATACCTTCTCCCAGAACGGACAGAACTGGGGCTTCCCCACCTATAATTGGAGTGAAAAACGCAAGGCCAAAGGTGTAAGTCTGACAGACTGGTTTCGACGTCGTCTGCGCTGGATGGAACAGTATTTCGATGCCATCCGCATTGACCATGTGCTGGGCTTTTTCCGTATCTGGGAAGTGCCACGGGATGCCGTCTTCGGATTACTTGGCCATTTCTCACCAGCCTTACCATTGACGGTGGGCGAGATCGAGTATTTTGGTCTGCCTTTCCGTCGCGACCTTTTCACCCGTCCGTTCATCAACGACCGTGTGTTGGATCGTCTCTTTGGCATCCACGCCCAGTTTGTCCGTGAGAACTTCCTGATCCCTCGTGCCTATGGGCTCTATGATCTCAAGGCAGAGTACAACACCCAACGGAAGGTGCAGGCCCATTTCGAGGGACGAGGTGATGAGAATAGCCTATGGATCCGCGATGGTCTTTACCGTCTCATCAGTGGTGTCCTCTTCGTGGAAGATTCCCATCAGCCAGAGATGTATCACCCACGTATTGGGGCTTATCAGGAACCAGTATATGATGCCCTGAGTGGGGAAGAGAAGGATGCCTACATGCGTCTTTACAACAATTTCTTCTACCAGCGTCATAACTTCTTCTGGGGACATCATGCCATCCGTCGCCTGACGGAGATCTTCTCCCAGACGCAGATGCTCTGTTGTGCTGAGGACCTGGGGATGCTCCCCGATTGTGTGCAACCCGTACTCGACCAACTCCGTATCCTGACTCTGGAGATTCAGTCGATGCCGAAGCATACGGGCTATGAGTTTGCGCATCTCGACGGTAATCCCTACCGTAGCGTCGCCACCTTCTCCACCCACGACATGTCACCCTTGCGCCTGTGGTGGGAGGAGAGTCCTGAGCGCACCCAACGCTATTACGTCTCCATGCTCCAGAAACAGGGACGAGCCCCTGAACACCTGCCTGCCCATGTGGCAGAGGAGATCATCGCCCGCCATCTCTACTGTCCGTCGATGCTCTGCATGCTCTCTCTTCAGGACTGGTTGGCGATGGATAGTGAACTGCGTGCCAAGAACCCGCGTGAGGAACGCATCAACGTGCCCAGTGATCCCTATAACCGTTGGAAGTACCGCATGCATCTCAATATAGAGGATCTCCTTGCCGCTACTAAATATAATAATAAGGTGAAAACGATGATCACGCGCAGCAAACGATGATTACCTATAAAACTTACATATTCGATTTAGATGGGACGCTGCTCGACACTTTAGGTGATTTGGCTGCCTCTGTCAATTTTGCCATGCGGACACATGGGATGCCAGAGCATTCGATAGACGATGTGCGGAGATTTGTAGGTAATGGGGTTCGGAAACTGATGGAACGTGCGATCCCTCAGGGAACCGAGAATCCTCTGTTCGAGGAGGCCTTTGCCACCTTCCGCCAGTATTATATGGAGCACTCGCTGGATACGACGAAACCTTACGATGGTATTCAGGAGATGTTAGCGGAACTCAAGAGGCGTGGTTGCCGCTTGGCTGTGGTCAGCAATAAGATGATGGCGGCCACACAGGAACTCTGTCGCCATTTCTTCCTTGATACCATCGAGGTGGCCATTGGTGAACACGAGGCAGAGGGTATCCGTAAGAAACCAGCCCCCGATACCGTTTTTGCCGCCCTGCGTCAGCTTGGAGTAGGGAAGGAGGGTGCCGTCTATGTGGGCGACAGCGATGTGGATATACAGACGGCCCGCAATTCTGGCCTTCCTTGTATCTCCGTTCTCTGGGGTTTCCGCGACCGTGATTTTCTGTTACAGCATGGGGCTGAGACATTCGCCTCTACACCACAGGATATCAAGGTGTTTCCCTGAAACCCTATGCAGATTTTTGCAAAAGTTGTGAGTATTCTGCTTGTTTAACGTTTTTTTAAAAATCAACAGCCTCGCAGTTGTTGGTTTTTCATATCTTTGCAACAAATTCTGACGACAATAATTGAAACAATATCAATATATTAGGAAATGAGAAGAACTACTTTTTTACTGATGCTCTTTGTATGCAGCTTCATCTCTGCCAATGCTCAGACTACTACTAAGATGGAAGCAGAAAGTGCAACCTACGAGAATTGTAAACTCATCGAAGATGGGAAGTATTCAGACGGTAAAGCCCTCGAACTCACGGAGAGCAATGCGAAAATCACCTTTACCTATGCGGCTACAGAAAGCGGCAAGTACACCATCACCGTAGGTTACGACGGATTGTATGGTGACAAGGTGGTCAATCTGATCGTGAATGGAAATACAGCTACCTTCAACACCACAGAGAATGGACCAGGTGAGGCTGTTGTGGGACCCTACCTTATGAACCAGGGTGACAATATTATCGAGATTACGCCTAACTGGACTTGGTTCCGCATCGACTATATCAGTATCGCCGATAACGAGAGTACTGTGAAGTTCGATATTGTTCCGACACCTGTTGATGCCAATGCATCCGATGCAGCCAAGACGGTCTATACTTTCCTCTACGATAATTTCGGCAAAAAGACTATCTCTGGCGTCATGACAGGCGATATGGACACAGCCAATGGCGATATCACCCAGCATGCCGACGTGCAGGCCGTCTATCAGGCGTCAGGCAAATATCCGGCACTCGTTGGCTTCGACTTCATGAATGCTACAGGTATCAACGAGGTAGAGGATTGGTACAAAGAATACACAGACAAATGCATTGCCCTCGCCAAGGACCTTTATCAGCGTGGCGGACTGCCCGCCTTTACATGGCATTGGCGCGACCCTAGCCGCCAGACGGGCGAGTTCTACAGTGGTAATCAGGTCGCAACGCCATGTACCATGAAGATCTCTGATGCCATGAACGCCGACGGTTCTTGGAATACATCATCAGATCTGTATCAGAACATCATCAAGGACATCGACACTGTGGCCGACTATTTCCTCGCCCTTCAGGGTGAAGGCATTGCCTGTATCTTCCGTCCGCTCCATGAGGCCAGCGGAGGCTGGTTCTGGTGGGGAACAGACGGCGGTGCCAACTTTGTCAAGCTCTATCAGTTGATCGTCGATGAGATGGTCAACGTGAAGGGTGTTCACAACGTCATCTGGGTCTGGAACCCTTGTTCCGTCAACGATGCCGACTGGAATCCCAGTGATGCCTATTACGATGTCGTTTCTATCGATATCTATAACGATGCGCTCGACTACTCCAGCAATTATACCGCTTTCGACCAGCTCAAGACCCTCACCGCTGGCAAAAAGATCATCGCCCTATCTGAGAACGGCCCCATCCCCGACATCGACAAGGAGTTTGAGGAAGAGGCCGTTTGGTCATGGTGGATGCCCTGGTATCAGACATGGGGAGGCAATTTTGTCGATAAGACTAGTAAGCAAGAGTGGACCAAATGCATGAATGATACCCGTGTCATTACACTTGAAGACCTTTCTGCAGGCTGGGGTACTTCTACCGCCATCCTCTTACCAAAATCAACCCAGTCCGCCAGTGATGCTATCTATGACCTCCAAGGCCGCCGTCTCACAATGATTCCTTCAAAGGGCCTCTACGTCCTGAACGGCAAGAAGCAATATGCAAAATAGACAGGCTATACAGGAAGGCGTATCAAATGTTATGTAAAGTTAAGTTTTACCATAAAAAACATGATTTGTTTGGAGGTGAAACGTAAAAATACTAACTTAGCAGCGGAAAAATGATGGAAATAATATAATGGAAACAAGAGTATTACGTGAGATAACTCCATTAAGTGAGAATGACTTCATGTACGTGGCCGACCGCCATAAAAAGGAGTTTGACTATCCCATACATATACACGATGTATTAGAGTTGAACTTTGTGGCTAATGCTGCGGGGGCACGGCGCGTGGTAGGCGATTCAAGCGAGATGATAGACAATCTGGATTTAGTGCTTATAACAAGTCCTGATCTGGAGCATGTGTGGGAACAGCACGAATGCAAAAGTGAAGACATCCATGAGGTGACGGTACAGTTTAGACTTTCTTTCGATTTGCCTACATCACCATTCAAGTATAATTCACATAAATCCATCTATCGCATGCTGAGCAGGGCGAAGCGCGGACTGGCTTTTCCTCCTCATGCCATTATGATGGTTTACCACCGTCTTGTCCGGCTTTCCTCCATCGAGGAGAGATTCTTGGCTGTGCAGGAGTTTTTCTCTATACTCTATGAATTGTCGAAGTTCGACGATGCCCGAGAACTAGCCACCTCATCGTTTGCTAAGGTCGAAGTGGAGAGCGAGTCGAAACGGATCCTGAAGGTGAAGAATTATATTGACGAGCACTACAAGGACGAGATGAGTCTGGAGCAGTTGGCCAGTCTTGTGAGTATGACGTCTTCGGCTTTCAGCCGTTACTTCAAACAGCGCACGGGGAAAAACCTCTCGGAGTATATCGTTGACATCCGTCTGGGTCATGCTGCCCGCTTACTGATAGACACCACCGATAGTGTCAGCATGATTTGCTGGAGAACGGGCTTCAATACACTCTCCAACTTCAACCGTCTTTTCCGTAAGCGTAAGGGTTGTAGCCCCACGGAATTCCGTGAGAAGTACCAGAAGACAAAGGTTATCGTATGAGCGTCAGTATTTGTCGTGTGATGGCTCTCTGGGCTGTTGCCTTCTTTCTTTTCTTCCAGTTCTGGTATCCTTATCATTTCTTCTTCCAAGAGCAGAACCAGATATTCCTCTGTTCGTGGGATTATATCTCCTCCTATTTTGAAAGGTCTGGCGGATTAGCCCGTCTGACTGGCGATTTCCTCACGCAGTTCTATTATTATCTCTACGTCGGAGCTACCATTTTGATATTCTGTCTGCTCCTTATAGGTTCCTTGTTGTATAAGGCTCTCGAGAACTTCAAGATCAGTAAGGCTATTGTCCTGATACTGCCATTCGTGATGATGACCTTCGTAGCCGTCTGCCATTTCAGTACAAGTTACCGTCTCTCTTCTACCATCTCCATTTTGGGCTGGACACTCCTACTATGGTTTATCTCTCTGATGCGAGGTTGGAAACTGCGCCTCACATTGATGGTTGTTTCATTACTACCGGTTTATCATCTTTTTGGACTGCCTCAGCTTAAAAAGATCCAGATGCCCGACTTGATTCTGGAGAAGGATTTTGCAATTGACTGCGAGTATTATTTCGGCAATTATGATCAAGTGATTAAGATGGTAGAAAACGAAGACAGATGGACTGACCAGATGTTATTTTTCTATAACCTATCGCAGGCACAACGGGGTGAGTTGCCTGATAACCTGTTAAAATTCACACCGAACTATCTTGGTACATTCGAGAAGATCGGTCCTGATACGCCTATGTTGACAATCCGAAACATGAATGAACTCTACTGGGCACTGGGCGACATAACTTTTACGGAACGGGCAGCGATGATGACTAATGTGTTCTCACACAACAACCGTAACGTCCGTATGATGCGTCGCTTAGCAGAATGTAATATTGTAAGCGGTGACTCACTGGCGGCAGAGAAATACCTACGTATCCTTGACAAGACCTTTGTCTATAGTAAATGGGCCAAGAATATCCGTCAGAATGGTCACAAGATCTATCAGAAGAAAATGCAGATGGTAAACCAGCGCGACACGATAACCATCTCAGACAATGCCCATTTCCTGATGATGCAGTTGCTGGATGCCAACCCCGACAATATTGTAGCCCTCGACTATATCTTGTGCAGTACACTATTACTAAAAGATATCACAAACTTCAAGCGCGACTATGACCGCTATTGTATTGAGACAGGCAAGCCACGTCTGAAGCCTCTTTATCAAGAGGCTCTGTGCATTTGGCTGGCAGGTACCAACGCCCCTCAGGAGGATTGGGAGAAGTACATCCGGCGTGCTGATGTATTTCAGCGTTTTCAGCAGTATAACCAGCAGCGGGGCAGCGCCCAGTTCAAGGGCACTTATTGGTATTATTTCGACAAGATTAAAGCACCTGAGATATGAAGGAAACACTAAAGACACTATACACACTTGTCTTGCTAACAATCATGGTTTCCTGCACGCCTACACCAGAGAACGTGCAGCAAAGCAATGCGTTGCCTCCTATCTATCCTGATTACTGCGATGTAACCATTCCCGAGAATATCGCCCCACTGAATTTCCTGCTCCGTGCTGACTGTGAGGCTATTGAGGTAAAGGCTGGAGATATCAAGATTAATACCAAAGGCAATCAAGTAACCTTTGATATCGACGACTGGAAGGCACTGATGTCTCAGGTCGCAGGCAACATGATAAACGTGACTGTCACGGCACTGATTGACGGGCAATGGATTGAATACAAGCCTTTTACATGGCAAGTGGTAAAAGACAAGGTTGATCCTTATCTTACCTACCGTCTTATTGAGCCCGACTACGAGATCTGGAACCATGTACAGATTCAGCAACGCTGCGTAGAGAACTTCGACGTAAATGCCATCGGGCACTACGAACAACTGGAGAACCGATGCATGAACTGCCATACCTATGCCAATCAAGATCCCAAACTCTCAATGATGTATGTACGTGGTCCTGGGGGCGGTGCTATCCTAAACCGCGACGGAAAACTGAGTAAGCTCAATATTCCTGGTAGTGTCTATTTTGGTTTCAGTCCTACAGGACGATATATTACCTATTCTACCCAGAAAATTGTCCCTGCTTTCCACAGTTTGGCCAGCAAGCGTCTGGAGGTCTATGACGCTGCATCGAATATCTATGTGGCCGATATGCAAGAACATCATGTGATCTCGTCATCCCTACTCAGCGACAGCCTGAAGTTTGAGACCTTCCCCACCTTCTCTCCTGACGGGAAATACATTTATTATTGCGCTGCAGATACCGTTGATCTGCCAGGTGACATCAAGCAACTACAATACGCTCTTGTCCGCATCCCGTTCGACGAAAGCACTGGCACAATAGGCTCTCAAGTGGATACACTTTACAACAAACGGAGTGTCTGTCATCCTCGCATCAGTCCTAATGGCAAGTATCTTCTCTACACCGTGGCCGACTACGGCACATTCCCTATCTGGCATCCAGAGGCAGATCTACAGATGATGAACCTTGAGACAGGCGCCATTGACAATCTTGACATAGTGAATAGCCAGAGGAGCGACACTTATCACTCATGGTCATCGAACAGCCGCTGGTTTGTCTTTGCCTCCAAACGTGACGATGGGTTATACGGAAAACCATATTTCTGCTATGTCGATAAGGACGGCAAAACCCACAAGCCCTTCTGTCTGCCACAGTTGTATCCTTCCTTCTACGATAATAATCTGAAATCATTTAACGCTCCGGAACTGGGCAAGGGGAAGGTGCCCTTCGATATGGAAGACGTCGCAAAGGTCATGAAGCAGGATTACGTCAATTTTAAGTAAGCAGATTATTTCACCTTTGTTTCCACGCGCTTGTCTGAAGCGATTTCACGCCCTGCCTCGTAGGCATCGAAATCTACCTTTGTCTTCGTAAAGTCGGGCACGTTGAAAGAGTAAAGACTCTCCGAGTAATACTCTTTCGGATGGCGCTGAGGCAGCATAAACGGTTTCGACACCTTGCCCTGTTCGTCGATACAAGCCAAATAGAGTCGGCTATACAAGCCATCGTCGCGGCGACTGGTAAAGACGATCCAGTGTGAGTTCAGGTTCCAGTTATGGTAACTGTCGGCCTTGTCACTATTGATTTCTTTCAACTCACGGGCCTCACCTGACTGAAGATCCAGCAGCCACTGGTCGCTTTCATTATGCCAGACAGAGAAGTAGCCATAGTCCATCAGTGTAAAGAGGATATACTTCCCGTCGTACGAGGGGCGCGGCCACGTCAGGCTCTTACCCATCGCCACAGCATTGAATATAGTATCCACTTTCTCGCCGAATTGCCCAGTCTTCGGATCAAAGGCAATCATGCAAAGATTATATCTCCCGTCCTTGTAATGTGTGGAATAGTCCTGTTGCTTGCCAGTCATATAATACAGGGTATTACCGTCTGGTGAGAATACTGGCGAGTTCTCGTTCCAGTCTTTCGTCTGCAACAGTGAGTCTGTTAGGATTTCATGCGTGGCAGGATGGTAAACAAAGACGTCGCTCGAAAGGTCTAGTACCTCTATGCGCTCATCAGGCATGATATGAAATCCCTGACGTGTCTGGTTTGTGGAGAAGGCGCAATACTCGCCACTGGGGTGCCAATAGGGATAAACCATCGAACCACCAAGCATATCGTTTTTAGCCTTGAGCCACTCACGCTTACCGTCGATCTGGAACATCGTGGCACCATGGTCACCACGGACATGGAAGACAAACTTCTGCGGATCGGTCTGATGTGCCGAGTGACAGTTGACGCACATACCTGGTACCTGGGTATTCTCGATGATGACATACTCGTCGAAAGTAGAGAGGTCACGCTGATAGAGCCCCATGTGGCTGAATACCTCGTAGCCTGGGGCGATACGGCGATAAGTCAGACCCCATTCCTCTAAGGCATATGGACTGACACTAACGTTAAAATCCTGATATTGCATCCATTGTCCGTTCTTTCTAATACAGACAGTGAAGGTCAGTTGTCCCCCCTTGTTCTGTAGTGTCAGAGTATGCCAGTCGTCAATATCGAAATCGGCATAATCGCCCTGGGTGTGAAGTTCTCCACCCTTTGAGCCACGCACCACCACATCCATACAGTCGATATCTGCCTCCACGCTGTTGAAATTCAGCGGTGCTATCTCCACAGGTATCGTCACACCGACATAGTCGGGATATATCTTCGGAAGTTCGTTAATAACCGTCGGATTCTCCACCCGGTTAGTACATCCTAACAGAACAAATATGGCTAGTATGGCTAGCATATCTGGTACATATCCTATCTTTTTCATTTCCCTATTGTTAAGTAATACCACGCCGTATTCCTGAATCGGTTTAACTCCGGTGTATTCTGATTCTGGGAATAAACGCTTGCGAACTCATCCATCTGCTGGAGAATCATTGGACTGACAACTCCCTGAGGAGGCTGTTGACGCTGCTGCATAAATGCAAAGGCGATGGCTTCCTGACAATGACGAGGATTATACTGAATCCGGTTCTGTACTACTTGGACAAATTGCATAAACCGAGGCACATCGCGATCCAATAGCGGCAACATCAACAGATACTGCGCTGCCACCTGATTTTTCTGGTTATGCATGAACAACTGCCCACAGATCTTATCCAGTTCTATTTCGCTGAACAGGAAATCTTCCTGCAAGCGATACTGACGCAGAGTGCCATAGAGAGGATGTTCATTAATAGATTTCTCGTCGCCCAGCATTGTCATCATACGTTTAGCCCATGAACGGTAGAATATCGTCTTCTCAAGCATCTGCAAATACTTTCTGGCCACGTCATACTGGCCATTGATGATGTTTGTCTCTGCCAGACGCTTCACCACACGCGCACTTTTATTGTAGTTCGGTATTGCTTCCATCGCTTCAAAAGCGAAGCGCTGGGCCGTATTCACCAGTCCCAGCCAGAAATAAATCTCTCCTGTCAGCTGTGTCATGGCAGAGTTACGCTCAAACTGGGGGAGCAGTCCCTCACTTCCACGCTGGTAGAAATCAAAAGCGCGGTCTCCCAACTGATTCGTCATCGCCAATGCTAAATTCGTAGCGCTCACACTCACAGGCAGATCTGGGGTTTGTTTCTCTGCCTTGGCAATAATCGCATTCCAATCCCTCACGCGAACCAGATAATCATATTCTATCAACTCGTATTTTTTCTTGTCGTATCCCAAGTCAACAGATCCAACAAAAACTACTAGTACCAGCATCATCTCTGTCACGTTGACCCATTGTTTTGCTTTAGGCATCAATCTGATGAAGATTGCCATCATCCAAACAACCACAGGTATTGCCATCAGCAGATATGGCAACGTAACAGGGAAACGATAGTAACTGATACCCTGTACTACTCTCATCAACGGGAATGGTAAATAGTGAGCGCTAAGCAGTACCAAGCCCAGAGAATAAAGTAAGGCTGCAACCGTGATCGTCCATGGCATCATCAGCAATGCCACCAATAGTACCATGGAGCCTGTCAGCCAATACATAACAGGTATTAACAACAATGCGACAAGCCACTTGATCCGAGGCGACCATTTTGCCGACCAACTTCTCCATCCCCATGCAACAGTCATTGCCAACAACAATGCCACCACATACGTTAGCATCACGTTCTCATCGCCCATGGCATACCAAAGCAATATCGACGGGATAAAACTCAAAGCATAGTGATACACAGAGTGCATCATTCGCCAGGTGAGTCGCTGAATCAGCATGTATAGAACGGCGATAATCAGTGCCCCGAGAGTTACACTATTATAGAACTGCACCAGGAATTCTGCGATATACCTAGCGAAACCGCCTGGCTCTGCCATCCTGCTAAAGAAATAATCGTCATCAAATAGGAATAACTGTATCTGCTCCTGATAGGTTAGCGCAAACGGGTAACGCACCTTCCAGAAGAGGAACGCCATTAAGCCGAAGAACAGTGTCAACAGCATCCCCACCAACCGTTGTGGCGGATTTGTAATTCGCCACTTATTCTGTAATCTCTTCATTCGTATCGGCATTGAATGTCTTGGTGGAGCCGTCTGGCATCTTACGCTTATAGGTCAGTGGAAAGTTTTCTTTTAAGAAGTCATGGAGCACACCCTCCTTCAGGTTATCCGCCATACGACGGGAATACCTCTTATATGCCAGATGGATTTCACGGCCCTGTTGCGCCATCTGGTCAGCCTGTTCCATCATACCTTCCTTGCGCAGCATGGAGACTGTGCGATTGTACGTGGCATAATCCTGATAATGCTTCTCAGTCATCTCTTTCCACGCCTGTAGAGAATCGTTCTGTGGAGTACCTCTGGCAGAACTGATGGAGTCGATTGTTACCTGGATGTGACCAGGCTCACCGACAATAAGTAGTTGCTGGACTCCCATGCGATAATGATAGTCGAGCAGAATCTGATACATCTGCATCGTATCCTTCGTAAAGTCCTTGGTAAAGTGGAACTTGCCGTTGGTGATCTCCATGGAATCGACATACTCTGCCGTCTTCGGGCCATATATGGGCACGATGAAGATACGCTTGCCCTCATACTGTTCACCAACTACTGTGCCTTCGATATAGCACTTTCCATCGTTCTGCTGACAACTGTAGAACATTGTCATAGCAGCCACTGCCATAAAACATAATAGAATCTTTTTCATTGTTTATCTCTTTTATTCTTTTATCTTTACTTGTTCTCTGATATTGTCAAAGACCTGCCGATAGGTCTCGTGGGCATCCAGTTCCACCTTGGTCTTCGTGAAGTCTGGACAGTTGTAGGCATCCATCATCTCCAGATAATACTTGCGGGGATTCCGCTGGGGTAGGAGGAACGGCTTCGACACCTTGCCCTGATCATCGATGCTGGCGAAGTAGAGTTTGGTGTACATCCCGTCTTCACGCTTAGAGGCAAAGACGAACCAGCGGCTGTTCCCGCTCCAGTTATGGAAACTATCACTCTTCGGGCTGTTCACCTCACTGAGTTCACGGCTCTCACCCGTCTTCAGGTCCATCAGCCACAGGTCGGCATCGTCCTGACTCACCGGGAAGTTGCCTCGACTGCTCACACAATACATCAGCCAACGGCCATCGTAGGAAGGACGCGCCAACACATAGCTCTGATCCGTCGCAGGACCATTGAGCAGCGTATCTACTGTCTCGCCAAACTGTCCTTTCTTAGCATCAAAGGCGATACGACAGAGCGAGCACTTCACCTTCTCATATTCCGCTGGCACACGACAAGGCTTAGAAGAACTATAATAGATCGACTTGCCGTCAGCCGAGAAGGCTGGGAAAATCTCGAGATCATCGGTGAACAGCAGTGGCGAGAGTATCAGTTCGTTTGTACGGGTGTCGAGCACCTCCACATCGCTGAACCTGTGATAGACCTCAATGCGCTGGCCTGTACCTGTATAGAAACTCTGATGCACGGAGTTCACGGCCATCGCCACATAGTCACCATCAGGATGCCAGTAACTATACGAGCCTGCCGCCTGTGTGATGTCCGTCTTCGTCTCCACCCACTTCTGCTGACCGTCCTTCTGGATCAAGGTGCCTCCGCCCTCACCTCGCATCTGCAAAGTGATGCGGTTGGGATTGGTGCGATTAGCCGTATGGCAGTTGAAGCAACGCCCCGGCACCACCGTCTCCGTCAGGATAGCATACTCATCAAAGGTATGGATATCGCGCTGATAGATGCCGATATCACCACCGACCTCATAGCCTGGTTTAATACGGCGATAGGTCAGTCCCCAGTCATCAAGTCTGTCCTTGCTGACGAAGATTGTAAAGTTCTGATATTGTTCCCACTGACCGTCTTTCTCTACACAGACGGTTACCGTGAGTTCGCCACCCTGATTCTGTTCCGTTAGAGCATGCCAATCGTCGATGTCAAAGTCGGCATAGTTGCCCTGGGCATGCAGTTCGCCACCTTTCGAGCCTTTGATGACGACATCCATGCCGTCGATCTGCTCGTCGGCGAAGTTGAAGTTCAGCGGTGCAATATCAGCAGGAATCGTCACGCCGATATAGTCAGGATAGATCACAGGCAGTTGCTCTGTCTTCATAGGGTTCTTCGGTCCTCCAGAGCAAGCCACGAGAAGCAGACTATAGACTATAAACTGTAAACTAAAAATAATAAACTTCCTCATCGCTCTGCCTCCCTTCTTGTCATTCGCTGCACATACTTGGCATAGGGGGAATCGGGCACACGACCCTGCATCTGGATACATCGCATCACATCCTGATAGCCGAATGGCATCTGACGATAGCCGCCATACCGTTGCACGGTTCCCATATACTGCTGGAAGCCCTGCAGATTACCCTTCAGGAGCATCTGCGCCATAAAGTAGTCAAGCGCCATCTTGTTCTCCTGATTGTTCAGAAACAGCAGACCGAACATCTTGTCCATCTCGTCATAACTGTAGAGGAAATTTTCCTTGTATCTCAACTGGCGCAACTTGCCATAGACAGGGTGGGCATTGACCTTCGCTTCGTCCTTCATCAATGCCTCGGCCTCTACAGCCCAACCACGATAGAAGAGCGACTTCTTCAGTAGATTCAACTGCTTGGCCGCCGTCTGATAATGCCCGTTTACAATCATGCACTCCGCGATGCGCTTCGTACAGCGTCCGCTCTTCCTGGCATTCAGAATCGACTCCTGCGTGTCGAACATATAGCGCTGCGCCGAGTTCACCATACCAAGTCGCCAGAAAGCCTCTGCCGATGGCAGCATGGAGGTGAGGTCTCTCGTACGAGGCATAATCAGGGCATCCTCACCACTCTGGTAGAAGTCGAACATACGGTCTGCCAGAAGCCGTTTCTCCGCCAAGGCCAGATTCACGCAATTGCTCCAAAACGCCGTCTTCACCTGATACTCGCCAGCCCGCTTCTCGATCTCGTCCCAGCACTCGTTTCGCACCAGATAATCCATGCGAATCAACTCGTACATGTCCTTATTGTAGCCACTCCACTGGGGATACTGCAACGGTATGCGATAATAGTTCAAGCCCGTCATCACCTGTTGCAAGGGCCATTGGGGCAACAGCCACGCATAGGCCATCAGTTGCACAGCCACGAGCCAGCCTGCTGACCACAGATGCTTCCACCCTAACTGCAAGACGCGCACCACGATGTAGATCCACACTGCCGGACCTATCAACCAATAGGCCACAGGCAGAATCAAGACATCTATCCATGAGAATCGCTTAGACAGACGGATACAGGCTAGCGCTAAGGCCAGTACGATCGCCGCAGGCAATGACAATAATACATTGATGTCGCCCATCAGCCATAAGATCAGCGCCACAGGCACCAGACTCAGACACATGGGGACTGTCCCCTGTGTGATGCCCCCGTGTGTCAACAGCCACAAGATCAGTCGCTGCAACGCCACGAACAGCAGGGTCAGTAGCAAGGCCCCCTGCCATTCCACATAATAAAATTGTACGATGAACTCGCTAAGCCAGTCTGCCAATCCTCCAGGCAAGTTCAGACGTTCCAGGAAATAATCGCCCGTCCAGAGGAACAACTGATACTGCTCCTGATAAGACAGTGCATGGGGATAGCCGACATACCAAAACAGAAATACACCGATGCCCACCAGCATCGACAGTCCCAAGTTGTAGTATTTCCCTATCCCTTTTTTCATATACGCTGCAAAGTTATAACATTTCTTCGAAACTGCCAAATAATCCAAGAGAATAATAAAACAATCCGTCACTTCTGGGATAACAGGTTGATTCTGTGTTCCTTTTGAAGTGACGGATGATATATGGGTGACGGATGATTAGTGCTTACGGCGCACTAGATAGACCTTGCCGATGTTAGAGTGTTTCTGGTGAAGACCTTCCATGTGGCTGAGGATACGCCCGAATGCCACTAGATTGCCATGAAAACTACTGCCTATCTCCCGGCGAATGCTACCAAAGATAGCGGCACTCGTCAGCCATTGTCCTTCACTCTCATCAGTTGCTATGGCAAAGCACTCGTTAAACCATTGCTCTGTTGGCGGCTTTACTTGGAACTGACGGTTGTGAGCCATGATCTCGCGTACTTCCTGATCGTTGAACCAATACCGTTCGCCCTGTTCTATACATCTCACGGCCTGACCGTAGAGCCCTTCATAGTCGATGGGCTGTGACAGGTCGATGGCACCCGTCAGTCTGATACCAATAAAACGACGGTTGCCACTGGCATCGGTCAGCACACTAGGTTCATTGGTGGTGGCAATAAATGAAGCCAGACGAGGGAAGTCTTCCACATGTCGGCCGTATGGCCGTTTGCTCTTCACCCGGGCCAATTGGATCACGTTTTTCAGGAATCCCTCCTGTATGCTCGGTGATATCTGGTTGAACTCATCCAGATTGATGAGCAGGAACTGGCTCATCGCCTGCAGTGTCTGCTTTTTCTCTGAAATGATCAGGTTGTCGTTATAACCCCATTGCAGACTGTCGGGCAGCAGTCGCCGGCAGAAGGTTGACTTATTGTTTCCCTGCTCTGAGATGAGCAGCGGTGCTACCGAGTTACCGTACTGATGCGTCCTTCCGAGCCACTGTGCCACCATATAGAGCAACCACTTGCGAAACCACCCTTCCCACTGAGGTACGTCACAAGGCACCGTCCGTGCCAACTGTCCGATATGGTCGGTCTTACCGTCCCATTTCTGGCGTGCATTCCCTAGAAAGTCTTCTATCGGGTTGAAGGACTGGATCATGCCCGACTGCACGTAGCGCTTGATGTCTTTGTCCCAGGCATCGAGGCCAGAGAGCCGTGCCGCCATGGTCAGGCTATTGGTCGTACGGTCGTCAACGGGTTGCCAACTGGCATCAATATGTTTTAGTTTGTACTCAGTATAACCCATGATCGTATTGAAGCGGAAGTGCCATCGTGAGTTCAGGAAGTTGATCAGCAGGAGTGTCATCGTTCCGAACTTCCCCAGACTGAGCGGTATTGCCTCTGGGTTCATTATTGGCTGTTCGTCGTGTGGCATGGTGAAGTGCATACGTGTCGAAGGTTGCTCACGTATGATGCTCTTGTCCGTCACCCTGCCGTATGCCACCACCGCCTGTTCGTAGGCCGCGGCTGCCAGTGTGTCTGCTGTTGCTTCATCTGGTGGTAACTCGCCATTTTCCGACATATAACCGACTAATAACTTCACCGACCGTCTGTCAACTCCAGCGAAAGCGGCAATGGTCGTTGGCAGTATCATGGCCGCCTGTTTGACTTTTGCCAGGTCATCGGGATCCACCTCACTGATGGTCAGTACGATGATGCCGTTCTGTCTGATGGCTGTGAGACTCCCGTCGGCACACTTCCGCATCTCCACACCAGGATATACCTCATGGCAACCTGGCTTACGGCTCTTCATACGTTGCATTACTAGTCTGATGTTTCTTGTTGTCACGCGTAGTCCGTTTGTCTCGTTTTTTTTTATTAGTGTAAACTTCATAGATGATTTATTGGGGATGGTTATTGATTGTGATAAGTTAGTTATTACAGTGCCCAGCCATTGGACTGTCTAGTCCACTGTCTGGACTGTCTAGTCCAGACGCTGGACTATTCAACATTTCTTGCTTACCCTGAAGCAGAAGTCGTCAACATATTCTGCGAAGTCACCTTTGATGGTTATACCATTACGCGTCAGCCATTGGCGGATCCAGTCTTGCTGGGCAGGCGTCAGAAGCCGTTCACCATGCAGATAGCGGTAGAAAGTGCCCTTGCTGGTGGATGTAGAACCAAGGTATTTCATCAGAGCAGGCTTGAGGCGTCGGTAGGCATCAGTTCTTACACCCATAAAAATGTTGCCGAACCCTTTTGCAAAGCGTACTGTCCTGACGGGTTCATAGCATTCGCATCGGTCACAGCCGACCACAGGACGGGTTATGACACACTTGTGGACTTTTAATGATGGGGGAGCGGCCATGGCAGCGCGATAGCGCAGGCATTGCTCCTTCATTGGACAGGTTTCATAGATACACACAGCCCACCAATCGGGTACTTCCTCGAATCGTAATTCTTTTTCCATTTTTTAATCCTTTCTTTTAGAGGTTAAACATCAATTCGGCTGCAAAGATAATATAAAATTTAATACGTTTCGGGGTTTTGTACCTACTCCAGCAAAACCTAAATTCACTCGGCCCCAATCCGTCACTTTGTAACTAATTGATATGTTGTATAATACACCAAAAGTGATGGATGGTGTCTCTATACATTTTTGAATTTCCTGACTACTCCCAAGGATATAAAAAACCCGCTCCGCAACAATATGCTGCAGAGCGGGCCGGTAAGAGTAATTAATTATGTGGAATTTTTATCACTTCTTCTTGAAGGCCCACCAGGTAGCCTCACCCCAACCACCTGTTCCTGGGGCTGCGTAGATCAGTTTCAGATTATCAGAGGTAAGTTCAATGATTTCGAAGTCAGTTGGTTTTTCTCCGCCACCATTAATCTTGAACGGCCATAGGATAGACCCGGCATCAGTGTTCAATTTACCATATGCCCAGTTGGTAATTGATCCGTCAACAGTTGCAACAGTCTTCTCACCATTACCCCAGTCCTGAATGGCGAACTTACCAGAGCGGATTTCTTCACCACTACCATTGTATGATTTGACAGTAGCAGTCTTCCAATCGAAGGTCATGTATGCAGCGGCACTTTCCTCACCAGTGGCAACTCCTGTGTCAGAATGCTGTAGCTGACCAGTCAAGTCTGCAGGAGGACAGCCCCACCAAATGCCACCAGTCCAGTCATCACCGGCAGCATAACCAACGTTGCCCCAAACGGCACCGTCCTCACGGAACTCTGTATCCCATGTCCATGCCTTATTGTCAAAACCTGTTAGAGCACCTTCGGCATCAGATCCACTCTTGAAAGCCCACCATGTAGCTTCACCCCAGCCGCCTGTACCAGGGGCCGCATAGGCCAGTTTCAGATGAGAAGCATCCAGTTGGAGGATCTCAAAACTGGTTGGTTTTTCGCCACCACCATTAATCTTAAAGGGGAAGAGGATTGCTCCCTCAGAAGTTTTGAACGTACCGTATGCCCAATTAGCAATTGAACCATCAACAGATGCCTGGTTTTTCTCTCCAGTCCATCCTTCAACTGAATATTTACCCTTACGGATCTGGTTACCACCGGCATCGAAGCAGGCGATATTGCCATCATCATAGATAACCATCGTGGCGGCTGGGCTTTCCTCGCCAGTAGCAACTCCAGTATCAGAGTGCTTCAGCTGACCAGTCAAGTCTGAAGGAGGACAGCCCCACCAGATACCACTAGTCCAATCGTCACCCGGTGCATAACCGAAGTTACCCCAGACTGCACCATCCTCGCGGAACTCTGTATCCCACTTCCAGGTCTTTGAACCGTAGGCATCACTAGCAAGCCAACGTACTACTGGCTCCAGTTCCTGAGGAACATAGACCTCTGCTGTCTTAGAACCAACGATCGTATTGCCGTTAAAGTCACGGGTTTCGATGTAATAGGTCTGAGTGGTGGGATTACCACGTTTAGGGACGATCTTGAACTTTCCAGAAGCCTTACCGGAGGCAAGTATATTCTGATTACCCTCTTCATCCAACTGATAGATTGAGACTACGCGGGAAGGTGAGGTGGTGAAAGTAAAGTAGTTACCATCCGCAGCCTGAGTGGTATATTCTTCATCAGCATATTGGACAACGGAGAAACCGCTTGCCAACTGTTCGCCAGTCAGGTCTGAGTTGCCTGGCATACTGATGCTGTCCTTTGACGGGTCGCAGGCAGTCAGCAAGCCAAGGGCTGTAATCATGAATAATATTTGTTTTTTCATTTTGTCTTCAATTTTAGTTGTTCAACAATTGGTTACCATCCACCATATTCTGAAGTGGCATCATTCCATCCGTCGTTTTGCTGTACTGTACCGAGTGCAATCTGAGTCTCAGGCATCTTTTGGAATCCTGCCGTTGCATTATAGCGAGCAGCATAGCCACCATTATGAGGTGTGTTAGTGTCGGGATTACCGCAATAGTAGATGGATTGCCCCTCCTGCTTGGCCAGTGCTGTTGCTGCGATATGCCAACGGCGGATATCATTCCAGCGGACGCCCTCACAAGCCAACTCCCAACGGCGCTCGTTCTGTAATGCGGCAAGAGAATAATTACTGATCGGATCAAGGCCGGCTCTTGCACGCACCTTATTGATTCCTGCTACATCCTCCTTCAACTCACTCTGCATCAACAAAACTTCAGCAAAGCGGATCAGTACGAGATCGTGGATATTTGAAAGCTGGAAGTTGTTCTCTCCAGAGGTGTCCCAGTTATCAGGATACATCACTGTCTCGAAACAGAATACGTATGCAGGTGGTTCAGCACCATCGCTGCCTTTCACGGTTCCATCATTCTTGGCACAGATAGGTGACCACTTCTTACAATAATAATCACTCTCCTGTACAAAGTCTGCCCATCCACCACGAGTATAGGCAGGCATCTCATTAGTGTCATTCACGTCAGCGATTGAAGCCTTCAGGCGCATATCATTGGGCTCTGCAGCTTTCCAGTCGTTCACGAGGTTTGGAGCAACAGGTCCTGCACCCCAGCCTTGTCCGAATGGGAAAGTATTGGCAACATCCTGACCACCACGCACGCCAAAGTGCAATGCTATACCATTCGCATAACCGATAGTGGTCTGCCATGAAGCCAGTTTATTGAACTTGATGGCGAACATCGATTCAGGATTTATTCCGTTGTCGTCCTCAACCCATTTCAGTCCCTGTCCTGCATAAGCTTTATAATCGTTGATAGTCTTCTTGTTGGTATAAGCCCAAAGATTACGGAAATCCGGCACCAGCGTATAGCCTGAGTTGTTCACACAGTCATCAATATAGCCAATCACATCCTGCTTTGTCAGTGCACCACCATCAGGCAGATCAACAGAAGTCAGTGGATTGTAGGATGTGCTGGTCAGTGCAGCAAGATCCGTACCATTACCATACATACCTGTGTAGTAGAGCCAAGCGCGTCCCAGCATGGCTTCTGCCGTAAATTTGTCGATACGGCCATCGCTGCGCTTTTCGCTCGGAAGCATTTGGCATGCATCACGAAGATCCTGCAGGATCTGTCCCCAAAGCACCTTCACGTCTCCCTGTTTTGTTTCTTCCTGATCAGGACTGGTAATCAGGGGGACATTTCCATACATAGAAGACAACTCATAGTAATAGAAAGCACGCAGGAACTTAGCCTCAGCAATACCTTTGTTCTTCACATCCTCTGCAATGCCTTCTGCATTCTCAAGCACATTGAGGAGCGTATTGGCACGGGCTATACCTGCATAGCGATCCACATAGAACTGATTAGTCATATCTGCATTGTAGTTGCAGATCAGGTCTTCTGCCTGCATCAGTTTATCATTGGTACCACCACCGCCGAGTTGGTCATCGCTGGCCAGACAGGCTGCATAGAGGAATGAACACTGGGGATTGGCATGTGTCGTGTTCAAGTTCTGATAGACACCGGCAAGCACTGCCTCAATGTCACCATCTGTCTTCGGGAATTCACTGGTTGACATTTCGCCGATGTTCTCTACGTTGTCGATGTCACAGGAAGCAAGTCCCAGAGTGACAGCGACTGCGGCAAATAAAAATATCTTTTTCATATTGTGTAGTCTCTTTTTAGAATTTAACATTTACACCTACCAAATAGGTACGCGGCTGCGGGTAGTTACCTACATCGACACCTGTTACCCAAGGTTCATTACCGTTAAGTGCCATACCGTTTTCAGGATCCATACCCTTGTAACCGGTGATAGTGAACAGGTTCTGAGCAGCGAAATAGAGGCGAAGCTGCTGGAATGGGCTCTTCTTCCACACCTTCGTGAAGTCGTAACCCAGAGTCAGGTTCTGCAGACGGAAGTAGCCGGCATCCTCAATATAGAGATCAGAGATGGACTGCCAGTTCACACCACGGTTCATAGCAGCCAGTTGTGGGAACTTATCACTGGTACCCTCACCGTTCCAATAGCTATAAACCTCTGTGGTATAGTTCTCGTACTCGCCATCAGTAAACTTACGATATGAGCGAGCCACCTGCTGTCCAAGTGCTGCATAACCAGTCACGTTCAGATCGAAGCCCTTATATGAGGCACCAAGTGTGATACCCATTGTCACATCGGGGTTGGGATCACCCAGATAAGTTTTATCGTCAGCAGTGATGATGCCGTCGCCATTGGTATCAACAAACTTCAGGTCACCGACCTTCAGATCTACACCTTGCAGGGAGTTTGCTGCGTCACCATCCTTCAGTGTGGCTGTATAAGCAGCGAGGTCTTCGGCATTCTGAATCGGGCCATCTGTCTTGTAACCCCAGAAGTAGCCAATAGGCTGTCCTTCTTCGAAACGAGCCATATAACCTGTGCCCTGTGCCAGCAGGTCGTTACCGCCATTGTTGTATTTCTGAGAGCTGTTCACTTCGGTTACCTTATTCTTGTTATAGGCAATGTTGTAACCGATGTTGTATTCAAAGTCTCTACCAATCTGGTCGCGCCAGTTGATGGCGAATTCAACACCCTTATTCTCAACTGTACCGGCATTCTTCAACTGGCTGTCAAAACCTGTTGTTGGAGAAACGGGAACATAGAGTAAAAGATCTTTTGTTGTCTTTTTATACCAGTCGAACACAACGCCGAGTTTTCCACCCAGGAAACGTGCATCGAAACCGAGATCGAGCTGCTCTGATGTTTCCCAAGTCAGATCCTCGTTAGCCAGTCGGGAAAGGGAGGCGCCTTTTGTTGGCGTATCCTTGGCATTGTTGAATGAGTACATACTATATGCATCATAGGCGAATGCTGCCTCATACTGGAATGCGCTGATACTCTTATTACCGTTCTGACCCCATCCTGCACGAATCTTCAAGAAGGAGAGCCAGTTTGCGGTGTTCTTCATAAACTTCTCGTTGGATACAACCCAACCTGCAGAGAAGGAGGGGAAGTAGCCCCAACGATGACCTGGTGCAAATACAGAACTGCCGTCAGCACGGAAGATAGCGGTAAACATATACTTCTCGGCAAAGTCGTAGTTCAGACGGCCGAAGTATGACATACCGCGAGAATCACCGTAAGGATAGCCGGAGACAGTTGCTGTCGTGTTGTTCTTCATCAGGCTCATATAAGCATGATCCAAGTCTCCTACGATAGCATCAGAAGAAGTGGCATTCAAACTAAGTCCATTGTTAGGCCGGCTCTCACCATACTCAGTACCAGCCAGCAGGTCAAAGTGGTGATCCTTGATATCAAACTTATAGTTCAGGGTATTGGTGGTGCCCCATCCCCAGCCAAGACCAACTTGGTTGGTTGCCTGGTCTGTAGTACGCATATCACCCTGATCGTTAATTTTATAAGTCGGCAGATAACAACGCCAACTCCACGAACTCTGATTATAACTGATCTGTCCGCGATAGGTCAAACCCTTGATGGGCTGAATCTCAACATAGCCCACAGCATTAAGGCTGTAACTGGCACTCTTGTTGTTAGCACTCTGGCTGTTGATAAGGTTAAGTACAGGGTTACTGGCATAAGAAGTATAGTTGAACATTCCCATGTTCTTCAGGTCTTCATAACCAAAATAATCACCGTTCGCATTAGTAATAGGAATCAACGGGTTGCCACGTAAGGCGTTTGACAGGATGTTGGAGTACTGGTTACCAATCTGAATACCCTGATTCTGTTTGTGGCTATAATAGAGATTCTCACCGACCTTGATGACATCGAAACTGTTGTCAGCGCTACGCAGCACTACATGGTCAGAATTTATACGTAAGGTGAAACGGCGATAGTCAGATTTTGCATAGTCACCACCAAAAACACCGTCCTGATACTGATAACCAGTACCGATAGAGAATTTCGAACGATCAGAACCTCCTGTGATATTTAAAGAATGACTTGTGGTAACAGCATTCTTGTTACGCAGGGCTTCAACCCAGTTTGTACCAGGATTTGAACCATTCTGATATGCTGCAAGAAGATCCTCTTGTCCTTTAAAATACTGAGACCAGTCACGAGGAGACTCTCCTGTGTTGTAGCGTACCAGATCCATGACCTGCATATATTCCCCTGCAGTCAACATTTGAGGCAGACGGTAGATGTTGGCCCATCCAATGTTTCCATCGTATTGGACACTAACCTTACCTTCTTTACCCTGCTTGGTGGTCACGAGGATCACACCATTAGCAGCAGCCGAACCATAGATGGCGCAGGATGCAGCATCCTTCAACACGTCAATACGCTCGATGTCGGCAGGGTTCAAATTGTTGATGTCTCCACCACTTACGCCGTCAATAACGTAGAGAGGCTTCGTGTCACCATTGGTACCTGCACCACGGATAGCAATCTTAAAGCCATCACCAGGCTGACCGGAATTTGCCTGAATGCTTACGCCTGGGCTCTGGCTCTGCAGAGCACCAAGAACCTGCGTGGTATTCAGTTTGGCAATATCCTCACCCTTTACCTCTACCGTAGCACCTGTCACCAGTTTTTTCTTCTGGACACCATATCCTACAACCACCACTTCGTCGAGAACGGCATTATCGTCCTTCATCGTGATTTGGAAATTGTCCTGGCTACCGACCTTGATTTCCTGAGTCTCATAACCGATGAACGATAAGACGATCGTTGCACCCGGATTCACATTGAGAGAGAAGTTACCGTCGAGATCGGTAACCGTACCATTCGTGGTACCCTTTTCCACTACGCTGGCACCGATGACGGGGCCCTGAGCATCGACTACAGTACCTGTAATCTTCTTCGTTGCCTGCTGAACCTCCTGTGGAGATTCTGCGGCATTGGCATTTGACGAGTAGCCGAGACCCAGAAGAGCCATGGCACTCATCAGCAGCGCTGTCTTTCTAAATTTTCGATTCATACTTGAGTGTTATACTAAGATTAAAATAATTTGTATCCGTTTAGTAGGTTTTAGGATCAACAGGGCTTCCGAGTCGCTTTCCTTATATATGTAAGGTTCGCGCGACTCTTCATCGATTAAGAAGAATTGTTCTTGTTCATACGTTTTAGTCTTTATTAATTCATACGATAGTTATAGTCATTTAGAACCTGTCGATTCGCCTGCAAAATTAAATTGAATTAACGATACGGCGCAACTCTTTTTTGTCAAATACCGACACTTTCCTATAAAAATAAAATTCTGGGATTATGCTTTATTAAGAAAGTGGCAAATTTTGCTAAAATAGTTGGAGGCAATTCATGCAAATTTGTTTATCTTTGCAGCGGTTTTTAAATATACGACAGATATGAACGATTTTGAAAAGAAAGTAGCAGCCCTGCGTGCTCATCATGAGACGCTGTTGAGCCGTAAGAACGAACCTGTGGAGTGGGGGAATGGGATATACGAGAAATATAAGTACCCGGTAGTGACCGCTGCCCATATTCCATTGGAGTGGAAGTACGACTTCAATGAACAGGATAATCCCTACCTGATGCAGCGTATCATGTGTAACGCCGCCTTGAATTCAGGTGCTATCAAGTGGAATAATAAGTACGTGCTCGTGGTTCGCGTGGAAGGAGCCGACCGTAAGAGTTTCTTTGCCGTGGCCGAGTCGCCCAACGGCATCGACAACTTCCGTTTCTGGGAGGAGCCTATTACAATGCCGGATGATGTGATCCCCGCCACGAACATCTATGATATGCGTATCACCCGTCATGAAGACGGATGGATCTATGG